>Ga0193724_1000361_pt1 | contig 10920 bp, 10 predicted proteins | sample H2a1metaG_FD_146005 | JGI IMG/M metagenome (GOLD analysis project Ga0193724, IMG submission 146005) | Soil microbial communities from a riparian zone of the East river system, Colorado, United States - H2a1 | ecosystem: Environmental > Terrestrial > Soil > Riparian zone | place: USA: East River... | reverse complement strand
TCGTGGCGATCACCTTGGTCAGCGAAGCGAGATCGTATAGCGTGTTCGTATCGGCCGCGGGGGAACCCGGCTGATTCCAATCGATATAGCCGTAGCCCTTCATGTAGGCGATGTGTCCGTTTCGGCCCACGGCGATTGCGACGCCCGGCGCGACGGCTTCTTCGATCGCAACCTTTACAATCTTGTCGAGCTTGCCGGCGAGCGCGGTGTCGAGTCCGGAATTATTGAGGCCCACCTCGGGCGCCACGTATTTGATCGGCGTCGGTACGGGGGCTGTGACGCGGGCCGGGGGCGGCGGGGCGCACGCAACCAAAGCGGCGATAGCGAAAACGGCGAAAGCGTTCAAAGACTTCATGAGCACGTCTGTAGGGTACAATGGGGCAGCCGCGACGCTACGCGGGGCCGATGATCTTCATCAACAAGACGATTGTACCAGCCCCGCACAACTTCGGATCCTATATTCGCGGCGCGGTTGAGGTTAGCGCCCCGGTGCGCGGATGCAGTTCCTGATGACGTCGCCGGCAGCCACGCTATCAGCGTGCGTGGCGAGGATCGGACAGGGCGGAGGAACCGCGCTCGTCAATGAAGCATGCCTGTTCGCCCCGACGGAACGAACCGCTGCCCACCCATCGTCGAGTTGATCGGGGAGCAGAAACGACAACGTGCCCGCGGGCGATCCGGCTGGCGCCGCGCTGACCCCGACCGGATAAATCTTCTCATAGGTCGGGGCAAAGGTCCGGCGGAAAAGAACCTCGTACGACGCGGCACCCGGCACCGGCTGCCACGTGATCATCCATTTCTGTCCGCCCGAAGCCTGATCCCGGCGCGCAATCGCCGCCGGGGGAGCGGGAGCGTTGGCGACACTCCCGACGACCGACGCATTGAGCCTCGCAACGTTTGCCACATAGCCGAAATTCACGTGCGCAAAATCGTCGGTCGGCAAATGCTGGCGCTTGTAGTTTTCGAGCCTCTCCGTGAAACGAAGTCCGGGATCGCCGAGGCTCACGTATGGGCTGTGGTCGCCTCCTCGGGAGATACGGTCGAGTCTGAAGACCGGGAGAATCTGGAACGACGGATTGTAAACCGTGCCAGCGGCCCACGCGTAGCGCGCGAGCTCCCTGCTGGACCCGTTGTCCGGTTCGGCGCCAAAAATTCTGACGCTCGTCGAATCGACGCTGCCATCTTCAGCGACAACATTGCCGACGATGTCGTCGGTAAAGGCCGAGACGATCTTGTAGCCGGCGGCGTGAAGGCGCTGAGCGAGATGCGTCGATCCGTAGAGTCCCTCCTCTTCGCCGGAGTAGGCGACGAAGATCACCGACGCCTCGAGGCCATGGGGGAAATGCTTGGAGAATACGCGCGCGAGTTCCACGATCGTCGAAGTGCCCGATCCATCGTCGTCGGCGCCGGGCGCGTCCTGCGTTGCCTCGAATCGAGCCAGCGGCCCGAGGTCGCTGCGCGAACAGATGCACGAATCGTAATGCCCGCCCATCACCAGAACTCTGGTCGTGTCGCGACCCGGAAGCCACGCGAGCACGTTCACGATGTTGACCATCGGCCGTTGTGGGTGGCCGCGCATCTCCATCATCGCCGGATCGTACTCGACGCGAAGGCAGCCGCCGCATGCTGCGCTGTAGCCGCTCAGCTTGCCGAAGAGATACCGCCGCGCTGCGCCAATCCCTCGCGTGTTGCTGAGTGTGTCGCTCATCGCGTGACGTGTGCCGAACGAGACCAGAACCGAATCCGTCGCGCGGATCTGGGACGCGGAGATGTCGGCGATCGTCGCAACGAGAGCGGGATCGCGGTAGAGGCCTAGCGTCGAAGCTGGAGTCTGCGCTGGAGCGGATGCCGCGAGCAGGGCTCCGAGGACAATCCCGCCGAGGGGGCTTTTTCGCATGTTATTTTTATCCAATGAGGACGGGTTCAACGGCTGAGAATAGGCACCGGCAATGAGTAAGACAAGCACGCGCACCGAGTCGGATCGAGCAATCACCGCGCCGGATTCCGACAGTTTCTTCTGGCAGTGGTCCCGCTTCAGCGAGCTGACGACGGCCGATCTCTATGCCGTGGTACGACTCCGTGAAGCGGTTTTCATCGTGGAGCAGGACTGCCCTTATCCCGACGCCGACGGACGCGACCCCAACGCGTGGCATCTCCTCGGGTGGCTGCAGGGCTCCCAGGAACGCGCGCTCGTCGCATACGCCCGCATCTTCGAGCCGGGTGTGAGATACGATCAAGGCTCGATCGGTCGTGTCGTCACCGCGGGCGAGGTGCGGGGAACCGGAGTTGGGAAGGCTCTGATGGCTGAAGCCTTGCGACGGCTCGAATCGCTTGCGCCAGGTCAGCCCGTAAAAATCGCGGCTCAGCGTCGGCTGGAGAATTTCTACCTCGGCTTTGGATTCCGGACCATATCCGATCCATACGAGGAAGATGGGATCACTCACGTCGACATGGTCATCTAGAATTCAAATCCAATGATAACGAAGGCACGCTATTGCGAAGGGGAAACCTTCGCCGACTTCCTGCTCCGCCCGATCAAGAACCATGATCTGTGGGTTGCGATCACCAACCACGTAGTCATTCCGGTCGAGCTTTCGGCACGCGTGGACGCGCTGGGCGGGCACTGGCATCTGCTTGTGCTGAGTGAGGACTGGTGTGGCGATTCGGTGAACATCGTCCCGATCCTTGCCAAGCTCACCCAGTCGGTGACCAACATGGACATGCGCATTCTCGCGCGTGATGAGAATCTGGACATCATGGATGCTCATCTCACCGGGGGAAAATCGCGCTCGATCCCGATCGTGATTCTCTTGAACGAGAAATATCAGGAGTGCGGCTGGTGGGGTCCTCGTCCGACCCCGTTGCAGAAGTGGGTGGTGGAGACGGGAATGTCCATGCCGAAGGAAGAGCGATACAAGGAGGTCCGGAAGTTCTACGCTCGCGATCGCGGGCTCACGACGATGCACGAGATCGTGGACATGCTCGAGACGCGTTGTGTAATGGGATCCAAGGGAGCTGTCGTCCGCTCTGCTGCGTCCTGAAGTCGCGGACTGACATAGGCGTCGCGAAGACGGAAGCGGCAGGGCCGACCAGGCGGAGCGCCGGGCGGGATGCTGCTCGATTTACGCCTTCTGGAGGCGCAGCGTAAAAGTTGAGCCTTTCCCAAGGGTGCTCGTCGCGGTCAGCGATCCTCCCATGGCGATCGCGAGTCTGCGGCTGATTGCCAGCCCGAGTCCGGTCCCATTGCTCCCCGCGTTCTTCTCTCTGATCTGCACAAAGGGCTCGAACACTGCCTCGAGCTTGTCAGCCGGGATTCCAATTCCGCTGTCGACGACCCTGATCGCCACGTGGTTCCAATCGGACTCACACTCCAGTCTGATCGTGCCGCCACGGGGTGTGAACTTTATCGCGTTCGCAAGAAGGTTGAGAAGAATCTGTTGTACCTTGGTCGCGTCTGCCTGTGCAGAGATGCGCGCGTCGCCGGGGCGAAATTCGTAGCTCAGCTCCTTCGGCTCGAGCTGCGAGCCGATCAAGCCTTCCATCCCATGAAGAATCTCGTTCACTAGTGTCGGCTGAACGCGAACCTCCATTCCCTGACCGCTTTCTATCCGTGAGAAGTCGAGGATCGCGGTGATAAGGCCCAGCAGATGTTGCTGACTCTGTTGAATCCGTTTGAGGTCGCTCCGCTGCGCATCGGTGAGAGGTCCGTGAATTTCGCGCTCGAGCAGCTCGGTGTATCCGAAAATCGCCTGCAGTGGTGTGCGGAATTCGTGGCTCATGAGCGCCAGAAAATCGGTCTTGGCGTTGTTGGCGGCTTCCGCATCCGCGCGCGCGCGGCGCTCGCTTACGAGTAGCTCGTCTTTCGCGCGATAGGCGGCCGCGAGCTGCACCGTGCCCGTCGCGACGCGTACCTCCAGATGGCGGATCAACTCACGGATCTCGTCCTCGGCTTTGCGGATCTTGCTGACGTCGCGGACGATCCACCGGTATTCGGCGGCCAGGTAATTTCTGGCGGATCGGGATATGGTGGCAGAGACGGCGGTCCTGGGACCGTTTCGTGGTTGAAGCCACAGCTCCCAGTCTTCGAGACTGTTCCGATCGCAGAGTCGATCCAGCTGATGCGGGAACTGCTTTCTGGCCGACTCCTCGAAGAAGGAGTGGAGTGCCTTTCCGACGAGGCATTTCGGCTCGGCGCCGAGGAGCCTGCCCGCGGCGATATTCGCGTCGCGTATGGTGCCGTACAGGTCGGTGGTGAGGTAAGCCTCGGGGGCGAAGTCGAACAGCTCGCGATACTTGATCCGCTCTTCGGCGAGGGCATTACGGCTGTTGCTTAGCGCCTCGCTCCGGACGCGAAGCTCCTCTTCGGTGAGCCGGAGCTCCTCGATTGTGGCGAGAAGTTCATCGCGATCATTTCTTTTTCTGGGGGCGTCGGCAATCTCCACGTCGACCAGCCGGTTCTCCGAACGCACTTCCGCATCGAGCAGATTGCGCGATGACTTTCGGATTTTGCCTGAAGTCGATTGTGTCCGCGGGTCCATCATTCAGCGCCGGCGATGAGTAGCTTGCGAGCTTGCCGTCCATAAATACGAAGATGCAACTACGAGGCCGGGCGAGCGAAAAAACGAAGAGGCACGGGGAGTCCCGTGCCTCGTTCGCTTCCGTCCGGTTGGGTCGGTCAGGTAGTGCTTTCGTTCTCTCCGCTCGACCGGCGACCGCCGCGGGATGCTTCACCACCCTTTCTTCCCGCGATTCTGGCCTCTTCGCTTGTAAATTCGTGTGCGGTTCCTTTCTGGTGGGCGGCACGCCCACCCTTGGCAGCGATCGCTCGCTGCGCCTGGGGATCCATCGCCGCGAATCCGCGGGGAGTCTTTCGACCCGCACCGCTCGTACTCCTTGCATCCACTCCGCTCTCTCCTCTCGTGCCGCTTATGGTGGCGCTATTTCCGCCCCCCGCTCCGTTACTGCGTCCGCTTCTCTCGTCCATCATATCCCCGTGGTTGTCGGCCTGGTCTGCCATTATCCATCTCCTGCCGCAAATTTTCGAGTTGGTCAGAGCGGCTGCTCGACTTCCGTCTCTGTGAGTGACGAAGTGGCCGAAGCGTTGGCCGCGCCTGCATGAAGGTTCTGGTGCGCGAGGGACAAGCCGCAATTTTCGGGCGAGGACGATTCCAGCGCCCCCTTCCCGGCGGAATGTGGATTTCTTCTTCTCTCCCACTTGTGTGAGGCTTATGATTAAAGGGAGTGCCGCCGAAGCCCGGCCAGGACGCGCGCGGCGGCGTGTTTGGGTAACTTCTACTTCTCCGCTGCGGCCCCGCGGGGCCGTCGCCGCGTCGTTAATCCTGTGAGAGGTCGCGAGTGAATCCAGTAAATCCAGTAGAAGAAGAGACGCTGTCGAAAATCGAAGTGCTCGGCGATCTGGAACCGCTGGTTGTGGAGTTGATGACATCGCACGAGGCCAAGCGGGTGCTCTGGTTCCCCGCGGAGCTGCTCGAGCCGCCGCCGGGGGAAGACCCTGACCACCATTTGAAGGCGCTGAGGGAACGCGCCCGGGGAATAAGCGATCCCGCGCGCGTAGCGCTGGCTCTCAATCTCCTCACCGAGGAGGGATTACCCCACTTTCATCGCCTCCTCGCAGTGTACCTTGGCACCGATAGCATCTGGGCTAAGTGGAACAACCTATGGACGGCGGAAGAGGATCGGCACGGAGCGATTCTGCACGATTATACGAGAGACGCCGGCGTCTTCGATCCGGTAGTGATCGAGAAGATGCAGTTCGAGTACATCAAGGCCGGCTTCGAGCCGGAGTGGGACCGCGATCCATATCGCGTGTTCGTCTACACCTCGCTCCAGGAGAGAGCGACCCAGGTGTCACACGCCAACACCGGCAAGTTCGCATCGGAATACGAGCCGACGATCGGAACGGTGCTCGCGAACGTCGCGAAGGAAGAAGCGCGACACTACACGTTCTATCGCTCCGTGTTCAAGGCCGTACTCGAGAGGGATCCGAACCAGGGACTCGTGGCCGCTTCGAAGATCATGCCGGCGATCGACATGCCTGGCGTCAACATGCCGCACTTCCGGGAGCTCGCGGATGTCGTGCGGAGGGCCGGGATCTACGGGCCGCGGGACTATCTCGCCATCGTCCAGGAATTGATCAAGTACTGGTCGATAGAGTCACTCGATGGCCTGAACGATTTGGGGCGGATGGCGCAGGAAAAAATCATGGGCATTCCCGCCCGTCTCGAGCGGATCGCGGAGATCATGGAGAAAAAGACTAAGCCCAAGAGCTTCGCGTTCGACGTGGTGTTCAATCGCGTCTTCGCAATGGAGTGAGCTTCGAGCGTTTGGGGCTCTAGATCTTTGCGCGTCGGTCAGTCGGAGAGGGTCCTCTCCGACTCCGGGCTCTCGCTCGTTGGTCGTCCTAGGCCGGTGTCGCGGAACTAGGCATCTGTCGCTCTGAGGCGACTAAGCGTACCGATTGTCGCTCGTGGGTCGTCGTCCGCGAGGACCCCCTCCGACTTCCCTCCAGGCGTGATCGCGAGGCCTCGCAACGCGGAAGTCACTGGTTTGTGCGACGCGATTGAACTCCGCGTCGACGCTTCGCCTCGCACAAACGACCGCGCACTTAAAGTGGGCGTGGGAGCGTCGAGACGGCCGTCTGGCGCAGACGCGCTGGAACTGCGCGCAACCCAACGCATCACGCGCCGTAAGGCGCGCGCAGTTACAGATCTGTGTAGGGAGGTGAGGGTGTCCTCGTAGGCGCTTTCCAAAGCGAGCGCGAGGAGGAGACCCGCGACCGAGCAGAGCGAGGAAGCGTCGTTAGGGGCTCCGACCAAGCGAGCGTAGCGCCGGAGAGGATACCCTCACCGACCACTACAGAGATGCCAGCCTAAGCGCGCGCCTGACCAGCGCAAAGATGTGTCGGTGGCGCGCAGGGAGAAAGCTAAGCGCCAGAGAGGCCGAGGTCGGCCGAGCGCGCCTGCATCGAGGTGATGACGAACGCTATGTGCTCGTCGAGCTCGACGCCCAGCTCGTTCGCGCCATTCACCACGTCTTCGCGACTCACGCCGCGCGCGAAGGCTTTGTCTTTCATTTTCTTGCGCACGGAGCGCGCGTCTACTTCGTGGACGCTTTTGGTCGGACGGACAAGTGCCGTCGCCGTGATCAGGCCGGTCAGTTCGTCGACGGCGAACAGGGTTTTCGCCATCTTCGACTCGCGCGGCGTGTTCGTGTAGTGCGCGTGACCGAGTATCGCCTGGAGAACGTCCTCGGGATAGCCTTTGGACCGGAGCACCCGGACGCCTTCCGACGGATGCTCCTCCGTCGGGGAGTGAGAGTTGTTCGGGAAGCGCTCGTAGTCGAAGTCGTGAATGAGGCCGGTGGTTCCCCAGCGCTCTTCGTCCTCGCCGAATTTCTGCGCGTAGGCGCGCATCGCGCCTTCCACCGCCAGCATGTGCTTTCTAAGCGACTCGCTGGCGGTGTATTCGTGCATCAGCGCGAGCGTCTCCGCGCGGGACGGGAGCGTTCCGCCGTCAGTCATGACGCGTCCTCCGCCGCGGCGCCGGAAAAAAAAATGGGGCGCCACTGCTGGCGCGGCTCCATGGAAAACCCTGAGCGCCAACAGGCGTTTGGTTCGGTCCGAACATTCTCATGATCGTCTTTTCCCCGGTGGATTCGGCGTCGGCGCGTTGCCCAGCCTGCCGAAATCTATGAAGCCCCGCTTTGGATTTGTCGAGAGGAGCTGGACGTCGATCTCGTCACCGACATCCACGCCACCGGCTCCGCGTACGAGCATCCCCTCCACCGGCGGGCTCACCACTCTCACGAATGTCCCGCTCGGCTTCTTGCCGGTGACGATCGCCTTGAAGTGCTGGCCGATCCGATCGCTGAAAAGAATCGCCGCCGCGATCTTCCGCACATTCCTTTCCACTTTGCGCGCTGCGTCCTCCTTGAGCGTGCAGTTGCGCGCGATCGCCGATAGCTCGTCGTCAGTGTAGGGCGGGGGAGCGCCTGCGAGGACTGCTTTCACTATGCGCTCCGTGACGAGATCCGCGTACCGGCGGTTCGGCGCAGTCGAGTGCGTGTAATCCTGCACAGCGAGCCCGAAGTGCCCGGGCTCCTCTACACCGGGTTGATCGAGAATGTATTCGCCCGGTCCCATCAGCTTGACTATCGCCAGAGATAAATCGGGGAAGGTGTCCGGGTCCGCCGCTTTCCGCTCGAGCAGGAAATCGTGGAGCGCGAGCGGATCGGGCGCGGGCGGAAGCGTCTTCCCGTACTGCTTCGCCAACTCGACGATTCTCTCCCACCGCTCGGGACTTCGCACGATTCTCCTGATCCCGGAGACGTGGCTGGCCTCCAGGAATCTCGCGACCGCGCCGTTGGCCGCGATCATGAAGTCCTCGATCAAATCAGTCGCGCTGTTCTTCTGCGTCTTCTCTATTGCCGTGACAGTCCCGTTCAGCGAGACTGCCCGCGCCTCAACGGTCTCGATCTCGAGGGCCCCATTGTCGGTTCTCGTCTTACGCAATGCGGCGGCGATCTTCGCCTGGAGTCGCAGCTGTGGTTCGAGTTGTGGAATCGCGGCGATTGTTTGCGGGATCGCGGCTCCCGAGTCAAGCCACGCGCCCACGCTGGAGTAGGCGAGCTGAGCCTTGTTCCTTACCATCGCGCGATAGATCTGTGCTGATTTGACCGTGCCGTCTGCGGCGACGATCATCTCGATCACCATCGACTTCCGGTCGGTGCCCGCGAATATCGAAGTGGCGCCGGCGGAGAGCTCGGGCGGAATCATCGAGAAGATCGCCGCACCCGTGTACACCGAGGTGGTCTGCGCAGCCGCGTGCACGTCGATCGCGGATCCCTTCGGCACCTCGGAATCGACATCCGATATCCCGATGTAGAGTCTCCACTCGCCCGGCTTGTCTCCCGACGAGGCGGACCCGCCCACAGCAACGGTTTTGTTTCCCGCCGCGCTCGATTCGACTGCGGCAATAGTGCCGCTGATTTCTTCAGCGAATTCGATCTGGTCGAGGTCGCGGGTGTCGTCGTTGTCGATCGAGGACCAGAGCAGGGCGCGCAAATCCTTGAGCGGTGCGCCGGCGTCGGGGTGCTTCCCGATGCTCTGCAGCTCGGCCCGTACCGCGGGACCGAAGTCGGGATCGAAGCCTTCGTCGATCATCGCTTGTCTCGCGACATCGCGAAGATCGGGCGTCAGCATTTGGGGAGCGATTTCACAAGCAGGTGCGCGACGTCGATCGTGAGCTGGAGTGCGAGAAGCGCTCCGAGCATGATCGAGAGATCCACCCATGGGCGCCGGCGAGGAGGAAGCGTTCGCGCGTAGAGCAACGCGCCGGCCACGATCACGATTCCCTCAGCGATAAAATCCGCGACGGGATAATTGTAAAGCCCGAGGCCTATCATCGGGCCGCCCGGCCACGTCGGCTTGTAACCGGTGATCCAATCGAGGAGCATGTGGGAGAGAATCACAGCGGCGATGACGAGCGCGCCCGTCCAGTCGCGCGTTACGGCCCCGTACCCGGTGAATCCCACTAGCATCAGGGTCAGCACCGCCGGAACGGAGTGGGAAAGAATCCCCGCCGGATTGTATGCCCCGCCAACGCACATCCCCATGTCGACCCAATCGGGCGCGTACGTCGCCACGAGGAGAACCAGCAAACCGATGCTCCCGCGCACACGCTTCGCCGCCAGCGCGGCGCCTACGTGACCGATATACATCTAGCGGCGGAAGCGGCGGTCGATCAAGAATGGCACCAGCGTGGCGACCACCAGCGCCGCGAGGAGGCGAGCTGCGTAAAAGAGGTGTTCTCTATCGAATGTCATTTAGTTTTGTAAAGTTAAGTCGCGTTTCGTCAACTCGCCGGAATCCGGCATCCAGGTTGCTCTCTTTCGAACACTGATGCACGTCAAGAATCTCGAGTGCTCTTTCTGCCACCGCGAATACGAGGCGAGACGTCTCCACAACGTCTGCACGGATTGCGGCAAGCCGCTGCTCGTGCGCTACGATCTCAAGCGCATCGCCAACTTTCTCACGCGCCAGGCCCTCTACGCGCGGCGATCGGACCTGTGGCGTTATCGGGAGCTGTTGCCGGTCAGGCGAGAAGACAACATCGTGACGCTTGGAGAGGGATGGACGCCTCTCACGCACGCAAAAAACCTGGGCGCAGCTCTCGGCATGACCGAGCTGTTCGTGAAGGACGAGTCTCTCAACCCCACTCAAAGCTTCAAGGCGCGCGGGATGTCGGTCGCGGTCTCGATGGCGAAGGAGCTCGGGGTCAAGAAGATCGCGGCGCCCTCGGCCGGTAATGCGGCTGGGGCGCTCGCTGCTTACTGCGCCCGCGCGGGGATCGAAGCTTTTCTGTTCATGCCCCGCGACACGCCGCGCGCGAATCTCATCGAGTGCGAGGTCGCCGACGCGCAGATAACGCTAGTGGATGGCCTCATCACGGACTGTGGCGCCGAGGTCGCGAAGAGGAAGGACGCCGAAGGCTGGTTCGATTTCTCGACTCTCAAGGAGCCCTATCGCGTCGAGGGAAAAAAGACACTCGGCTACGAGATCGCCGAGCAATCCGCGTGGACGTTGCCGGACGTGATCGTGTATCCGACTGGAGGAGGGACGGGGCTGGTCGGAATGTGGAAGGCGTTCGACGAGATGCAGGAGCTGGGGTGGATCGGCGAGAAACGTCCCCGCATGGTGTCGGTTCAGGCGGCCGGGTGCGCGCCGATCGTTCGCGCTTTCGAAAAAGGTGAACGATTCGCCGAGGAAGTTCAGAACGCGACGACGATTGCGTCGGGATTGCGGGTGCCGAAGGCGATCGGGGATTTTCTCATTCTCGATGCGATCCGTGAATCGGACGGGACGGCCGTCACTGTCACGGACGAGGAGCTGATCGCGGGCGC
>Ga0193724_1000360_pt1 | contig 10937 bp, 18 predicted proteins | sample H2a1metaG_FD_146005 | JGI IMG/M metagenome (GOLD analysis project Ga0193724, IMG submission 146005) | Soil microbial communities from a riparian zone of the East river system, Colorado, United States - H2a1 | ecosystem: Environmental > Terrestrial > Soil > Riparian zone | place: USA: East River... | reverse complement strand
TAAACCAGCACGCAAAGTCCGGCCAGAGCGACGGCCATGATGACGGCGAGGCGACTCGTCTCCCGCCAGCTTTGTCCGATCAGGCTTTGGCGATCGATCGACGCCACGGCCTCACCGTGCGCCTCCTTGCCGAAGCTCACGGGGCGCGCCGACTCGCGGCCCGCATCGAAAAGGCGCTGGTACAGATCGGCGAAGAACTGCGGCGCGCCGGTATCGCCGGGCGCGGCGCCGCTGCACAGGCGTTGAAGAATTTCGCCACTCTGCGCGCGATAGGCGATGCACAGGCCGGGCGCCATGATCGCCGCCGCAACCCTTTCCAAATCAGGGAACTGGTTTGGCGCCCCCCTGATCCAGCGGCTCTGGCCCTGTTGCAGTGCGAGGTCCTTGGCAACCACGTCGGCGATCCAATCCGCCCGCGCCCGCGCCGAGCGGTCGGTCTCGAACAGGACGTAAGCCGCGGCGGCGGCGAAACAAAGCCCCGCCAGAGCGACGACGCGCAGGAACAGCCGAAATTTCAAATCAAGCTTGGGCGCTGGCATGGGCGGAACACCTTTGCAAAGGGGTTGCGTTCGACGGCGCGAGCGGGGAGCAATCTAGAGCCAGAGCCGGCCTTCTGGAAGTGCGGCCCGAAAGATCGGGCAATTTGCCCGGCCATTGCCGGGATGCGTTCGCTTTCCGACTCTCCAGCGATCCGCGCAATCTGACGACCACCAGGGGTTTGCGACATGCGTCATTTCCTTGTTCCGATGCTGGCGGCCTGCCTGTGCTTGACGCCGTCTGGCGGGAAGGCCCAGGACGGCGGCAAGAAGGCGCAAGGCGCTGCGATCGCGGTGATCGACTTTGGCTATGTCGACACCTCAGGCGAGGAGCGCGATCAGCGCAAGGAGCATGAAACGCGGCTCGGCAACTTCATGCGCGCCCTCAGGGACGATCTCGCGAAGGACGGCAGCTCTTGGCTCGTAACGCCCGCATGCGTCCCGAAACCTTGCTCGCTCGCGGGCTCGACGGTGACCGACCTGTTGGCCGCGGCCCGCGAAGCTGGCGCGGACATCCTGCTTATCGGCGGCGTTCACAAGATGAGCACGCTGGTGCAAAATGCGAAGGTCGAGGCGATCGACGCCAGGACAGGGCGCGTCATGTTTGAGAAGCTGTTCACCTTTCGCGGCGATACGGACGAAGCTTGGCGCCGCGCCGAAATTTTCATCGCCAACGAGATCGCCGGGATCTCAAGCCAGCCTGTCTCCCGCTGAAATGCGCTTTTCGTCGAATGACAAGAATGGAGCGACCATGAGAAGCAGATTTTTCTCGCGCCGCCGTTCGTTGCTTGCCGCTTGCGTTGCCGGCTTGTTGGGCGGCGGCGTGCCGTTGACGTTCCAGGCAAGCGCCGATCCGTCGCCGATCAAGATCGCGGTGTTTGATTTCGAGCTCGACGACTTCAGCGGCGGCGCCGGGATAGCCGGCGACAAGGCCGCCGACGTCGCCCAATTGGATCGAGCCACGAGCGAGGTACGCCGTCTTATCGTCCAGTCCGGGCGCTATGATCTTGTCGACGTCGCGAGCGCAGAGGGTGATGGCGTGAAGTCGCGCTCGCTGCGGCAATGCAACGGTTGCGAAGCCGCCATCGCGCTAAAGCTCGGCGCCGATCAATCCTTTGTTGGCGTCGTCAGGCGGATCAGCCGGACGGAATACGCGGTACAGTTTCAGATCCGGGACGCCAACACCGGCGCCATGATCCTAGCGCGGCAAAGCGATCTGCGCATCGGCGCGGATTATTCCTGGAATCGGGGCGCGGCCGCGCTGATCAGCAGCAGCTTGCTCGGAAATCCCTGAGTGCGGCTGGGAGGTGAGGCGCGCCTGCGCCCGGCTGCAGGAGTCGCCATTAAGAACTTATTAAGAGTCGACGTGAAACCTGACGCCGCTGTCTTTGAGCATGGCGGGGACGATTCGCATGAACGAGCCTGACGTTTTAAGTCGCAACATAGACGCGCTGAAGGAGCTGCAGAGGGTCGGATGGCGCCAGCTTGCCGACCCGGCTCTTACAATTTTCGAGCGCCGTGAAATACGAAATGAAATAAAGCAGAGCGAAGCCGAGTTGCGGTCCTGTCTGGAGTTGATGTCTGATCGTTGCTGGTTCCGAGAACGGCCCGCGCAAGATGATGCGGCCGCCAGCTTCCGTAAGGTGGAATTCAGGCTGCTTGTAGGGAATTAGCGATTAGTGACATTCAGAGTTCCGGAGCGTCACCGCTTCGGCGAGGAGGTCATGCAAATCGCCTGGTGCGCCGCGGTGGACGAACCGGCATTGAAGATGCCGGCAGCCGAACTGAACGCCGCCGCGCGATCCGTCGCGATAACGTCGGCCCACGTCGCCGCCGATCCGTCAGGAGGGGTGCTCGGCCGCGGAATTCAGTCGGACTGAGGCAGAATGCGTATGCTGCCAGTTGTTTCGTAGGGGTCGGCGCCCGGTCCAAGATACCGGTTCAGTCCGTAAATGGTGCCCCACGAGACCAGGATGCCCAAAATGAGCGCCGCCGCAGTCGCTGTCACGATCTCCCGCTGGCCGGACCTATCCACCTACACGCCTCCCTAGAACTGGTTTGCAGCCTAGGCGGGCATATAGACACCGATTCTCCCACTCCAGGGAATACCCAATTGTCATAATCGGTTGCGGAGGGCGGGGAGGTTCTAAGTGCTCACGGCTCGTTGCCAAAGAGCGCCACACCCCATCGGCTTCTAAATTTCGCCTTTAACTGAGCAAATGCTCGCCTTGTGATTCGATTTTGCTGAGTAAAGCGTAACTGATTTGAGACGGAGCGACCGATGCGTGTCGCGGTGTTTGTTGTGTTTGTTGCATTTGTGCCGGTGTTGGCTACATCATCAGAAGCTTCAAGGTCCTGCATGACCAAGACCGAAGCGCGTCAGCATTTCGGTTCGGTTCACCTCTATTGGCATGGCGCCGGTCATTGCTGGGACGCGACATCGACACGTCGACACCATCGGGTCCATAAAGTTCAGCGAAAAATTAGCCCGCCCAAGTGGCGTGAATCGATGTCGAAGATGCTGCCTGACGAGATGTTGAAGACGCTGCCCGACGAAGAGCCGGTGCAGAAAACATGGGGCGATCGCTGGGTAGATATTGAGTCACCTCCAATTGTCTCGCGCTGGGTGGATATCGCCCAGGTCACGCCGCCGCCCGTCATCGAAGCCAAATCCGAGCCGATGGTCACGCTGCGCGGCGTGATGATGGTCATCATCGCCATCACACTGACGCTTGCGATCGTCGAGTTTCTGTCCATCGGCATGAGATTGGCCGGATACACTCACAAACGGCGTTGACGACAGCTGACGGCGCTCGCGGACCCTTGGCACTTGCTGCTGTCGGGAAGCGCAGACAATCGCCGATCGCTAGAGCGGGATGACTTTTCTTCGAATCGTCATCCCGCTCTATCTTTTTGTTTGAGCATGATCTTTTCGGAAAACCGGTACCCACTTTTCCGGATCATGCTCTAGGTGGTGCGGGGCAGGCTAACCCGTGGCCACGGCTGCAAATCCGATCTCGCGTCGATGATCTGACTTAGTGAGGGGCTTTCCGGCCCAAGAAGACCTCCAGCAGCTCAATCGCTTCGGCGAGCCGCACGGTTTCCTGTTGCAGGTCAACCAGACCTTGCTGGCAACCTTGCTCAGCGATTTCAAGTATTTCGCCACGGATGAGAGTCAGTTGCTTGCGCCAATTGTCCAGCTGAGTTGGCTCAAGAACCTCGGGCACCACGCAACCGTCGGCCGGTTGTTGATCTTGGACGGGAGCAGGAACGGGGTTGTTTTGCCAGTCGCGGGGCATGCGCGCCATTGATCCATTGATTCGACGGATAGTTTCCTGGCGAAATGTGTCAAAGTTGGCGCGCGTTTCCCAGCACCGACGCGACCAAGATGACGGGCATTCCAGGCGTCTATGCCGCCGGCGACATCCAACCGTTCCATGCACAATGCGACACCGGCGTCCGCCGACGGGTGTGATTGCGGGCGGATCGCTTCACCAGGCGCTCGTCTTCGAGCCGAACGGCAAGTAGAGCGCTACGGAACGTGGTGAGGCGACGACGGTGCAATGCCAAGATGCATGCGCGCATCGGCGCGCTGAGGGTACTGAACTGAGACGTTGAGCGAGTGCTTAATCAATCACGCAAAGATACGCATTGGGGAAAACGTAAATTTAAGAGAGAGCTGTGAAGATAGACATTGCCGCGATCGCAATCACGATAAAGACACCAAATCGCCGCATTTTCGCGATGCCCTGCCGGTGTTGATATCGCGACTGCTGTTGAATTTCGTTAGTGCCGTGTACGATTTAGGGGTGCCGCAATGTTTAATATCGTCAAGCGCAGAGATTTCATGCTGGCGAATGATACCTCGACCCTGCAAGAAGCGGAGCAGTTGCTGTTAACCAATTACGGCCGCGATTACATTGTCGTAAACCGAGCTGACGCCGGGCCCATCGAAGAACTACAGACGCCGACCCTCACGCCGCCGTATTAATCCGCATCGGCGAATTGTCGTTGCCGTGGCCGAGATCGCGGCGCAGCAGAAAGTTTCAGCGGGCAATCGCTTTCAAGGCCGGCGCCACCATTGCCGCCAGCAGCTCCGCTGGTCCCCAACGTGCCGCCGGTGCCGGCTGCACCCGCGCCACCGCCGCCGGATCCGGCGTTAGCCGCGGTCACCCTAGGTAGGCGGCTGCCTCCTTCCACTCCAGCGACTCGCGCGTGGCCGCGTCAAAACCCCAACTCGTTCCAGTTCTCGAAGCGCTGACAGCTTCGATCCGATTTGCCGCGCATGCGGCGGATATCATTGCGAAAAAGGGACGCCTTTTGTTATCCGTTGGCAGAAAGAAACCCGCCGCTATCAACTATGCCTATAGTTGACAACCGTGGCCGACGGTGAAACGATCTACTATATCTATAGTTAAAGGTGATGGATGGATATCCAGTTCACGGATCGCGAAATCGACGTGATGGAAGTGCTTTGGGAGCGGGGGCCGTCGCTGGTCGTGGAAGTCCGGGCCGCCCTGAAGGATGATCTGGCTTACACCACCGTCCTGACGATCCTGCGCACGCTTGAGGGCAAGCGATACGTTGGCCACGAGCAAGAGGGGCGTGGTCATCGATATTTCGCCGCGGTCAAGCAACAGGCCGCGCAACGAAGTGCCTTGCGGCACCTCACAAGCAAACTTTTCAAGGGATCGGCCGAGCTGCTCTTCACCCATCTGGTTTCCGATCGGAAGCTCAGCGCGAGACAGATCCGCAACATGCGCGCGCTTCTGGAAGACAAGTCGCAGATGGGAGAGAACTGATGCTGGCCTGGATGTCTTACGTCATCGTGGTGAGCTTGCTTCTGAGCCTGGCTGCTCTCGCCCTGGAGCGCTCGGCGCGGGTTCGGCAAAAGCCGACGCGCTGGCTATGGGGCACCAGCATGATTGCCTCGCTGCTGGTTCCGCTGGTCATTTCCTCGGTTTCCGTGCAGATCCCGCGGCTGACCGGCGTCGTCGACCCGGCGATACCCCGGAGAATCGTTGCGCTACGACAAATGACCGCAAGCGGACTATCGCCATCCGGCTGGCTGACCGCGACTGCCGGACCATTCTCGGCGTCCCCCGATCTCGACCGGCTGTTGCAGGTGGGATGGAGCGCTGCGTCGACGATCCTGTTGCTGGCAATCCTGGCCGGCAGCGTACAACTAAACTGGCGCCGACGTCGCTGGGAGCGCGGCAACATGGCTGGCGTCCCGGTGCATATCTCCGAGGACGCCGGTCCGGCCATTGTGGGGCTGTTGGCTCCGCACATTGTCGTACCGCGCTGGCTGGTGCAGTGCCCTCCTGATGTACAGGAATTGGTAATCGCGCATGAGCAGGGCCATCTCGAAGCGCACGACGCACGGCTGGTGACGATCGCGGTTGGCCTTCTCGTTTGCATGCCCTGGAACCTGCCGCTCTGGTGGCAACTGCGGCGTCTGCGCTTGGCCGTCGAAATCGATTGTGACGCGAGAGTCCTGCGACGCGGCTACGATGTTTCACGTTACGGCGAAACCCTGATTGCCGTTGGTGAAAGGCAGTCTGCAACCATCGCTATGGTGGCTGCGATGTCCGAACCGAGATCATTGCTGGAGCAGAGAATCCGGAACATGTTGCGGAAAAAGACAAACTACGCCCACGCGACGGCGGTGGCGCTTGCCTGCCTGGGGATCGCATTTGCCGTCGGCGCGGCCGAAATCAGCCCTCCGAATAACGATGACCCCGGTAAGTCCGCATCGCAGGAGGGCGCCGTGGATACCAGGATAATCGATGGCCATGTCGGATTCTACCAGCTGAACGACTATGCCGTGTTGACGATTACCCGCAACGGCCAGCAACTGAATGCACAACTGACCGGCCAGCCGGCATTGCAAATCTATGCGCGGAGCAATACCGAATTCTCCTACAAAGATGCCCAGATCAGTTTCATCACCGAACCTGATGGACAGACAACATCCCTGATATTGCACAAGTACGGTGTCAATATGCCGATGAAGCGCATCGATGCCGCTACCGCGCAGCGGATCGCCAGCATCAGAGCAGAGCAACCAGCAGGGAGAGGAAAGGGACTGACGGGTGGTGCTCTGATTATCCCGCGGTGACAGATTTCGAGATTTCGGGTCGACCTGCGCGGCATCCCGAAGAAGGACGGTTTCTTGATTGATGTCCGCTATGCTCCAGTGCCCCTCTGCTATGATCACCGTTATCGATCCCCCGGAGGAGCATTGCCGTTGCGCGCGAGCATCGGCGGTCCGCCTTGTTCTGCGACCAGCAACAGCGCTTCCATCGCGGCTTGCCATTCGTCGGCATCGTGTTCCGCTTTCGGCAGTTTCGTAATGTATTGGGCGGCATCGCGCAACGTGCGCAGGGTCTTGCCGTCGATTATGATCGGATCAAAAAACTCCTGATTCCCAGGGCACCAAGTTGAGTCGTAACGATAGCTGGCGCGACGGGCCGGCGTGCGTCTCAATGAATGATTCGATCGATGTCGGCAGCTCATCGCCGGCAAGATCAACGCGGCGCTGAATCTCCCGTGCGACATCTTTCCGAGACATCTTCGGACCAATGTTCGGTGGTGTTAAACGCCACGATGCGAACCGGGGTCGCTGTATTGGCCGGTCATCAGATCGTTGATGGTGGTTTCGAGATCGGCTTCGCCGAGATCGGTTTCCGCGAATGCCGGGCCAAGTTCCCCGTAATTGTTGATGATGATATAAAAAGTCTGGTCGTGGCCGTTCGGCACAATCGACGGGGTCCAGCTCCGACGCATAGGCAATACTCCACAGACACAATACCGGGAATTTAAGCACGAAATTCGGAATCGTTCCTGCACAAAAAAGGAGGCCCCGGAACCGCAACTCCGAGGCACGCAACCACAACCAAGTACATCCGCTCGCTACGGCGTTAGATTGTCATACGCTTTAGTAGACGCGGCGATGCCGCCGATAACCCGCGCGGGGCTCTTCCACGCCAGCAAAATATGGATTGATGACGCACATGGCGGCGCGGCCCGATGCCGACGCGTTGCACTGAGGCAGCGACGTGTAGCTGCAATCGTAATAGTGGGCCCCCCACGGCTGGTAAACATGCAGGCAAACCGGATAAGCCGGATCGTACGTCTGGGCCCGAACGGGTGCCGCCGTCAAAACCGTCGCAATCGTCAAAATCGCCAAAGCCGGAATGCGCATCAGAGCCTCCTTCGAGATATACGCGCTGAAAGCCCCACGAAACGGGATGCCATACCCCATCAAAGCGCACCCGACGCCGGCAGGCAATCATCCCATAGGTGGGGCTGGGAAGATGCAACGCTGGCGTTGTTAAAATGTCGCAGGAACGAGCGCGAAAAATCCCGGTTGATTGTTCGGGTCGCCGTTCCCTCCCGTCCGGTGGCCTGCACGGCCCCGTCGTCCCGTATTTCCCCAACGCCCAACGCGGGGCCGTGCCCCAATGGCCGGTTGGCTCGCTCTTGAACGTGTCGACGTATAGTTTCGGTCGCCGTGATGTGAGGCACATGCATCAGCACCGCCTCCGGCCCGTGCATGTCGAATACCTCGCCGCAAGGACACTTCAAAAAGCGGCTGCACGGCTTGCCCGGTCCATAGCTGGGCGGCTCAAGCCGCCTGCCAGCATCCCACAGCGCATATTTCCTTTCGGTCCAATCTCTTTCATCGCGCCACGCCTGAAAATCGGATAGTGTCTCAGTTTGAAGTTACGCAATACGATACTATCGGATATCGAAGCGCCTGATCAGGCCGTCCTCCATTCGGAAAATATGGCCGACCATCTTGTCCGACAACAGGCTACCCTTGAGATCGCGCACGGTCTGGTGCACCTCGACATTGGTCGCTCCATCCGCCCCGGCTGAGAAGTTGGCCGGCTCCACATGCGGGTCGATTATCGCCCATTGCCGCGTCCAGTAATTGCGGACACCGTCGTGTCCGTGAACATGCCCGCCCTCCATGCCGTTGGCCCACATGACGTCTAGGTGCATAGTCGCCAGCACCGCTTCCATGTCGCGGGCATTGAAACGGTCGTAAAGGTGCTCAAGAAGTTCTGTGTCACTGGGCATCGCGTGCTCCTGCCTGTCCCTGCAAGGCAAGGATACTTCGCCCATGCGGCGGCTGTAGGATAGTCTGGGTCGGGAGCGGAAATTCAAACTGAGACACTACCGAAAATCGGGATGCCGAACCCGGACAGAAACGCAAGCTCCATTCCCATGGATCAGTATCGTGCGGATTGCCGACGCGCTCGGCAACCGTCCCGACATGAACATCGCCGTAATAAATGTGCCAGCAGTTATGGCGGTGGTCTGCGGATCGGCGGCGGGCGAGGGTGGGCATGGCGGCGGGCAATCGTATGGTTTCAAGGTCGCGGGATATAGCAGGGCCAAGGGGTCACACCATCGCCCAAATGGCATACGCGGATTTCCATGACCAGACCCGCGCTCAATTATCTCCGCGTTCCGATCTCAATCATCGGCGGCTTGATCCAGTGGCCAGCCTTGACGTTCTTGACGCACGATCCGGCGTTACTTAAGGCGTGTTACCCACCCCAGTTCTTAAAACGATTGTATCCGTATCCACCGTAATAGGGATGTCCGTATCCACCGTAGTAAGTAGGTCCGTATCCACCGTAGTAAACGGGGGCGTCTCCGCCGTAGTAAACGGGGGCGTCTCCGCCGTAGTAAACGGGGGCGTCTCCGCCGTAGTAGCCATAGCCGGGTCCGTAATACCCATATCCCGGGCCGTATCCATATGCGCTAGAAGCGAGACCGCCGATAAGGGCACCGGCAATTAATCCACCTGCGATACCCGGACCCCAGCCCCGACCTCCACGCGCTTCAACCGGTGTCGATATGGAGACTGCAGTCATGGCGATTACGGCTGCGGCGGACAAAACAACTGCTGCCTTTTTCATGGGCTTTCCTTTCACCAAAATAAAGCGCCAAGCGAAGGCATTCTGCCGATTGAACCCGGCAACGCTCTGTCCATTGCTAGTTCCTTCGCGTGGAACTCAACAAAAAACCGCAAGCCGGAAATTTGTTCCGCCCAAATACGAAATAGTGAACTTTATGTCCGCATTCGACAGTGAGCCGTTGATTCAAAGCAGGCGACTGCGGAATTCAAATTAGGCCAAGGGGTTCAATTTCACTTCCTTGAAGGCTGGTTCGACATGCGCGATCTCGGCGCGGTGCTTGATCACGAGAAGCTCCTGCCCATCGGCATGCGATCCATTGCGCCGGCCAAGGCGCGCAGAAACGCAAACTTTAGAAGATCACTGACGTCCCCGGCGTATTGATCGCGCATCCAATCCCCGAACTTGCCTCGCCTGCCACCCGTGCGGACGCAGTGACAGTCAGTTCATATAAGTCTTGCAATCTTTTACGGTGCCAGTGCACTCAATCGACTAGCCGAAGCCGTTCGCACCGGAAAGCCGTTGACGAGAGCGCTATCGCCGGACCCGAATGGATCGAAGTCACCGCAATTTCGATGGGCAGCGCCATGGGCAGTCTTACAAATTGCGCGATGATGGAATGGTGCCGCTGATTTGCCCGACGTGTCAAAATGTTTTCGCAGGTAAAGCATCCATGCCAGCGACCCCCCAGTTACTTTGCATGGGGTTGTTTTCGATATTTTAGTTGGGAGCGAGAACCGCGTCGGCCTTGCGGCTGTCTTTCCCGAGATGATCTTAAGGGTGGCCTGCCGAGCCGTAGCTCGCGTGCAGCGCGGCCCGCCTTCGCCCGATGGGCTTTGGTGTGGCAGCCTTCGCTACGAAATGGTTGCCCAGCCGGACAGACAGCGAACTGGCGGAAGGGGTGTCCGTTACTGCACTGTTCGCTCCCATTCGCTGGAGTTCAAGAAGTGCCGGTGAATTGCCGGCTTCTTGAATTTTGTCATTCTTGCCCATTCACGCCAATTCGCGTAAATTCGCCTCCACAGTGTGGGTAAAGGAGCGGGTAAGATGGCTGGCGGAAGGTTGAAGGCGCTTCAAATCACGAAAGCTACGGTGCCCGGCATGTATGGCGACGGCAACGGCCTTTACCTGCAAATCGCCCGCGGGGGTTCGAAGTCGTGGATCTTCCGGTACCGGTTCAAAGGCCACACCAGCAAGGCAGGGAAGCCGGTGGCGCGTGAGATGGGGCTCGGGTCTGTCGAAACCTTCACGCTCGCCGAGGCCCGTGAACGGGCTCGCCTCCAACGGCAATTGCTGGCTGACGGAATTGATCCCATCGAGGCCCGGAAGCGCCGAGAAATGGCAGCGGCACTGGCAAAGGCGCAACAAGTCGCGTTCCAGGCCTGCGCCAAGGACTACATCAAGGCGCACCGCTCGGGCTGGAAGAGCGAGAAACATGCCGACCAATGGACGGCGACGCTGGAGACTT
>Ga0193724_1000359_pt1 | contig 10958 bp, 11 predicted proteins | sample H2a1metaG_FD_146005 | JGI IMG/M metagenome (GOLD analysis project Ga0193724, IMG submission 146005) | Soil microbial communities from a riparian zone of the East river system, Colorado, United States - H2a1 | ecosystem: Environmental > Terrestrial > Soil > Riparian zone | place: USA: East River... | reverse complement strand
ACCCGGACGACGATGACCGGTGAGCAGGCCTTGTGCGTCACTGTTCTTTGACTTGAACGGTGGCGCACGGCTCGCGAGATGCCACGATTCATCCAGCCATAGGGAGAAAGTGCCATGCCATCTTCTCTGCTAGCCATTTTTTTGAAAGCCAATTCTCTGCAAGCCGGCTCCCTGAAAGCCAATTCTCTGAAGGCCAATTCTTTAAAAGCCAATTCTCTGAACGTCATGCGCGCAGGGTTTGCGCTGAACATCGTGCTGTTGTCGCTTGCGACAGTCGCTTCGGCCGGACCGAAGGAGGATGTGGCGGCGGCGACCTCGACATGGGCGGCGGCGCTTGGCGAAGACGATCCCGACAAGGTGTTGCCGCTCTATGCCAACGACGCCGTGTTCTGGGGGACGCTGTCGCCGACGCTGCGTGCCGACCGGACCGCGTTGCGGGATTATTTCGTGACGGCGTTCAAGGTTCTTCCCGGCCTCAAGGTTGCCTTCGGCGATCAGCTGATCCGCGTCTATGGCGGCACGGCGGTGAATACCGGCTATTACACGTTTTCCTATGTCAGGGACGGAGAGACCAAGAGCCTGCCCGCGCGCTACAGCTTCACCTACGTCAAGAGCGGCGAGAATTGGCTCATCGTCGACCATCATTCCTCGGCGATGCCACCGCCCCCGAAATAGCAAATAGCCCACGCGAGGCAACGGAGGCGCACATTCGCGCGACCCGTCGGTTTATCCGGGCTACGCTTGCTTAAGCCATCTCCAGATAAAGATGACCCTCTTTCTTGGTAGCAATAACCTTGATTTCGACGTCGTTGCCTAGTGCCCGCAAAAACCCAAACAGGCGCTCAAACGAATACCCCGCGAAATGGCCGCGCAGAAGCTTGGATACATCGGGCTGAGCAAGGCCAATTAGTTTCGATGCCTGAGCCTGTGTCAGACCCTTTGATTTGATGAGAGATGCAATAGCAATGACAATATCGGCCTTCACCAAATGCTCTTCTGCATTCGGAAGCCCAAGGTCGGCAAAAACATTTCCGCTACTTTTTGTGGATTTTATTTTCTTTTTCATTGTTGCTTCTTTCTTCATGTAGCGCCTGTGCATCTTTTAATCGGGCTTTGACTTTATCTATTTCGGCTTTCGGTGTTTTGATCCCTTTTTTGGATTTTTTCTGAAACGCATGAAGAACGTACACGACACCTTTGAGTTTGACGGTATAAACGGCCCTGAACGTGTTACCGTCGAAGTCGGATATGACCTCCAAAACGCCAGCACCCTTGAATCCCTTTAGCGGCTTCGCATCAGGATGCTTTCCACCTTTTTGGGCTATTCTAATGGCAAAGCCGATGACGCGCTTAACGGTCGGAGGAAAAACAAACAGATCATCCTCGGCCGACCCGACAAATTCCAGAGGCGTGTCGGCGTCGCTCATGTCGGGCTCATATAGAAGATATACTATATATCTCCGTTGATCTCATGTCAACCGTTCCACACGAAAGGATTGCCGTACAGGGCTAACGCCCAATCGCGATTTATGGCAGAACTGCCGCGCCGATCCGCAAATCCGCCTATTCACTGTCGAGTTCAACCATGCCCGCACCGAAGCCACCCGCTTTCGAGACGCTGAGCCTTCACGCCGGGCAGCATCCGGATCCCGTCACCGGCGCGCGCGCCGTTCCGATCTACCAGACCACGTCCTATGTGTTTCAGGACTCCGATCATGCGGCGGCGCTGTTCAATCTCGAACGCGCAGGCCACATCTATACTCGGATTTCGAATCCGACCACGGCCGTGCTCGAAGAACGGCTGGCCGCGCTCGAGGGCGGTGTCGGCGCCATCTGCACGGCGAGCGGGATGGCCGCGATGCATCTGGCGATCGCGACCTTGCTCAATGCCGGCGACCACATCGTCGCCTCGTCCTCGCTCTATGGCGGCACCATCAACCTGCTGGCGCACACGCTGCCGCGTTTCGGCATCACCACGAGCTTCGTCAAGCCGCGCGCGCTGGACCAATTCCGCGCCGCCATCCAACCCAACACCCGTCTGGTGATCGGCGAGACCATCGGCAATCCCGGCCTGGAAGTGCTGGATATTCCAGCGGTCGCTGACATCGCCCATGCCGCGAAAATTCCGCTGCTGATCGACAACACTTTTGCGACGCCCTATCTCAGCCGTCCGATCGAGCTTAACGCCGACATCGTCATGAACTCCGCCACCAAATGGATCGGCGGCCACGGCATCGCCATCGGCGGCGTGATCGTCGACGGCGGCCGGTTCGACTGGCGGGCCTCGGGAAAATTCCCGGTGCTGACCGAACCCTATGCCGGATATCACGGCATCGTCTTCGACGAGCAATTCGGCCAGGCTGCCTTCATCATGCGGGCGCGCACCGAGGGCTTGCGCGATTTCGGCGCCTGCCTGTCGCCGACCAATGCGTTTCAACTGCTGCAGGGCGTCGAGACCCTGGGCGTTCGGATGGACCGGCACATGGCCAATACTCATGCGGTGCTGGAGGCCTTGACCGCGAACAAGGCCGTCGACTGGGTGTGGCATCCCTCGCTGGAAAGCCACCCGGACTATCAACTCGCCAAACGGTTGCTGCCGCGCGGCGCCGGCTCGATCGTCAGCTTCGGCATCAAGGGCGGCCGGGCCGCCGGCAAGAAATTCATCGAAGCGCTTCGGATGATCAGCCATCTGGCCAATGTCGGCGATGCCAAGACGCTGGTCATTCATCCCGCCAGCACCACCCATCAGCAGATGGATGCCGCGCAACTCAAGGCCGCCGGCGTCGGCGAGGAACTGGTGCGGCTGTCGGTCGGCATCGAATCCGCCGCCGATATCATCGACGACCTCGGCCAGGCGCTCCGTATCTCGCAGAAGGCTTGAGCGATGCAGTTGTCCGTGAACGGTTCAGATACATTCGTCGCCACCGGCGGCCGGGATTTCGATGCTTCCTTGCCGACCATCGTGCTGCTGCACGGGGCGGGCTTCGATCATTCCAGCTGGGCCCTGCATAGCCGATGGTTCGCGCATCACGGCCACAATGTGCTGGCGCCGGATCTGCCGGGCCACGGCCGATCGTCCGGAGCTCCCCTCCCCGCGATATCCGACATGGCCGACTGGACCGCGGCGCTGATCGAGGCCGCTGGTGCTGCTAGGGCGCGGCTTGTCGGCCATTCCATGGGATCATTGATCGCGTTGGAGACCGCGGCGCGGCATCCGGCAAAAGTCTCGGCGCTCAGCCTGATCGGAACCGCGGCCACCATGACGGTCGGACCCGACCTGCTCAAGGCGGCGGAGGCCAACGACCGTTCGGCGATCGACATGGTCTCGATCTGGGGTCTTGGTTTTCAGGCCGAACTCGGCGGCAGCCTCGCGCCGGGCCTGTGGATGCATAGCGGCGCGCAGCGCGTTCTCGAACAATGCCGGCCCGGCGTGCTGTTCAACGACCTTGCCGCCTGCAACGCCTATCAGAACGCGCTGGCTGCCGCAGCACAGGTCGCGGTGCCGACCACCTTCATTCTCGGCGAGCGCGACATGATGACTCCCGCAAAGGCCGGGAAAACGCTGGCCGCGGCGCTGCCGAATTCCCGAACCATCGTCCTGCGCGGCGCCGGCCACATGATGATGGCCGAGCGTCCCGACGAACTGCTGGCGGCGCTGCAGGACTGACCGGGCTGCGAGCGCCCTCGCCATCATTATCGGCGCGCCATTCGTCATCGGCCCTGGGTTCCGATGCGACAAGCGGCGAGGTTGCCCGACTTTTGAGCGACCATCGGGCCGCCGAAACAGCTAGAGTTACCCTCTTTCGAATTGCCGGTTCGGAGTTGCCATGGCCAGCCTCATCATCCGCGGCGGTACCGTCGTGAACCATGATCATTCGCGGCGCGCTGACGTCCTGATCGACGGCGAGACCATCGTGGCGGTCGGCCCCGCGATCGGCGCGCCCTCCGGCGCAACGGTCGTCGACGCCGGCGGCTGTTACGTCATGCCGGGCGGCATCGATCCGCACACCCATCTCGAGCTGGCGTTCATGGGCAGCGTGTCATCCGACGATTTCGAATGGGGCACCAAGGCCGCACTTGCCGGCGGCACCACGATGATCGTCGATTTCTGCATTCCGGATCCCGGGCAATCGATGCTTGCGGCCTATCAGGACTGGCGGCGCAAATCCGAGAAAGCCGCCAGCGACTATGGCTTTCACATGGCCGTGACATCGTGGTCGGAGCAGGTGTTCGATGAGATGGCGATCGTGGTCAAGACCTACGGCATCAACACCTTCAAGCACTTCATGGCCTACAAGGGCGCGTTGATGGTGAACGACGACGAGCTCTACAACTCGTTTGCGCGTTGCGCCCATCTCGGCGCCATGCCGCTGGTCCACGCCGAGAACGGCGACGTCGTCGCACGCATGCAGGAGGCTGTGCTGGGGCGCGGCGTCACCGGTCCCGAGGGCCACGCCTACTCCCGCCCGCCGGAGGTCGAAGGCGAGGCGACCAACCGCGCCATCATGATCGCCGACATGACGGGTGCGCCGCTCTATGTGGTGCACACGAGCTGCCGCGAGTCGCATGAGGCGATCGCCCGGGCCCGCGCCAACGGCAAGCGCGTCTATGGTGAGCCGCTGATCCAGCATCTGCTGCTCGACGCGACCGAGTATGAAAACAGCAGCTGGAACCATGCCGCCCGACGCGTGATGTCACCGCCGTTCCGCGCCAAGGCGCATCAGGACAGTCTTTGGGCCGGGCTGCAATCCGGCTCGCTGCAGGTGGTCGCGACCGACCACTGCGCGTTCACCACGGAGCAGAAGCGACTTGGCATCGACGATTTTCGCAAGATCCCGAACGGCACCGGCGGTCTCGAAGACCGCATGCCACTGCTCTGGACCGCTGCGGTCAATACCGGCCGGCTGACAAAGGAGGAGTTCGTCGCGGTGACTTCCTCGAATATCGCCCGCATCCTCAATATCTATCCAAAAAAAGGGCGGCTCGCCGCCGGCTCGGACGCCGACATTGTGGTGTGGGACCCGGCGGCAAGCAAAACCATCAGCGCCAGCAGCCAGTTGAGCCGCATCGATTACAATGTGTTCGAGGGTTACGCCTGCATCGGCGCGCCGGTTGTCACGCTGTCACGCGGCAAACTCGCCTGGGCGATGGGCGAGCTTCGCGCCGAGAAGGGCGACGGACGTTATGTTGAGCGTCCGCCGTTCTCTCCCGTTCATGTCGCAAATTCGACCTGGAAGCAGCAGCGCGCGCCGAGAGCCGTGCGACGCGCCGACGTAACGCCCTGAGCCAAGACCCTTGGGCCCGCGGAGCGGCGACCTCGTCACCGCTCCGCAGGCCAGCCCGAAGCGGGCGTCAAGGCCGGAACAATCAGGCTGATCCAACGATGCTAAAGCGGGATGAGATTAGAAGCGAGCGGCGGCAACAACCGAAGTGAGCTCCCTCTCCCGCTTGCGGGGGAGGGTCGGGGTGGGGGTGCCGCATCGGAAGTGGATGTAGCTTGGCAGGCAGTTTCCCCCACCCGCCGCGCTCTATCGAGCGCGTCGACCTCCCCCGCAAGCGGGAGAGGTGAACTGGATCCGCCGACAGAACGATTCAATCAAAAACCATCGATGCTTAGGCTGGTGGCGGCATGGCTTGCCGGCTCTTTGAGCAATGGACATCGAGCGTTGAGCGGATTCGATCGCTTGCGAGCAGTCCGAAAGTCCGCTCGTAGCCTTCCTTGGCCAATTCCTTTTGTATCTCTTTCCAGCCGTCATATTTTCCGGTGTTGGCCAGATCGACAGCCCGTCGATATATTTCGAGTCTTCGCCTTCGCATCTCACACCCCTGTCCAATCGGTCGTTCAGCATCGGGTCGCGGCGGCTGTCGACGAAATTGTATTGCTCAGCCACAGGTGCCGATAAAATGTCTGGTGAATGTCAAAAGTGTACGTGGCAATTCGGCGGCAATGTTCCCGTCTTGTTAAATTTTTCCACCAGGCCGTTTAGTTGTTCGCAGTTTTAATTGTTCGATGAAGCAGCAACCTCGAAATGCTGCGGTTTTTGAACCGTACCGACGCATCCTGATTGAATCCAAACAACTATCCGCTCCGCCGTCAGCGCCTCCACCGATCGGCTGACGACGGATTTCCAAAGAAAACGGCGGGGACTAGACGGGGACTAGTACTGACTATGTTAGATTTGTGAGTCGCTTACTGCCCATGCTTCGAGACGCTCGCGTCGCTCGCTCCTCAGCATGAGGTTGTTGTGTTTCAACGAGTTAGACCTCATCCTGAGGAGGTCACGAAGTGGCCGTCTCGAAGGATGGGCTGCAATACCGATTTGTGATTCCAGGTACTAGAGCCATTTCCGTTTCGATAGAATCGAAACGGGGCTCTAGATTCTTGATTTGACGCGTTTTCTTGACGCGAACCGGTCTCCACCCCGGATCAAGTCCGGGGCAGGCTTTCGCTTGAAAACGCTCTAGAGTCGCGCCTTCAAGGAACGAGGCGAAAGTGGGACGCGAAAAATCTTGAAGCCGGCGATGTCGGGAAACCACTCCGCCGCTTCCGGGGACACCAATGTCAAAACTGCGGCCGGCACCTCTCCACTGATCAACCGGCTGATCGCCTTGGTTTGCCCCTCGCTCAGTTGGACTTCACCCGCTCCGGCCGCCGCGATCGCGGTCCGGACACTATCGCTGGACGCGGATTGCCTGTCATCGATCGCAATGTTCTTGCTGGCCAGATCGGAAACCGACTTGATTTCCGGGCGCGCCATCAGTAGGGCGACCAGAGGATCGGTGTCGTTCGGCGGCGCAGCCGGGGTCTTTTCGGCGGTATTTGCCTTCTGCTCCGGCGCCGCGACCGCTGCGGCGGCCGTGACGTGCTCCGCGAGCGCCGTGGCGGCCGCGACCTGCTCCAGGATTGTTCTGGCGTTGGAATTGGCAGCGGCATCGCCCGCGGCGCGCGAATCCGGGATCTTTGCTGGCGCGCTACCGGACGCGGCGGCGTTACCTGCTGTCTCCAACCGTGCCTGCACCGAACGCGGCGAAAGCGGGACGCGAAAGATCTTGAAGCCGGCGAATTGCGGAAACCCGGTTTCTGGATAAACCAACGTCAGCACCGCAGCCGGCACTTCTCCAGCGATCAACCGATCGATCGCCCTGGTTTGACCCTCGCTGAGTTGGACTTCAGCCGCCCCGGCGGCCGCGATCGCGGTCCGGAGCTTGTCGTTCGATGCGGAATGCCTGTCATCGATCGCAATGTCCTTGCCGGCGAGATCGGATATCGACTTGATTTCGGCGCGAGCCATGAGAAGGACAACCCGATCATCGTTGTTGGGCGACGCGGGTGTGGTCTTCTGGGCATCCCGCAGCGTCATCACGTGCTCGGCGACCGCCGTGGCAGCCGTCACCTGCTGCTGTATCTTTCTGGCATCGGGATCGGCACCAGCGCTGGCGGCAGCCTGGCCCGCGGGCTCCAGCCGTGCCTGCAATGCAGACGGCGAGAGCGGGACGCGCAGAATCTTGTAGCCCGCGATTTCGGGAAACCAGTCCGCCGCCTGCGGAGACACCAGGGCCAGAACCGCGGCCGGCACCTCTCCATTGATCAACCGATCGACAGCCGCCGTTTGACCCTCGATCAGTTGGGCTTCGGTTGCTCCGGCCGCCGCGATCGCCGTCCGGACAATCGCGTTGGACGCAGATTGCCTGGCATCGATCGCAATGTTTTTGTTGGCCAGATCGGACACCGACTTGATGTCCGGGCGCGCCATCAGAAGAGCAACCAGCTGGTCCGTGTTGTTTGGCGACGCAGGACTTGCTTTCTGTTCCGGCGCCGGGGCGGCCGTCACCTGCTCCGCGAGCGTTGCCGCGGCCATCACCTGCTGCTGTATCGTTCTGACGTTGGAGCCGGCAGCGGCGTCACCTGCGGACTCCAGTCGTGCCTTCACTGGAGCAGGCGAGAGCGGTATTCGAAAAATCGTGAAGCCTGCGATTTCGGGAACCCAATCCGCTGCTTCCGGATAGATCGAAGTCAACACTGCAGCCGACACCTCTCCACTGATCAACCGATTGATCGCCTTGGTCTGCCCCTCGCTGAGGTGGACTTCGCCCGCCCCCGCTGCCGCGATCGCGGTCCCGAGATGAGTGTCAGACGCAGCTTGCCGGTCGTCTATCGCAATGTTCTTGTTGGTTAGATCGGATACCGATTTGATTTCCGGGCGCGCCACGAGAATGGCAACCAGGCGATCCCCGTTGTTTGACGACGCCGATGCGGGCTTTTCGGCAACGCCGGGCAATACAACTTCCGCGTGGTCGGAATGGCCCGCTTTCTGTTCCGGCGCCGGAGCCGCTGTCGCGGCCGTCACCCGCTCCTGTGTTCCGGAATTGGAAACGGCAACGGCATTCCTTGCGGGCTGCGAATCCGCGATTGGTGCTTGCCGCATGCCGTTGGAATTTGGTGCGGCCGGTTTCGCCAGGCGGACGCGCGTCGCGGACCTCGATCCTTCCCCGCGCATCCCGGTCGCGCCGCGCGGTTTCGGGAAACGCGGCGCGAACGCAGCTTGCGCTGATATCGACGACGCTTTGCGGGACCACGCCATATAGGACTGGCAAAGTCTGTTGCACGGCAGTCCGTCGATATACACGATGTCCGGGGAGTCCAGCGGCGCGGCTTCAGCGGTTCCCGCGGAACCGAGCAACAACATGCTGGTCAGCAGCACCCATCTCTTCCGCATGATCTACTCCACTTGGTCGCAATACCCGCAGCCCGATTATTCAATGGTGGTCGCGCACGAAGGAAATTTTTACGTCCGCGCGGCTGATCGAGCAGAACTGCCCGTCAGCGCAACGGTTGTATGCCGGCGCGTCGTGATGGCCCGTTAAAAAACGCCGGCGCTCAAATCCAAGCCGAAAGTCGCCACGCAGAAAGTTGCGCCCAAACCAGACCGCAAAGCAGCGCGATGGTCATGAGCGGATGAACGTCGAGAGGATGAACGTCGGCCGGGGTTGCGGGAATGGCGCGCATGGAAACGTTTGAAATGGCGTTCATAGCAACCTCCAAAAAATAAAACTAATATAATCAACCCTGCGTTGAAAGAAACCGCTGTGCCGCAGGCATAACATGAGTTTCGATTGTGGCTAAGAGGTGACAGCCTAAGGTGTGGGCCTGCTCAATCCGGGAGTGGCGGCCGATAAGTCTGTTCATGGCCGGACATAACTCCAGCCTTGCTCCTGCAGCTCCATCAATCGAACGACGCCCGAGGGAACGATGACGGCCTCCGAGAGCACCTTGATCGGGTGGCCCTCTTTCTTCTCCATGCCTTCCTTGGTGTTGTTGCACGCGGAAAACTGGATCTTGCTGGGAAACGCGGCGTCCTTCAAACTCTTGATGCGATCCTGTACCGGCGATGTATCGGCGCGCAGCATGTGCAGGCCGGGTCCATAGGTGACGATATCCACAGTTACGTCCACGCCCTTCGCGCGATAATACTCGATGACGTTGGTGGCGTTATTCAGCGCGAGGTTCATGACCGCCGGATCGTTCTGATCGACCTGAATGGCCAGACGATGGGGCTTTGCAGAACCGAGCGCTTTCGGCTTATCCGCCAAAGCCGCCGAGATCAGAGAAACCGAGGCAATCGCCGCGAATGTCGCCTGACGAAACCACCCACGCATCCAAAACTCCTTTGGAACTCAAATACCTGTTTTAACGCGAACCAGGGTGACATCGTCCCAAGTCAACAGATCACGTCAACTGATCAAGTCACCTGATCAAGTCACCGGATTTCGACGATCTGGTTTAGCGCTTCTCCGAAGTCATTTTGTTGGCTGGTGGCGCCCACTTGCATGCCCCCGCAATTTTTTCTCGGACGGCATCCAATCCGGTGAGTTGGAACGTCGCTTCGTGGCTCGGACCCGGTCCATCGAGCACGCTGATTTTCAATCGTCCGCCTTCCGGCAGCGACTGCAAAAATCCGATTGCATTGTCTTTGTAACTCGCGGTCTTTCCATCCGCGGACGCAGTCCAGGCCAGCCTGACGGAGGGTTGGTCGTTGATCTGATAATCGACTTGCACTTCCCTGGCGCGCGACGCCCGCCATATCCCCTCGGTGCGAACCAGGAATTCGGTGCGTCCTCCAAGACATCGAATAGCGAGCGTGTTCGGTGCATCTTTCACGCTGAACGGCAAACGGATCACCGCTGTGGTCAGCGGGGCGTAATCCACCGGTGAGGTCGTCTCGCTAACGATCCAGTTTGTATCGGTTGGCTTTGACGGACTATCGACGGCTCTCGCAGGCCGGTCTGGTAAAACGGCTGCGGGCTTTTCCGGCAAGACGGTTGCTGCTCCCAATGCGGCGGTGGCAGCGGGTTTTTGCGCCGCCGCGGATGCATCAGAGGTAGGCGGCGGAACGCGCTGCAGACATTCGAGCTGTGCGGTGCGTGCCTTCTGAAGGCAATCCAGGCGCTGAACCGCATCATTTGGCAGGTTCGAGCAAACCGAGTCAGCGCGGCGAGCCGACTGAAAGCAGGATTCCAGGCCTGCGACTGTCTCGTTCGCAGGTTGGGCGCAAACAGCAGCGCTCACACTGGAGAGAACGATGGCGACGAGCGGCGCGCGCATCACGGACGCCCACTTTGCTTGGTAGGATTAGCCCGATCGAGCCACTCCTGGGCGGGTTGAAAACGCTCCAGGCCGGGGACTCGTGTGGTCAGATTGACGTCCTTCCATTTTGGATCGAAGCCGGGCGCCTGCAGCTTGTCCACCCGACTGAAAAGTTGATCGACAAAGCGTGCAACACGATGATAGCGCGGCGAGCTGGGGCGCCAGTTAAACGAGGCGAGAATCGTGGGCACCGCGATGGTGGCGATCCGCTCGCCCTTGGCGACAAGGTTGGGATAGTCCGTTGGCTCCAGATACGAGGGGAGATAGTAATCCTCGAATTTCGAACCGTATTCGACGGCCAGGAATTTGAAAC
>Ga0193724_1000357_pt1 | contig 10975 bp, 8 predicted proteins | sample H2a1metaG_FD_146005 | JGI IMG/M metagenome (GOLD analysis project Ga0193724, IMG submission 146005) | Soil microbial communities from a riparian zone of the East river system, Colorado, United States - H2a1 | ecosystem: Environmental > Terrestrial > Soil > Riparian zone | place: USA: East River... | reverse complement strand
ATTAGAGCGGGATGAGATTAGGTTGGGGCCGTGACGACGGACCATTTTTCTTCTCGTGCCCGGCACGCAAGCCGCACGAGCGCTGCGAGCGGGGGCCCATTCTACTTTGCATGGGGTTGTTTTCGCGATTTTGTGTCTGGGCTCCGCGGTGTACCGCCGAAGAGGCGCTGCGCTGCGTCCGGCGCCGTCGACGGACGTGTCACGACGGCTGCTGCCTTCGCCGTGGCGCTTCAGCCGCCGCCTCCGCAACCGCCTCACCCTCCTCGCGCCAGCGCAAAATCTCCACCGCCAGCACCGGATGATTGAAGCCCTTCAGGTTCAGCTCCTCGAGCGAGTTGCCTTCGACCCAGGGCTCGACCATGCCGAACACGCGCCGGCTCACCACGATCTGGTTGGCCTTGGCTTCGTCGCACAGCCGCGAGGCGAGGTTGGTGACGCTGCCGATCGCGGCGTATTCGAGCCGCTGCTCGAAACCGATCTGGCCCAACGTCGCATAGCCGAGCGCGATGCCGACGCCGAAGCCGAGGCTGTGCCCGCGGTTGCGCCACTTCTGGGTCAGAAGACCGATGGTGTCGCGCATCTCCACCGCCATCTTCACCGCGCGTTTGGTGTGATCGGCAAATTCGATCGGCGCGTTGAACAGGATCATCACGCCATCGCCGGCATAGCGGTCGAGCGTGCCCTCGTAGCGGAAAATCAATTCGCCCAATGCGGCGTGATATTCGCGCAGCACCGCCATCGCCTCTTCCGGTTCGGTGCTCTCGGTAAAGGCGGTAAAGCCGCGCAGGTCGCAGAACACCACCGTGACCTCGCGGCGGTGGCTGTCGAGCAGCGAGTCGTGGCCGTCGGAGGAGGCGATCAGTTGCGCCACCTGCGGCGCCAGAAAACGCTCGAGTTTGCGGATGCGTTCGATTTCGCCGAGCTGTTTCTCCACCCGTTCTTCCAGCGACCGGTTCCAGTTCAGCAGCTGGTCGGCCTGCTGCTGCACGGTGGAATGCGCCGACGCCAGTTCGCGGCCCTTCTGGTCCACCTCGGTGAACAGCCGCGCATTGCGCATCGCCAGCACCGCCTGATGTGCGAAGGTCCGCATCAGCCCGATCAGGTTTTGCGAAAATTCGCCGGTGCTTTTGCGCAGCACCACCAGCGATCCCAGAATGCCCTGCTGGTCGACCAGCGGCACCACCAGCACCGAATGGAAGCCGGCCGCGATCGCGACGTCGCGCAGCGGATGATCGGCGGCGTCAGCCAGATCCGGGATCGCGACCGGCTCGCCCGATGCCGCGGCCTCGCCGAGGGCGCTGCCGTCCGGGTCGATCGCCAGCCGCGCCCGGTCGGCCGATTTATCGATGCCGATCGCCTCGGTCAGGTTGAACCGATGCTTCGCCGCGTCATAGGTAAAGATCAACACCGCGTCGGCATGGGTGATCTCCACCGCGCGCGCTGCCACGGTCGGCAGCACGGCGTTGAGGTCGAGCGAGGAGGCGACCGCGCGGCCGACCTCTTCCAGCACCTTCAGTTCATTGACCGACTGCGCCAGATCGCGGGTGCGTTCCTCGACCTTGGATTCGAGGCCGCTATAGGTCTCGTGCAGCTTGCCGGCCATGGAGTTGAACTGGTCGGCGAGTTCCTCCAGCTCGTCCTTGGTGTGGACGTCGATGCGATGGCTGAAATCGCCAGCGCCGAGCCGCCGCGCGCCGGTGCGCAGCGCCGTGATCGGCACCAGCATCCGCCGCGCCATCACGGTGCCGGCCAGGATCGCGACCGCAAGCCCGAGCGAGATCAGCAGGGCGATCCGCGCCAGCTGATCGCGGATCGGCGCCAGCGCCCGCGCGGTCGGCTGCTCGAAGAACACGAACCAGCCGAGTTTCGGCACCGCATTGGACGCCGTCAGCACCGCATGGTCGTCGGCATCGGTGCCCGACGCCAGCTCCTGGCGGTCCGGCCTCAAGATCGCCGCGACCTGCGGCAGCGTCGAAACATCCTTGCCGACGTCGGGACCCTTGGCGGAACTGGCCAGCACCTGGCCTTTCAGGTCGATCAGATAGGCGAAGCCGACCCTGCCGACCTGGGCGTCGCCGAAGAAATCCGACAGCAGCCGCAGGTCGATCTCGGCGAGGGTGACGTCATTGGTGCCGGGATGCGATACCGCGATCGACATGAAGGGACGGATGCCGCGGAAAAACGCCGGCGCGTAGCTGACGCCCCGGGTAAAGATCTCGGTCATCTGCACGTCGCGGGAAAGATCGACGCCGCTGTCGCGCACGACCGTGGTGCGCGACAGCCGCAGCTGCTCGCGGCCCCGGCCGTCCAGCAAAGAGAGCAGGTTGATGGCCGGTACCTGGTTCAGGAGCTGGACGTAGTCGGCGTAGTGGTTTTCCAGGGTCCGGGTGGGATTGTCTCTTGCGATGGCGCTGGCGCGGGTCACCCAGCTGATCTGCCGCTCCAGGTCGGAAATCGATCGCTCGATCCGCCGTGCGGTGGCCTCGGCCTTTTCGCCCATGGCGTCGGTCAGCGTGGTCTTGGTGGCGCGGTAGCTGATCCAGGTTTCCACTCCCCCGTTCACCGCCAGCACGAACACCACGAGGCCTACCAGCGCGATGACGTATTTGGCGAACAGGCCTCCCCGGAGAAACCAGAATTTTTGCTCGACCCCGTTCATCCAGACCCTCGTGCGCGCCACCTTCACGCGGTGCGCGCAACCGTTGCCCTAGCGGCGGAACAGCGTTGGCCCTGCCGGAGGTCTGTTTAGCACAATTTGCGGGGGCTGGCCGGGGTCCTGCCAGTGTGGCTAGCCCCGATTCTGGGCAGACCTGTTCTGGGCAGACTTGGCGTGTGCCGAGGAAGAAGGGCCATCGCTCCTCCTCCGTTCGGAGGATGGGCGGGGAGGGGGCAGCCACAAACAAGACGTCACGGTCCAGATGTAGCCCGGATGGAGCGCAGCGAAATCCGGGACTCACGCGACGCCGGCCCCGGATTCGCTTGGCTCGTCCGGGCTACGGGCTACCGAGACGCGCTTACTCCGGCGGCCTCAGACCGGCGTGGATCCAGCTCAGCGTGTCCGACTTCATCGGATCCCCTGCCACGATCTGGTGGACGTGTTCGCACTTCGGACATTCAAAGGTCCGCAGGTCGACGTCGGCGGAAGGGCCGGGTTCGATGCGGGACAGCATCATGCGGCCCTGGCACCTCGGGCAACGCGGCCGATCGAGCGGCAGCAGCGATGGTTCGGAATGATAATGAGAATTGGGCATGTGATGCACCCCATTGTCATGGCGGGAGCACAACACTCTCAGTCACCGATAGAAGCCGGTGGGATGCGGTGATGGAAATATTAGATTCTTTTTATTTTCGAGTGTCGACAAAAATCGTCGCTCGCGCTTTCGCAAAGCAACGCTCCATCGCAAAGCGGATCAGACTTCAGCGATTGAACAGCTGCCTCAAAACCTCGTTCATGGCCTGGCTGTCCTGCGGAGCCTCCGGCGCCGGATCGCTCTGCGCCTGTACCGGCGGGATGTCCGGGGTCGGCGCCGCTGGCGCCGCCGGCGGCGCCAGCGTGCGGGATTGGCTGCGGCGCTGGCCCATACCCTGCTGCAGGAAGTTGCCGAGGGTTTCGCCGAGCCTGTCGGTCAGTCCGCCACCGCCGCTGGAACCGCTGCCGCCCGATGCATTGCCGCTCGCGCCGCCGCCGGTCAATCCGCCCAGCACGCCGCCGAGGCCGCCGCTGCCGCCGAACAGGCCCTTGCCCATCTCCTTGAGCTTGGCATAGGCCGCATCGGGATTGTCGAGAATGCCAGCCATGTCGGGATAGATGCGCGGCTGCGCCCAGGGGCCATCGATGACCACGGGAATACCGAGCCCGACCGGGTCGGAGGCGCGGCCCTGGCCTTCGGTGGTCATCACCACCTTCGGTTCGACCCGGAACGCGATCGCCTTGGCGGCGATATCGATGGTGCCGGCGCCGGTCATCTTCACCAGCGGTCCAACCAGATTGAGATCGGTCGTCGTCGCCTGACCCTTCTCGACGCGGAACGACGCGGAGAGCTGGGTGAGGTCGGTGGTCTGTTCCTTGCCCTCCTGCCATCCCGACAGCGTGCCCGAGGTCAGCGAGCGGACCATCGCTGCGACATTGAGGCCTCGGATCGCGCCGTCCTGGAATACCGCGAATACCGTGCCGCCGAGATTCGACAGGATGGCGCGCTGGCTGTTGCCGGCCGAATGCAGCGTCATCTTCGCCTGCATTTTGCCGTCGAGCTTGTCGAAGTCGGCCATGCTTCTCAGCAGCGGCAATGCGCGGACGCCGACGAGATCGCTGTTCAGCGAGAAGGTCGGGCTGCCCGCGGACGCATCGATCATGATTTCGCCGCTGCCCTGGCCGCCGTAGACGCCCAGATTCGAGAACGTGGTTCGCAGCATGCCGGCGGCGATCGCGGTGTCGATGGCGACCGGCGCGAAACGCGCCTCGCCGATGTTGAGCTCGGCGGCGGAAATCCTGATCTGCGCGTCGAGATAGTTCAGGCCGTTGAGATCGATCGAGGCGTTGCTCCAGGGCGCCGAAGCCAGCGAGCCGGAGGTCGCGGGCGCCTGCGACATGGCGACGCCGAGCCGCTGGAAATCGAGATCCACTTTCACCAGCGGCTTGCTGGCAAGATCGAACGACGCCCATCCGTTGAACGCGCCGTCGCCGAGCGTTCCGGTCAGGCCATTGACCATGATGATCGAGCCGTTGAGCCGGACCTCGGCCCTGCCCGCCACCGGCCCTTGCAGCAGGCCCGATGCGATCATGAACTCGACCGGAATATTCTGCCGCTCCAGCGGCGGCGTGGGCGCCGTCGCCTTGATTTCGAATTTGAGCGGTTGATCCGAAGCCTTCGCGCTGCCCGTCAGCTTGATCTTGCGATCGGCGCCGATCAGCGCCTCGGCGTTGAGGCCCTCGATGCGATTCTCGACGCGGTCGCGCACGTTGGACATCACCACCGTGCCATCGACGATGGTCACGCGATCAATCGCGAGCGCGTTGGCATCCGCATCTCCAGTGGAGGTCGCCGGCCTCGGCGATCGATTGGGCGGCGCGCGCTCGCGTTCGCGCAGCAGCGGGTGGTACAGCACCGGGCGCGTGATCACGAGTTCGGTGATTTTCGGATGACCCGACCACACGCTCGCCAGCGTCATGTCGGCCTCGACGCTGCCGACGGTGACGCGGTTAGAGGCGTCGCGGTCTTTCGTCGTCTCGAGCGTGATGTCATGCAACTTCACGTTCAGCGATGGCCACAGGCCGATCTTGGTGGAGCCGGCGATCGTCAGCCGGTATCCGGTCTCGTGCTCGACCCGGTCCTGGATCGCCGACGTCAGGAACCCCGAGGGGATGCCGACGAACAGCAACACCGCGACGATAACGATCACGGCAGCGATGGCGGCGCCGGCAATTTTCAGTGCTCTCATGATGACATTCCAAACCGGGCAAGCGGCATCGATTGTATCAACGCCGTGGCACGGCGTATTCTTTTCCGAAGCTTACCCCGGAAACCGGACTAGCCCAAAGCCGCCAAAAATAATCCAGGGATGTCGCAAAGTTATGTGACTTATGGCACACTTCAAAGCGACAAGAGTTTGGCGGAGGCGATTAGCAACACCCCATTTTGACGTTTCGAACCAGATGGAAGGCATTGCCATGAGTAAACAGGCCGAATTTGCGGTCATTCTGAAGATGAATCCGATGTTCGCGGACCTGGGCGCCGACGAATTACAGCGAATCTCCGGGCTTTGCCACACCCAGCAGCTCGGGGTCGGCGAGGTGTTGTTCCAGAAGGGCGATAACGGCGACTCCCTGTTCGGGGTCCGCCGCGGCCAGATCCGGATCGAAACGGGTGCGGCCGACGGTAGCCGCCTGACCCTGAATTTCATGGGCCCGGGCGATCTGTTCGGCGAGGTCGCGGTGCTCGACGGCGAGAGCCGCACCGCCGATGCCACCGCGGGCGAACCGACTGAATTATTCGTGCTGCGGCGCGAGGATTTTCTCAGCCATCTCGAACGCGAGCCGCGGGTCGCGATCAAGATCATCCAGCTACTGTGCCAGCGGATTCGCTGGCAGAGCGAGCGGATGGAGGAATCCATGCTGCAGCCGCTGCCGGTTCGGCTCGCGCGCCGGCTCGTCGCGCTGGCATCGGACTACGGCTCCGAGGTGCACATTTCGCAGGAGCAGCTCGGCGTCTTCGTCGGCGCCGCGCGCGAAAGCGTCAACCGCCAGCTGCAGGCCTGGCGCAAGGACGGCATTTTGGACTTACAGCGCGGCCGCATCCTGCTGCAGAACATGACCAAGCTGACCGCGGTGGCGCGCAACGAGTAGCGGCCGCTGAGCAAGGCGCGCGCGTTTTCCCGCGTCGTCATGCCCCGCGAAAGCGGGGCATCCAGTACGCCGCGGCCTCGCGTTTCCACTACTGGCGTCGGCGATTACTGGATCATCCGCTTTCGCGGATGATGACGGTCGATGGTTGGCGCAAAATTGTTTTCCTGAACCAACTCGCGTGTCGGTAGAGTCCGCGTGAACATTTTTTTGAGCGCGCATCATCGCAATTGAGACATTAAAAATTTTTAATTGGGACATTAAGAGTTTTTAACAATTCTGGAAAATCCGTTGCCTGGCATTGCCGGACCGAACGTCGCCTTCGCACGCCGTGCGACGGGATGAGCGCTTCTGTCTGCGCAACTTGCGCGTTATGAGTTGTGTCCCATGGATCTTGCGTTCTCGACGATGGCCGCGCGTTCCGAAGTTTCGCCGGCGCGGTGGCGATGGCCGTTTCTGAGCTGGATGGATGGTATCGAGGAAGGCTGGGCGATTCCGCTGCTGTTGTTTGGATTCGTCGCGGTCTGGTTCCTGTTTCTGGTGATCGCCTATCTCGGCGGCGATCTGCATTCCGATGTTCTGGAAACATGGTCGTTCGGCCGCAGCATCGAATGGGGCTATTCAAAACACCCGCCGCTGATGGGATGGGTCGCGCACGCATGGACGTCGGTGTTTCCGCTCACCAGCTGGTCGTTTCAGCTGATGGCGCTCGCCAATTCCGCGCTCGCGTTGTGGGCGGTCGATCTGATCTCGCGCCGTTTCGTGGCCGGCGACAAGCGAATGATCGTGCTGCTGATGTTGATGCTGCTGCCGATCTACCAGTTTCACGCCCAGCGCTTCAATGCCAACGCGGTGCTGCTGGCGGTCTGGCCGGTCGCCACCTATTGCTTCCTGCGCTCGTTCGAAACCCGCGAGATCCGGTGGGCCATCGCCGCGGGCGCCGCGGGCGCGCTGGCGATGCTCGGCAAATACTATTCGGTGTTTCTGATTGCGGGCTTCGCTTTCGCCGCGCTGTGTCATCCGCAACGCCGCGTCTACTGGACCTCATGGGCGCCCTGGGTTTCCATCGCCGCGGGATTGTCGGCACTGGTGCCGCATTTGCATTGGCTGCTGATATCAGGCGCGCCGCCGTTCGCTTATGCGCTGGCGCGGCATACCGGCAAGGCCCTTGCGCCTTCGGTGATCGAGGCAGCTCTGTTCATCCTCGGCCTCGCTTTGGTGCTGGCGTTACCGGCAGCGATATGGGTGCTGATGGCGAAGGGCCGCCTCAAGCAAGTCCCGCCGGATTTTTGGGCGATGAATTCCGGCCTGTTGCTGCTGTTTCTGGTCGGCGTCGGCACCATCGTGTTTCCGGTGATCACCTCGGTCGTGTTCGGAACCGACATGCCGCCGATCTGGGGGCTGCAGGGGCTTTTCCTGTTTGTGATTGTGATGGTTTGCGGCGCCAGCTATCCGATTCCACGGTTTTATTCGGTCAATCTGGCAGTGCTGGTGATTGGCATCGCGGTGGTCGCCGTCGTGGTGGTCGCGCCCGTTCACGCGCTCTATCGCAACGACCATCCGTTACACGAGGGGCGTAATTTCTATTCGTTGGCCGCAAAGGAGTTGACCCGGCGATGGCACGAGCAGTCCAGTGCACCGCTGGCCGCGGTCGGCGGCGACGAAGGCCTCGCCTTCGGCACGGCGTTCTACAGCCCCGAACATCCCGTCTATGAAGAACGTCTGGTCGTGCCGTATAGCGAGGCGTTGCCGCCTCACGTCGCTTTCAGGCGAGGCTGGGTGGCGCTGTGCTACGACGAGGACACCGCCTGTATCGTCTCGATGGAAAGGACCGCGGCGCGCGCGCCGCGATTTGTCAGATACGCCTTCGCGCTGCAGTCTAATCTGTTAGGTCTGCCCGGCGCCACGCAGGGCTTCACCGCCCTGATGGTGCCGCCCTACGATGACGACAAGATCGCGCCGCCGCCGTTGCCGCCGATCCCCCGTATCGCGCAAGTCGAATCCGAAGTCGCGCCCGTTCTGGTTCGGCAGGACGAGCCGGCCTGCTGCGCGCCGCGCGCCGACAGCGCCGATGGCGAATCCGAATTCGCTCTGCGCCCAGCCCTTGCCGCCGAGGAGAAGGAGATCAAGCACGCCCGGCACGCGGCTCCTCCACCGGCGGCGGCCCCCCCTGCGAACTGGCCGGACCGAGCCGCAACGTCTGCCTCGCGCGACGGCTTTGCGCGCTGGCCGATACCGGTGCCGAGATGCACGCCCCATGGCGGCCATGTGGGCTGTTCGCCGGCGGAGCGCGCGAATGCGTTGGCTGCGAGCCGCGGTTACGGTGCAAGACCGGCATATTTCTGCGACAACAGCGGACCGTCCGCTTCGCCTGGCAGTGCGCCGATGGCTGAACCCGTGTCGGTCCGCCTCAAGCGCGGGCTGTGCGCGATGGCCGCCGATTTCGACGCCGGGATACGCGCGTCGCAGGAGAAACTCGGGACGGCGGTCGGCGCCGCGCGCGAAAGCGCCGACCGCCGGATGCAGCTCTGGCGCAGGGACAGCACACCGGCCTCGCCGCGCCGGCGGATTTAGCGGCGCAAGGCGCGGCAGCTGATCGCGGTCGAACGAGCAGGGCGCTTCCTTTACCTCGCCCCGCTCTTGCGGGGAGAGGCTGACGCGCATGGCGCGTCGGATGAGCGGCTTCTTTCCCCTTCGATATTTCACAAAATGCGCGGGTCATATAATCTCGATGGCGACGGCGCTTTTTCGCGCGTTCGGACAAGATCACAGGCTGCACCGCGGGAGGCGGGCCATGCCGAAACCGGAGATCATCGGTTCTGTGCGCTCGACCTATACGCGCGTCGTGTGCATGGTCTGCGAGGAGAAGGCGATCCAGTACGTGCTGACGGAGAAGCCGTTGCGCGCGCCGGAGATCCTGGCCATCCATCCCTTCGGCAAGATGCCGGTGCTGCGCCACGGCGATGTCGAGCTGTTCGAATCGAAGGCCATCGCCACCTATCTCGATCGCAGCTTCCCGGGCCCGCAATTCTTCCCGTCCGATCCCTATCTCGCCGCGCTCACCGAGCAATGGGTCTCGCTTGTCAACACGCTGATCGACCGCACCCTGATCCGGACCTATCTCTATGCGTATATCGCCCCGCGGGCGGCCGATGCTGGGCCTAACCGGGAGGCGATCGACGCCGTCATGCCGGCGGTGCGTGAGCAGATCGGGGTTTTGGACAAGGCAGTCGCCGAGACCGGCTATCTCGTCGGCCACGAGTTCACCTTCGCCGATATCAATCTACTGCCGATCCTCTATCGATTAGGCCAAGCCCCGGAAGGCGCGGAGGCACTCGCCGCGGCGACCCATCTCGCCCGCTACTACGAGCGGCACGCGACGCGGCCGAGTTTTGCGCGCACCATCCCGCCCGCCGGCCCACCCGGCCGAGCCAAGTCCGGTTAGTTAGTTGCGTTTTCAAACGAAGTGGAGACTGGGTCTTCGGCTGCGACGATCAAATCCGCGCTTCGCGTCCATGCCAGACGCGCGTGACGAGAATGTCTGCTGTCTCAGAAATAATAATATAGCGAACGATATAGCCGGATGTGCCGAAGCGGATCACGATCTGGCGGACGTCAGCATCCTCGGTCTGCATGCCCAATGCTGGAAATTCCTGCAATTAGTCTGATCGAGAAAGGTTCGCAGTCGCTCGACATCCTCCACGGCGTCGGGCGAAAGAAGGATCATCCGACCTTGCGTGGTTGCGGACGAGGCAGTTCGTCCGCGGACCCCCAGCTTGCCACCCATGCCTTGACATCATCAAGCGGAACAGCGAGCCGGGTCCGAGCGAATTCGTCGTAGCGGCGGCGGTCCTCGGCGATGTCGGGCCCAGCGAGGTCGACAACCGAATCGAGCAGCGCGACGGCTTCAGCCAATACGGCGGCAACATCCTGGCCGCGTTCCGCCGCCATCTCGCGAAGGCGGGTATCTGTATCGGCATCAATCTCAAGCGTACGGCGAACCATGTTTATGGGTGAAGTTTATCATCTGGCGGCCGTCTGTCGAGTCGCCTACGGGTCGCGTCATGCCCCACGAAAGCGGGCATCCAGGACGCCGAGATCCTGCGATTCATCACTGACGGCAGTGAATACTGGATCATCCGCTTTCGCGGATGATGACGTCTGTGAATGTGGGACCGCCTCCCGCCGCCGTCACTCCGCCGCAGGCGAATGCACAATCGCCTGCGGCGGTTTGTGCTCGGCGCCATGCCCCGCCGGCGGATGCTCGTGGTCGTGCTCGCCTTCACCGCTGGAGACCAGCAGTTTCTTGCCGAAGCGCCAGAACAATGCGCCGACGTCGTCCATCATCATGAACATCGCCGGCACGAACACCAGCGACAGCACGGTGGAGAATACGAGGCCGCCGATCACGGCGAGCGCCATCGGCGAGCGGAATTCGCCGCCGGCGCCGAACGCCAGCGCCGATGGCATCATGCCGGCCGCCATCGCGATCGTGGTCATCACGATCGGGCGGGCGCGCTTGATGCCGGCGTCGATGATCGCAAAATCGCGCTTGTTGCCGTCGCGAATCGATTCCACCGCGAATTCCACCAGCATGATGGCGTTCTTGGTGACGATTCCCATCGGCATCTTGAT
>Ga0193724_1000356_pt1 | contig 10978 bp, 6 predicted proteins | sample H2a1metaG_FD_146005 | JGI IMG/M metagenome (GOLD analysis project Ga0193724, IMG submission 146005) | Soil microbial communities from a riparian zone of the East river system, Colorado, United States - H2a1 | ecosystem: Environmental > Terrestrial > Soil > Riparian zone | place: USA: East River... | reverse complement strand
GGGGTAGAGCGCCTGTCGCGTCAGGCCCGCGGCATCGGCCGCTTGCTCAATCGACGACCGCCGAAAGCCATGGCGGCGGAACACGAGCATCGCGGCATCGAGAATGCGGGTGCGGGCCTTCATTTGACGATTTTGACAAAACAAGACGATATGTCAAATACAAACCACCGTGAACAGGCTTTGGACGGGGTCGTTTCATCTTCGGTCGGTTCACGCAGGTTTCAACGTCCGCGCTCGGGGGGAACGTGCGGACATCGTCGTTTAACGGCGTCACCGGCTCTGGATCGGGCAATCTCAATCGCGGTTGGTATTGGTCCTCTATCCGACCTGGTGCTACAGTTTGCCAAAGGGAATCGTTGCGCACACCGGTGGGCTGGAGCGTGCAACAGGCGTAAACACCCACGCCAGTTTCCAAAACAGATACCATGGGAGGGCTACCGGTTCATGGCGATGTCGCTTGCTGCCACCACGTATGTGCATCGCCTGATCGCGGTGCTGTTCGGCATGGCGTTGACGACATCGGTGGCGGTGGCCGAAAGCACGACGAAAGGGACCGAAACTGTCCGTGTCGTCACCGATCAGATGCACCAGCTCCAGGTGGTGAAGGTCGAGCCCCATGCCTTCCGCGTTCAGAGATCGGCGATCGGTCAGATAGCGTTCAATGAGGATGCCAGCACGACCGTTCTGACGCCGTTCTCCGGCCGGGTTACCCGTCTGATTGCCAAGGTCGGCGATCAGGTCAAGACCGGCGATCCGTTGCTGGAAATCGACAGCCCGGAGCAGGTGCCGCCGCAGAACGATTTCATCGCCGCCGAGACTGCCAGAAACAAGGCGCGCTCCCAGCTCAACCTGGCGCGAATCGCGGAGAAGCGTTTCCGTGACCTCTATGATGGCAAGGCTGCCCCGTTCAAGGATCTGCAGCAGGCTGAGGCGCAACTCGCCACAGCCGAGAACGACATGCGATCGACCGACACGGCGTTCGAAGCCGCCCGCATCCGCCTGCGCATCCTTGGCCGGACCGATACGGAAATTTCGAAGCTTGAGCAGCACGGCACACTCAGCCGCACAACACGGATTACCGCGCCGATCGACGGCACCGTCATCTCGCGTAAGGTTGGGCCGGGACAATATGTCAGGGCCGATTCCGGCGAGGCCCTGTATGCGATCGCCGACCTGTCGACGATGTGGTTGAAGGCCCAGGTGTTCGAGCAGGATATTGCGTTTGTGCGTATCGGCCAGGAGATCGAGGTCAGGGTTTCCGCTGCGCCAAACCGAATCTTCAAGGCGCGCATCAGCTCCATCGGCGCGGCCTCGGACTTGGCGACGCGCCGTGTTGTCGTCCGCTCGGAGATCGGCAATCCGGATGGCGCACTCAAGTCCGAGATGTTCGCGAGCTTCAAGATCGCGACCGAAGAGGCGTCAACCACAGCGGCAGTGCCGGCCGAGGCGGTAATTCGCGAGGGCGACCTTGCGACGGTGTGGGTCGAGACTGAGCCCATGCTGTTTAAACGCCGCGTGGTTGACACCGGGATGCAGCAAGACGGTTTGGTGCAGATTCGCAGCGGCCTCGATTTCGGTGAGTTGGTCGTCGCGCGGGGTGCGATTTTCGTCGATAACGAGTGGCGTCAATGATTCGATGGGCCGGAGCCATTCATGCTGCGTAGTCTCATTGCGTTTTGTCTCTCTCGGCGGCTGCTGGTGTTGGTTGCGTTCGCGGCCTTTCTCGGTCTTGGCTTTGCTGCTTTCGCGACGCTGAACATCGAGGCCTACCCCGACCCGGCGCCGCCGATCATCGAGATCATCGCCCAGCAACAGGGCCAGTCCCCCGAGGAAGTCGAGCGTTACATTACGATTCCGATCGAGGTCGCGGTCGCCAGCACGCCAGGTCTGAAGTTCATCCGCTCGAACACCGTATATGGGCTCGGTTTCATCCGCTTGCAGTTCGAATACGGCCGCGACTATCATTTTGTGCGTCAGCAGACCCTCAACCGGCTCAAGGACGCGGTCCTGCCAGCCGGTGTCCTGCCGGTTATCTCCCCCGCCGGGGGCATCAGCGAGATCTTTCGCTACGAGCTGACGGGGCCGCCAGGCATGGACGTCATGCGGCTCAAGGCGCTGCAGGACTGGGTGGTCGAACGCAAGTTGCGCATCGTGCCCGGTGTCGCCGACGTCGCCGTGCTCGGCGGGAAAACCAAGGAATTCCAGGCCGAGATCGATCTCGACCGCATGATGGCGTATGGGCTGACGCTGCCGCAGATCATGACCGCGATTTCAGCAGGCAACTCCAACGTCGGCGGCCGTACCATCGCGATCGGCGAACAGTCCGTCAATGTCCGCAGCATCGGCGTCATCACCTCGATGGAGGATATCGGCAATATCGTAGTGACCCAGCAGGGTGGCGTGCCGGTGCTGGTGTCGGACGTCGCCAAGGTCCAGATCGGCTACGCGCCCCGGCTCGGTCTTGCAGGCCGCGACGAGCAGACCGACGTCGTCACCGGTATCGTCCTGATGCAGAAACTTGAACGTACCATGGACGTGGTCAGGCGTGTGCGCGCGGCCGTCGAGCGGATCAACACCGACGGATCGCTGCCGCCCGGCGTCAAGATCGTCACGTTCTATGATCGCGGTGACCTCGTCGCGATCACCGTGCAGACGGTACTGCACAATCTGCTGTTCGGTATTGCCCTGATCTTCCTGATCCAATGGGTGTTTCTCGGTGACCTGCGCTGCGCGCTGATCGTCGCGGCAACGATTCCGGTGGCGCTGCTGCTTGCGGTAATGATCACGGTGATACAAGGGGAGTCCGCGAACCTGCTGTCGGTCGGCGCCATCGACCTAGGCATTATCGTCGACGGGACTGTGATCATGGTCGAGAACATTTTCCGTCATCTCGCCCATCACACGTCGCAGGAGCCATCGGATCGTCGCATGAGGCTGAGCGACAAGCTCGGCTGGGTATTGACGGGTGCAGTCGAGGTCGACAAGGCAATCTTCTTTTCGGTTATCATCACGATCGCAGCCTTCCTGCCGCTTTTCACGATGCAGGGTGTGGAAGGTCAGATCTTCGGGCCGATGGCGCGGACCTATGCCTATGCGTTGCTCGGTGCCGTCATCGCGACCTTCACGGTGACGCCGGTGCTGTCGTCGATCTTGCTGCCGGCGCATGTCCGGGAAGTGGAAACCTTTGTGGTCCGTTGTATCCGCGGCATCTACCAGGCCGTGCTGGCGCGCGCAGTCCGCAGATACCGCCTCTCGGCGGCCATTGCGGTGTTATTTCTGGTGCTGTGTCTCAGTCTTGGGTTGCGGCTTGGCACCGAATTCCTGCCCAAGCTGGAAGAGGGCAATCTCTGGATCCGAGCCGTGATGCCGCCGACCATCACGCTCGAAGCCGGGATGGATACGGTGGCAAAGATCCGCACCGTCATCTTGAGCTATCCGCCGGCCCGCACCGTGTTTTCCGAGCAGGGACGCGGCGATGAAGGTACCGATCCCGACGGTGCGTTTCTCGCCGAGTTCTTTGTCCCGCTCCAGCCGCTCGACAAGTGGCCAAAGGGACTGACCAAGGAGCAGATGGTCAAGCAGATGAGCGAGCGGCTCAACCGCGAATTCGTCGGCGTCGATTTCAATTTCTCGCAATATATCCAGGATAATATCGAGGAAGCTGTGTCCGGCGTGAAAGGCGAGAACTCGATCAAGATCTTCGGTAAAGATCTCGTCGAGCTGGAACGGCTGTCCAAGTCGGTGAAGACCGAACTCAGTGCCGTCCGCGGGGTCGCCGACCCCGCCAGTTTCAATCTGCTCGGCCAGCCCAACCTGATCGTTCGGATAGATCGCGCCAAGGCCGCGCGCCACGGCTTCTCGGTCAGCGACATCAATTCCGTCGTCCAGGCCGCGATCGGCGGCCAGGAAGTTTCCAAAGTCTATGAAGGAGAGATGATCTTCGCTCTGACGGTTCGTTTGGCGCCGGAATTCCGCCGCGACGTCGATGCCATCCGCACGATCCCGGTAGCACTTCCGAATCCGGATCCGAAGACGCCAACCGCCTATATTCGGCTTGGTGATCTCGGCGAGGTCAAGCTCGTCAGCGGCGCGGCCTATATCTACCGCGAGAACAGCCAGCGCTTCATCCCGCTGAAATACAGCGTTCGCGATCGTGATCTCGGTTCGACCGTGGTCGAAGCCCAGGAGCGAATCCGGAAAAATGTCCCGATTCCCCAAGGCTACTCGCTCGAATGGTCGGGCGAATACGGCGCCTTGGTTGACGCCAAGAAGAGGCTCGCACTGATCGTGCCGTTGAGCCTGCTGCTGATCCTGATGCTGCTGTATGGCCTGTTCAATTCGATACGAGACAGCCTGCTGGCGTTGTCGGGCATCCCGTTCGCCGTGGCCGGCGGAATTCTCGGGCTCTACATCGCCGGCCTGAACTTCAGTGTATCGGCCGCGGTCGGGTTCATCTCGCTATTCGGCGTGTCAGCCATGGATGGCATCCTGCTGATGTCCTACATCCGCCGTGACATCGAGGCAGGTATGGGGACGGAAGTCGCGATCATCCGCGCCTCCGAAACGCGGATGCGGCAAATCTTCATGACCGGCCTGTCGGCGTGCATCGGACTGGTCCCGGCGGCGATCTCGACCGGGATTGGCTCACAGGTGCAGCAGCCGCTGGCTTGCGTCATCGTCGGCGGCATGCTGCTGTCGCCGATCTGCAGTCTGCTCGTGATCCCGGTGATGGCAAGATTCTGGATGCCGACGATCAAGGAAACCGGACTTGTCCGTGAGCTGGCGGAACACTGATTGCCTTTTCGGCACCGGCGGATCGGCAGCGGTCAGCCAGGTTTCGCCTGATAGCCCGCGAGGAATATCCGGGTCGCGCTTTTGACCACCTGCGCGATCCGCTCCGGCGAAGGCGCGGGCGCCTGGCGATGGTCAGCGCTATCACGTTGTTATAGAAGCGCCGGCCGACCTCCGGCATCCGCTCCGCGATCGCCATCACCGTCCGGGTCGCCGATCCGCCGCCCGGCCGGCACAGCAACTGAATGTAGGCTTGCCCGAACTCCATCAGCGTCGTGGTAACGTCGCGCTCGGGGTCGAAATTGAACGCCACCTTGCCCTGCTCGAGCGCTTCCTCCTCGACGATGGCTTCGAACAACCGGTTCTTGTCGTCGAAATAGACATACAGCGTCCCCTTGGAGACGCCGGCTGACCGCGCGATTTCGCCCATGCTGGCGCCGTCAAAGCCCAGGTCCATGAAAACCTTGCGGGCGCCATCAAGAATCTGACGCCGCTTGGAGCTGTCCTCGTCGCCAACCACGTGGAGAGGGGTGGGATGGGCTGTAATCATTGATTTAGCTTTTCTCGAAGGATTTCAGCGTTCGAAATGCCCCGGAAGGAACTCAAGATCTATCGTCCGATCGTGGGATAATATCTTGACCGAACCGTTCGGTCAATGCTAATTTCAAAAACGGGCGACGTTGTGGGGCCGGATTTTGGCTGCGCTTGCATCGCGACATTGCAGTGAGGAGGGCCGGATGGCCGCAGCGAGAGACCAGGCCGCACGGATTATTCGCCCCGAGCCGGATACGGCCGAAGCCACCTTCGTGCGCGACGCTTCCGCGGCTGACTCGCCTCGTTCTCATCCCTCCGAAGAGACGGTTGCGCGCCGACCGGCGGAGACGCCGGACCAACCGGCCATCGACAAACCCGGCAGCGCGCCAGCTGCTGCCGCCCAATCCGCGGCTCCGAAATCCGGCAAGCGCAAAGTCGTGTTGTTGGGCATCGGCGCATTGCTGGCGCTCGCCGCCGCGGCCTACGGCGTGCATTATGTTTTGGTCGGACGCTTTTTCGTCTCCACCGACGACGCCTATGTGCGCGCCAATAGCACCACGCTCGGCGCCCGGGTGTCTGGCCACATCGCGGCAATTCTTCCCGGCGACAACGTCGTGGTCCGCTCCGGCGACGTGATCTTCAGAATCGACGACGGCGACTATCGCATCGCGGTGGACGCCGCGCGCAGCAAGATCGCCACCCAGCAGGCCACCATCGATCGCATCGGCCGGCAGGCAACCGCGCTGGAAAGTGCGGTCGAGCAGGCCAAGGCACAGCTTGCCTCGGCGGATGCCGCGATGAAGCGTGCCGGCCTCGACTTCGACCGTCAGCAGGCGCTGAGCACCAAGGGATTTGCCTCGCGCGCGACTTTCGAGGTGTCGGAAGCCGGGCGCGATCAGGGCGTAGCGGCGGTCAAGTCGGCGCAGGCGGCGTATGATGCGGCGCGCGACAACGTCGAAGTCACCAAAGCGCAGCAGGCCGAGGCCCGCGCGCAGCTTGCGGAACTGCAGACATCCCTCGCCAAGGCCCAGCGCGACCTCGACTTTACTTCGGTGCGCGCGCCGGTCGACGGGACGTTCTCCAACCGCCTGGTCAACACCGGCGACTTCATCCAGGCCGGCCAACGGCTCGGCAATGTGGTGCCGCTCAACGACGTCTTCATCGATGCCAACTTCAAGGAGACGCAGCTCAAGCGCATCCGTCCGGGTCAGCCGGTGACGATCTCGGTGGACGCCTATGGCCATCGCAAGTTCGCAGGCACCGTCGACAGCATCTCGCCTGCCGCAGGCTCGGTGTTCACGCTGCTGCCGCCGGATAACGCCACCGGCAACTTCACCAAGATCGTGCAGCGGCTTCCGGTTCGCGTGCGCGTGCCGACGGATGTCGCCAGGCAGAACCTGCTGCGCGCCGGCATGTCGGTTTACGTCACGGTAGATACCGCCCAAGGCGCCAAGGACGCCGACAGCGAAGCCGATCTCGACTCGCCGACGATGGTTCACCCGCAATAATGCGCACGTCGGGCGGTGCGCTCGATTGATGTGCGCGTCCTGACCTGAGCAGATCATGGCTGATGCCACCACCGCCCCACCGACGATGATGAGCGCCCCCGCGGCGCCGTCCGAGTACGTCGCGCCGCGACGGCTGTTTGCGTTCCTCATCATGGTGTTCGGGATGTTCATGTCGATCCTGGACATCCAGATCGTCTCGGCGTCACTGGCCGATATCCAGGCTGGATTGTCGGCGAGTTCGAGCGAGGTGTCATGGGTCCAGACTTCGTATTTGATCGCGGAAGTGATCGCGATTCCATTGTCCGGATTCCTGTCGCGTGCGCTCGGCACCCGGTTGCTGTTCGCGATTTCCGCTGCCGGCTTCACCATCGCGAGTTTCCTGTGCGGATTTGCCTCGTCGATCGAGCAGATGATCCTCTGGCGCGCGATCCAGGGATTTCTCGGCGCGGGCATGATCCCGACCGTGTTCGCATCGGCCTACACCGTGTTTCCGCGTTCGAAATTCCATATCGTCGGCCCGATCATCGGTCTGGTCGCGACGTTGGCGCCGACCGTCGGCCCGACCGTAGGCGGATTCATCACCGACGCGCTGTCCTGGCACTGGCTGTTCTTCATCAACATCGTCCCCGGCGTCGCTATCACCGTGGGCGTGCTTGCGCTGGTCGATTTCGATCAGCCGAACTTCAAATTGCTCGACCGCTTCGATTGGTGGGGCCTGATCGCGATGGCGGGGTTTTTGGGTTCGCTCGAATATGTGCTCGAGGAGGGACCGCAATACGAGTGGCTGCAGGATACTTCAGTGGCGGTCTGCGCCACGGTTTGCGCGATCTCCGCGATCGCCTTCTTCTGGCGCGTGCTGACCGTGGAAGAACCGATCGTCGATATCAGAGCGTTCACCGATCGCAATTTCGGCATCGGCTGCCTGATCTCGTTCTGCATCGGGATCGGCCTTTACGGCCTGACCTACATGTATCCGCGCTATCTCGCCGAGGTGCGCGGCTACAGCGCGCTGATGATCGGCGAGACCATGTTCGTTTCCGGCATCACCATGTTTCTCACCGCGCCGATCGTCGGACGTCTGATGCAAAAGGTCGACATGCGCCTGATCATCGCCACAGGCCTTGTGATCTTCGCGCTCGGCTCCTGGCAGATGACCTGGATTACCCGCGACTACGATTTCTATGAACTGCTGGTGCCGCAGATCCTGCGCGGGATCGGCATGATGTTCGCGATGGTGCCGACCAATAACATCGCACTCGGGACCTTGGCCCCGGAACGGGTGAAGAACGCTTCGGGACTGTTCAATCTGACGCGTAATCTCGGCGGTGCCGTCGGGTTGGCGGTGATCAATCAGGTGCTGAATGAACGAACCGACCTGCATATCTCGCGGCTGCACGAACGGGTGAATTGGGGCAACGCCACCGCGACCGAAACCCTCAATATGTTCACCCAGCGCCTGCAGGGGATGGGCGATGCTTCATTGATGGCGATGAAGCAATTGTCCCAGATCGTTCACCGCCAGGCGGTGGTGATGGGATATGGCGACGCCTTCTTCATGCTGACGCTGTTCTATTTCGGCCTCAGTGTGCTGGTCATGCTTTTGAAGAAACCGGCCGCACTTGCTTCGGCACCCGCGCATTAGCGTTTCGAATTCGAATTTCGCCCGCCGCCAGCTTGCACAATATCCGCGGCGCATTTATAAGCCTCGCATCGTCGCTCGAACCGGGGAGGATTTGCACATGATTTCGATTTGTTCGCAGATCGCGCCCTCGCGTCCGACGCCCATGCTGGACGCCAGTCTGGCCCTTTGAGGGCCGTTTCCGTCAGCATCGATCGGGCCTGACGTCCCGATCCACCTAAGCTCCCAGTAAGCCATCGACATTTTCCCTCGGCGCTCGCGTTCGGCCATGCCGTCGCGCGTCGACCAACGGAGCCGGTCCGCGCGCGAGCGCAGCCGGATGAGACGATATGAAGGACCTCACCCAAGGCTCCATCGTGGGCCATATCTCGGCCATGGCTCCGCAGATTTTCGCGGGCATGATCATGATGATGCTCTGCGGGCTGATTGATCTGTATTTTGTTTCGGGTCTGGGCGACGCCGCGATTGCAGGCGTCGGTGCTGCGGGCAATGCCGGCTTCCTGATCAATGCCCTGACGCAAGTGCTGAGCGTGGGCACGGTGGCGCTGATCTCGCATGCGGTTGGGCGCAAGGACCGGGCCGATGCCAATCTGGTATTCAATCAGTCGCTCGGTTTGTCGGCGGTGGGCGGGATCTTGACGCTGATTGCCGGATGCATGCTCGCGCGCGGTTATATGCGCTCGGTTGCCGTCGACGATGCCGTGATCGAAGCCGGCGCGACGTATCTGGTCTGGTTCATGCCGGCGCTGGCGCTGCAATTCGCGATGCTGGTGATGGCGTCCGCCTTGCGCGGCACCGGCATCGTGCGCCCCACCGTGATCGTGCAGGTCACTACCGTGGTCATCAATATACTGCTGGCGCCGGTTCTCATCGCCGGCTGGGGCACGGGCCTGGCTTTGGGCGTCGCCGGTGCCGGCCTGGCGAGCTCGATCGCGGTCGCGATCGCGGTGGCCATGATGTGGATCTATTTCCACCGCTACGAGCACTATGTCGCCATCAACAGCGCATTGTGGCGTCCGCAACTGGCGCAATGGAAGCGCATATTGAACGTCGGGCTGCCGGCCGGAGGCGAATTCGCCATCATATTCGTCAACATGGCGGTGATCTATTATGCGCTGCGGAATTTCGGCGCCACGGCCCAGGCGGGCTTTGGCATTGGCTCGCGCCTGCTGGGCGTCATTCATATGCCGGCGGTATCGATGGCGTTTGCAGCCGGTGCCATCGCCGGTCAGAACTTCGGCGCTGGAAACAGTGAGCGTGTCAGGGAGACGTTCAAGAGCGTTTTGCTGATGGGCACCGCCATGATGATCGCTTTCACGGCGATCGCGCAATGGAAGCCGGAGTTGTTGCTCGGCGGTTTTACCAAGGATCCCGAGACAATAACCGTCGGCGCGCTGTTCCTGCGTATGATTGCGCTGAACCTTGTCGCGCAGGGTGCGATCTTCGTGTGTTCAAGCATGTTTCAGGGATTGGGCAACACCAGGCCGGTGCTGCTAAGCTCCGGCGCGCGCCTGACGACATATGCGCTGCCGCTGATATGGTTATCCGCGAAGCCTGAATTTCGCATCGAGTACGTCTGGTATCTATCGATTGCGACGACCACGCTCCAGGCGTTGTTGAGTTTGTGGTTGCTGCGCCGGGAGTTCAGGAAACGGCTGGTGCCGGCCGTGCAATGAAACGGAGACCGAGGTCTTCTTGCAAGACCTCGGCGCCGGCATATTGCAAAATGCCCCTGATGCATTTATAAGCAGCGCATTGTCGCTCGAACCGGGGAGGATTTGCATGATTTCGTCATATTCGCAGATCGCGCCCTCGCGTCCGAAGCCTATGCTGGACGCCTGTCTGGCCCTTTGAGGGCCGTTTCCGTCAGCATCGATCGGGCCTGACGTCCCGATCTTCAATAGCTTCCCAATAGTCACTGCCATTTTCAACGACGCTTGCGTTCGGCCATGCCGTCGCTCGCCAACCAACGGAGCCGGTCCGCGCGCCAGCGCAGCCGGATGACGCCATGACCGCTTCTGTCAACAATCGCCCCGCCGCGATACGCGTGGTGATCCCGTTCGTGTTTCGCCACTGGCTCAATCAGCCGGTGGGTGCTGCGACCGTCGCCGGCGGTTTGCTCGGTGCGACCGCCGCCGACCTGTTCATGCCGCTGTTTTCAGGACATCTGGTCGATGCGGTGACCTTGGGCGCATCCGATCCGGCCGCGCGCCGCGCGGCGTTCACGGCCTTTGGCGCCATCGTGGCGCTGGGGCTGGTCTCGATGACGCTTCGTCTGGTCGGACTGCAGGCGATCGTGCCGTTCACGCTGCGGATCATGTCCGACGTGTCGCGCGACGCCTTCATGCGCGTGCAGCGTTTCTCGACCGACTGGCACGCCAACAGCTTTGCCGGTTCGACCGTGCGCAAGATCACCCGCGGCATGTGGGCGCTCGATCTGCTCAACGACACCATTCTGATGGCGCTATTGCCGTCGCTGGCGGTGTTGCTCGGCTCGATGATCCTG
>Ga0193724_1000353_pt1 | contig 10995 bp, 10 predicted proteins | sample H2a1metaG_FD_146005 | JGI IMG/M metagenome (GOLD analysis project Ga0193724, IMG submission 146005) | Soil microbial communities from a riparian zone of the East river system, Colorado, United States - H2a1 | ecosystem: Environmental > Terrestrial > Soil > Riparian zone | place: USA: East River... | reverse complement strand
CTATCTGGTGCTGGGTTTCCTGATCGGCGCGGCCGGCGGCCCGCTGCAGGCGGCCTCGCGCACGCTTCTGATCCACATGGCGCCGAAAGACCGCGTCGCGCAATATTTCGGACTGTTTGCGCTGACCGGAAGGGTCACCTCCTTCGTCGGGCCGCTGTTGATCGGGGTGATCACGGCGGTGACGGAAAGCCAGAAGGCCGGCATGGCGGTGGTGGTGGTGTTCTTCGTGGCGGGGCTGGCGCTGCTGGCGCGGGTGGGGGAGGATAGGGGCTAAGCCCAGAATTTTTCCAACAAAAAGTGCGTCCGTGTCAGCGGGCGTCGTTCCGATAGAGCGTATTCACGGTAATCGCACCGACGGCACGCGAGACGCAGGGACAGATCTTGCCGTTGGTTTTCTTCTGGTGGTTGCTAAAGAACACATCGCGGTGATCGATCTGGCCGTCCACGGAAACGACGTCGATCGCACAGACACCGCATTCGCCGCGCTGGCAGTCCGACATCACCTCAAAGCCGGCCTCGTTGAGCGCATCCAGCATTGATTTGTTTTCGGGAACCACGATCTCCCGGCTGGAATTGTCGATCCTGACCCGAAACGATGCCGTCGGCAAAAGGCCGCTTGAGCCAAATGTCTCGTAGCGCAGATCGGTCGGCAGGCGTCCGGCCGACGCCCAGCTGCGCCGTGCCGCTTCGAGCAGGCGCATCGGGCCGCAGATGGCGGCCAACGCATCCGGCGGCAGACGAGCGAAGGTTTCGTCCAGATTGATGCGCTGGCCTTCGTCGCTGGCGTGGATGATGAGACGATCTCCGAGCAAGCCGGACAGTTCATCGAGAAACGCGGTGTCGTGCCGCGACCTGACCGCGTAGTGCAATTGCACTTCGGCGTTCCCGCGCATCAACGCGCTCGAAATGCCGATGATCGGTGTAATGCCGATCCCGCCCGCGATCAGACAATAAGATTTTCGCGACCAGTCGATCTCGAACAGCGAAGCCGGACTTGAAACCTCGATGCGCGCGCCGGGCTTCAACGACCACATATAGCGCGAGCCGCCGCGACTGTCGGGCGCACGCCGAACCGCGATCCGGTACCCATCAGGGCTGACGTCGCCGACCAGCGAATAACAGCGTGTCTCCGGCCGTCCGTCAATCAATACGCCGACATTGACGTGGCTGCCGGGAGCATAATTGGTCACGCTGAATTCCTCGGGCCGCAGCACGAATTCGCGAATCGCGGGCGCTACGTCGCGAATTGCGTGAACGGTGCATGTCGTCCATTTGCGCTCAAATCGCATGATGTCCTCGAACACTCTTTACGCGAACCGGTACCCACCCCGGATCAGATCCGGGGCAGGCTTTCGCCTGAAGACACTTCATTCGGTAACGGGAGAATGGATCAGCGCCAGCGCCGGCAACAAATCCAGATGCGTTCGATTGCGCAGTGCCAGCCGCAGGTTTCGGGCGGCGAGGCGCGCATGCTCGCGCATGACCGCCTCCGCTCTCGCCCCTTCCCGATTCTCAATCGCGTCAACGACGATGCGGTGATGATCCTGCGCAATGATCAGGATTTGATGCGCTTCCGGCAGCACGGATTGCGCCATCACAAAGCCGCTGGGTGATGCGAACGGTAACGCGGAGGCGCGGTCGATTTGCCGGATCAGCGGGGCGCTGCGAGACAATTCCGTGAGCAGGGCATGAAAGCGGGCGTTCATCGTGACGTAGGACGAGAATGCGTCCACCGAGACCGGATCCTGCGCGACCAGTTCGTCCAGTTCCGCCAGACTCTCTTTCAGTGGCTCAAGATCGCGCGCCGATACCCCTCGCTCGGAAGCGAACCGCGCGGCAAGACCTTCGAGCACCCCGCGCAGCTCGATCGAGTCGAGAATGTCACGTTCGGTGAACGCCTTCACCATGAACCCGCCGGAGGGAATCGCTTCCAGAAGGCCTTCCTCTTCGAGCCGGACCAGCGCCATGCGCACCGGCGTTCGCGACACGCCGGTCGTCTCGACAGCTCCGAGCTCCGAAATTCGCTCACCGGACCGCAGTCGACCGGAAAGGATCAGATCGCGTAGCGCAAGCTGGGCGCGCACCGTGTGAGATACCGCGCGATCGGGATCGCGTTCGTTCATCCATTCACTCCGCGGCCTGCATCGCCGAAGGCCGGCTTTCCTGGGCCACCATGCGATCGATCATGCGCCGCGCCCACATCGCACCGGTATCGATGTTGAGATTGTAGAACACGCGATCCGGATTCTCATCCATGGCGCGCTGCTGTGCTTCGAGAATGACTTCATCTTCGTGGAAAATGCGCGCGACCCCTTCGCGGATTTCCGTGGTGAGCCGCTGTTCGGTCAGGCGATGATTGCGCACGAAGGCCCAGAAATAATGGCACGTCGTCTCGGTTTCCGGCGTCATGGTATTGAGCACGTAGCCGTTGACGCCTTGCGCGCGATCGCCTTCCGGCGCACCGGTGCCGGTCGGCGCGACCCCGACATCGATATTGACGGTGCCGGGCGCCTCGAAGCGAATGATCTGCCAGCGATCGACCAATCCCGGCTTTTGCAGTTGCTCGGCCCAAAACGGCGGCGCTTCGATGCCGCGCATCCAGCGCGTCACGGTTACGGTCTTGTCGCCATGGGCGACGTCGAACGGTGCTTCGGCGACGGCTTCATTGCCGATGCTGCCGCCGTGCACGAACGTCTCGTGCGTCAGGTCCATCAGATTGTCGACAACCAGCCGGTAATCGCATTTGACGTGAATTGTCTTGCCGTCTCCGGCCCAGGCTGGATCGTCGTTCCAGTGCATGTCCGGAACCAGTGCAGGGTCGGCCATTGCGGGATCGCCCATCCATAACCAGACGAACCGGTGACGCTCGACGACAGGATAAGCGCGCACGCATGCCGACGGATTGATGGTTTCCTGCGACGGCATGAAGGTGCAACGGCCGGACGAATTGTATTTCAGGCCGTGATATCCGCACACCACGCTGTCGCCTTCGAGACGGCCCTTCGAAAGCGGCACCAGACGATGCCAGCAGGCATCTTCCAGCGCCGTCACCTGTCCATTGCCTTGCCGGTACATGACGACGTGCTTGCCGCAGATCATCCGCGGAAAAAGCGCGTGCTTGATATCGACATCCCATGCGGCGGCGTACCAGGCATTCATCGGGAAGAATTGGGCCATGACTCTCCACTCGGGTTCTGATGGATCCCAGTTGTATACATTTTTTCTTATGCAATGCAATATGCAGGGCAAAATCTGCTTTTGGTGGTATTTATGTATACATGAATGGGAAATCTGCGCATTAGTCGTCATCATCCGCGAAGGCGGATGATCCAGTAACCACTGGCGACTACTGGATACCCGCTTTCGCGGGTATGACAACTTTTGTTGTGGAAAGTCCGCGGCTTACGTCAATGCCGGAAATGCCTGACGCCGGTGAACACCATGGCGATCCCGGCGTCGTCGGCGGCCTTGATCACTTCATCGTCGCGGATCGATCCGCCGGGCTGGATCACCGCGGTGGCGCCGGCTTCGATCGCGACCAGGAGCCCATCGGCGAACGGAAAAAAGGCGTCCGACGCCACCACCGAGCCCCTGGTCATGGGCTGAGCGAGCTTCGCCTCGTCGGCGGCATCCTGCGCCTTGCGCGCGGCGATGCGCGCGGAATCCACCCGGCTCATCTGGCCGGCGCCAATGCCGACGGTGGCGAGATCCCTGGCGTAAACGATAGTGTTGGATTTGACGTGCTTGGCGACGCGGAATGCGAATCTGAGATCGCGCAGCTCGGCATCTGTGGGCCCGCGCCTGGTCACGGTCTTCAGCGTGATGTCATCGACCACGGCGTTGTCACGGCTCTGCACCAGCAAGCCGCCGGCGACGGTTTTGGCAGTCAGGCCCGCGCTGCGTGGATCGGGCAGGCTGCCCGCGAGCAGCAGGCGCAAGTTCTTCCGCTTCGAAATGATGGCAATCGCCTCTTCGGTCGCATCGGGAGCGATGATCACTTCGGTGAGAATTTCAGTGATGACGCGCGCCGCTTCCGCATCCAGCGTGCGATTGACGGCGATGATGCCGCCGTATGGCGATTGCGTGTCACAGGCGAAAGCCTTGCGGTAAGCGCTGACCAGATCGGCGCCCTCGGCGACCCCGCAGGGGTTGGCATGCTTGACGATGACGCAGGCCGCGGTGCGCGCCGGATCGAACTCGGCGATGCATTCATAGGCCGCATCCGTGTCGTTGATGTTGTTGTACGACAGCTCCTTGCCCTGCAACTGCCGCGCCGTGGCGACGCCTGGGCGTTTGTCGGGCGTGCGATAGAACGCGGCCTTCTGATGCGGATTTTCGCCGTAGCGGAGCGCCTGAATCAGCCGTCCGCCGAAAGCGCGGAAATCCGGCGCGTCGGTCTTGAGCTCACTGGCAAACCAGTTCGAGATCGCGGCGTCATAGGCGGCCGTGCGGGCATAGGCCTTTGCCGCCAGGCGTCGGCGCAGCGTCAGGGTTGTTGCGCCCTGATTGGCGGCGAGTTCGTCGAGCACGGCCTGATAATCCTGAGCCTCGACGACGACAGCGACATCGTCGTGGTTCTTCGCCGCGGCGCGGATCATCGCAGGCCCGCCAATGTCGATGTTCTCGATGCACTCCTCGAAGCCGGCGCCCTTATCGACCGTCGCCTCGAACGGATAGAGATTGACCACCAGAAGATCGATCGGCGCGATGCCGTGCGCCTTCATCGCGTCCGCATGCTCGGCGTTGCCGCGGATCGCCAGCAGGCCGCCGTGCACTTTGGGATGAAGGGTCTTGACCCTTCCGTCCATCATCTCCGGAAATCCGGTCAGTTCCGATACATCCGTGACTTTCAGCCCCGCTGCGGCAATCGCCTTGGCGGTGCCGCCGGTGGAGACGAGATCGATGCCGTGGCCGGCCAGCGCGCGGGCGAATTCGATCAGTCCGGATTTATCCGAGACGGACAACAGAGCGCGGGTCACGCGGCGCGGATGATCGGTCATTCCTCAAGTCCTAATCACAAGCCCGCCGCGTAGCACGGTTTTCTGTGGTGCGAAACCACGGACGGCTCCGATACCTTGAAATTAGGGGGGACACCCGTAGGCAACCCCGGAAGGCTCATCTTAAGCAGCCTTCGCCTTGATGGTCGGGATGTGACTGACGTCTTCGGTCCGCTCCGCGTGCCACGTATCGTAGGCCGCCTGCATCCGCGTCCAGATACCCGCGCCATCGCCAAAAAGCTTGCCAAGCCGAACCGCGATGGCTGGAGACACTGGCTTTCTTTCCTGCAGGATATCGTAAAGATGCTGGCGTGAAATCCCGAGCAGCCCGGCGATTTCCGCCTTGGTCCGACCGGTGGCAGGAACAATGTCATCGCGAAGCAGCGCACCGGGATGAGTAGGGCAGCGGTTTTTGTTGCGCTTTGCGGCATAGACCATGTTTGCTCCTTTCAATGATATTGCTCGAAATCGACGCGGCGGGCTTCGCCATCTTCGAATTCGAAGGTGATGCACCACGGTCCATTGACGTGGACTGAATATCGCTTCGGATCGAATCCCTGCAAGGAATGAAAATCGAAGCCCGGAACGTTCATTTCCTCGGGTCGGACGGCGACATCGAGACGATCGAGCCTAGCGAAAATGCGCTTATGCATCTTCGCATCGATCCTCGAACTTTTGCCCTTGGTCCAAAGCTCCGATAGCGCCTTGCTTTTAAAGGTTCGGATCACAAGTAAACGTAAGCAATTAGCTTACATCCGTCAAGGGAGCACCGCCGAGAGCCTGCCAGGATTATTCCTTCTGCGGCGATTCCGGCTCGCGGCGTGCGTTGCGTTTTGCCGGGGTGGCCGGGACCGCGGCCGTCGTCGAGCGCACAAAGGTCCAGCGAACGCCGGGGGCGTGCCGCGAATCCTGCCGAATCACGATTTGGGCGGTGCGGCGGGGACCGTCATTCCCGGCCAGGAACACGCTGTCCTCCACTTCGACCTTGTCGTCGAGCGCCTCGAAGGTCCAGACGTCGCGGCTCGGCAGCACCAGCATCACGCCGCGCCCGTCGCTCAGTCGGCTCGCCTTCACCGACGGATGCAGATGAAACCGCAGCGTATAATCGGTCTCGGTGCCTTTGATCCGGGCGCCCGGTGCCGGCGAAAGCGTGTCCTCGCCGTCGATCCTGGATCCGTCCTGCGCGATCATCAGCACCCGGCGATGCACCACGCCGAACCGCGCGAGATAGCCGTTATGCGATGCCGTCAGCAACACGCCGTTGGCGACCGCCTCGCGATAACTTTCCACATTGGTCGGGCCACTGATGACCGGTGCGCCCTTCAACAGCCGCTTCATCGCCGACAGCTCGACGAACTGGCACGACGAGGTCTCGTGACAGGCCAGGGTCGAATGCGCCAGCGTGCTGCGCGCAAAGGGACGCCAGCTGTCGCGGCCGGTAGAGGGCATGCCGCAATTGATGACGATCCGGCTCGGCCCGGACGACAGTTCAAACGACAGGCAGCCGGCGTGAGCGTCGTGACTGACGCTCGCCGGCGGCGGCGGGCCGGTGTCCATGATCACCGTCATCGTGCCGGCATCGAGGCGCTGAAAGCCGGTATGCGGCATGTTCGCCATCGGCGTGCCGTGGCTGTCGTCATAGGCAAGCAAAGTCGCCAGCAGATCGGATGGCGCGCTGCTCATGCCGTTGAACAGCGCGAAGCTGCCGTCGCCGTGGCGGAAGAAGCGCAGCATCGGCATCATGCGGTCGATCGCATTCAATAGCGATGGCGGCGGCGCGACGTTGCGGGCGGCGAAGGTCTGCCGCAGCGGCAAAAGGTCGATCAGCAACTCGATCAGCGCGCCGGGATTGCGCGAGATATGTCCGCCGTCGGGAAGAATTTGCCGCTGCAGCTCTTCGGAGAGCTTGCGCGTGGCGGTGCGGATGTGCCGCGCCTGGTTGGCGAGGCAGAGCGAGGCATAGCAAAGCGCGATCAGCACCTGCAGTCGCGGCACGCCATCGGGAATATCGAGCATCGAATAGCGCAAATAGCGGATCTCGCGCGACAATCCGCGCAAGTAGCGCCGATAGAACTTGCCGTCGGTATCGCCGAGCACCAACGGCGCCTGCGATAACAACGACATGACGCGGCGCGCCATGACATCGGCGCGGCGGCCGACCGGGCGTCTGTGCAACGGATTCGAAATCCAGTCGTCGACCAGCGAGCGCGCATTGGCGCGGGTGAGCGCGGTGTCGGCCGCCCGCAAATGCCGCAACCATCCGAAGCCGAGCAGCGCCACTTCCCAATCTTCCGACGGCGGCTCGAGATCGAAGATCGAGCGCCCATGGCAGGTCACGATTTTGCCGGCAAATACGAAGCGACCGGCATAGATTTCAGCGGCGCGGGTGGCGTCGGCGGTGCGCAGGTCATGTGGGGCGATGATCAGGCGATCGGTGCGGCCCGGCCACAGCCGCGTCACCGCCACCGAGCCGCCGCTTACGCGCGCCATCAGGTTCCGCGCGAAGCGGCCTATGATCAGCGTCGAAATACGTCTGCGTTGAGCGACCGACACGCCTTGCCTTGATTGGGAGGATTCTCTCTCGAATCCTTTTAATCCGGAAACGCGAGCAAGACACCATCTTGAAACCCCGCGAATCAGCGGGTGGTGTGGAAATACGTCGTAATATCAGGATTTAACCAGCCGCGCCGCGTAGAAGCCGTCGAGCCCGCCCAGCCGCGGGTCGTCGTGCGGCAGATGGCAGGGCAATGTGCGCAGATCGCCTTCCGCGGTCAGGATTTCCGCAAGGCCCGCGACCTCGCCGGCATCGATCGGCGCGCGGCGCACCGCCGGTTCGGTGGCGAGAAGTGCCGATATGGCGTGCTCGCCCTCTTCCGGTTCCAGCGAACAGGTACAATAGACCAGCGTTCCGCCCGGCCTCAGCAGCGCGACCGCCTTTTGCAGCAAGCGCTTCTGCAACGCCATCAGCGCGCCGATATCGGCTTCCTGCCGCAGCCAGGCGACGTCGGGGTGGCGCCGGATGGTGCCGGTCGAGGCGCAGGGAGCGTCGACCAGGATGCCGTCGAAGCCTCCGCCACTTGCTCCGTCTTGCCACTCGGTGGCGTCGGCCGTCACGGCCTCGGCCTCCAGCCCCAGCCGCGCGAGATTTTCGCGCAGCCGCGTCACGCGATTGGTCGAACGATCGACCGCGGTGACGCGGGCGCCGGCGTGCGCGAGCTGTGCTGTCTTGCCACCGGGCGCGGCGCAGAGATCAGCGATGGTTTTGCCGGCGACGTCGCCGAACAAGCGCGCCGGTAATGCGGCGGCGGCGTCCTGCACCCACCATTGCCCTTCGGCAAAACCCGGCAGCATCGTCACCGAACCCTGCAGCAGCGTGCGCACGGAACCTGTCGGCAGCGTCTCGCCGTGCAGCCGCGTCGCCCATTGCGCGGCATCCGACTTCACGGTGATATCGAGCGAGGGCTCGCAGCCGATGGCAATCGCGATGTCCCGTGCAACCGTCTCACCGTAGTGAGCGATCCAGCGCGCCAACAGCCAGGGTGGAACATCGAGCGTCTGCGACTTGACCTCGTCGATCAGCGGTTGCCCCTCGCGCGCGCAGCGGCGCAGCACGGCATTGACGAGCCCGGCATATTTCGCGGCCCGCCGATCCGACTGCACGAGCCGCACCGACAGATCGACCGCGGCATGATCGGGCACGTCCATCCAGAGGATCTGCGCGGCGCCGATCAAAAGCGCACTCTGCGCACGCGGCGCGTCGGTCGGAATGCCGCGATCGAGCAGCCGCGACAGCACATGACCCAACGTGCCGAGCCGCCGCAAGATCGTTGCGACCAGGCGCCGCATCAAGGCGCGGTCGCGATCGGAGAGTCCCTTTAGTCCAGGATGCGCGGCGGCGCCGTCAAGCTGCTCGTCGAGTGTCCGGCGCTTGTGCAGCACGCCGTCGAGAATATCCGCCGCGATTCTCCGCGCCGCGAGACCAGGCACTTCGGAGGGCAGGGCGAACCGTTGAGGGGGCATGGAGCGGGAACATCTCGGGGGATTGGATAGCGATTCGCGTTCTGCGCGCATGCTGTCGAAAGGTCAGTACCTCTTACATGCGAATATGCCAAATATAAGAATCGCATTTGTGATTTCACAGTTCGGATGCGACCTTTATTCTCTTGTTCTCGGGAGTCGAATGGAGCGAGGATTGTCAGCCCGGCTGGAGATTCTGAAATGACAGACGATTCTTCACGGCCAGCAACGTCCGCATCTGCTGAACAACGCAAGCCGCTGTCGCCGGCGGCCGAGCGTGCGTTGGCTGAGGCCGAGGCGCGGAGACAAGCCGCGGCGGCAAACGCCAAGCCTGCGGCAAAGGAATCCGGGGGTCAGAAGGGCCCGGAGCCCACGCGTTATGGCGATTGGGAAAACAGGGGTCTCGCCTCGGATTTTTAACCTCCGGGCACTAACCTTGTTGGTCGGTGGCTGGCTTGCGCTGGGAATATGTACCCATACGGAAGAATAAATACTTATCGGGTCCATTGGCGCGGCTGGTTTTCGGCGGCCTTGCCCTGGGTGTTCGTTGCTGCGGTGGTGGCAGGGACAATGCTGCCGCTGCGGCATTGGGCGCATTGGCCGGTCCCGGCCTCGACGCAGGCGGCGAGGGACAGCGAAACGATCTGGAAGCACGCGGGAAATCCTGATGTCCGGCACCCGGTCGACGTTATCAGAACGATCGATGGCGATACGTTCGAGGCGCGGGTGCATTTGGGGCCCGGGCTCGAGCTGCCGACGCGGGTTCGCCTGCGCGGCATCGATGCGCCCGAGCTGAAGGCATCCTGTGCGCGGGAGCTGCGAATGGCCGAGGCCGCCGGCGACGCCTTGCGCGGCCTGCTCGATGAAGGGGGGGTGGCGATCTACCATATCGGTCCCGACAAATATAACGGCCGGGTCGTCGCCGATGTCGCGACCCGGCGAACGCCGAATGTATCGGACGCCTTGTTTGCCGGCGGTCATGTCCGCAAGTATGACGGCGGCCACCGTCTTGGCTGGTGCGCGGATGCTGACCGCTGATTCAAATCAAAAAAGCAGCGCGGCCTTTTTGCATCTTGGAATCCCGGACAAGCCGATCAGTGCGACACCACCACCGTGGTGCCGATCGAGACACGCTGGTAGAGGTCGGTGATGTCGTCATTCAACATCCGGATGCAGCCATAGGACACGAAGCCGCCGACTGAACCCGGCACGTTGGTGCCGTGAATGGCGTACTCGCCGCCCGCCAGCGTCATCGCGGCGACGCCCATCGGATTTCGCGGCGAGCCGCCGGGAATAACGTCCGGGATGGTCGGCTTGTCGCGTTTCACGTCCGCCGGTGGCGACCAGGCGGGTTGGCGATACTTGCCGTCGATCTGGGTGATGCCGGCCCATTGCTTGCCGGCCTTGCCGACGCCGATGGGATAGCGGAAGGCGTGCTCCTGATCGAGAACCAGATAGAGCCGGCGCTCATTGGTCTTCACCACGATCGTTCCCGGCGAATAGTCGCCGCGGAAACCGACCATATCCGGCCGCGCCTCGGCCCCGGTCGACATCAACATCCCCACGCCGAGCGTGGTTGCCAGTGCCACCGCAATCCTCAACGACATCGATCTCTCCACTTCGCAGCAGGTCTGCGCCAGCGCATCCAGCGCGAGCAATAGAAAGAAAATGCTGCAAGCAAAGTAAATGCCCGGAAAACAACACTCGCCAGGAAACAGACCGCAGGGAGCGACTGACACCTGACGATCGCGTGAGTGCACGCCGCTACGTGGCCACGTGTCCCGGAACGCGGTGCAGCGCCTCTTCGGCGGTGCACCGCAGAGCCGGGACCCACCAAGGCCACCACGACTATGCTAGTACTGACTATGTTAGATCTGTGAGTCGCTTGCTGCCCATGCTTCGAGACGCTCGCGTCGCTCGCTCCTCAGCATGAGGTTGTTGTGTTTCAACGAGTTAGACCTCATCCTGAGGAGGTCACGAA
>Ga0193724_1000352_pt1 | contig 11013 bp, 14 predicted proteins | sample H2a1metaG_FD_146005 | JGI IMG/M metagenome (GOLD analysis project Ga0193724, IMG submission 146005) | Soil microbial communities from a riparian zone of the East river system, Colorado, United States - H2a1 | ecosystem: Environmental > Terrestrial > Soil > Riparian zone | place: USA: East River... | reverse complement strand
CGCCTGCGCGGCAAACCATCTATCAATGGTATTCTTGATATTCTTGAGTAAAGTCAACTTCGGTACCAGCACGGGTTGAAAGGGAGACACTAACCTCAATCAAGAATCGGGAGATCCCAACCCCTTGATTATGATCGGGGAAAGCTTCTCGGAAACGTTTCATAAAAGGTGCACTCTTGGACTTGCATAATTTGTCGTTGGCTTGGACGACCAGAGCATGCATGGCACAGACACGATCATATTCAGCTGCATTCTCCATGAGTGACTCCAGGCATCGGTGAATGTCATCCGCCGTGACAATGCCAGCGGTGAAAAGGGAACCCATAAATCCAGCAATGTTAGTTCCCCTGATAAGCGTGCGAGAGACTTCTTCGCTTCCCTCTGTTGCAGATATCGAGACTCGCTGCAAGGTACATGTTTGTAAGCCACTGGTCTGCTGCATTTGGTAAAATGGTGCATCACGTACAGCTTTCCAATGCTCTTGGAACATGGTCATAGCTGAAAATCGTAATCGAACAGAGAAGTTTCTACCAGTGTCGGGGGCTTTCGATAAGAGATCTTTTTGCAGTGTGCGTATAATCGTTGCCACTGGGACAGCAGATTTGTGATCATGAACCCCACGTTCAAGCAACAGAGATATGATAGCTTCAGGTCCCTGGTTCTCGAAAATGCAAATGCACTCATAAACCAATCGTTGGTGTTCCTGGAATAGGGCAATGCCATCCGTGAATGAGGTTAAGTTCTGGCTGTTGGTGAGGGAAAGGGTGGTGCATGCAAAGCTTGGGGGAGGTGCCGGGAGAAGGAAAGGGGAAACAGGGTTTGACGATGAATCAGATATGCACGAAGAGTGAATATCTGCACTATTATCGGGCGTACTGCATCCCGTTGAGATAGCTGATGTGTCAATAACCGATTGGGAAGGAGAGTCGCAGTCGGCAACAAAGTTACGTGGATCGTGTGTTTCCAGGCTAAAATCTAGATCTACACTGGGGCCCATGGTCTTGGATGTCGAAACAGAGGAGTGCAGCGAATGGATAGTCTGGTTTGGAATGCAAGACCAGCTAGCAATTATTAGTGAATGTGGATTGGGGAGGCTACCGCCAGTTCGAGATAAATGCACGCGTAGCCTGATGAGGTCAGTTTTGAGCTTTAGGTCGAAGCTTCTGCGGAATGCCTCCCGCATTGCGCTGATGGCACGAGATTGTGACATGATCCTGTCTGCAAAGCGCTCCAACAGAAGGATACACGGAAAAGAAGTAGAAGTAATTGGAACTGGTGGAGCTTCAAGAACTTGGGTGGTCGAGGACGCATGTTAAAAGAAACGGTTCTGGCTATAATGTGTCCAGAGGGTGGTTGTGGTGGCGTAGGCCACACCACGCGGAGAAGGTGGCATAAAGAAAGTTGACCACTGAACAATCTTCTCGTCCTAGCAAAGAATAATGGAAGGTTGGACTGCACAAGGCCTCAGCCCAAATGGCCACCCGTGAATTCCGCGAATTTTTGCTTGGGAACATTATACACGGATGACGCAGACGACCGATGAATGAGTATTGGATGATTTTGTCGTTTGACCAATCGTCTCGTTGTAGGCCTTTGGGAAGTCGGAGGACACATTGCTGGTCATCGTGGCTGTTGATGAAGCTTCAATGAAGAAAAGGACGGCAACTTCCGAGCTCTGAAAATCTGGAAGCAAGGTCGACACCGAGCCATGGCGTCTCTGGTCGCCATTCTCGACCTCAAAGGAAAACCGCTGATTCAAAGATCTTACAGAGATGACGTTCCACCATCCTACGTCGAGCGATTTCTTCCACTCGTTCTTGATATAGAGGAGGAAGGCCAGCAAGTCACCCCATGCTTCTCCAGTCAGGGTATCAACTACATGCACATCAGGCATTCGAACCTTTACCGTGAGTCATGTCCGTAGTTATCTGGAATAGGCGTTGCTGCGATTACACCATTTTGTTGCCCGTCTTCCTGCTTTCGACCTCAATTTGACCTCCAACATGTATTAGTACTCGCGTTATCCAAAAGAAATTCCAACGCCATCGAGATCATCCTGTTCCTTCACCGTCTCACTCAAGTCCTGGTCGAGTACTTTAAAGAACTTGAAGAGGAGTCCATTCGGGACAACTTCGTGATCATTTATGAGTTGATGGATGAGATGATGGATTTCGGATACCCGCAAACGACGGAGAGCAAAATCCTGCAGGAGTGAGCGCGGTCACCCAAACTCCTTTGTTCCCGTGTTGATACCTCATTCCAAAGATACATCACACAAGAATCATATAAACTTGAAGTCCAAGTCCGTCCACCCATGGCTGTCACAAATGCCGTTTCATGGCGGACAGAAGGCATCCGTTATCGAAAGAATGAGGTCTTCTTGGATGTAATCGAAAGTGTAAATCTATTGGTGAGCATATTATTACCCCCTCGGTATGAGGTGTATGCCTACTGTTCCTGACTATTTTCTCTTTAGGTCAACGCCAACGGGAACGTTGTTCGGTCCGAGATTCTTGGGGCAGTCAAAATGAAGTGTTATCTATCCGGAATGCCAGAACTTCGTCTTGGGCTCAACGACAAAGTCATGTTTGAGAGTACAGGAAGAAGTGAGGTACTCTCTGTCCACGCCAATGACAGCCGGCTCACTCTTCCATTCTATCACCTCAGCCTCCCGGGGCAAGTCAATCGAAATGGAAGATGTAAAGTTCCATCAATGCGTTCGCCTTGCGCGTTTTGAGAACGATCGGACCATCTCCTTCATCCCTCCGGACGGGGAGTTCGAGCTCATGTCGTACCGCCTCTCTACACCTGTCAAACCACTTATCTGGGTTGAAGCAGCCGTAGAGAGTCACAAAGGAAGCCGGGTTGAGTATATGGTGAAATGCAAGGCACAGTTCAAGCGACGTAGTACCGCCAATAATGTTGAAATATTCGTACCTGTGCCCGATGATGCAGACACTCCCAAGTTTAGGGTGAGCGCCGATCTCCACTTGTTCATGTGAGATTCCAGCTCATGATCGAACTTTACATTGGCAAGGCATCGACAGGCAGCGTACAATACGCTCCTGATAAATCTGCTTTTGTCTGGAAAATTAAACAACTGGGAGGCGGGCGAGAGTTCCTCATGCGTGCACATTTCGGTTTACCTAGTGTTAAGAACGGTACGTCTGTTGCGATATTTACATAGTGACTATCATGGTACAACACCCTCCTAGAGCAAGACGTCGAAAAACGCGCTCCTATCACCGTCAAGTTTGAGATACCATACTTCACTGTCTCTGGTATTCAAGTACGGTACCTCAAGATCGTCGAGAAGAGCGGGTATCAAGCTCTGCCCTGGGTACGATACATCACACAAAACGGTGACGACTATAGGCACGTACTGGTCTAACTGGTTTGCATCCGATGCTGATTATATTTCTATAAGTCTTCGGACTGCACTAGAGAAAGGCAGCGCTCCTATTGTCCCCATGTAGTTTTCAGCCACGTATTTTTTTCACCGAATCATTAATCATTCCTGAAATCGAGCCCACATCACTGTAAGACTTGCTTCGATACCAAACGCGGAATTCTTTGCATGCATTGAGATTGTACCAACAGCTCACTGACTCATTTCCTACACGTGCAGAAAAACATTTACCGTGGACTAATCTATAATAGCATGAAAAAGTATCGACAGAACCAACATGTTTGCCCTATCCACTTCTGCTATCTGCCGGTATTCGAACCCCTAAAAAACTTGCGTACTCTTCGAACCACCGCTTGGTTCATACGACTGAAACCATGTGGCCTGTTGCTTGCGAGGAGAGGCGTCTCCTCTCCAACATTTACGTCTACCTCTCTCCTCGGAGTGACAGGGTGGCCACCAGCACGCCCGTCTTCAATCAGAGGCACAGACTCGAGGGGGCTTCCAAAGTCGTCTACTCCAAGTTTGTGCTGACGGTATTTCCAAGCTATGCACATAACGAGCAGGGTGCCTTGCATGATACCGGATACAGCGAACATGATCCAACCTTGCCGAATGGTGTAAGAAATGAAGTGGAGGAAAATCAAATGGGACGCTTACTAGTCCAGTTAGTTCCTGGCCTATGAAATGAAGCATTAATGGGACTTGTTTGCATCAATAGAGAAGGAGGCACACCGAAGCGCAATACTGAGAACCATGAAAGCTGTGCCAGGGGTCTGCATCAACATCATCTTGATACTTAGGGCACCGACCAATTTGGAGTGGTAAGTATGATAAATCTGCGGAGCATATTGCGTTGCTGCAAGTACAGCCGACGAAACGCCAAGGAAAGTAGCCCACGTGTGGACTTGGAGCGGGAGTCGGGGTATTACGTAGAGAGCTATCTGAGGAAAGAGAGAAGGAGGCTCGGGTTGGGATGGATTGGTTAAAAGGAGGAAGAAGGTTATAAAGGTTAGTAGGACTCTGTGCTCGCGACTGTATCAACAAACAGGTGAATCACGACAACCCAAGTGAGAATAATAGAGAGCCTCCAATGGTCAGACTTGATGGGTTTGACGTCTTTGAAAGGAAGACGAGGGTCGAAATCATTGAATTCCAGTTCAGAACCCGGTGATGAGGTCACAACATGGACGTATTTGAGGTGGGGTGGATAATAAATGATGTAGAGAGCGAGACTGGGTTTCGGTTGAAAAACAAAAATGGATGAGACAAGAGGAGGGTCGATGGGAACGCATTTACATCACCGTGAACAGGAACCACATAAGTCCCAACTGAACTATGCCGGCCGTCATTTCAAGGCAAGCGCCTGGACTCTGTAAAGTCAAGACCGGGCCCAAGTGAGCAAACCGGACGACGACACAACTCTCACACCGAAGACGAACCAGCACGCGACAACACTTGACTGCGCCCCATTGTAGCGTTAACCTAGGAGTATCGTAGCACATTTATTAGAAAAGTATCTTCTAAAAGAGGCCTTCACGTACATATTGAGCATCCCTGCAGCCGACGATGTACTTCCCAAGAGGAGGAACCATGGACTAAACCCCTCTGAGGACCTTTTCTGGATTATGCGAAGATGCTATCCACGAAGAATGAACCACGGCTGTTATGAGACTGCTGCCTCGAAGTGGCATACCTGCGGTAAGTACGAGACAATAAGCCCAACGCAAAGGGCGCCAGTAAGAGTGGCCGTAAACCAGTCGTGATACTAGGACATAGAGGTTGTGTCATCCAGGCTGAAAGAGAGACGAGAGGCCACTCGACGTACGGGAGTGCAGGATTCCATCGTGGTACTACTCAAAGCAGGAGGACGGCACGCTCTCTTGGTCTTGCAACCACGCGTGAAAGATAAGATAACAAGATAACAATTCGACATAGACACTGGGTAACTTGCACAAATTATAATTATTTCCTCTCCCTCAGGATCTTGGCCAACTCCTTCCTTTGCTCCAGCCCCAACTCAGCAGGATACACGACAAACCATTTTATTATCAAATCTCCTTTTCCAACCCTTGCTCCATTCACGCGCCTCGGCATTCCCTCATCTGGGATACGAGTGGTCTGCCCAGGTTTAATCACCCCGTATGGGACGGGGATAGAGATGACCCGCGAGTCAAGTGTTCTTATCGTTTGTGGGAGTGGCGAGGGATCAGTTATGGTTGGACAAGGTGGATTGGTGAGTGCATCCACGAGAGGGATTCTTAGATTGACGTATAGATCATGTCCAACTCGTTTGAACTTTGGATGTACTTTCTCCTCTACTTCGAATACCACCTCCTGTGCAATGCCGGGTACCCCACTCTGGATCTCGTCGCCAGCATTTGGGAACCGTATCTTCGTGCCTTGCTTCCAACCAGGCACAACCTGGATTTGGAATGCCTTCTCCTCTGTGCGACCGGAGAGGAGCTTTCGCAGCACTCCAACAGACTTGGTGGTGCCGCAGTACAAGTCTTCGAGGGAGAGTGGGAGGGGCCGAATAATCTCCTGTAGGGTTGAACTACGAGTGGAGAAGTCGTTAAGGCATTGGTTGGAAACAAAAGAAGTCCCCTTGCCTGCCTGGCTTGTGCGATTCAAAGTCGAAAAGATGAGCCATGAGGTAGGGTCAAGCAGAGAAACCAAATGATAGCTTCTTCACTTGTTTGGGATGTCGGCACAGGCCGCTGTGTAAACTTATGGCTTGACAGGGTCTCTTGCTGAACATTTGGTTCCGAACGGGCAAGTCAGGATGCCGTCCCAGTCACAGATCAACTGTTCTCCAATTCTCCCGAACCTTGGGATTCTTGAATCAGAACAGTTGGACAACAGAGACAGTATCATCATGCACAAGGAGTATTACCCAACTATGCAAGCAAATGTACAGCATTCTTATGAAAACAGAGTCTGCAATAAAGCTATATAAACGTCAATACAAACTAGCAAATGTAGGAGCCCTTTATTGTATAGTGAGTCGTGTCCGCGTTGTATTCTATGTATCAGCAAGCAGTTTCCCAAAGTCCATGATATACTTTTCGCAGATCGCAGAAAAGTAGAATTCATGTTCTGAATTGTGAGGCTGGACCAAATTGTGCGCAATTTCGTGAGCAAGGGTGAAAAACCTGATGTTGTTAGTAATGCGTCAGTCTCAGCCTGTAAAGGGTGGAGAACAATATTAATTACCACGAGATATACGCCGACTTCAAAGCGCCTTTGCGTACTTCTTCGTCATCTGTTCGAGAGCCTTTTCTCAGGAAACGAAGATGAAGACGATGTATAGATCATATAGCACTCACGCCAAGCCTCAAAATAACGTAAGTTGAGAAATATGCTCGCGTTCCGGTTAAATGCAATCAAACCTCCCGTGAGATCGTAAAAAATATGCAGCGTTGTCAGAGGTAGTTTGTAGACCTGTGCTAGGGGTTGTATCACATGGATGAACCTTGCTAAGGCATCGCGTTTCAAGATTAGGATGGATTTTGGTTCTGATACCTCTGTCCTAATGGTCAATTTTGAATTCTGAGGCAAAAAAATCAGTCTAACCCTGAGAAGTGTATATTTTGAGGGCTCCCATGGTCCCTGCAATCCAATGAGTCCCCGCAAGGCAGGTCAAAGATAATCCACAAACCAATCAGGGTGAGGTCTCCCACGCGGCCCGAAATATCACAATAGCCCTCGTTCAGTGACTCCGTGACTTGCTGCATATGCTCTCTATTCCGTAATAGATGCCTCGTCTCTTGGGTACACGCTCTAATGGCCTGGTCGATATTCGATGCTGGATGACAGCACGTCAGTGTATTGCTGGAAGGCTCGAGTGATATGCGTACAGATACTACTTAAAGGTGTCACAGCCTGATTTTGCACACGGCCATCAGAGCGTGAGTATCCTGGTACTTTGCTGGTGCCGACATCTATCTGTGACGAGGAAGGCTGAATTCCCTTTTCAGCACTATTGGGAAGAACCGTAGAGCCAATTTTCCGCCTCAGGTTTTGCAACATAGACTGTGGGGGTCGTGAGTGATTGGCATCCCTCTCAGTAGTAGGTGTAGGCTCCAATTGCAGGCCAACGCCGTCTCCGTTGGTACTGGATAACAGCGCAGTATTATCTGCCCGTAGTCTTGAGGATTCTTCTGCCGCCTGCCTGTCTGCTTTTTGCTGTCTCAAGATCCTGTCGACTGAATGATACCCAAAGTTAGCTCCTGTGCTGGATGCTTGTTTCGATGATTAATAGAGAGCGAGCTGACCGTTATATCCTCTCCGTTTCAAAGCACGAAGATCGGTGGAAAGAATTGTCATAAACAAGAGAGCGTCACTGGCTTTTGGAGAATCAAAAAGTAGCCGGCAAAGTGATGTTGCCACTCTACAGATTGGGTAAATATTCATCCGTGTGTGTACAGGCATTATTCAGACTTACTCATACATATCTAGCTGTGCATTACCAGCTATCCAAAGTTGAATTGGCCCATACCCGATCCGTTTCGCGACCGCCGATGCATCTTGAATCTTAGATAATCGAATATCGCCGTAGTTGAGAGTCTTCGTTACACTAAGTTTTCCAAAGGTTTTAACAACGAAATTGTTGCCAGAATTGAGCCATGCAAAGGATACTCGGGTACGAGCATGGGTATGTTCGTGAAGGAAAAGCGGCAGCCGTTCCAATATCAAGGATCGAGTTTCTGCGGCCGTTTTTGACTCCCGGAGTTCAACAGAAGTCTTATAGTCTTCTTTCACGAGCGAACTGAGCTGTCGCGAACCTAACCCTTTGTAGAAACCTACATCATTTGCACGATAAGACAAGTAAAAATACATCACAATAACTGACCGACCTTCAAGGATATCCTCCTGCGGTGCCGCAAATATTGAGTCACCGAAAACTTGATAAGCGTTTGTGTCATCCGCGATGATAATATGTTCCGGTTTCCTCAAGTCGTATTGCATATCCCAGTCATCTTCATCCAAATCCGCCGTATTAGCTAGGTTTCCATCGTCAGGACTACTCCGTATTTTACGCTGGAAGCCCAACAATATGGGTGCTTTCTTCATTCTATTTGTCGTGGTCACTGAGAGCGATCTGATGTTTACGGCAATGTTGCGAAGCTCGGCCAGAAAACTTCGTGTTACAAATTAATTTAATGTTGTACGTAACATGGCAGTTAAGGGGACTTACTTGTCACGACCATTGCTTAGCTCATAAAATTGGCGGGGATCTGCCAAAAGAATCTGGGCGACCTCTTCAACTGACGGCTCGCGTTTGGTTCCACATGCACTCAGGAAACTGTTGGCGAGAACCCCAAAATCGACAAAAACGAACAATTTCGAATGAAACTGGGATCGAGTTGCATTCCCGAAGAAACACTGGCTAGGAGGCAGCCACCGGACTGTAGGACTGTCGTCGACTTTGCCTGGACGGTTCACATCGCTGACGGGTACTATCTGCATAAGAGACAACTGGCTAAGTTGTTCTTGAGAGAAGTCTGGATAGTAAAAATCATCTTGACAACGACCCGCCAGCTGATACTTCAACGATAATTACCTGCAATCCGCCCAGCCAGAATTCCGAACCATTTTCGAGCCTCAACATCATTTTTGGGAGGAGTTGAATTGAGTAGATCAACGAGTAACGCTGGTGGAGGATGTTCTTTGAGCTTCAGTTTCCCAACCGCATCTTGCTGGATGCTGGGATGCACAACCAAGAACCCCATGTTAGCCCATTCGGAATTTGCAAACACCTGTAAAAGCAAAGATTGTGGTGGGACTAAGCTAGATATTCAAGAGCACGAACCTCTTTTGGTGTGCCCATGCGAGATGTTGAAGGGATAAAGGATATCTCATTAAAGTTCACGGGATCGTAGTGAGGATACCGAGTGGTAATGTTATCCAACAGATATTTCAAGGCTATAGAGCGGACAACGAGATCTGTGCTTGCGCAGAGATCGATGACCACCTCCAAAGGAGGAAAACGCCGTAAACCAAGGTCAAATAGGAACTTTGCTGAATGAAAACGTCAATAGGTTACTGCGCGTTTGCGGGTCATTTACTGACCTTCATCGGATGTCCCACGCCATTTCGTGGTACCCCAATCTATCACTGGAAGCTTCATCTGACGAAAAGTATCCAAAGGTTCATAAAGATCCTTAGCTTTACGCCGAACAGCCTTCGGTTGAACGGTCTCAGTACGGTTACCTTCGCATGAGAATGCTGGGGTCATCCGAAGCCGCTGCATCTCTTCATCATTTAAGGTGGATCGGACGGCGACTAGGTACTTGATCAGATCTGCAATAGTCCAGTCACCAGTCTTGATCATTCTGTGTAAACGTCGGTTTTCCCTCATAGAATTTGCCAGTCACAGAGGACCCACCTATCGAAGACCAATTGGAGATCAACATGTTTACGGACGCCCAAATCCCTTAAAACCCTTTCGAGCGGGCCTTTGACTATTGTCCCTGAAGGGAAGGTCACGATTGGAAGGTCATTGAAAACATTGGCATTGGCGAAATATGCATGTTCGGGTATCTTCAAACCGGCAGACGTGGGGATACATGTTTGATCCTTGAGGAGCGCCACCAATTTATCTTTTACGCCATTCGAGAGCGATGGCCATGAACGGATAAGAACCATGAGGACGCGTTCTGCCCACGGGGGTGATCGATTGATGTCATGCTCCATATCTGTAGTCACTACAGGAGTGGTCAAATACGTCAACCAATCAAGAATTGAAAGTTCAGTCCATGGAAAACATCGCGTGACGGACTCGATAGGTAGCGATTTGGTAACGCTGAGAGGAATGACATGGTCGGGTAGTGGGCTTTCAAGATGTACGAAGATATCCTTTGGGTTGATGAATGTCTTGATTGAGGACAAAGGCACTATCCTCTCATCTGGGCTACCAAACTTCCCGATGGATAACACAGCAGCGTTCAATAGCTCGGTCCGAATAGCCAGGAGATTAGAGTTGTCGCCCTGATTGTTCAGATTGATCCACCATCTCAAGCAAGAAATCATCTCTTCCTCAACGAGTGGCCTTGAGCGTAGTTCGTTTAAAACATCGGCAAATGTGATCGCCTTGATCATCCCTCGGTTTTGAAGAGAAGAGACCATTAACGGGGCACCTGTCAGCATTTCATCAGGCAGTACCGGTAACTGCTTCAGAAAGGAAAATGTGGTATCTGGCGCTCGAACCTCCGTTGCATCACATACTCCAGCGGTAGACATGATAGGAAATGACTGATCGATTCGAGAGGAAAAGAAAGCAGCCTCCAGATAATTCGCCACATCGGAAGATGGTGTGGAGGCATGAAACGTGAAGAATCTCAGGGCATGCAAAGAACGCCCTATTAACCATTCTTGGAGTTCAGGTTCGGGACCAGATATAGGGGAGGAGGCGCCTTTCCAAAGATCCCGGATAGTGGCAAGCTCTAAATCATATGCGGTGCGCGCAAGGAATCCACCAACGTAAAGGAGCTCCCGGTTCCACACTGTCATGGGTGAGATATATATCACAGATGAGCTTGCAAGTATGCTTCTCACCAGCGACATTACGATCACTGGAGGCATATTCAGTAAGTTATCGCAGG
>Ga0193724_1000350_pt1 | contig 11024 bp, 9 predicted proteins | sample H2a1metaG_FD_146005 | JGI IMG/M metagenome (GOLD analysis project Ga0193724, IMG submission 146005) | Soil microbial communities from a riparian zone of the East river system, Colorado, United States - H2a1 | ecosystem: Environmental > Terrestrial > Soil > Riparian zone | place: USA: East River... | reverse complement strand
ATGACAGCTGAGTGGCTTTTTCCATGAGATTTTTTTATCAAGATATGCCTGCTCAATCCCGCATTTGATAATACCAAACTTATCCCTGAATCCATAGGCGCACATTTTGCCTGCGATGGTAGGCGTTACCCATCCAAATTCCTGGTCATATTTGTAAAGGCCTTCTTTTTCGAGCACTTTGATTCCTTCAGATGTGAGATAAGGTTTTATCTCTTCAATAAAATCCCGCATGTATTCAAGTTCCTCATTGGCAAGAGGTGCTCCTGAGTCACCATCTTCGCAACATCCCCCTTTGCACTTATTAAGGTCACAAACAAATTGTTCAGACACAACTTCGTCGCTAACCAATATATTATCAATTGCTATCAAATCTTCGGGTTGAAATTCCGGCTAAGTTAGTATATCAGAAAGGATTCTGTATCAGTTTTTCCACCGGAGGGTATTGATCAGGTGATACATATCTTCCTGAAGAAATGCATTCACAATACTCAAAGAATCGGAATTCGGGGTTGTATCGAAATACAAAGCTCCTCTGAGGAAATGTTTTGTTGAATCACTCACAAAAAACTGCTTTGCTGTGGCTGCGTTTCCACCTACATTAAAAAAAATGCCATGCACACCCAATGGTGTGCTGATCAATGAATCTTCGATCGAACTTGCTTTGTAAGTATGCTTATAAGTCATTTTATAGGCGTCTTCCCGAAGTTTGTCATAATTGCCATCTACTTTTTTATAACTGATATAAATTCTTGCATGGAAGCGCGGAAAATCTATATTGATCCAGTATGGATTCTCCGGCTTATCTCCAAAGAAGGCCGTATCCCGGAGGATGTTTCCATATACGGGGTATTGAAATGAATACGGAAATCCAGGTGAATTGAAATCCTGGTAAGCATGGGGAGGAAAGTCTATCCTGAAATATCCACGGGGTTTTGGTGTGTAGTCGCTGTTACAGGCAACCAAAATAGAAAGTAAAAAGCAAAAAGTGGAATGGTGGCGGATTTTGAGATTCAAGAAGATCTGTTTATAATTTAATACGAACTTTTACTTTTTTTATCCGGCTACTGTCGGCTTCCAGTATACTGAATTCAAAATCACCGCAAACAATGATATCATTTACTTTGGGAATTTCTCCGGCAAGCTCCAGGATCAATCCCGCGAGGGAGTCCGAATCTCCTTTTACATTATCAAACGTTTCTACCGGAAGGTTCATTGCTTTACAAACATCATTGATCATGGTTCGTCCTTCAAATACAAATGATCCGTCATCCTGCCTGGCAGTAGCCCCTTCATCTTCATCAAATTCATCTTTGATATCCCCGATAACCTCTTCCAGTATATCCTCCAGGGTTACGATACCACTGGTGCCGCCGAATTCATCTACCACAATGGCGAAATGAATACGTTCTGCCTGGAATTCCTGCAACAGATCTTTGATCATTTTGTGTTCGTGAACAAAATGTGGAGGTCGTAACAGGTTATGCCATTCAAATTCATCGCCCTCATTCAAATAAGGTATGAGACCGGTAGGCGGGAATAATGAAGCTCCTCTATTTTTTGTTTCAGTTGTCCAAAATTCAAATCATCCTCAATACCGCTAACGTCCAGGCGTGTTTTCATTATCTGCTTGACAGTAATATTTCCGAATTTAATAATGCCTTTCAGAATATTTTTTTCTTCCTCTGTGGTATCGTTGTCAATGGCATGATCAAGTTCCTCAAGACTGTTGGCAGCCGAACGCTGGCTCCCAAAAAGCCTTTCTAGTCTTTCAGATTGATTGGCAAGAATAATTCCGAGTCTCCTGAAAAGAAGATGGATGATTTCCGTAACACCCGAAGTATAAAACGCAAACTGAAGTGTATTCTGACTGGCCCATACTTTCGGCATCACTTCCCCAAAAAGAATTAATACAAAACTCACAATAACCACTTTCATAAAGAATTCAAGAGGCCAGTAATCCTGTTTAAATGAAATGACCTGGTCAATCAGGAAATTTGAAAGAATGATAATGGCGATATTAAGCAGTATGTTCGCGATTAATAAAGACGCCAGCAGGGCCTTTGGTTCTTCCAGCAGGTTTACAATCCGACGCCAGGAACTATCCTGTTTGGTCTTGAGAATATTGACCTCCTTATCACTTAATGAAAAGAAAGCAATCCTCGATCCGGAAACAATGAAAGACATGACCAGAAAAAAAAGTATGAGGATTACCAGAATGGTTGTAGCCTGCGCATTGATCAGTAAAAATATGTATGGGTGTCTAAGGGCGATCGACATGTCAGCAGGGTGATCCAAAATAGTCAGTTTCGTTAAAAATCCTATATTCCGGCATAAAAAGCAACAAACTTTTAATTGCGGGATTGTAAATTTAATAAAACTTGTCTATTTCGCTTTCAAAAAGGCAAATCGGGAGCAGGTTCGCTCAGCGCGGTAGTATCAGATCCATTCATGCCTTCTATTCCTTCCTGTGGAGTATGAGCGCTGGGACTGCTATCCATTTTCTTATCCAGCATAATCAGATTGTCACCTACTACTTCGGTCGCAAATTTCTTATTCCCGTCCTTATCTTCCCAACTGCGGGTGCGTAGTCTCCCTTCAATATAAACCAAACTGCCTTTATGGAGATATTTCTGCGCCAGTTCCGCAAGACCCCGCCATAAAACGACAGTATGCCATTCGGTTTGTGAAATCAGCTTACCTGTCCTGTCTTTGAAAGTCTCTGTGGTAGCAAGAGAAAACTTGGCAACTCCGATATTTCCTTCCAGATATTGAACATCCGGGTCCTTGCCCAGGTTACCAATTAACATTACCCTGTTAACGCCCCTCATAATGCTGCTGATTAAATGGTTATAATTCCAACTCCGAAGATTTTCCGCTCCCTCCGGTTCAAAAGCCGGAATACTCCATCAAAACCTTTACCATGATTATGTAACAGGCAAGATTTTAATATAGTCTGCTATGAGTTTTGGAAAGGGGTATTCCTTCAGACTTTGCAGGTGAACAGACTGATACCCCTCCAGGTTGGGCAATTGTTTACTGATGTGCACGAACAGGCCTGTAATGGACTGATGGGTAAGTATTTGATTAAAAGACGGTGAGATATATTGAATCTGAAAACCCTGATTGCCAAAGTGTTTTTTAAAAAACGCTGATTGCATGATCCTGGCCTGAGGTATTATTTTCCCAGTTTCCCATAAAATAAATTCATACAGGTTTTGCCAGATATCTTTTTCTGACCTTTTGCGGATCCATATTTTATCTGTTGCGGCGGTTACGATAAAATAATACAGAACTCTTTTTTTCCGGACAATTGGAGACGATTTCACAGGAAGCTGATGTATCCAGCCCCGCTGAAAAGCCTGACAATTTTTTGACTGGACACATTCATGGCACAATGGATTTTGTGGTTTACATATCGTCGCCCCAAAATCCATAATGGCCTGATTATAAGTCCCCGGATTTTTTTTGTCCAGCAATGATTCTGCAATACTGATGTAAAGTTTTTTTACCGCAGATGATCCGGCTTCTGCACTAATTCCAAAATACCTGGCTAAAATCCTTTCGACATTTCCGTCCACAACCGGATAAGGCAATCCAAATGCAAAAGAAGCAATGGCGGCTGCGGTATATGGACCAATGCCCGGAAGCGCCAGTATTTCATCATACGATGAAGGGAAATGACCCCGGTAATCACTTGAAATTATTTTTGCTGTTGCAATCAGGTTTCTGCACCTGTTATAATAACCCAATCCCTCCCAGTATTTAAAAATTTCTTTTTCAGGCGCTTTCGCCAGTTTGAGGATGGTTGGAAAAGCGGTTATGAATTTTTTATAATAGGCTGTGCCCTGCTCTACACGTGTTTGCTGTAATATAATTTCACTTAGCCAAATCCGGTACGGATTGGTTTCACCTTTCCAGGGCATGGAGCGTTTGTTTAGTTTCCGGTTCCAGCCGAGTAGTTTTTTTGTAAAATCAATTTGCATTATGACTCAAAATAAAACATCTAAGTAATTATTTAGTGCATTGATAATCAGTATTTTATAATCTGCTGAAATGCAATGGATTAGATATCCCCTAAAAAATGCTCCCTGCAATTTTTTACAAATTGTTGTGGATTAATTTTTTTGTTATATATTTAAAATCAGAAACTTATAAAACAATCCGCCATGAGAAAGGCAGACCTCGTTAATCAAATTTCGGATAAAACAGGTATACCTAAGGTAGACGTCCTGGTTACGTTGGAGACCATGTTTAAAGAAGTAAAGGATACCCTTGCGAAAGGGGAGAATATTTACATTCGTGGTTTCGGCAGTTTTATCACAAAAAAAAGAGCTGCTAAAATAGGGCGAAACATCAAAAAGAATATCGCCGTTCATATTCCTGAACACTACATTCCCTCATTCAAGCCCGCGAAAGAATTTGTTGCAGAAGTTAAAAAACTCCAGGCAGTTCAGGATAATCAGCCAAACCCTGATGAAGAGACGTAATTTTGCCGGATAAAAGACCGATGTGAAGAAACAACAAGCTATTGTAGCCGGATTCGGAATAGTTATTCTTGTTATATTTTATTTTTTCGGAAATACAGTTCCTCCCCTCAAAAAATCTGCAAACCCGGTTTCAGCTGAAAATGTTAGTCAATCACTTGATATCAAGACGATTCTCAATGCAGGCAAATCCAGATTGAGTCCTGAACAGCAAGCTTATGTGAACAGACTGGAAAATTCCGTAGTGCGTGGAGATATTCAGGATCAGCAGATTAAAGCAAACCTGCAATTGGCTGAATTTTGGAAAGACTCGGTAGAAAATGGCTTTCTGCCTTACTCATATTATAGTGGAGAGGCGGCAAAATTGGAAAATTCTGAAAAAAGTCTCACATTTGCAGCCCAATTATTTTTGAACAACTTACGAAGGCAGGATAATCCGGCGATAAAAAACTGGATGGCTTTAGAAAGCCGGGATCTATTCACAAGGGCCAAGAAATTAAACCCTGACAATGATTCTACAAAAATCGGATTGGGAGCTACTTATATTTTTGGAAGCACTGGTTCAGAACCGCAGGAGGTAATGAAAGGAATTCAGGAAATCCTGGAAGTGGTCCGGAGAGATTCGCTGAACATGTATGCACAGCTGATGCTGGGATTGGGTGGAATTGAATCCAGGCAATATGACCGGGCCATTCCACGTCTTTTGAAAGTTGTTCAGTTCGATCCGGGAAATCTGGAAGCCGTTTTGAGTTTAAGTGATGCATATGAAAAAACAGGTAATACGGCATCGGCGAAAACCTGGTATGAAGAAGCAAAAAAACTGACCAATAATCCTGAATTGATCCAGGCGATCAATGAAAGATTGGGGTCTTTAAAATAAATGCTCAACCGGAGCAAAGACAGAATTTATTAGTTAACTAAAAAGGAATTATCGATGCCTTGTGGTAAAAAAAGGAAGCGACATAAAATTGCAACCCATAAAAGAAAGAAAAGATTGCGTAAAAATCGTCATAAGAAAAAGAACAAGTAACGCACTCCGGCCGGAACACTTTCCGGCCCTGTTCTGCTGAAATCATTTATACGCTAACGCTTACTATGCCGCTTGCTACCGTATGGCTGTTAACCTAAATCTCCTTCAGCATTTCGACTCCTTTTTGTGTGTACCGGACAGGCAGTAAATGTTACATGAACATTGAATAAGGAACTGATCATTAATGCAGCCCCCCAGGGAGTTGAAATAGCTCTGCTGGAAGATAAAAAGCTGGTGGAATTACACCATGAAAAAACTGATGCCAGTTTTGCCGTGGGAGATTTATATCTTGGTAAGGTAAAAAAGCTGATTCCGGGTTTGAACGCTGCATTTGTAGATGTTGGGTTTGAAAAAGATGCTTTTCTACACTACACCGACCTGAGCCCCTACGCACGTTCACTATTGAAGTTTACTCAGCAAAGTATTCAATCTCCCCGGGACAACGAATTCGATTTCGGCAGTTTTTCTGTTGAACCGGAAATTGTAAAAACCGGAAAGATCAACGAAGTTTTAAGCGGTAAACCGAACATACTCGTTCAGATTTTAAAGGAACCGATTGCTGCAAAAGGCCCGCGGCTCAGTTGCGAAATTTCCTTACCCGGCCGGTTTGTGGTCATCACACCTTTCAATGATATCGTTGCCGTTTCCCGTAAGATTCATTCTTCGGATGAAAGAAAAAGATTACAGAAAATTGTAGAAGCCATCAAGCCAAAAAATTTTGGCGTGATTGTACGTACGGCAGCCGAAGGAAAAAACACCGCTGAATTACATGAGGACCTGACAGACCTCGTTGCAACCTGGAAGCTGATTCAGCATAATCTGAGTGGTGCTGTTGCTCCCGCCAAGATACTGAGTGAGCAAACCAAGACCACCAGTATGTTACGTGACCTGCTGAATGAGGATTTCAATAAAATCGTTGTCAACGATAAAAACCTGTTCAGCGACACCAGGGCCTATATTCAAAGAATAGCTTCTGATAAAGTGGATATCGTATCCTACTATAATAACGGTTCTCCCATTTTTGATCATTTTGGTATCACAAAACAGGTGAAAGCCGCATTTGGGAAGACAGTCAACCTGCCCAGTGGAGCCTACCTGATCGTTGAACATACAGAAGCCCTTCATGTCATCGATGTGAATAGCGGTTATAAAAGTGTAAGCAATAACCAGGAACAAAATGCCCTTGAAACGAACCTGGAAGCTGCAGAAGAAATTGCCCGTCAGCTCAGGCTTCGGGACCTCGGTGGTATCATAGTAGCTGATTTCATAGATATGAAGCTTCCTGACAACAAAAGGAAGCTCGTAGAGGCTATGGAAGGCTTTATGAGGACAGATCGGGCAAAGCATGCTGTATTGCCAATATCCAAGTTTGGCCTCATGCAGATCACCCGGCAGCGCATGAAACCAGAAATTACGATCAATACCCAGGAAATCTGTCCGACCTGCAATGGAACGGGTAAAATCTCCTCCGCTTTGATACTGGAGGACGAAATCGAAAAAAACCTCAGTTACCTGCTGAATCATCAGCATAAGGATCTGATCCTCACCGTTCACCCCATCATGTATGCCTACCTCACCAAAGGAGGCTGGTTCTTCTCAAAAAAATGGAAATGGCGTAGAAAGTACAAGAAGCCAATCAAGGTCAAGGAAAATAACAATTACCATATGACCGAGTTCCATTTCTTCGACAAACAAGAGGAAGAAATCAAGCTATAAACGATGTTTTTCTGACTTTTTTGAGTCCTTACACATTAATTTTAATTATAATATCATCATTTTCCCCGGAACCTTGATCAGAATCCGGTATTGGAAATTTCAGATACATTTCAGAGGCTCATTTTCAGGTGTTTAAGGAAAAACTTCAATTCCAGGATCTCATATAATAAATTGAAAATCAATATTATATAGGTTAATTATGTAATAAATACAAGTTTCATTTTCTTTATTAAAGTTATTCACAGGGAGAAAAATTTATTTTGTTATGTGACCTGATTTTGTAATTTAGTGGAAGAATTTAATGGGTTAGTAAGTAAAAGGTCGGCTCTCATAGCCGGCCTTTTTACTTTTATGCCATATGAGCTGTTATCTTTAACGATGAGCAAAATTAAAACCGCTTTCTTCTGTAATAATTGCGGCTACGAGAGTGCAAAATGGCTGGGTAAATGTCCTTCTTGCGAACAATGGAATACTTTCTCTGAAGAAGTTGTTACCAAAGATGACAGAATGGGTGAATCCGGTTGGAAAAAAAATGCTGATAAAAAAGAAATCAAAACGATTTCAATTCATGAAGTTATCAGTGGTGAAGAAAAAAGAATCGTTACACCGGATGCAGAACTCAACCGAGTATTAGGCGGAGGAATTGTAACCGGCAGTTTAATTCTGGTAGCAGGTGAACCCGGCATCGGAAAAAGCACTTTATTTCTTCAGATCGGATTGATGTTAAAGAATATCGTTACCCTTTATATCAGTGGCGAAGAAAGTGAACAACAAATTCGCATGCGGGCCGACAGGCTAAAAGTGAGGAAAAATCGCCTGATGGATAATCGGGATAATTTTTATCTCCTCACAGAAACATCAACGCAAGTCATCTTCCAGGAAATAAAAAAATTAAACCCACAGGTTGTCATTGTCGATTCCATTCAGACATTGCAGTCTTCTTATATCGAATCCACACCGGGTACCGTTTCACAAATCCGCGAATGCGCCGCAGAATTTCAACGTTATGCTAAAGAAACGGGAACACCCGTATTTCTGATTGGTCATATTACCAAAGATGGAAATATTGCTGGTCCGAAAATTCTCGAGCACATGGTAGATACGGTATTGCAATTTGAAGGTGATCGCCATTATACATATCGCATTCTGCGAACTTTAAAAAATCGTTTTGGCAGTACTGCAGAACTCGGTATTTACGAAATGACAGATGAAGGCATGCAGGAGGTAAACAATCCAAGTGAGATCCTGATTACACAAAAAGAAGAGCAACTCAGCGGAAGTGCAATCGCCGCAAGCATAGAAGGGCAGCGGCCTCTGTTGATTGAGGTGCAGGCCCTCGTAACCGCTTCCGTTTATGGAACACCGCAAAGAACGGTGAGCGGTTTCGACCTTCGAAGGTTACAACTGTTGTTGGCAGTACTTGAAAAAAGAGGGGGTTTTCACTTTGGTATAAAGGATGTTTTTTTAAATATTGCAGGCGGTTTGAAAGTGGAGGATCCATCCATTGATCTGGCGGTACTTTGCGCATTATTGAGTTCATTCGAAGATGTTCCGCTTGCAGCTGATGCCTGCTTTGCAGGTGAAGTCGGATTGAATGGAGAGATCCGTGCAGTAAATAGAATCGGTCAGCGAATAGCAGAAGCAGAGAAACTCGGATTCAGTAAAATACTCGTCTCAAAATATAATCAGAAAGGTTTAAAAAATCATCCCCACCAGATAGAAGTAATATTAATGGGAAAGGTTGAAGAAGTTTACAAATATTTATTTTAGAGGTTCGCGATTGGGGCACGCTAATAGATGACATCGCGTACTCTCTTTTTCCAATCAGTTTTGCATCTCTTTTTCCCACACACTTGTTGTGGGTGTGGCAGTGACCTGCTTGCTGAAAATTTATTATTTTGTATTCATTGCCAGTCATCCATGCCCATTACGCGCTTCGAATATTTTACAGAAAATCCCATAGAGAAAATCTTTTGGGGTCGTGTGCAAATATATTCAGCGGCTGCTCATTTATACTTCACCAGCGGGTCCCAGGTACAGCATAGTCTTCATCTGCTTAAATATAAGGGAAGAAAAGAAATCGGTACATACTTTGGTCAGCAGATGGGCGAATCATTAAAACGTTCATCGCGATTTAGCGAATGCGAAATCATTATTCCATTACCACTATTCGCCTCGAGGGAAAAAAAGAGGGGATATAATCAGGCATCACTCATTGCAAACGGGGTATCACAAAAATTAAAAATTCCGGTAATAAATGATGCCATTACCCGCATAAAGAAAACTGAAACACAAACACATAAAAGCCGTATTCAGCGATGGAAGAATATGGAGTCGACCTTTGAAATCTGCGATCCCCTCAAAATTTCCGGAAAACATGTTTTGCTTGTTGACGATGTCGTTACTACCGGTGCCAGCCTGGAAGCTTGCGCCCAGGTTCTCTTAAACTGTCCGGATGTTAGAGTGAGTATCGCCTGTTTGGCCCATACGGTATCCTCTTAAGCCTAAAACCCAAAGCCTAAAGCCGAAAACTTTTTTTAGACTTCATGTGGCAACTGTAAGAATATGTTTGATGTACCTAAATCGGTTTTGGGCTTTGGGCTTAAAAAGAGTTTTCGGCTTTAGGCTTTAGGCTTTGGGCTTAACCTGTATTTTTGTTTCAATGTTCAAAACCCTGCTCTTATCGGTTTTGGCCGGCGGTCTAATGATTTCCTGTCAGAAGCAATCAAATCAAAACGGCAGCGCCCGTCTTTTTCTTTCCGCCGATACAGTGAGCTTTGACACCGTTTTTGCCGCAACAGCCACTGTAACACAGCAGGTTAGGTTGATAAATAACAATGATTTCGGCTTAGCCATCAACTCGATCAGCCTGGCCGGTGGGTCCGCATCTCCCTTTATAATAAATATTGACGGGAGTCCGGGACCCGAAGTGACCAATCTCGGTATACCGGCGAATGACAGCCTCATCATTTTCGTTACAGTCTATATCCGGGCCGGATCGGGACCTGTCCCATTTCATTTGGAAGATAGTATACGTATCAGTTATAATGGCAAGGAACAATTTGTGCAGCTAAGGGCCTGGGGTCAAAATGCCCATTTTCTGAATAACCTGGTAATCCAGCACGATACTACCTGGCCCAACGACCTCCCATATGTGATTTATGGAAGTCTGACGGTTGACAGTAACGCAACCCTAACCATACAACCCGGAACACATATATATCTGCATGCAGATGCCCCCATTTATGTGGATGGAAGCCTGAAGGTTCTGGGTGATTCACTAAGCAGCCAGCGGGTTTATTTTACCGGTGACAGGCTGGATCTTCCATATGCCAACTATCCGGGTTCCTGGCCTGGTATTTTTTTCAGACAAAACAGCAGGGATAATGTACTGAATTATGCTGTGCTTCAGAATGGAAACCAGACCCTGGTTTCGGAAGGCCCTAGTACTGATTTGAATCCTAAACTTTCATTAAACCAATGTGTCATCAATAATTCACTGGCTCAAGGTATTCTGGCTGTACAGTCCAGCATTCACGCCATCAATTGCCTTATAAGTAACTGTGGTCAAAATATCGTCATCGGATTGGGGGGCGTTTATCAGTTTGAGTATTGCACGATAGCCTCTTATTCAACAAACCTTCTTTTTCATCAACAACCTGTGCTGACAGTTTCAAATTCCGGCTTAAATGGCAGTCAGATTATAACCGCCGATCTGAATGCCGGATTTATCAATTGTATTTTCTGGGGAAGTGACAATATTACGGATGAGGCAGTTATACAAAAGCAGGGAA
>Ga0193724_1000349_pt1 | contig 11037 bp, 5 predicted proteins | sample H2a1metaG_FD_146005 | JGI IMG/M metagenome (GOLD analysis project Ga0193724, IMG submission 146005) | Soil microbial communities from a riparian zone of the East river system, Colorado, United States - H2a1 | ecosystem: Environmental > Terrestrial > Soil > Riparian zone | place: USA: East River... | reverse complement strand
ATTGGTAGGCGTCGCGCGCGCGATCATCGCCGAACCCAAACTCCTGCTAGCCGATGAACCCACAGGCAATCTGCACTCCGGCCAGGGTGAAGAAATCATGGAGCTCTTCTGCAAGCTGAACGAACAAGGCATGACCATCGTGCAGGTGACGCACTCCGAAAAGAATGCCTCCTACGGCAAACGCGTCATTCAACTGCGGGATGGCTGGATCGTTAACAAATAAGAGAGGTAAATGCGTATGATTTTAGATTCTTTTCGCCAGGATGTCCGAGTTGGGCTGCGTGTTTTGCTCAGAGACAAAGCGTTTTGTTTTCTCGCGGTGCTCGTGCTTGCTCTCGGCATTGGCGGTGCAACAACCCAATTCACCATCGTTAACGCGATCGTGTTGCGCGGATTCTCTTTCCCACATCCGGAACAGTTAATGAGCGTTGGGCTGATCGATCCGAAAGCGAGCGATCAAAACAACAATTTCGGTATCGGCAATGTTCCGACTGCACAGGATTACGAGGATCTGAAAGCGGCGCAAAAATCATTCTCGATGATGGCCGGCTATCTCAACGGATCGACTGTCAACGTCACTTACAAGAACAACCCGCAGCGTTATACCGGCGCTTACGTAACCGAAGATTTTTTCAAGATCATCGGTGTCTCGCCGGTCCTCGGCCGCGATTTTACGGCCGCGGACAACAAGCCCGGCGCGGAAAAGGTCACAATCCTCGGCGACGAAATCTGGCGACGCGATTTCGGCGCGGACGCAAACATTGTCGGACAAAGCGTCCGAATTAACGGCAAAGCCGCGACCATCATCGGGGTGATGCCACCGAATTTTAAGTTCCCGGTTTCGGAGGAGCTCTGGACGCCTTTATATAATGAGTTTCCGCCACAGCCGCGCGGCGACTTGCGGCTGGGAGCGAGCAATAATGCGCCTGCAGTCATGGGCCGGCTCAAGGCAGGTGTGACTATTGATCAAGCGAATGCGGAGTTTATTGCGCTTGCTCGCCATTTGGCAGAGGACAATCTCAAGACGAATCAGAATCTGACGTCGGCCAGCGTGCAGCCGCTGCTGAATACATTCACTGGCGTCCAATTTCGTCAGACCGTCTGGGCAATGCTCGCCGCGGTCATCCTCGTGTTGCTGATCGCCTGTGTGAACGTGATGAACATGCAGTTTGGCCGTGCTGCGTTGCGGGCAAGGGAACTGGCGATTCGCGGGGCTCTCGGCGCGACGCGGTGGAGACTCGTGCGCCAAATGTTGACCGAAAGTCTGCTTGTCGCAGTGCTCGGGACCATCGCGGGCGTGATCATCGCCTATTGGGCTGTCGATCTCTTCGTTCGATCGATTAACGCGTTGCCCTTTCCGGCACCTTATTATTGGAAATTTACGATCGATGGATCGGTGCTCGTTTTCACCATCGCGATGACTCTGCTGGCCACGATCGCCTCCGGTCTGGTCCCAGCATTCCTGAGCACCAGAGGCAACGCAGCTGAGATCATGAAAGAAGGTGGCCGCGGCAACAGCAGTGGATCGGTCAACATCATCACCCGCATGCTTGTGATCGGACAAATCGCATTGACTGCAGCGCTACTGATCGCCACGACGCTCGAAATCAAATCGATCCGAAATCAGATGAAGCTGGACTACGGCTACAACGAAAATGCCATTTACGCTGCGCGGATGGCGTTGATGGAGGGCGCGTATCCAAGTGAAGATTCACGGCGCGAATTTTTCCAGCGTGCGGTGCGTGCGCTGCGGGCCAATTCCCAGTTCGAGTCCGCCGCGATGAGCAGTCGCTTCCGCATGACATTCGACGGCCAGGGCCAATACGAAGTTGACGGTCAAAATTATCTCACCGATCGGGATCGCCCGCGCGGAAATTTCGAATCGGTCTCGGACAATTATTTCACGACGCTTGGTTTGAAAATTCTCGAAGGCCGCGATTTCACCGTCGACGATATCGATTCAAAGCAACCGGTGGCAATTGTGAACGCGAGTTTTGCGAGGAAGTATTGGGGCAACCAAAGCGCAGTTGGTCACCAGGTGCGAATCTTCAATCCGGGTCAGCCGCAGCCGTGGCGAACCATTGTCGGCGTCGTGCCGGATACCTTGATGCAAGGTCCGTTCGATCAGCAAACTGAGAGCGTGGGATTTTACATGCCATTGTTGGGCGCATCTCCGGCTCCTCAGTTTTGCACGATCGTTGTTCGTCCGCGCGCAGGTCAACGGGCTGACAACCTTGGCCCAGTTTTGAGCAGAGCGGTTGCCGAGCTTGATTCGAACCTTCCGACTTATTTTGCTGGAATGCCGGGACGATTTCACAATGAAATTCTCTCTGCCAATCGCATCATTGCGACGTTGTTCACGATTTTCGGAATCGTCGCCTTCATTCTTTCAGCCGTCGGACTTTACGGTGTGATGAGTTTCTCGGTGAACCAGCGCACGCAGGAGTTCGGAATTCGAATGGCGCTAGGCGCTGACGCCGCGCGAATTTTCCGGATGGTGATGACGCAGGGCGCGTGGCAGCTCGCGATTGGTCTTGTACTTGGCGCTGGCGGAGTTGCGCTACTGCTCGGAGTCGTTGTGGCCGCTGCCTTGAAAAACATCTTGTTCAAGGTGAACGCGCTCGACCCGACGATTTATTTCGCAGTGGCGGGATTACTCACGCTCGTTGCAGCTGTTTCCTGTTTTGTTCCCGCGCGCCGCGCCACCCGCGTCAATCCCGTGGAGGCGCTGCGTTACGAGTGATATGAAAGATTTAAAATTCGCTCTCCGCCAACTCGGCAAATCGCCGGGGTTTACTTGTGTCGTGGTACTGACGCTTGCGCTTGGGATTGGTGCCAACACTGCGGTGTTCAGCGTACTCAACGCAGTGTTATTGCGGCCGCTGCCGTTCAATCAGCCGCGAAACCTTGTCGCGATCGGCGAATACGACACCCGCGAGAAAGCCGATCCGGGAACGGATATCAATTCGATCTCGTACCTCGACTACGTTGACTGGCGTAACCAGAACAGGGTTTTCGAGCGGATCGCGGTTTATACCAACCAAGGCGTGAGCACGCTTACAGATGGAAACGGAGCGCTGCATGTTCAAGGCGAATCAGTATCGGCCGATTTGTTTCCGTTGCTCGGAGTTCAACCGCTTCTTGGCCGTACGTTTTTGCCTAACGAAGATAATCCGGGAAATCATGTGGTCGTTTTGAGCCATGCGTTGTGGCAACGTCGGTTTGGAGCGGATCGCAACGTTGTCGGCAAAACCGTTACGCTCGATGGTCAACAATTCGAGGTAATCGGGGTGATGCCCCCACGGTTTACTTTTCCGATTGCTGCGGTTTCGGCGGAACTTTGGGTCTCGATGTCGAGTTTGCGCGAATCCAAGGATGGCGGATCGCCAATGACGGAGCAGCGGGACAACGACTTTTTCGAGTGCATCGCGCGATTAAAACCGAACGTCTCGATCCAGCAAGCGCAGGCGAACGTCGACAGCATTACCACAAGCTGGCATCAACAATATCCGGACTCAAAGCTGCACACTGGCGCGAAGGTCATTCCACAGATCAGCGCAATGATTGGCAGCACACATTCGGCGTTGCTGATGTTGTGCGCGATGGCCGGCTGCGTGCTGCTTATCGCTTGTCTCAACGTCGCGAACCTGTTGCTGGCGCGGTCGCTTTCGCGCAATCGAGAGTTAAGCATCCGCGCCGCGCTCGGCGCCGGCCGCTGGCGAATTATTAAACAATTGCTTGCCGAAAGTACGTTACTCGGTCTGCTGGGCGGTCTCGCCGGATTGGTGATTGCAATCTGGGGCATTGATTCGCTGAAAGCATTTCTGCCGAGCATTCCGCGCATTGACGAAATCTCGCCGGATCCTCTGGTTCTCGTCGTTACGGCCATCGCCAGCGTTGGAGTTGGAATCGTTTCCGGTTTGTTTCCGGCGTGGCGCGCATCGAGTTCGAACCTTGCCGTGTCGCTGAATGAAGCTCCGCGCGGTGCAAGCCAAAGCGCGAGCGCTCATCGCACCCGCGCTGCGCTCGTCGTCGTCGAGATCGTCCTCGCGCTGGTCCTGCTCGCGAGCGCGGGGTTGCTGGTCGAAAGTTTTATTCGTCTACAAAGAGTTCCTGGCGGTTTCGATGTAACGAATGTCATGACGGCACGCGTGGCGTTGCCCCAAACAAATTATGGCAAGCCGGAACAAGCGGCCGCTTTTTACAAAAAACTACTGGAACGGCTTTCAAGTGAGCCTGGAATGCAGTCAGTCGCGGCGGCGTGGTGGATTCCGCTCAGCGGCAGTGAAATCGGTTTCACTTTCAACTTCGAGGCTCATCCAGTGCCGAAAAGTCAGCAGCCAGAGGCACAATTTAACACCGTGACGGCTGATTATTTTAAAGCTATGCGAGTCCCCTTGCTCAAAGGTCGCTGGTTCACCGAGCGGGATGACAAAAATGCGCCAGCGGTAGCAATTGTGACGGAAGCTTTTGCGAAGCAGTTTTTCCCCGGTGAAGATGCCATCGGCAAACGAATCATTGCTGACGGCTCGGTCGAGCCTGGCAAACCGCCAGTTCGTGAAATCGTAGGAGTGGTCGGCGATATGCACCTGGTCAGTCTTAAGATTCCGCCCAAGCCGCAGATTTATGTTCCATATCCGCAATTCGCCATTCAATCGCTATCGATCTTCATGCGAACGCAACTTGACCCGGGTTCGGTGACTACCGCGCTGCGTCGTGCCGTTGGCGAGATCGACAAGGAGGTCCCGGTTTATCGGCCGCGCTTGCTTGCCGATTACCGTTCACAATCCATCGCACAGCCGCGTTTGAACGCGATGCTGGTCAGTTTGTTTGCGCTCATTGCACTACTTCTGGCAGCGGCGGGAATTTTTGGAGTCATGAGCTACTCGGTCACGCAGCGGACGCAGGAGATCGGAATTCGCCTGGCGCTCGGCGCGCAACGTTACGACGTGCTGCGTCTCATCATCGGCCAGGGTATGCGCTTTGTTGGCATCGGCGTGCTGGTCGGCTTAATCGGCGTGTTCGCCTGTTCTCGTCTCTTGCAAAGCCTTCTTTTCGGCGTCGGCACGACTGATCTGAGGACTATGTTCATCGCAACCGTGACCTTGGCAGCAACCGCATTATGCGCCTGTTATATTCCGGCGCGACGCGCCATGCGCGTCGATCCGATGCAGGCACTGCGCTCCGAGTAATTGGATTCGATGGTGAAGGGGGGACAGTGATCACGGATTTAAGATTTGCATTGCGAATGCTGTGGAAGTCTCCAGCGTTCACACTCGTCGCCTTGCTAACTTTGACGTTGAGCATCGGGGCAAACGTTGTCGTCTTCGGGGTAGTCAATGTGGTCCTCCTACACCCCCTGGATGTGAGCGACCCGCAGAATCTTTACCAGCTTCGCTTCAGGCCGTGGACTCACGGCAAGCTGCTCACAACCTCCTATCCTGCCTTTCAAGACTATCGGCAGCGCAACACTACCCTCAGTGAGATAGCCGGCTATGACGGATATTCTGGCGGAAGACTGAGCTGGGGGAACTCGGAAAAAATTGTCTCCGGCTATTCGGTAACTGGCAATTATTTCGAAATGTTGGGGGTGCAACCAGAGCTGGGCCGGTTCATTCAGTCGGCGGACGAGCATGGTCCGAATTCAGCGCCCTACATTGTGTTAAGCGATAGTCTATGGCGAAGCGCATTTAACGCCAATCCAGGCGTAATCGGAACGACGGTGCGCCTTAACAAAGATTCCTTCACCGTGGTCGGCGTTGCGCCCGCGCGATTCCACGGCACGGAGCAATTTGCGTGGCCGGACTACTTCATCCCTGTCGTGAACCAATTCGACGCCGAACGCCTGGCAGACCGGACGGGATGGCCTTTAACAGTGCTCGGTCGCCTCAAACGAGGCGTGACGCCGCAGCAGGCTTCGGAAGATCTGAGTGCGATCGCGGCCCAATTGGCAAGGGAGTATCCAAAGACCGATACTGGAATGCCACTGCGTCTGATTCGGCCGGGACTTCAGGCGGAAGATGGTGACGTTATTCGCGGATTTCTTTATAGCGTCACCGGGCTAGCTCTGCTGGTGCTACTGGCGGCTTGCGCCAATCTGGCCAGTCTTTTCGCGGCGCGCGCGTCGGATCGCAGCCGTGAACTCGCGGTCCGTGTGGCGCTGGGAGCGAGCCAATGGCGACTCGTTAGGCAAGTCATGACTGAAGCGGTGATCTTGTCGATAGTGGGCGGCGGAGCAGGATTGGTGAGCGCAGGTTTGCTGTTGAGTTTGCTGAGCCGGTTAGGAGACTCCAATAATCATCTGGCCGTGAGTGTGGATGCGCGTGTTTGTCTGGCAGCTCTGACCTTCACCCTGGTTAGCGCGTTGCTCTTTGGAATGATTCCGGCCCGGCAGGTGCGGTATAGCAGTCCGTTGCAGGCGATGAAAAGCGGACCGGTGAATGCGATACCACTGCGCCGGTTTACGGCGCGAGATTTGTTGTTAGGCGTCCAAATTGCGATCTGCATGCTCTTGGTCACGGCTTCGCTGGTCGCGGTGCGCAGCATGGTGCGGCTGCTGCACGCTCCGATCGGATTCCAGCCACAAGGTGTGATGCTTGCCAACGTCGACTTCAGCCTCGTGGAAGGAGGCAACGTGCCGCTCGAAAAAAAGAAAGCGATGATTGAAGCAGTGCGGGGCATCCCCGGTGTGACGGCGGCCGGGGCGTTAAGTAGGTCGCCACTTTACGGCGGGCTGCGCGGTATTCCTGTGTTCCCGCCTGGGACGACAGAATTCACACTGAACAATTCTGTGCTGTCACCCTACGGCTTCACAATTTCGCCGGGCTACCTTGAGACCGCTGGCACACAACTCTTGGAGGGGCGCGATGTCTCATGGCGTGACACCACAAGCACGCCCTACGTCGCGATCGTGAACCGAACTTTTGCTCGGAAAATGTGGGGCGACACGCCGGCAATTGGACAACGTTTTATTTTCATGGACCACTTGAGAGAGGTCGTGGGCGTAGTGGAGGACGGCAAGTATCACGAAATCACGGAGTCGCCACAGTCGGCGGTCTTTCTGCCGTTGTCACAAAACGAGCAGATCAAGCCGATTTTCGTAGTGCGGTCGAATCGGTCGCAGAATGAAATAGCGCCAGCCATCGAACAAGTGCTGCACGCGCTTGAACCGGATGCGCTAATCACCATTGAGAGTTGGCCCGATACAATTTCGTATGTGTTGTTCCCGGCCCGGGCAGCAACAGCAGCATTGGGCGTCATGGGCCTGCTCTCGGCGGTGCTGGCGGTGACCGGCATCTTCGGCATGGCGGCTTACAACGTCAGCCGCCGGATGAAGGAGCTGGGCATCCGTGTGGCCTTGGGCGCGCGCGCGAAGCACGTGATGAGCGCTGCGGTTGGGCGGCCAATCGTGCTGCTCGGGCTCGGATCGTTGGCGGGACTGCTGTTAGGCGTCTTCACCAGCCGGTTACTCGAGCACATCGTGTATCAGGCGAATCCGCGAGATCCCGTGGTCGTGGTCGGCGCAGTGTTAACGATGGCGCTGCTGGGCATTGCAGCATCCGCCATTCCATCGTTGCGAGCGCTGGCCGTCGATCCATCCAAACTCCTGCGGGAAGAGTGAGGAACCGGTTACCGAAAGCTTGTTGGGATTGACTCAAGCTTCTGACGACCAGGAGTGATTTCGGGGAGCACAGTTCTACCGAGTTTATCCTGTTCTTCTTCCGCAAGTCTGATCCAGGACAACGCCTCTTTGGAATGGCCAAGTCCCTGTTCCGCAACTGCGAGGTTATAATGACAGGTGATTAAGGCCTCCTGCTGGCCTTCAGAATATGGCAATCCCGACGCTTCATCGAGCCCCGCCAGGAATTCTTTTTTTGCAGACTCCATATCGCCTTTATCGAGGTAACAGACTCCGCGACTCACAAAAAGGTCCGGCATAATGTGCGCTCCCTTTCTTGTGACGGCTTCGTCAAAATTTTCTGTCGTTTTGCTCAGCAAATGTTCTTTAAACTCTTTCTCAACCGGTCCGCTATGCTGGCTGTCTGCCAATTCGGCGAGCAACTGCGGCAGTCGGGGGTCATCTTTCCAAACGGCGGAAGCATAATTTTTAGCTTCTTCTGGAGGAAGCGGAGCATTTCGTCGTTGCATTCCAAAGCTTGCGGCTTTTTCGCGGTATTCCCATCCGAGTTCGTAATACAAATGGACGTCCTGTGATTTCCGTGTTGCCGCGAACCAAACCGATCGCAGATCCCGCCATTCGGATAAGTAATCCACGGTTTTCGTAAGCCAGATGAAACTAACTGCCGCAACCAGTGTCGTTGCAGCGGCGATCTTCCACGTATGCAAATGACTTGTCGCTTTGATCAACAGCCAAGCAATGAGAATCACCACGCCTACTGATGGTAAAAAAAGGTAGCGATCAGCTACTGGATAACTGAATGGCAGAACCTGTGTTGGAAAATAAGTAAATAAGGTCCAGTAGATCGAAACAGTTACCACAGGATAGCGCTTGTGCAGGAGCCACGGCAAAAGAAACAAGCCAAGTAGGACGCCTAGTCCAACCAGTTGGGACAAGCTACCTCCCGGCTCGGGAGGCACACGATAAATAACATAGTTTCCCAGGCCGGTAAGCAGCCACAAGCTCTGGACAAACGCATTTGCATGCATGGCGAGGTCAGGCTGTAATCCGGTGCTCGGTTGTGCCTGGTGGACTCCTACGGCTACCAAAGCCGCCAGAACAAGGAATGGAATCTTGTCAATGATTGATCGATGTAATGGCCGCTTTTCAAGCACCAGGTCGAGAACCACTAACACCGCAGGGAAAGCGGCAACGGATAGTTTTCCCAGCAATGCGAAGAGAAACAGCAGAAGTGAAACGATGTACCAGCCTATTGCGCCGTGCTGCCTGTATTTTAGATATGCGAGGACACAGGGTAGGACGAATGCAGCAGCCACCAAATCCTTGCGACTTGAAATCCAGGCGACCGCTTCCACGTGCGCTGGATGAACAACAAACAACAAGGCAGCGACCAGAGCAGTTATTCGTTGCTGTGTTAATGCAAGTGCAACGAGATACACAAAGCCGGCAACAACTCCGGCCCAGAGGTTGCTTGATAGATGGAAGGCGTATGCGTTCAAGCCGCCAACCGCGTAATCAAGCGCGTAGGATAATAAATGAAGAGGGGAATAGTTGAGGTAGTAAGGACTAGATAAGATCTGAGCGAGATGCTTCCACGTTAATCCCTGTATCCACGGATTGCTGACGACATACTGCTGGTCGTCGATTCTGAAAAAGCCCAGATGAAGATCGCCCGCATAAAGCACGGCGGTAGCCACGATACACAGAAGGACAATGCCGCTATTAAGTTGCCATGAGCCGGGGACGACGGAGAGGCAGGGAGGGTCGATCTTTCTCTTGCCGGATTTATGTTTCTCTATGGCAGAACGCCGCGAAGGCGCGGTTGCAGCCGGCGCCGATCGGATTTTGTGTTTTTTGATTGAAGACACGACGAAATGTTATTCGTCATGAACTTTAGTCGGCTTTGGCAATTCCGGACACGAAAATTGCCTTGTAGCGTCCACCATAATTTTTTTTCGAGAACAACTTGCATTGCCATCTGCTTTGAACATTGGTGCCGTTGTGGTGTCTCCTATTCGTCAGGAAAACTAGTATGCATTTGCGTCTTCTAATCGCGTTTATCTTCGCAGGCCTCGTCGTTTCAGACGCTTTCGCGCAAGATAAAAGCCAACCGACGGTCGATGAATTGGTGGCTAAGAACATTGAGGCGAAGGGTGGCGCCAGCGCCCTCCGCGGTCTGGGAACCTTGCGGGTTAGCGGCAAAATGCTGGTGCAAGAAGGGCAAATTCAATTGTCCTTCATGCAGGTCAAGAAGCGGCCTGACGACGTGCGCACTGAAGCGTCTCTTCAGGGAATGACTCAGATCGAAGCGTATGACGGCAAGGAAGGATGGAAGGTCTCACCATTCTTTGGACGCAGAGACCCCGAACGAATGTCGGCCGATGATGTCAAAGCGCTCGTGGAAGATGCGGAGATTGATGGGCCATTGGTTGATTGGCAGGCGAAAGGAAACACGGTCGAATATCTTGGGACCGAAGACGTCGACGGGACGCCGGCGCACAAGTTGAAAGTGACGCGGAAAAACGGGGACGTAAGTTTCGTCTACTTGGATCCGGATCACTTTCTGGAGATTCGTGTTTTAACACAACGGACCAGACACGGCGCGTACGAAGAGGTAGAGACCGACCTGGGCGATTATGAAAAGGTCGGGGGCGTATTCGTTCCAACGTCAATCGAGTTCGGGGGCAAGGGCGCGCCCGACAAGCAGAGAATCATAATCGATAACGTCGAAGCCAACGTGCCGGTAGATGACACGATATTTGAGTTTCCCGGCCAAATAAGTCTCCCGCAACCACAGCGCTGATCAATAGATGAGGCTATTGAATCACCAAAAGCGACGCGAGGACGGCCGTACACAGGCGGGCAGGCTGTGCGCACTCCGTAAACTTTCTCGAAACGGAATATGCGTCTTTACAGATTTTGCGCATAGCGCTTTTGGAGTGCGATGCGTCATCGCATCGCTTTCGTCGCTGCTTGCGTTCGCCATTCCTTGCCACGCAGAGGACGCGCCATTCAACTCAGCAACGATCTCTGGCCTCGGCGCGCGCAACATTGGTTCCGCAACGATGAGCGGACGCATCTCAGCGCTTGCGGGGACGCGCGAGCCATCTGGCAAGATTACGCTTTTTGTAGGCGCAGCCAGCGGCGGCGTCTGGAAATCCGATGATAGCGGGACGCGATATCGACCTGTGTTCGACGAACAGCCTGTGCAATCGATCGGTGCGATCGCGCTCGACCCGAAAAATTCGAAAAACGTCTGGGTCGGAACTGGTGAATCGTGGACACGCAACAGCGTTTCGATTGGCGGCGGGATTTACAAATCAACCGACGGCGGTGAAACATGGACGCATTCCGGATTGGAAAAATCCGAGCGCATTGCGGAGATCGCGGTGAGCCCA
>Ga0193724_1000348_pt1 | contig 11045 bp, 10 predicted proteins | sample H2a1metaG_FD_146005 | JGI IMG/M metagenome (GOLD analysis project Ga0193724, IMG submission 146005) | Soil microbial communities from a riparian zone of the East river system, Colorado, United States - H2a1 | ecosystem: Environmental > Terrestrial > Soil > Riparian zone | place: USA: East River... | reverse complement strand
GCTCGCCACAGCGAAGGGTCGCCTCTCGCGTTGCCGAGCCGCGCGCGCTTTCCGATGCGCGAGCCCGAGGAGATATCGACGTGAACACAGTTCCAGACCTCGACAAGGCAACGGCACTAGAGGTGGCGGCGAATAAATTCGCCGGCGTTTGAGAGCGCGTGCCGGCCCGGCTCAAGATGGGCATTCCACATCGGCCAGGCGTGGATCATGTCCGGCCAGATCTCGAGTGTAACTGCGACATTGGCCGCGCCTGCGGCGGCGGCAAAGCGCGTGGAATCCGCGAGCAATGTTTCGCAGGACCCGACCTGAATCAGCGTCGGCGGAAAATCCCTGAGGTCAGCATAGAGCGAGGAGACCCGCGGATCTTTCCTGTCCATATCGGATGGAAGATAGGCCTCGACCAATTCGGCCAGATACGCCTTGTGGATGATCGGATCGACTGCGTCCTTGGCGGCGAGTGTTGAGCCGGACAATGTCAGATCGGTCCATGGCGAAATCAGCCACGCGCAGCCCGGGATTTGCTCGCCGGCGCCGCGCAGCCGATTGATCAGCGCCACGGTCAGACCGCCACCCGCGCTGTCTCCGCCGACCGCGATATGTTCGGCGGCGATGCCGTGCTTGCGCAGGAAACTCCATGCCGACCATGCGTCATCCAGCGCGGCAGGGAAGGGATGTTCTGGCGCCAGACGGTATTCGATCGCGAGCGTTCGTGCGCTGGCTGCCCGGCCGGCTTCGGTGACCAGCCTGCGATGGCTGAGGATCGAGCCCGAGCAATAACCGCCGCCATGAAAATACAACAGGGCGCGTGAGGCGTCGCTGCCGGGTGCAATGGACCACTCTCCCGGAAATCCATCGATGTCGACCTGCTCAAACCTGATATCGCTGGCGGCGGCCCAGGCGGAGCCGACTTCTTCGATGCGCTGGCGGCGCGCCGTCCAGCCCACGGGACGAGGTTTTGAACTCAGCAGGGCGCGAACCGCATCAATCTCGCTTTTGCCCATCGGCATGCTCCTTCCGCGGAGCGCGCAGCCTAACGCAAGCGACCCGGTTTTCGCAAAGGTCGGCGGCGGGGAGTGAACCAGATACTACGTGGCCATGAGGCTTGCGTTTCCCCGCCAACGTGAGAACACTCCCCGCCAAACTCGACAGGGCCGATACAGGGAGATTTCTCATGAGTTCAGATAGCAAAACCGGGCTGCAGCTTCGCTCGCTGATCAAGAACAGCGGCGAACTCGAAATATCTCTCGCCGGCGTGCCAACACCTGAACCCGGTCCCGATGAAGTCGTGGTCCGCGTCGAGGCGTCGCCGATCAATCCGTCGGACCTCGGGCTCCTGATTGGTGCCGCCGACATGACCACCGCCAAAGCCTCCGGCACCAAGGACGCGCCGGTGATCACCGCGAAGGTCCCGGAAGCCGCGATGAAGGCGATGGCGGGTCGGCTCGATGAGTCGATGCCGGTCGGCAACGAGGGTGCCGGCGTGGTGATCAAGACCGGATCGTCGGATGCGGCGAAGGCGCTGATGGGCAAGACCGTCGCCATCATCGGCGGCGCCATGTATGCGCAGTACCGCTGTCTGAAGGTGAGCGAATGTCTCCCGCTGCCTGCCGGCATCACGCCCGCCGAGGGCGCCTCGTGCTTTGTCAATCCGCTGACGGCGCTCGGCATGACCGAGACCATGCGGCGCGAGGGCCACAAGGCGCTGGTGCACACCGCAGCCGCCTCCAACCTCGGTCAGATGCTCAACAAGATCTGCATCAAGGACGGCATCGGCCTCGTCAACATCGTCCGCAGCCCGGAGCAGGCGGACATCCTGCGCAAGATCGGCGCGAAGTATATCGTCGATTCCACGGCGCCAACGTTCATGGATGATTTGACCAATGCGCTGGTCGAAACCGGCGCCACGCTGGCGTTCGACGCGATCGGCGGCGGCAAGCTCGCCGGCCAGATCCTGACCTGCATGGAGATATCGGCCAACAAGACCGCCAAGGTCTACAGCCGGTACGGATCGAGCGTGCACAAGCAGGTCTATATCTATGGCAGCCTCGACCCGCGTCCGGTCGAACTGAACCGGGCGTTCGGCATGGCCTGGGGCGTCGGCGGCTGGCTGTTGTTTCCGTTCCTGCAAAAGATCGGATCAGCCGAGGGCGCAAAGCTGCGCGCGCGGGTCGTCGCCGAACTCAAGACGACGTTTGCCAGCCATTACACCCAGGTGGTGTCGCTGCAGGAGGCGCTGCAGCTGTCGCATATCGCCGTCTACGCCAAGCGCGCCACCGGTGAAAAATATCTGATCAATCCGAACAAAGGCTGACAACGTTCAGCCCATACCGGGCGGTGAGACGCTCCGTGCACATCCATGCCTGAAGGATCAAGCTACAGGAGTTGCTGAAATCGTTCTTTAAAACGAGGGGGATTCAATGTCGACAGACCTCAAATATCTCGCCTTTACCGCAATTCTCACAGCGTCGCTGTGGATACCTTACGTGATCGCGCAGGTGACGACGAATGGCCCGCTGAAGCCTCAGAATTATGTCGATCCCACGCCGCGGCCGCTGCCGCTGTGGGGCAAACGCGCTGATAGAGCCTACGTCAACGCGGTCGAGACCTTCGCTCCGTTTGCCGCGCTGGTGATCGTGGTTCATCTCGCGGGCAAGGCCAATGCGATGACGGCGTTCTGGGCGGGGTGCTATTTCTGGCTACGCCTCGCTCATGCCGCGGTGTACCTGCTTGGCATTCCCCTGGTGCGGACCTTGATCTTCACGCTCGGCTACGTGACGATTGTCGGAATGTTCTGGGAACTGATCAAGTAGCTGCGCCCGCAGCCGCGGGTGAGGTTTCCAACTTGGTTAGGTGATTTGATCGTCGCTGGGAGATCTGACAGAGCAGGCCGTCCTCATGGGGCGGCCTGCTTTGCTCCAGGTTGGCGAAATAGCCTTTCAAGAGATCGCCAGCCGCCTTTGCGGGCAACCGCCGCCGAGTAGAAACTTTCCGTCATCGCCTCCCCAAATCCAATTTCATGCACTTGCATCTTTTTGCGGGTGCGGCTAGTGCAAGGCAACCGGTTTCGCTCCAGCAGAGGATCTCCCCCAATGGCCGCTCCGTATAACATTGTCACAATTGTCGGCAGCCTTCGCAAAGAGAGTTTTACGCTCAAGATCGCCAATGCGCTGGCCAAGCTCGCGCCCGACACGCTGAAGCTGAACGTCACGACCTTGCACGACATCTCGTTTTTCAATCAGGATCTGGAAGCGGCGCCGCCGGCCGATTGGGTGGCGTTCCGCGAAAAGCTTCAGAAGTCGAATGGCGTCCTGTTCGTCACGCCCGAATACAATCGTTCGATCTCCGGTGTGTTGAAGAACGCCATCGATGTTGGATCGCGCCCTTACGGCAAGAGCTCATTCCTCGGCAAGCCGGTCGGCATTGTCAGCAATTCGCCGGGCCCGCTGGGTGGCGTTAGCGCAGCCAAGCACCTGCAGAATATCTTGCCGGGCATTGCCGGCCCGATCCTCGGGCAGCCGGAAATTTATCTGACGGCTGTCGGCGACGCGTTCGACGACAAGGGCGAACTCACCAAGGAAGCGCTGCAGAAGGTGCTGAAGCAATATATCGACGCCTTTGCCGCCTTCATCGACAAGCAAAACAAATAGACAGCCCGGGACGCTCCGCAGCCCCGTTTTAGGATTCCGTTAACCGGGGCCGTCGCATCCTCGGGCCATGGTCTCTCGCAGCCGCCTCAAATCCTTCCTCACCGGGCTCGCCCTCTACACGATGGCGGCGGCGATGGTCGGCTATTTCGGCGTCAACGCCTATACCGGCAAGTATGGGCTGAACGCGCGGCAGGAACTGGATTCCGAGATCGTCGCGCTGACCTCTGAACTGGCGCGGCTGAAGCGGGAGCGCGCCGAGGGCGAGCAGCGGGTCTCGCTGCTCCGATCCGACCGGGTTGACCCGGATATGCTCGACGAGCGCGCGCGCTTTCAGCTCGATTACGCCAATCCGCGCGATCTAGTCCGGACGGTCAATCCGGACTAATCCTCAAATTTCAAATAACCGCCAAATCGATTACGAAAATGTCGCGTGCGTTGCACTGCGGCATAGCCATGTTTTCGCGGCATCACGCAATCCTTTCATGGCGGTATGAGTTGGGATAGAGAGGGCTACCCATTCTCTCATCCGGAATTGCCATGGCCGCACCCAAGAAAAGCGTCGCTAAAGAATCGGGCCAAGAAAAAGCCGACGGCTCGCACGAACCGTTGGAATTCACCAGGGAACAGGAACTGACCGCGCTGCGCGACATGCTGTTGATCCGGCGTTTCGAGGAAAAGGCCGGCCAGCTCTACGGAATGGGCGCGATCGGCGGCTTCTGCCATCTCTATATCGGGCAGGAAGCCATCGTCGTCGGCATGCAGATGGCCCTCAAAAAGGGCGATCAGGTCATAACCGGTTACCGGGACCACGGCCACATGCTGGCCTGCGGAATGGAAGCCAAGGGCGTGATGGCCGAACTGACCGGGCGCCATGGCGGCTATTCCAAGGGCAAGGGCGGCTCCATGCACATGTTCAGCAAGGAGAAGAACTTCTTCGGCGGCCACGGCATTGTTGGCGCCCAGGTCTCGCTCGGAACCGGTCTCGCCTTTGCCAACCGCTATCGCGGCAATGATTTTGTCAGCCTGGCCTATTTCGGCGACGGCGCGTCGAACCAGGGCCAGGTCTACGAAAGCTTCAATATGGCGGAGCTGTGGAAGCTTCCGGTGATCTACGTGATCGAGAACAATCGTTACGCCATGGGCACGTCGGTGACGCGCTCATCCGCCCAGACCGATTTTTCCAAGCGCGGCATCTCCTTCAATATTCCGGGCGAGCAGGTCGATGGCATGGACGTCCGGGCGGTGAAGGCCGCGGGCGACAAGGCGGTGCAATGGTGCCGCGAAGGCAAGGGACCCTTTATTCTGGAAATGCAGACCTACCGCTACCGCGGCCACTCGATGTCGGACCCGGCAAAATATCGCACCCGCGAGGAAGTCGACAAGGTGCGGCACGATCAGGACCCGATCGAGCAGGTCCGCAATCGGCTGCTGGCGGCCAAGATGAGCGAACAGGAATTGAAGGCGATCGACGCCGAGGTGCGCGAGATCGTCAATGCTGCCGCGGACTTCGCGCAGCACGATCCCGAGCCCGATGCGTCCGAACTCTACACCGATATCTATCGTTGAGCGCGCAGCTTAGAAATTGATCCCTGGAGCCGTTATGCCAATTCAAGTGCTGATGCCTGCGCTGTCGCCGACCATGGAAAAGGGCAACCTTTCAAAATGGCTGAAGAAGGAGGGCGAGGCGATCAAGTCAGGCGATGTCATCGCCGAGATCGAAACCGACAAGGCGACGATGGAAGTCGAGGCCACCGATGAGGGCACGCTCGGCAAGATCCTGATCCCCGAAGGCAGCCAGGACGTCGCGGTCAACACCCCGATCGCGACCATCCTGTCCGATGGCGAAAGCGCTGCCGATCTCGGCAAGGCCAGTGCGCCCGCGAAACAGGAAAAGGCCGCCGGGTCGGCGCCGGCGGCCGAAGCCAAGGCGGAGGCGCCCGCATCCAGCAGAGAAGAAAAGAAGGCGCCCTCGGCGCCGAAGGCCGTGGCCGAGCCCGATCCCGAAGTGCCTGAGGGCACCGAGATGGTGACGATGACCATCCGCGAAGCGCTACGCGACGCCATGGCCGAGGAAATGCGGCGCGATCCCGACGTCTTCATCATGGGCGAGGAGGTCGCGGAATATCAGGGCGCCTACAAGGTCAGCCAGGGCCTGCTGCAGGAATTCGGCGCCCAGCGCGTGATCGATACGCCGATCACCGAGCACGGTTTTGCCGGCATCGGCGTCGGCGCGGCCATGGCCGGCTTAAAGCCGATCGTCGAATTCATGACCTTCAACTTCGCCATGCAGGCGATGGACCAGATCATCAACTCCGCGGCGAAGACGCTGTACATGTCCGGCGGACAGATGGGCTGCGCGATCGTGTTCCGCGGCCCGAACGGCGCCGCCGCCCGCGTCGCCGCCCAGCACAGTCAGGATTACTCGGCCTGGTATTCGCAAGTTCCTGGCCTCAAGGTGGTCGCGCCGTTTTCGGCGGCCGACTACAAGGGCCTGCTGAAGGCCGCGATCCGCGATCCCAATCCGGTGATCTTCCTTGAAAATGAAATGCTGTACGGCCATTCCGGCGAGGTGCCGAAGCTCGACGATTATGTGATCCCGCTCGGCAAGGCGCGGATCGTACGAACAGGCGGTCATGTCACCATCGTGTCATGGTCGAACGGAATGTCCTACGCGCTGAAGGCCGCCGATGAACTGGCCAAGGAAGGCATCGAAGCCGAGGTGATCGATCTGCGCACGCTGCGCCCGATGGATACCGACACCCTCGTCGCCTCGGTGAAGAAGACCGGCCGCGCCGTCACCGTGGAAGAAGGCTGGCAGCAGAACGGCGTCGGCGCCGAAATCGCCGCGCGCCTCATGGAGCACGCCTTCGATTATCTCGATGCGCCGGTCGCACGGGTGTCGGGCAAGGATGTGCCGATGCCGTACGCGGCCAACCTCGAAAAGCTGGCATTGCCCTCGGTCGCCGAGGTGGTCGCGGCCGCCAAAGCCGTTTGTTATCGGTGACGCATGGCCGGTCCCAAGGAGCAACCATTACCCCCAGACGTCATCGGCCGCGATGATGCCACGGAGGTGTTGCGTGCATTCGTGCTTGATGGCGGACTTTCCATCGCGTTCACCCGCGCGTTCGAGGAGCCTGATATGTGGGGGCTCGTTCTGGTCGACATCGCGCGCCACGCCGCGCGTGCCTACGCGCGCGAGAGCGCCTACACCGAGGAAGAAGCGCTGACGCGCATCGTCGACATGTTCGAAGCCGAAATCGAGCGGTCGACCGACATGGGCAACACCGCGCCGCGGTCGCAACAAGGTCACTGACAATGCCAATCAACATTCTGATGCCCGCGCTGTCGCCGACGATGGAGAAGGGCAACCTTGCCAAGTGGCTCAAGAAAGAGGGCGACAAGGTCAAGTCCGGCGACGTGATCGCGGAGATCGAGACCGACAAGGCGACCATGGAGGTCGAGGCGGTCGATGAGGGCACCATCGCGAAGATCTTGGTGCCCGAAGGCACCCAGGATGTCGCCGTCAACGACGTTATCGCGGTGCTGGCCGGTGACGGCGAGGATGTGAAGGCGGCGGGGGCAGGGGTCGCCGCTGCGCCGCCGAAGGCTGCTCCATCTGCAGAAACGCCAGCGAAGTCTGCGCCGGCAGCCGCAGCCGCGCCGAAGGCCGCACCAGTTGCCGCGGCGGCCCCCGCGCCGCAGGCGGCCGCTGTGTCGCAAGCCAACGGTCACGCCCGCATCTTCTCGTCGCCGCTCGCGCGTCGCCTCGCCAAAGAGGCCGGCATCGAGCTTGGTCGCATCAACGGCTCCGGCCCGCATGGCCGCGTCATCGCCCGCGATGTCGAAGAGGCAAAATCCGGCAAGGGGCTGAAGGCTCCGGCTGCCGCGCCTTCGGCCGGGCCCGCGATTGCACCGTCCATGTCGGACAAGCAGGTTCTCGCGCTGTTCGAACCAGGCAGCTACGAGGTGATCCCGCACGACGGCATGCGCCGCACCATTGCGCAGCGGCTCACCGCCTCGATACAGACGGTGCCGCATTTTTATCTGACGATGGACTGCGATATCGGCAAGCTGCTCGCGGCGCGCGAGGAGATCAATGCCGCGGCGCCAAAGGACAAGGAAAAGAAGCCGCTCTACAAGCTCTCGGTCAATGATTTCGCCATCAAGGCGCTCGCCGTCGCGCTGCAGCGGATTCCCAACTGCAATGTGAGCTGGACCGACGGCGGCATGCTCAAGCACAAGCATTCCGATGTCGGCGTGGCGGTCGCGATGCCAGGCGGGCTGATCACCCCGATCATCCGCAAGGCCGAGACCAAGTCGCTGTCGACGATCTCGGGCGAGATGAAGGATTTCGCCGCCCGCGCCCGGGCCCGGAAACTCAAGCCCGAGGAATATCAGGGCGGTACGACAGCCGTTTCCAACCTCGGCATGTACGGCATCAATCATTTCACCGCTGTCATCAACCCGCCGCACGCCACCATCCTCGCGGTCGGCACCAGTGAAGAGCGTGCGGTCGTGAGAAACGGCAAGATCGAAGTGGCACACATGATGAGCGTCACGCTGTCCTGCGATCACCGCGCCATCGACGGCGCGCTCGGCGCCGAACTGATCGGCGCCTTCAAGATGCTGATCGAAAACCCCGTCATGATGATGGTGTAAGGCGGATGTCGCGTCCGTCATTGCGAGCCAACGGGTCGCGCGAATGCGCGCCCGATGATAAACTCCGCGAAGCAATCCATTTCCTCAGCGACAAAGGTGGATTGCTTCGTCGCAAGGGCTCCTCGCAATGACGGCTATGTCCCGTTGACCGTCGCCACGATGAAAACGAGCAAGTAACATGGCCGACACATCCTTCGACGTCATTATCATCGGCGCGGGCCCCGGCGGCTACGTCACTGCAATCCGCGCGGCGCAGCTTGGCTTCAAGACCGCTGTCGTCGAGAAGGCCTATTTCGGCGGCATCTGCAACAACTGGGGCTGCATCCCGACCAAGGCGCTGCTGCGCTCGGCGGAGGTGTTCCACCTGATGCAGCACGCCAAGGATTACGGCCTGTCGGCGGAAAAAATCTCGTTCGACCTGCAGGCCGTGGTTCAACGTTCGCGCGGTGTCGTGAAGCGATTGAACGACGGCGTCGGCTATCTCTTCAAGAAGAACAAGGTCACGGTGATCTGGGGCGAGGCCACGCTCGACGCACCGGGCACGCTGACGGTGAAGAAATCCGCCGTCGAAGCGCCGAAGGGCTCGCTGGGCGAGGGCACCTATCAGGCCAAGCACATCATCATCGCAACCGGCGCGCGGCCGCGGGTGCTGCCGGGCCTGGAGCCGGACAAGAAGCTGGTCTGGACCTATTTCGAGGCGATGGTGCCGGACAAGATGCCGAAGTCGCTGCTGGTGGTCGGCTCCGGCGCGATCGGCATCGAATTCGCCTCGTTCTTCCGCACCATGGGCGCGGACGTGACCGTGGTGGAGGTGCTGCCGCAGATCCTGCCGGTCGAGGATGCCGAGATTTCAAAGTTCGCCCAGAAGGCGTTCGAGAAGCAGGGCATCAAACTTCTCACCAACACCAAAGTGACAAAACTGGAAAAGAAGAGCGACAGCGTGGTCGCCACCATCGATGACGGCAAGGGCAAGCCGCAGACGATCGAGGTCGACCGGGTGATTTCCGCCGTTGGCGTGGTCGGCAATGTCGAAAATCTGGGACTCGAAAAGCTCGGCGTCAAAACCGACCGCGGCGTCATCGTCATCGACGGCTTCTGCAAGACCAATGTGCCGGGCATTTACGCGATCGGCGACGTCGCCGGGCCGCCGATGCTGGCGCACAAGGCCGAACATGAGGGCGTGGTCTGCGTCGAGGCCATCAAGGGCATGCATCCGCATCCGATGGACAAGAACCTCATTCCCGGCTGCACCTATTGCCATCCGCAGGTCGCTTCCGTCGGATTGACCGAAGCCAGGGCCAAGGAAGGCGGTCGCGAAATCCGCGTCGGCCGTTTCCCGTTCGTCGGCAATGGCAAGGCCATTGCGCTCGGCGAGGATCAGGGGCTGGTCAAGGTGATCTTCGACAAGAAGACCGGCCAGCTGCTGGGCGCGCATATGATCGGCGCCGAGGTAACGGAATTGATCCAGGGTTACGTGGTTGCGATGAATCTCGAAACCACGGAAGAAGAATTGATGCACACCATCTTCCCGCACCCGACGCTGTCGGAGATGATGAAGGAAGCGGTGCTGGATGCCTACGGCCGCGTGCTGAATATGTGAGGCGTGATCCTCCCGGATCATGCCCACCAAAAAACGAGAGACCATAATCCGTGAAAGACAATGACAATCTGACGATCGAACGCCCGACGTTCGTGACCCATCTCGAATGCGCGATGGAAGGCGATCACTACCCCGCCGACCAGATCCATAACCTTTCGAAAGCGGGCAAGCCGCTCTTGGTGCGCTACGACCTTGCCGGCGTGAAGAAGGCGCTGAGCAAGGACGCGCTTAAGCAGCGGCCGGCCGATCTGTGGCGCTACCGCGAGATGCTGCCGGTGCGTAAAGTGGCCGACATCGTCAGTCTCGGCGAGGTGACGACGCCGCTGATCAGATTGCCGAAGCTTGCGAAAAAAATCGGCGGCGGCGAAATCATCGTCAAGGATGAAGGCCGGTTGCCGACCGGTTCGTTCAAGGCGCGCGGGCTTGTGATGGCGGTGTCGATGGGCAAGGCGCTTGGCATCAGGCACATGGCGATGCCGACCAACGGCAACGCCGGTGCCGCGCTCGCCGCCTATGCGACCAGTTGCGGCATCAGGACCACGATCTTCTGTCCTGCCGATACGCCCGAGGTGAATGTCAGCGAGATCGAACTGCAGGGCGCCACCGTCTATCGCGTCAACGGCCTGATCGACGATTGCGGCAAGATCGTCGGCGAGGGCAAGGCGAAAGCCGGCTGGTTCGATACTTCCACGCTGAAAGAACCGTACCGCATCGAGGGCAAGAAGACGATGGGGCTGGAGCTTGCCGAGCAGCTCGGCTGGGATGTCCCGGACGTGATCTTCTATCCGACCGGCGGCGGCACCGGCCTGATCGGCATGTGGAAGGCGTTCGCTGAACTGGAAGCCATCGGGTTCATCGGCAGCAAGCGGCCGCGCATGGTCGCGGTGCAGGCGGCGGGCTGCGCGCCGATGGTTCGCGCCTTCGATGATGGCACCGAGCACGCGCCGCGCTGGGAGGATGCCCACACCATCGCGTCCGGCATCCGGGTTCCGCAGGCGATCGGAGATTTTCTGATTCTGCGCGCGGTGCGCCAGAGCAAGGGTTTCGCCATTGCGGTGACGGATGAGAAGATTTCTGCTGCGCTGAGCGAAGTCGCGCGTGAGGAAGGCTTGTTGCTGTGTCCGGAGGGAGCGGCCACC
>Ga0193724_1000346_pt1 | contig 11131 bp, 10 predicted proteins | sample H2a1metaG_FD_146005 | JGI IMG/M metagenome (GOLD analysis project Ga0193724, IMG submission 146005) | Soil microbial communities from a riparian zone of the East river system, Colorado, United States - H2a1 | ecosystem: Environmental > Terrestrial > Soil > Riparian zone | place: USA: East River... | reverse complement strand
GGATGGATGCTATACCTGCGCTCGTGAAGCTCCTGGGATCGACAGACATAATGACCATCGTACGTGCATGCGGGGTTCTGAGGAGCATTTGCTGGGCGAAGGATGACTACCGGATAGCTACCTTGAATGCGGATGCTGTTCCGCCAATGGTTGGCCTACTTTCTCACCGGAACACTCAAGTCCAAGTTGCTGCTATCGACATGCTGCGCAAATTATGTGTCCATACTGCAAGTGCCAGTGCTTCGTACAAGGAGAATGCGGTCCCTGCACTCATTCGCCTTCTTTCTTCCAGTGACACCGCAGTCCAAAAGTCAGCCTGTTTTACCCTGGCACAGATATGTTACAAATCAAATACCTCAACGCTCACTGCCCTCAAGTTGAATCCGATCCCTGCTCTCGTCCGGCTTATTGCTTCGAAGAACCATGAAGTGCACGAAGGAGCATGTATGGCATTGCAAAACATCAACATCTTCTTCGCTGCTATGGAGGTATCAGTGAAAGCAAATGCTATTCCTCCTCTTATCAAGCTCCTGGAATCACAAGACCCCATGATCCTTCGATCTGCCTGCGGAGCTCTGACGAATATTTGCTGGTCGAGAGATGACGCCCAAATGACTGCTTTGAACGCAGGCGCGATTCCACCACTTGTCCGGATACTTTCCTCAGCACCTGTGCCAGTTCAAATTATTGCAGCAGGGACCTTACAGCGCATTGCGCAATATGGCCCAGCCCAGGTCATATTGAAGAAGACTGCAAAATCTGCCCTACGAAACCTCCGCTCCTCCAACGACGCCGATCTCCGAAAGGCTGTTCAAGCAGCCTTGGACAACCTATGAAATCAAGGCGCACGAATAAAGCTGTACGGTTTGGATTTCGTACGTCGACCTGCCGGAGATGCGCCTAGATGTTGTACCCCATTCACAACATAAGATTCAACCTCAATCAGTAGAGTACCATTCGTCGGTCGCGCCAGACTCATCATTTACAGAGGCGGGTACAACTTGACACCAAACGACAGGATGCAGTACAACCATAACCCGTACATAATCTATGCCAAGGAGACTAGCAAGTCTCTTTCCTTTACCATTATGAGAGCGTCTCATTCAAGTTTACGGTAGTGACCGAAATCTGTCTAGTCACGGTCTGTCTAGTCACGGTAGTCTTCACTTGCAGGGTCTGCTCGAAGAGCTCGCGAATATTGGACAAACTTCATATCCTGCAAGGTCTATACAGCACTTCCTGCAGCAATCCTGTGGCATCCAAGCTATAAGGTCTTCATGCCGTCACTGATTTGCCGTCCGTTGCCTGGTGGTGGTCTCGTATGACTTGGCCTCATGCTCATGGTGACCGGTGACCGGTGACTCTCAGTAAAAACGGAAATTCAAGACAAGTCACGGAAACGTCAAGTAAACGTCGAATCTGACTTTTGTCGACTAAAATCCCATTATACTACGAACACTTGACTGAAATTTGACGAGTAGTCAACAAGCCATTTCATGGTTCAGCCGTGTGGTAGTCATATTGTAGTCGTAGAAAAGTCAAACTAAGTCAAGTGTAATTCAAGCAATCGTCTTAGAAAAGTCATGCATAATTTGTGCAGTGGTCTACAAAACGTCATATAAAGTCAACCTTTAGTCACACCAGAGTCGTATAGTAGTCTACCAAATGTTGTATAAAAGTCAGATTTTAGTCGCACCAAGGTCAGATAAAAGTCATAGAACATAGAGAGCATATATTGATTTTGGGGGCTGGGGGGGCATACAAACGAGACGGTATGAAGTGGGGAGGAGGCGGAAAGCATAGGCGCGTGAGAAATAAGACGGAGGGGGAGGAGAGAGCGCTAGGGAGCCTAAATGAGCAAGCTGAGGCCGTGTCACTTTGAATGGCACTACTTGTTGCGAGATGATTTTTTGGCCTTGCGCTGATCAAATAAAAACGTCAGTTCTGCAAGGAGATGGAAGGTGAATGACGTACAGCTTGTATAACCTTGACGATCTCTTCGTTCGAAGGATGCTGGAATATTGGGGCCGCACATATTGCAGATATCAAATCTAGATGTAGATTTAGTTAATATAGCTCAAAATGACTCGTCGATTACTCACTGTCTTTAGTTCGGCACTTTGCAATGGTTCCTGTGGGTATATGAACCCTGATCCACTCTTTGAGCTCGTCTTTGGTCAGAGCCTGGAAGTTTTCGGCTTGTTTGAGATGTCTGCGATTACACATGTGAATAATGCTTACCTGCAACCTCATTTGAATCGTTTGGTCTCCAGTTTGATCACCAGTATCCTCAGTCTGACCAGTGCCATCTTGGCTATCATCAGTTGGCTTTCCACGTAAGGCAAGCTTAATGGTGAGTTTTGAGGCCGCTTGGGATCCACCGGCTTGTTGGCTGATGGGGGGCAATGACGAGACGGTAGAAGCTGGAGGCGAGTGAGGAGGAGATGATGGAACAGTCGGGGCAGTGCTGTTTGCACTAGGGGAGGGCCGACCATGGGGTAGTGGCATGGGCTGCATGTCCAATACATGTTAGCAATAAAATTGTATTCAAAAGATGACTTACGCCACTGGCATCTTTCCATGCAACCAAAATTCGCTCGAATACTTGCTCCAGGTAGTGATCGCTGAGATATGAATCCGCCGTAATGCCGTGTTGAGTGCAGAGGTATCGTGCAACTCGGCAGGTCTTGATTGCAGCTGCAATCAGGGCGCATGCCGAGTTAGTGCTCCCAATGCTTTCCCAGGACGCCAATACCGAGCTGCACGTCATCGACCCGCCGGTGAACTGGTAGTGTCCCCAGTTTTGGTTTGAGTCGTCTTCCGAGATGGCGGATGAGTTTGGGTCAGCGTCTTCGATACGGTGAATGAAAGAGGTCATGTCGGCTGACGCAAGTCCACATTTGAATGTCGGGTTGGTTTGCATCAACTCAAGGATTGTCAAATCTATGAGTGGGAATTCTTTAGCCATAACGGCTATGAGGTTGGCATCTTGAAAATGTGAGCTTAATGAATTGAATGAAAAAAAAGATACGTACAGCTTGCTTCTACCCTTAGATGGTCGATGTTGATCCCTTGCACTTTTGCTGCTGATGACGGTTTGGCTGCGGCGGCTTGATTCTTCAGGAAGGAAGACGGCTTCAATTTTTTGCTTTTGTTCGACGGCTTTGGGTTCTCTGTAGGATATCATAGCCAACATATAACATGTAATTCTTGTAACATACCTGATGTTTCTTCTCTCGCCTTTCCCTTTGCTTTTTTCGATTTGCGGGGACTAGCTGGGGTAATTGGGCGTTTTGTACTTCCTCCAGCCACCTGAGAACTTGAATCGATTTTCTTGTCTTCACGGTTGTTGTCTTCTCCATCGGAGTCTTCATTCGATACGCTGGTAAGTAAGGCATTTCCTAGGACATGGTCAGCTTTCCAGTGTGCTGCACAGAGAGCCAGTAAGGGTTGTAGTGTCTCCATTTTTTCGAGAGCATCCTGCCATTCCCTAGGAAAATATGTCCGAAAAAATGTTTTCGTTTTGCGCCGGTCCTTCGCCCGGTGATCCTTTGGAGGAGGGAGGCTAAGTAAGTCATTCCTTACCAAACGAGCCGTTGCTTTGATGGCTGACCACTCGCCAAAAGAGATCATGGTGCCATCGGCATGGCGAATCGAAGGCTCCAGAGGAGGTCGTGACTTGTTTGAAGCTGAGGTTTTGATGTCTGGGTCTCGTTTACAATCGTCAAGGTACCACAGAACTTCGGTAGGGTAATCGTTTGGACGAAGGGCAGGTTGAGACGTTTTGTTGGCCAGGTATGAGATGGAGTCACTAGGTGCAACTGATGTGTTCGTGCCTAATGAACTTCCTGAGTTTCTCGACGCATTTCGAAGCTCGGAGCTGTTGGTATGTGTAAATATAGTATGAAAATTATTTGGGACATACCCAAGATGTTGCCAGTGTGAATTTAGGACAGCTTCGGCATCAGCTTTTAAGCGAATATTCTCTTGATATGCCTCTTGGAACATGTTTGCAAATTGTGCAGCTCGAGTATTGGCGGCTTCACACTGGTGGAATAAATCTCGGAATTTTGGGTTCTTCATTAGCTCGGGAGTGTCAAGAGATTCCACATTGATGGAAGGGGGAGGAGGTGTGTGAAAATTAGAGAGATTGAGTGTAGGAAAATTGAAGTTTTCATCCATAGTGGGACGATGGTGTTCAACTTCGGCAATGGCTACATTTGTTTGGTAATAAGTTCCCACATCTAATTGATCTAAGACTGATGCTTATCACGATTGCAATCTTTGCTTTCAACATGCTTTGCCATTGCTCTCAATGTTTCCCCTCAAGGCCTCGAGCCCTCAAGACTATTTCACAACACTTACGAGATGATAAAAGGTTATTTGCTAACTTGGATAGGGCAAATACTGCAGCAGGCTTTATCAGCCATTTGCAGGAATGCATCCAGTTGAATTCTGAACAATTGTTGGAAAACAATAGAGGTTTGCATAGCTTCCTCATATTGAGATGAAGTCTTTGATAACAAAAATCATGTAGAATCAAGTTCAGAGTCCTCAGCAGATAATGGTAATTAATATTAAAATATATTGACTTTATTGTCATTATTGTCATTATTTAAATTAGATACAGATATTCCTGGCTCTATGGACCATGGTAAGTCAAACAGATATTATTTCCAATCATTATTTAATCCAATGTGTTCAAGATTTTCATGGTAAGTTCATTTTCAGTGTTAGTTCCATGTCTTTTCTCAGAGTTAAATATGAATACTCAAGATTGTGATACTCATGGTCAGTTTTGATTTATATAATATTATTTTTGATCTCATCCTCTTCCTGTAGGATATGGAGATAACCGTAAGTCACAATTGAGTATGTTCTAGTAATTATTCTGACAATAATACAAGAAACTGGTGGATTAATGGGTCAAGATGAGATTAACAGGGGTTGGAGTGGTTCAGACAAGATTGGTGACAAGGTTGATAGTCAGGATGAGATTGGAGAGGGCTGGGATGGTCAGGATGAGATTGGTAGGGATGGGGATGGTTGGGATGAAATTGGTGGGAATAGGAACCAGGATGAGATTGGTGGTGACCAGGATGAGATTTTTAGGGCTGCAAGTGATCAGGGTGAATTTAGTGGTGATGATGATGATGAGGCAAACTCAGTTGACTTTGAGTTTGGGGGATTCCTAAGCTTTCCAGAGGATGATAGCCAATTGTTAGTGGCTGATGGAGAAGATGACAGTCAATTGTCAGTGGGTGGAGAGGATGATTTGGAAGATTCAGAGAGTGATGATGTGGATAGTGAAGATGATTCTATGGGGAATGAATCAGATGACTTGGAAGATGTTTGCCTGCCTGATACATTGATACAGCTGCGAAAACTATTACTTGGAGAATACTCTCTGCCTTTGGTTCCACCTAACTCAGTATCTGGGCCAAAGATATTGTCTGCATCTGAGAAGTACTCCTTGAAGCATTATGTGGCATGGAAGAGTTCCAATGGGACAGTAAAAGCATACAAGCTGCATGCTCAAGTTTTACAAGAAGCAGCTGATGTTGAAATTCTCTCCCTACACAATGTTCAGAAGCTAGCTATTGCATTGACAGATTTTTTACCTATAAAAGTGGATATTTGCCCTCAGAGTTGTATTGCATACACTGGAGAGTATGAAAATATGACCTCTTGCCCTCATGTTCGAGATGGCAAGATGTGTGGCCAACAACGTTACAAAGAAAGAAAAAAACAATTTGCACCAAATAAACCCAGGGCACAAATGATGCATCTCCCAGTTATGGCTACAATTAAAGCAATGTTTGCCAATGAAGAAACCTCAGGCCTTTTGCGTCACAGAGACAAATGTTTGCAGCAAGCATTACACATAATGGCAACAGCTTCTGGAGCCCACAAATATTCTGACTTTGCTGATTCCAAAGTTCATATGCACCATTATCAATCTATGGACTTGTTTCAAGATTCACGAGATATTGCCTTTGCAATTTCAACAGATGGAGCTCAGCTTACTATGAAGAAGCAATCTGATACCTGGCTTCTCATTTTTATCTTGCTTAATCTACCAGCAGAAATTCGCTATCAAGTCAAGAATTACACTGTTGCATTTTCAACACCAGGTCCAAATCCTCCTGGAAATATGGAATCATTTCTATATCCAGTATTTGAACAAATGGCAATAGCAAGTGAGGGTATATGGACATGGGATGCAGTGGACTCATCATATTTTGTGAATCGAGCACACATTTGCATGGCACTAGGGGACATGTTAGGTTCAGCAAAACTCAATGGAATGGCAGGACATGCTGCTGTATATGGTGATCGTTTCAGTATGGTGAAAGGTGCAAGGGCAAGCAACAATAAAGGTGCAAAGGCACAATATTATCCATTGTCTCCACCAGAAACCTCTATTTATAATCCTGACCGTCCTGAATCATATGATCTTGACAATCTGCCAATGCGTGAAGAGGACTTTTACTGGAAAACCATTTGTGCACTTCAAACTGCTTCATCTAAGACTGCAGCAAATGCATTAACAAAGAAAACAGGCATTTCACGCTTGCCTTTATGTGCTGCCAGTCCTGCTTTTGTGCACCCAAGTTTTTTCCCTCTTGATCCATTCCATCTGCTTTATGAAAATTGTCAAGCATTCATGTGGGATCTGTGGACTATTTTCAGTTCACCTTCAGAGATAATACATCTTAGTGCAGATATGGCTTGCCAATTTGGTCAGATGGTATCTGAGGCAATGTTAACACTTCCTGCTGCATTTTGTGGGCCTGTTCGAGATCCATTCCTGAAGCGCCAAAGTCAGTATAAGATTTATGAGTGGATGGCTCTGCTTCATTGGTATATTTTACCAATTGGTATTGAACTTGGGCTGAATTATGAAGTACTAGAGAATTATTCTCATTTTGTTGAGGCAGTGGAATTTGCTATGACAATTTCACCAAGAAGTGAAGAAGATCTTGCCAATCTTCACAACATGATTAAAAAGTTCCTACAAGGGTTTGAAAGGCTATATATTGGGAAAGATCCCCAAAAAGTCTCAAGGTTTCGATTGTGCATATTTCAGCTCATTCACATTCCAATACATATTGAATGGAATGGTTCAATACGACTTGGCTCACAAGCTACAGTAGAAAGAGCTATTGGAGAAATGAGTCACAAAATTTGCTCAAAGAAAGCACCATTTGCCAACTTGGCCAATATAATATATGAAAGAGAGTTAATTAAAATTTTACTCTTGCATTATCCATCACTTGGGCCATCTAAACCCAAGCAATCTACAAACACTATTAAACCATTCCAACAAATCAAAATAACACAAAGAGAGAGAGCCTCTAGTCAAACTTTGTCAGAACATCTGCTTGTTATTTGCAACTGGATTGGGAAAGAGCATGATTCTCTTGAAGTTAAAAGATATGGAAAGGTTAACCTTGGAAAGAATGTACTCAGAAGTCAGCTAAGTGAGAGTCAAGGAGTTCCTCCTACTCGCTCTGCATGTCATTTTGAAGCTCAGGTCAAAGGCACTTCAAAACCTATATTTGGTGAAGCTCTTGCATTTTTTGAAGTACTTGAAACCAAAATGTTGGTAGTTGTATACCATCCAATCATCAATCTCAGCTTTATCTTTGGAAAATGGAGAGGACATAGGAGTCAGAGCATTGAAGTGTTGCCAGTTTCTGAAATATGTGATATTGTTGGAATATGGAACTGGCGTCACAGGGTCTATATTCTTAGAAAACACCCTGGGCTACAATATCTGAATGCAGAAGAAGCTGAAAAAATCAGTGATAATTGTGAAGATGAAGAGTAATTCTGTGTAATATATGTAAATGTCTTTCTCAAAATGTAATAAAACCAGTTGTGTGCATTATCCTCTATCCACTTAGTTCAGAGCAAATATGATTAGAAAAGGAAAACAGCTTTTGCAATATCTTTTGAGGCCCTGCAGTGCAACAGCCATATCTCACTCAATTCTTAACAAGATGACTAACAGTTGAAAATTTGGCATTATGAAGCTGTTTTGGAGGTGTTACATACCAGTAAGTGGTGTGTGGGCTATTGTTGTAAGATCCGAGGGTGAACAGCGAATGGACGGTACACTATGCATTTGCAATGGGCCCAGCCAAACACCACCCATTTCCACCGTTATTCCAACATGGGCATCCACCCAACTCCACAGATGCATATAGAGGTGTGAGACCATGTCAAATCCGTCTGAAAATGTTGTTTCCCAAGATGTGGAGGTCAATTTGGTGAGGAATAGATAGTTGACAGTGGCTTACGGAGAAAAATCCCTGACACTGTGAGCATGTTGCGGTACCCCGCCGCATTTCATAATTGGAGTTTGATATGTCAGTGGTGTACTTGTGAGCTAAGTACGCATGTCCACAAAGACATGGTGTCCCTGCCTCTAGAGTTGGTGGTATCTAGGTAGGGATGACAACGGTGAGCAGTGTCCCAGTCAGCTAACACACCGTTAAAATGCTGCCACCACCTGGGATCGACATAACAATATGTTGTGCACTCTTCACAAAATGCACACTCACTGTGTTCGGGTAGAGGGAGGGTACAGCCTACCAAAGACTCGCTGGATGTCCAAAACGCCATGCAGGATTGGGAGGTGCTGACGCAGACAGAAGGAGGGTTGGCTTTTGTGCAAGAATTTATCGACACCAGGCGGGTTACCTTGATTGATATTGGGGAAGATGAACGGACTTTCAGCTCAAGCGAAGTGAGGGAAAAAGTTTGCTGCAGCGACAACAGCTGGAGGAAACTTACAATGCAGAGTATCACAGACTACATCTTGAAACAAAACCTGTACGTTGCACATGATATAGATGCCAAGGGGTGAGCGGCTGGAACTTGTCCCCCTATCTTTTGAAGCAACTGTTGGCTTAGGATAGGCAGTTACTAGAAAATAGCGCAGTGTAATATCTATTTGAGGTGCTGGTATATATTCTATTGCAAGCGAGAGAAGTGAATGATCTAAGTGTAGCGAATAACAATGTCATGGTACGGTCAATGAGATGCGGATGCTTGGGCAAATGCGATGGCAACAGTCTGTGAAACAAAATTGTCAGTGGTTGGTCTTGAAAAAGTAATGATGATAGAGTCGCACCTCAGAATGGCTTAACAAGACAAAGATTTTATCAATTCCCTTGCTCTGTGCAGCAACCTTTGCATCGCCGTGGAGGATCACCGTAGGTACACCGCTCTCATTGGGCAAGATTTCGATGTCCCTCATTGCTGCTCCTGCACCCTTTGATGACACTCCAAGTGATTTGAAGACGGCTTCCTTTCCAGCCCATCGTGCAGCAAACGAGGAAGCTGGAGAACATTGCGAATGGCAGTACGTGATTTTGGCCTCCGTGAAGTTGCAGTCAACGAAAGTGGGGTTCCAGGAGGGCACAGAAGAGATCAACTCTATTCATCCAGAAAAGCATGAAGTCAATCTTCAAGAAATGTTTGAACTTTCACTCCACTTACCCTGATCAATGCCGACCCCTGCAATTGAATTGGCTCCTTCGAGAATACTTGATATTTCTGCAGCAGTGGAAACATTGGCAACATCCACTGTGGGTTCGGTCAATAGCTTCTGCGGGAACACATAGCTGCCTGTCTTTGGGTCGAGAGTTGCTCTCGCCATCAAGTTCATGAGAATGGGCACTTCAAGTTCTGAACTGTAAGGAGGTGCTTCCTTGATCTATACAAGTGAATTTGTGATCATCATTTCACTCATTGCCTTGTACAATTGTAAAGCTCAAACACGGTTGCGCACCTTGTACACTTCGTACACAGATGGGTCCAGGGAACCAAAAAGGTATCGAGGGTGAATCACAAGAGCGGTACCACCAACCTGGCCAAACCTGAACAAAGACTAGGAAATTTGGTAAGACACAAGAACGGTTGTACAGGGAAACGATACTCACCATAACCCCGGCACAAATACTGTCTGTGTGAATAGACTTCGACAGGAACATCAAGAATTGATGTTCTTGGAAGTGCGCATCTATATTACTACAATAACATCAATTAAGTGACTGCCAACTAAATTGGGAATTTGAACATACTCACTGTTGTGGTTCCCAGGAATGATTCCAGATATAACGGTTTGCAGGAGGCCCATCATCTGCCAAGTGGCAGATCCACCTTTGGAATGTCCAAGTAAACTTTTCTGCGCCATGATAGGCACAGCATTGCCAGGAGTGCAAGAAATAGAAGTGAGAATGTTGTTCCAGTACGAGTCTCATTTTCCTCCTAAGGCGGATGTCAATATCAGTTGTGTAAGTAACAGCAGAAAGCTTACATTAGCACCAGTGCTGGTACCGTGGATCGAAAGAACGCCAATGTCATCCGCAGTCAACCCCCAGACTGCCGAAGCACAGCGCAAGGGTGCTACATGCGGATCAGTGCCTTCCAGCATACCATAAATTGCCAGGGCATCCTTCTCTTGGCAGCCGGCCTCATTCTCAATGTCGCACACACGCAAGGAGAAGTACTCTTTGTATTGCTTGCCCTCTCTTTTTAAGGAGTCAGTTACCAAACAGAGTTCTGAGTGCTCATGAGCGAGCCACTGAGATATTTGTGTTCTCTGGAAAGCAAGTTGGTGAGAACAGTATGCTACGTCCAGAAGTGGCAGAGGGTATTTGGACGGCACTTCCCTAGCAACGGTAAGAGCTCCACAGCTGGGGGCAGGGATAGAACATCTGGCTTTGTCACTAAAGTCCCTGTCAGTCATGCATCTCCTGTCTGAAGAAATGCACATACGTGGAGGTAGAAGTGAAACCGATTATGCTGCAAATAGGAGCACCAAGTTCCAATGCCGTTCGAGCGCTCATGACAATGTGCACACCTGTGCCTTGAGCTTCCATAAACTGAGAAGAATGAGTATCGAGTCTGGGTGACAGGAAAATAGCTTACTCCTGCTCTGGTGGTGGTAGCGGGACAGGACATTTCTGTAGGCTCACAACCCATGGCAAACTCAGTCTTGGCATTGCTTGTTGCTTTATGTTTGCGAATTCATAAGAGCCTTCCTCGCTGATATCATCAAAGCCGCCAGCAATCATGACCTTGGCCTTGCCAGACAAAATCGTGTAACATGCGATCT
>Ga0193724_1000344_pt1 | contig 11177 bp, 13 predicted proteins | sample H2a1metaG_FD_146005 | JGI IMG/M metagenome (GOLD analysis project Ga0193724, IMG submission 146005) | Soil microbial communities from a riparian zone of the East river system, Colorado, United States - H2a1 | ecosystem: Environmental > Terrestrial > Soil > Riparian zone | place: USA: East River... | reverse complement strand
CTTCATCACTCGGAACCACGTGCTCCCACGTCAGATCCCTCATCTCTCCGACTGGCATAAGCTCGATGAATCTCACGTGCCACTCATGGTCGATCGTGAGGCGCGCAAAGTCGCACAGCTCGTCGTCGTTGATACCGCGCATGACGACGACGTTGATCTTGATGGGCGAGAGTCCCGCGCGCTCAGCAGCTAGCGCGGCAGTAACCGGATCGAAGTCGGTGCTGCGTCGCGATATCGATCTGATCCGATCCGGCCGGAGCGAATCGGCGCTCACGTTGACACGGTCGAGCCCTGCTCTTCTGAGCGATCCTGCGAGCTGCGGAAGCCGCACGCCGTTCGTTGACAACGAGATGTCTTCGATCTCCGGAATCGACTTCAATAAAGTGACGAGATTCTCCAGCTGCGGCCGCAACGTCGGCTCACCGCCCGTAATGCGGAGCCGCCGGAGGCCAAGGGGCGCCAACTCGCGCACGATCTGCGCGATCTCCTCATAGGAGAGGATCTCGGACTTCGGCAGCCATTCCAGACCCGCGGCCGGCATGCAATAGAGGCAGCGGAAGTTGCACCGATCGGTAACAGAGATGCGGAGATATTCTATCCTCCGGCCAAAGCTGTCCCGAAGCGTGACACTCATGCGGTCGCGATTCCGCGCGAGGCGGTGGGATCGATCCACTCGCGGGTTCCATCCGTGTAGTGCTCGCGTTTCCAGATCGGCACCCGCTGTTTGATCTCCTCGATCACGTAGCGCGTGCAATCGAGGGCAGGAGCGCGGTGAGCGTGGGCCGCGACAATCGCGACGCTCACATCGCCGATCGCGAGGGCGCCAACTCTGTGCTCAACGAGTATTGCACCGACGCCGAATCTAACTTCCGCTTCTGACACGATGCTCGCGAGCTCGGACTCTGCCATCGAAGTGTATGCGGAGTAATCGATTGCGGTAACGCCGCGCCCATCATTCACGTCCCGCACGGTGCCCACGAATACAGAAACCGCTCCGAAATCGCTCGATTGGGCTTCTGCCATCAGCGCCGCGACGTCTATCTCGCGAGTGACGATTGCGGCGCGGCTCATCCGCCAGCTACCGGCGGTATCAAGGCCAGCTCGTCCGTAGGGTCGACGAGTTGATCGGCGGAAGCAAATTTTCTGTTGACGGCGACTCGGACAGATTTGGGGAGGAAAAAAGCGGCCGGGAGGGCGCGAATGCTCTCGACGACGTCTCCGACTGTCGAATGGGGGGCGAGGGGAATTTCGAGAGTGGACCCGCCGAAGCTCTCGGCGTATGAAGCGAACAGCTGCACCGTCACTGTGGACACGTGCGCACTCCCCTCGACTGCAGTGAAGCTAAGTCCTTATGCTTCCGACATCTGCGACATATCCACACCCGCGACTAGCGCTCGCAGCTCCTTCGACGGCTTGAACACTGGAACGGGTCGAGCAGAAACCTCAACGGGTGAGCCAGTGCGTGGGTTGCGCGCCATGCGGGTTTTGCGATTGCGAATCTTGAAGGTGCCGAATCCCCTGACCTCGATGTTTTCCTGGGTCTGCAGGGAATCCTTGATCGCTTCGAGGAAAGCGTCCACGACGCGAGCGCAATCTTTCTTTGAAATCATCGGCCCGGCGGTACGTGAAATCTGGGCCGTGACACGCTCGACGAGGTCGGCTTTAGTCATTGAAAAACTCCGTATGGACGCGCGCCAGAGCGCGTAAGTGCTTTGAAACTATGGCTTTACTAATACGGTGTCAAGACGACGTTGACGCTACCTGACGGCCCCCTTCAGGGCGCTGAGGAACTCCTGAAACAGGGGCCTGGCGTCGTGCGGGCCCGGCGCAGCCTCGGGATGGTACTGCACTCCGAAGACCGGCAGGGTCCGGTGCCGGAGCCCCTCGATCGTCCCGTCATTGAGATTTACATGCGTCACTTCGAGCTCGTTGGCTCCCTTTACCGCGCGCTCATCCCCTACGACGGAGAACCCGTGGTTTTGCGATGTGATCAGCACGCGGCCCGTCTCGACTTCCTTTACCGGGTGATTCCCGCCCCGGTGCCCGTAGGGCATCTTCGACGTCGAGCCGCCGAAAGTCAGACCCAATAGCTGGTGCCCCAGACATATCCCAAAGGTTGGGACCCCCTGAGAGGTCAGCGCGCGAATGATCTCCGGCGCGTAAAGAACAGCATCGGGGTCGCCGGGCCCATTCGACAGGAATATCCCGTCTGGCTCCTCCGCCATCGCGGCTTCGGCCGATGTGTCCGCGGGGACGACAGTTACGCGGCAGTCGTTCTCGTCGAACAGCCGCAGAATATTGCGCTTGATTCCGTAATCGTAGGCGACGATATGGTGGCGCGCCTGAGGATCTCCCCAAGTGTAGGCCTTTCGCGTCGAGACACGCGAGGCGAGATCCAACCCCTCCATCGACGGGCAGGCGTCGAGCGCTGCCCTGCTCGCGTCGTCGGGCTCGAGCCCGGCGCCTATGACACCCCGCATCACCCCGACCGACCTCAAGTGACGCGTGAGCCGGCGGGTATCAACATCTTGTATAATAGGGATTTGAGCAGCGGCAAGCCAAGTTCCGAGTGCGCCCGTCGCGCGCCAATTCGAGTACGTCTCGGATAACTCCCGCACGACAACGCCGGCGATCTGCGGGCCGTTCGATTCGGGATCCTCCGCATTGATCCCGTAGTTCCCGATCTGCGGCGCCGTCATCACAACGATTTGTCCGCGATACGACGGATCGGTGAACACTTCCTGATAGCCGGTCATGTTCGTCGTGAACACCACCTCGGCCACTGCGGGGAGAAACGCCGTATTCCCGCCGGCCAGTCGCCCACGAAAAAGGGTTCCGTCCTCAAGGAGGAGGAACCCAGGCTCAATCACTCGAGTCTCGGCAGCCAACTTACCGCTTCGGGGTGGTAGCTGGAGGTTTCGGCTTCTGCGTTCCCGTCGCAGCAGTCCCCTTTTGCGTTCCCGTCGGAGCGGGCGCCGTCGGCGCTGCCTCGAGGGGGACCGCGGGAGCAGATGTCGGGGGAGGCGCTACGTTCTGCGGCTGCCCGCCAAGTCCCTTCTCCAGAACCGAGCGCGGGGCCGACGTGTGCGTCGACATGATCTGCAGAATGAAGCAGAGTCCGAGGAAAATGCCGCCACCCCACCAGCTGATCTTGGTCAGGAGATTTCCCGCCTGACGGATTCCGATGAGCGCGTCGGGGGAGGAGCTTGCGCCTCCGAAGCTCGCGGCAAGGCCCGTCCCCTTTCCGCTTTGGAACAGGATGGCCAGCATCACGACGATGCAATCGATGACGAGCAGTGTCAGAAGAAACGTGTAAAGCATTGATAGAATTAAGGTTCAGTCCAGCCGTTGAATATCAGTGGCCGCGAGAACTCAGTCAAGTCTGCGCGATCGACAGCCACGACGCAGCTTCGACGCTCGCGCCTCCAACCAGTAGCCCATCGATCTCAGGCGCGCCAAGCAGACTGGCCGCGTTCGCGGAATTGACGCTTCCCCCATAGAGTATCGGAATCTCATCGGCTCTCGTGCCGACCATGTCGCGGAGCTCCGACCGGAGCACCGTGTGGATCGCGGAAGCGTCCCCGGCCGAAGCCGTGAGTCCGGTTCCGATCGCCCACACTGGCTCGTAGGCGAGCATGAAATCCGCCGAGATGAGATTCGGGACCTGCGATAGTCCCTCACGTAGCTGGTGAATCACCACCTTCTCTGTGTCTCTCGCTTCGCGCTGCTGAATGGTCTCCCCCACGCAGAGCATGAACGGGAGCCCAGCGCGAGACGCGGCGAGGCACTTCTTCGCGCACTGCGCATCGGTTTCGCCAAAGACGTGTCGCCGTTCCGAGTGTCCCACCAGCACGACGGAAGCACCAGCGTCCTTCGCCATCGCCGCGGAGATCTCGCCGGTGAATGCTCCCTTCTCTGCCCAGTGGATGTTCTGAACGCCGGCCAAGACATCGCTACGCCGCGAAACTGCCGCGGCTACCGCCGGTAGCGACACAGCCGGCGGAAAGATGATGACGCTACGATCCGTTCGCGGAGCGTACCCGGCCAGAAAGGCGTCCATGAAAATCTTCGCCGCCGTCGGCCCGTTGTTCATCTTCCAGTTGGCGGCCAGCACTGGACGCTTCACTAGTCGGCCTCGTCGAGGACTTCCACGCCGGGGAGTTTCTTCCCCTCCAGGAATTCGAGCGACGCGCCACCACCGGTGGAGACGTGGCTCATTTTCGCGTCGAGGCCCGCTTCAGTCACCGCCGCGGCCGAATCTCCGCCGCCCACGATCGTCGTCGCACCCTTGGCCGTCGCGGTTGCCATTGCTTCCGCAATCGCGCGCGTGCCCGCGTCGAACGGTGGTGTCTCGAACACTCCCATGGGTCCGTTCCAGATGATCGTTTTGGCGGACGCGATCGCGCGCGCGTACGACGCCATCGATTGCGGTCCGATGTCGAACATCGCCTGCTCCCTGGGTATCGCATTGCGCGGGACGGCCTTCGCTTCCTTCGCGCGGTCGAGCGAAGGCGCAACCATCGCGTCGTGCGGAAGCGTCAGGCGCATTCCACCGCGCTCGAGCAGATCCTTCGCCATTGCTACGCGATCCTCTTCGACGAGCGATTTGCCCGTCTCCAAACCCATCGCCCGATAGAACGTGCACGCCATCGCGCCCCCAATCAGAAGTCCATCGACCTTCGGAAGCAGCTGCTCGATGACATCTATCTTCCCGGAGATCTTGGATCCCCCGAGTATCGCGACGAAGGGATGCTTGGGGTCGGCGAGCGCGCCACCCAGATACTCGAGCTCCTTCTCCATCAACAATCCCGCCACTGCCGGCTTCAGGTGCTCTGCCACGCCAACGGTTGATGCATGGGCTCTGTGCGCGGAGCCGAAAGCATCGTTCACAAAGAAATCACCGAGCTCCGCGAGCGCTCTCGACAGGCGCTGGTCGTTCTTCTCCTCGCCGCCAAGGAAGCGCGTGTTCTCGAGAAGAAGGATCTCCCCGGATTTGAGGCGCGCGCACGCCTGCACCGCCTCGTCTGAGTCCGTCGACTCAATTAAGATCACCGGGCGACCACAGAGTTCCTCGAGACGCTTGGCCACTGGCTGCAACGAATACTGGGGGTCGGGTTTCCCCTTCGGGCGGCCCAAATGGGAAAGAATTACGGGGCGCGCACCGCGCTCGAGCAGCAGCTCGATCGTGGGAAGCGAGGCGCGGATGCGCGTGTCGTCGGTGATGTTGCCATCGTCGTCGAGCGGGACGTTGAAGTCCACGCGCAGGAGGGCGCGCTTGTCCCTTACCTGCGCGTCGCTCAGATCACGTACGGATTTCTTTTTCATTGTCCGGGTTCGATCTAGAGTCGCGACCCCATGAACCGAAGCATGTCGACGCAACGCGAGGCATAGCCCCACTCGTTGTCGTACCAGCCATGCACCGTGATGAGAGTTCCGTCGATGACGTTGGTCGTCTTCGCGTCGAGAATGCATGAAGCGGGATCGCCGATATAGTCGCTCGAAACGAGCTCCTCCTCCGTGTAGCGAAGGATTCCCACCAGCGGCCCCTCGGCCGCAGCCTTCTTGAACGCCGCGTTCACCGATTCCTTTGTGGCCGGCTTCTCGACCTCGACATTGAGGATCGTGAACGACACGTCGGGCGTCGGAACGCGGATGGAGCTGCCATCGATCTTCCCTTTCACTTCGGGGATGACGAGCGACGTTGCCTTGGCCGCGCCGGTCGTAGTCGGGATCATGGACAGCGCAGCCGCGCGCGCGCGCCGCAGATCCTTGTGAGGGAGATCTAGAATCTGCTGGTCGTTGGTGTAGCTGTGGATCGTGGTCATCGACCCGTGCTTGAAGCCGAAGGTGTCGCGGACGACCTTAACCATCGGCACCAGGCAGTTGGTCGTGCAGGAAGCGTTGGAGACGATCGTGTGTTTGGCGGAATCGTACTTGTCGCTGTTCACGCCCATGACGATCGTAATGTCCTCGCCCTTGGCTGGCGCCGAGATCAGTACTTTCTTCGCGCCCTGGGTGATGTGCTTGCGAGCGGCATCAGCCTCGGTGAAGCGACCCGTTGATTCCAGCACGATGTCGACGCCGAGCTCTTTCCATGGAAGCGCGCCGGGATCCTTTTGCGAGAGAATCTTGATCTCGTCGCCGTCGATGATGATCGAATCCTTCCCTGCCTCGACATCGCCCTGATAGGTGCCGTGCACCGAGTCGTACTTGAATAAATGCGCAAGAGTTTTCGTATCGGTGAGGTCGTTCACCGCTACGAAATCGAGATCGGCGACGCCCTGGATCTTCGCCGCGCGCACGACCTGACGACCAATGCGTCCAAAGCCGTTGATTCCAATCCTTGTTGCCATTCCGTAAGCTCCGTTCGGTTAAAGCCGATCCCCACTCGCGTGAGCTCGGCCGAATGTCACGTAACTGATTATCCGGGCGCCCGACTCGTAGAGCACCTTCGCGCAGGTATTGAGAGTCGCGGCTGTCGTTACCACGTCGTCGACCAGAACGATGTGCGCGCCGCGCATCCCTTCGACCTGCTTCTCACCGGTGCGGAACGAGCCCGCAACGTTGTCCAGCCTTTCCTCGGGTGTCAACCTTGTTTGCGACGTCGTCTCGCGTGACCTGGCGATGACGTCTTCCCATACGGGAATGCGCCACCGCCTGCCGATTCCGCGAGCGATGAGCGCACTCTGATTATAGCCACGCTGGCGTTTTCTCGCTGATGCCAGCGGAATTGGCACGAGCGCGGCTCGTTCCTCGACCACGTCCTGAGGCCACGACAGGCGACTCATCCGCTCCGCAATTTCGTCTGCGACCGCGGACCATCCCTGGTACTTGAGCGCGTGGACGATGCTCGACGCCGGCTCGACTGGCATCCAACAGACAGATCTCACGGCGCGGACGAATGGCGGCAGCAAGTCGCACCACCTGCAGCTGCCCGTCGAAATCGGATGGCCGCACCGCTGACACTGGGGCGAAGGCAAATTTGGCAATCGGGACCAGCACAGGCTGCAGACGATTCCGGCCTCGAGCCGTGTGAGCAGACGCTCGCATGAAACGCAGCCGCGGGGGAGAAGCAGATCGAGGGCGCCGCCGAGGTATTCACGGATGACGCTGGTTCGACCACGATTGGGCGTTCGTCGGGCGGCTGCTCCCTCACCTTCCGATCGGGCTCGATCTACAGAAGCGACTGGCGCATCACTTCCCGATCGGGCTCGATCCCGAACCACCTCTGAAAGGAGAGCGCTCCCTGTTCCAGCAGCATCGGCAGGCCGTCGGCAGCCGGGTTGCCCCTCTTTCGCGCGGCTTTCACCCACGGCGTGCCTCCTCCGCGGTGGTAAACGAGATCCATCACCGCAGCGGTCTTTGGAATTAATCCGACGTCAATGGGCTGTTCGGCCTCTCGCTGGCCAACGGGCGTAGCATTGATAACCAATGTCGCGTTGACGAGTGCCGCCTCGATACTCTTTTCCGCGCGCGCGACATCGCGAAAGCGTTTGGCCAGCTTCGACGCGTGATCGAAGTGGCGCGCGACGATCGCAACCTTCACGTCACTCCACTGCTCGGCTGCGGCAATAACCGCGGCGGCGGCCCCGCCGCTTCCCAGCACGACGATCCGCGCCCCCTTTGTCTCGCCTCCGAGGAGTGCCCGCGCCGCGGCGTCGAAGCCGCCGACATCCGTGTTGTCCCCGTGCAGCCGACCAGACTCGAACCAGAATGTGTTCACCGCTCCGACGCGCTCGGCGGTATCGGTGAGCGCGTCACAGCTGGCGTGCACCGCGACCTTGTGTGGAATCGTCACGTTGCCAGCGACTCCGAGGTCCTTGAACTTCTTGAGGAGGGCGCGGAGATCGCGAGGCATCACGTCCACCGTCTCGTAAAGAACAGAAATCCCCGCTGCGCGTAGCGCCGCATTCTGAAAGATCGGCGAAAGTGAATGCGCGACCGGATGTCCGAGGAGCACGAGACGCCCGGGATTCGTCTTCACTTGAATCGGACGGTCAGGTGGCAAGGCGATCGAACAGCTTCTCGAGCTCTGCCTCCAGCACATCCGCGGTGTGCCGGTAGGCTTCGAGATCGCCGCCGTAAGGGTCCGCGACTCCCTGGTTCGTAGTGCCCGAGGCGTATTCGTCGATCACATGAACCTTGCCGCGGCCGCCGAGCTGTTTGACCTGTTCGAGATGTCCTGGAGTCATCACGAAAATGAGATCGGCCTCGGAGACGATCGTCGGCGTGAGCTTCCTCGCGCGATGTCCGGTGAGATCGATTTCCCGCTCCATGCCGACGAGAAGGGCCTCGTCGGTGGCCGGGATGTTGTCCCACGCATTCGTGCCGGCGCTCGAGATGTTGAGGTTCTCGATTCCGCGGCGCCGCGCGATCTTGCGCGCGAGCGCTTCCGCCATGGGGCTCCGGCAGGTGTTGCCGCTGCAGACAAAGAGCAGATTCATTCTCTACGCATCACCAACAAGGTCGGGAACACTCTCTCGGAGAGTCGCGGCCGGAATGGCGCCAGGTCGAATGACTCGTGGCAGCCTGCCAGTGCAGTCGACAACCGTCGACGGCTGCGATTCGCGGAGACGTCCGCCGTCGAGAACTCGCAACGTGCCCCTCATGATTGCGTCGTTCCATTGCGTGACGATCTGATCTGCGGAGGTCGCGGGCGGTATCCCCGGTCGGTTTGCACTCGTGGAAGTTATCGGTTGTCCGTGCGCGAGAATCAGCCGCGCGAGCGAACGATGTGGCGTCCACCGCACCGCGACGCCGCCCTCCGGCCCGCGCACTCTGTCGGGCACTCGCTTCTCGCCGCCGGGAAGCACGAGCGTCAAAGGCCCCGGCCAGAACCGCGCCGCGAACGTCGACGCATAACCGGTGAGATGGAGGCCGAGCCGCGTTATCATCTCGCTGCCCGCGACGAGTAACAGAAATGGTTTTCCCTGCGGCCGTCCCTTGAGGTCCACGAGCTGCTGCACCGAGCGCTCATCGATCGCTCCGCCGAATCCATAGACCGTCTCGGTTGGGTATGCCAACACCTTGCCGGCGGCGAGGTGGGCGAGCGTTCCATTGATCGCTGCCTCGACCTCCTCTGTCGACCAGAAGGGCACGACCATCGGTTGGGACTTCATTCGCGGAAGATACTTAGTGCCTCCGCGAGCGCGAAATCATTTTCTTCGGTGATCTTGAGCGCTCGCTCGCTCCCGCGAACGACAACGACCGGAAGTCCGATCTGCTCGCACAACGCGGCGTCATCGGTCGCCACGCGGTCTGCCTCCCGCGCCTCGCGGTGCGCGCGCTCGAGAACCTCGCGCGGAAATCCCTGCGGAGTCTGCGCTCTCCACAAACCGAAGCGGTCGACCGTCACTACCACCTTGCCACTCGAATCCACGCGCTTGAGCGTGTCGGAGACCGGAAGCGCGGCGACGGCGCCGTTTCCCTTCCGCGCCTCTTCAATCACGCGCGCGATCGTCTCCGCGGACACGAGAGGGCGGGCAGCGTCATGGATGACCACGATCTTGCACTCAACCGGAAGATCCTCGAGACCGTTGGCCACCGATTCGCTCCGATGACGTCCCCCAACGGACAGAAGAAGACGGTCGGCGTCGCTCTGGAAGATCCAGGGTGGCGGGTCTCCGACGTACTCGCGCGGCAGGACGCAGACAACCATTGCGACGTCCGGTCGGGACTGGAACGTCTGAATGCTGTGGAGCAGCATCGGCTTGCCGGCAACCCACCGAAATTGTTTGAGCTCGGCAGATCCGGTGCGGGACCCACTACCCGCGGCGACGATTATTACACCGACGTCGCGCTTCATTGGGGGAAGGGGGACGGGGGAAGGGGGAAGAAGGATGCAGGGAGGAAACTTCGGGGCGCAGCTGCGAAGCTCCCCTTCCCTCTTCCCTCTTCCCCCTTCCCTCGAAGTGTCATTTAACCGTGAAACAGCTGTCGAAACAGATCGTTGACTGTGCGCACACCGATGATTTCGAGCCCGCGCGGTCCCCGTTTTGGGATTCCCCGCTCCGCCATGTACGCGGTCGTCATCCCCATCTTCGCCGCCTCGCCCAGCCGTCGCTCCGCTTGAGAAACAGGCCTGATCTCGCCGCCGAGGCCGACTTCGCCGAGAAAGATCGCAGAGCTCGCGACGGGCCGATCATACACGCTCGATGCGAGAGCGCTCGCCACCGCGAGATCTCCAGCTGGCTCCTGCATCCGCACTCCTCCGACAACATTCAGAAAGACGTCGAGCTGCGAGAAAGATAGGCCGGCACGCTTATCGAGCACAGCGAGCAGGAGCGCCAGGCGACGCCCATCGAACCCGGTGCTGACGCGCTGAGGAGTTCCGTAGCCGGCCTTCGCCGCGAGTCCCTGAATCTCGATGAGGACCGGACGCGAGCCTTCCAGCAGAGCGGTGACCGCGCTGCCCGAAGAATTGTTGAGGCGGTCGCCGAGGAAGAGCTCTGATGGATTCTCGACGGCGATGAGCCCTTCTTCCGTCATTCTGAAGACGCCGATCTCATCGACGCTTCCGAATCTGTTCTTGGTTGCGCGAAGGATGCGGTGTTCCAGCATTCCCTCGCCCTCGAAGTAAAGAACCGTATCGACGATGTGCTCGAGCGTTTTGGGGCCCGCGATGCCGCCGCCCTTCGTAACGTGTCCCACGGCGAACACCGTAGTCTCGGTTTCCTTGGCGAAGCGCATCAGCCTCGCGGCGCACTCCCTCACCTGCCCGACATTTCCGGGCGCGCCCTCGAGATCGCTCGTGAATACCGTCTGAATGGAATCGACTACGATCGCATCGAGCTTCTGGGAGCCGGCAGTTGCAATGATCGTCTCGAGCAACGTCTCATTGAGCAAGGAGACGTCCTCGGCGGAACCGTGCAAACGCTCGGCGCGCAGCTTGACCTGGAGCGCGGATTCCTCACCCGACACGTAGAGCGTCGAGTGACCGAGCTCCTGAAGGCGCCCCGCGACCTGAAGCAGCAACGTCGACTTTCCGATGCCTGGTTCCCCGCCTACGAGGACCATCGACCCCGGAACGATCCCGCCGCCGAGCACGAAGTCGAATTCTTTGATGCCCGTCTTGAGGCGGCGGCCAGCCGAGCTCTTGATGTCGCGTAGTCGAGGGGTCGGTGCAACGCTACCGCCCTCGCCCATGGATTTCTGACCGCCGGCACGGCGGCTCGAGG
>Ga0193724_1000343_pt1 | contig 11195 bp, 5 predicted proteins | sample H2a1metaG_FD_146005 | JGI IMG/M metagenome (GOLD analysis project Ga0193724, IMG submission 146005) | Soil microbial communities from a riparian zone of the East river system, Colorado, United States - H2a1 | ecosystem: Environmental > Terrestrial > Soil > Riparian zone | place: USA: East River... | reverse complement strand
CTCTGCGCCTCGGTAGGCAAAGTCGTCCCTGATTGGTGGAACTCGGGCTGGTTGAACGCGCGCTATCTCGCGCGGCACCTCGGCGCTAAAATCGGAGGTGCGAAAGGGTGGGAGTGGATGGCGACAGAGTTGGCTGTCGGTCGTGAAGGTGCGGTGAAAATTGCGGATGGTGTGGAGCTAGAACTGCACGGCCAGGTCGATTTGGTGCTCGCGCAAAATGACGCGCTCAGTTTTGCCGGGCAAAAGATCTGGATTGTCGATTACAAAACCAATTCTACCAGGGAACTGAAGACCTCCGATCTGCACGACAATCTGGTCAAAGGCACAACATTGCAGCTCGGTCTTTATGCGCTAGCCATGCGCGAGCGCGGCGCCGCCGAAGTAAGCGTGAGCATTATTTCGCTCGCGGTTAAAAACGTCGGGGCACAATTGTCCGTTGTCGATCTTGCACCGCATACCGACGTCTTTGCTGATCTCGCGGAAATGCAGTGCACCGGGGTTTTCGGAATGAAAGGTGAGATCCGTCCAGCGTTTGGTTACAGCGCCTCCTATCCGCTCGCAACGTTGCAGATCGACAACGACATTTTGGAAGATAAATGGGCGCTGACGCATCCCGCGCTCGTCCTTGAGAAAGAGGAGTGGGAAATATGGTGAAGCCGCACGACGAGTCCTTGCGCGCTCGTTTTGCCAGCGAGCTGGATCGCAATTTTTCTGTGGTCGCATCGGCAGGTTCGGGCAAAACCACTGCGATCACGGAGCGCATTTTGTCGATCGCGCGTTCGCCGAACGCCGCGGAAACGCTGCCGCATCTGGTCGTCGTCACGTTCACCAATCGTGCGGCGGACGAAATGCAACAGCGCACGCGGGAAGCTCTGCTGCAGGAAAATTTGCGACAGGACGTGCAGATTGCATTCAATCGCGCCTTCTTCGGCACGATTCACTCGTTCTGCATGAAACTCCTGACCGACTTCGGTCACTACCTTGGTTTGCCCGCGCCGCTAGAGTTGGCAAGCGAAGACGATGACGACCTCTGGCAGGAGTTCGCGCAAAGCCAAACTCGAGTTGGCCGGTCATTAAGCGACAAGGACCGCGCCACGCTTCTGCGTTTTGTGCAGGCGCGCGACCTGATGGACCTGGCCCGAGGCGTGGGCTCGTCTGCGCTACCCGTGCCACCGCTGTCGTCATGTCCGACTCCCGATTTCGCGGAAGTTTACTCACAATCGGATAGGGGAAACGACAACATCAGGAAATCGCAAGCAGAATTGCGAGACTGGGAGACGCGGCACGCCGGCGATTGGGAGTACTTGCGCTGGCCGTTTTGTTTCACGGCGGCAAACGCCCGGTTCACACAGCTTTGGCAGGAGAAATTTGCCCCGCTGCGAAAATGGGTGTGCGATGCGGCCACCTGCGTCGCGGCAGAGGTGCAACATGATTATCTCGATTTTCGAATCGACCGCGGACTCGTCACCTACGGAGATCAAATCGCGCTCGCAGAGAAGTTGCTGCAACATCCGGTCGCCGCACAGAGGATTCGCGAAGAGAACTTTCGTGTGATTCTCGACGAGGCACAGGACACTGAGCCGTTGCAATTTTCCGTGCTGCTGGAAGCGACGCGCCTGCCGGAAGCGAGGGGCCTTTGGTTGCAAGATCGACATCTAGGTCCGCGGCCCGGGTACTTCTCCATGGTCGGCGATTTCCAGCAATCGATTTACTGGGAGCGCGCAGACCTGAATTATTACAGAGCTGTTCACGAAGCGCTCATCGCCGACAATGACGGCGAGAGTCTGGAATTTGCCGTCACGTTTCGGCTAGACCAAAAGCAGCTCGATTTCGTTAACGAAACTTTCCGTGAGATTTTGAATAACAAAGACGGACAGGTGCCCTTCGTCGAATTGCGGCCGCGGCCGAACATTCTTCCTGGAAAAGTAATTCGCGTGCCGCTCATCGCGGAGGAGTTGTTGCCGGAAGGAAAAAAACTGAAGGACTATCAAAAGGCACGCATTGAAGCGGAATATCTGGCGCGCTGGATTAGGGCCGCAGGACTGAAAAAACTTTCGGCGGATTCGTGGCGGGAGGTGGCGATCCTTTGTCCGCGCAAAGCCTGGCTGCAAACGACGGCCGCAGCTTTACGACGCGTCGGTTTGCCGGTGGCGATCCAATCTGAACGCGATGTCAAAGGCGACAGCCCGGCTTATGCGTGGCTGACCGCGCTCCTGACGATCATGACCGACCCGCTCAATGCTTACGAAGTCGTCGGCGTGCTCCGCGAGATCTTCGGCGCGTCCGATCACGATCTTGCCGTCTTTTCCGAAGGGCAGAAAGCGAGATTTCGCATCGACGAGATGTTGTCGGCGACCGGCAGAATTTCCTCCCGCTTACGTGCGCTCGTAGAAATTCGCCAACGCGCAGAAGGTCTGGCGTTATTCGACGCCGTTACTTTGATCGTCGAGCAGACGCAGTTGCGCGAGCGTTTGCTCCTATTGCCCGCGACGGAGTTCGGCGATCTCTCGCGTGAACTCGATGCCTTGCTCGCACAAGCGGCGGAAGCGGAAGCGAACGGAATGATCCTGGCGCAGTTCGCCGAACACTTACGCAACGATTTCCCGACGCCGCGCGCCGTCCGTTTTTCTGCCGACGACAACGCGATCCAACTCATCACTTCGCACAAGGCAAAAGGCTCGGAATGGCAGGCTGTGATCGTGCCATTCCTCGCGCGCGACGTGCGGCCGCCGTCGCGGCGTTATCCGCATTTGGTGAAATCACCTGTGGATGGCGAACGGATTATCGCGCTCGGCAAAGAAGACAAATCAAAGGATTTGAAAGACGCGATCGAGCGTGCCCAACAGCAGGAACTTGAACGCCTTCTCTATGTCGCAACAACGCGGGCGCGCCACACGCTCGTACTTGTGCTCGACCAGGAAATCTTCTCCAACAGCGAGGGCAAACTGTCGAGAACGGCACAAATTCGACGGTTGGTTCGCGACAAGGATTTTTATTCCGGCGAATTCGATCAACACAGCAGCACGATCGATGAAGTCCTCGAACTTTCCCAGGACGTGGCGCACGCATCGCAGAAAAACGGCGCCGAAATCGAGTCGTTAAGTTCTCGCGAACTCAAGCGCGCTGCGAAACGCGCTTCGGAATTCGTGCGCAAGATCACACCGAGCGCGCTCGATTCGGAAGTTCCTGCCGAGGTACGGACGCGCTCGCGGCTCGATAACCTGGCCACGCTCTACGGCCGCTGGTGGCACAGATTTTTCCAGCGTCTGAATTGGAGGGGCGGAATCGAATCCGTGCAAGAGTTGTTCGAAGAACAATTACCCACCTGTCCCGACCCTGAATCCGCGGCGAAAGACTGGAAGGCAACACGCCAGAACTTGTTCAACGATGCCAGCATCGCTCGTTTTCTTGCGAGCGATGAAACGTTATTTTATTCCGAGTTTCCGTTTTTGTGGCGCAGGAACGACCGCAGCGTGCTCGAAGGCTTGATCGATTCGATCATGATTAACCGCAAAGCTGGGCAGTGTCTTCTCCTTGACTGGAAAACAAACGATGTTTCATCAAGCGATGCCGAAATATTTCGCACGCGTTACCGTCCGCAGTTGGCGGCGTACTGGAAAGTAGTCGAGGCAATTACCGGTCTCGAGGTGGAAGCTGGCTTGTTTTCGACCGCCCTGGGACGTTTGCTGCCTTACTCTAAGGATGAACTGCAAAGCGAGTGGCGCCGTCTGGAACAACTTCCGCCCGGACGACTCGAGAACGAGATTCGACCGGACGCGCCCGATGACTCTTAATGGAAGCACAAAGGCCCTCAGGCAACGATGCGCAGGTGGCTGGCTCCGCGTCCGAACTTGCTAGCTCTCGCGTTCGCCGCGGATGAATTGCTCGACGCAGCGATACGCTTCGTCGTCGCTCATTTGAACCGGCGGATGCTTCGAGAAATAGGCAGACGGGGAATGCAACACGCCGCCGATGCCCCGATCCAGCGCAAGCTTGCAGCAACGGATGGCGTCGATCGCCACGCCGGCTGAGTTTGGCGAATCTTCGACGGAAAGTTTCACGTCCATTTCCATCGGCACATCGCCGAAGAGCCGGCCTTCCACTCGGATAAAAGCAATCTTGTTATCGAGCTGCCAGGGCACGTAATCGCTCGGGCCGATGTGAATATTTTCGTCTGACAGACGCTCGCCGATCACAGATTGCACCGCTTCGGTTTTCGAGGTCTTCTTCGACGCCAGCCGGGTGCGATTGAGCATGTTTAAGAAATCAGTGTTACCGCCAGTGTTCAGTTGATAGGTGCGGACAAGCTTCACGCCGCGCTTGCGAAAAAGATCAACCAGCGCTCGATGCACGATCGTAGCGCCCATCTGCGCTTTGATGTCATCCCCGATGATCGGCAGATTCTTATCGGCAAATCGCCTTGCCCACTTTGGATCGCTGGCGATGAAAACAGGAATGTTATTGACGAACCCGAGTCCGGCTTCCAGGGCACAACCCGCGTAGAAGCGGGTCGCCTCTTCCGAACCGACTGGCAGATAATTGACCATCAACTCCGCGGAAGAGTCCTTTAGTTCGGCGATGATCTGTTCGCGGGTAGATTCTTTCTCCAGGGGAAGGAAGGTGCGGAGGGGATCCTGATCGCGCATGTGCCCAGGGTACCCATCGAAAACGCAGCCCATTTTCACGATGGCACCGGTGAGCTTAACCTTTTCACAGAAGACCTTCGTGCAATTGGGAGGCGAGAAGATGGCTTTGCTGACGTCCAGGCCCACCTTGCGGCGGTCGATGTCAAAAGCGGCAACTATTTCGATGTCGCTCGGCCCGTATGAACCGATTTGGCGATGCATCAATCCGATGCCAGTGCTGTTGACGGAGGAGCCGTCATAAAAATTGATTCCCTGGACGAGAGAGCTGGCGCAGTTGCCAATGCCGACAATGGCGATTCTTATTTTTCTCATTTCTAAAGTGTTAAAGCTGAAAAACTACCTGAATTACATTATTCGGAGCAAGACACAAGTTAGGCCGCTTCAATTGGGGTCGTTGTGCCGCCTCAGGCGGCTCCGAGTATTGCAAACGCCGAATGTGTCCGAAGTCGCGCCCGCTTGCAAGAACTGATATAAGGGCAACAGTCACGGGCATTCCTGGTACAAGGAGGGCCCTTGTTTAAGGAGATATACGAAATGCGTTCGAAGTTTGCGGCCATCGGCATACTGATTGCTGCTTTGTCCGCGTCGTCGCGAGCATTCGGGGTTCCCATTTACACGATCGAACAAGCGGTCGCTATCGCCCAAGCGCACAATCCCGATATCGAGATTGCGCGGAAGAAAGTACAAGGCGCGCGGGGCGGCTGGGTGGAAGCGCGGTCGGGATATCTTCCGTGGCTAAGCTCGACCGGACTGGTCGATAAACGACAGCAACAGAGTCAATCGGAACTCCGCCAGGAAGATTACAACGTAATTCTCAAGCTCGAACAGAATCTTTACACTGGCGGAGCAGTACCCAGCCAGGTGGCCATCGCGCGGTTAAATATCGAGAAGCAGAACTATGAGTTGCAGGAGATCGCCAGCCGAGTGGCGATGGATGTGCGAATCGCGTTCAACGAACTTCTGCTTAATCGGGCGAAGGTGGGTGTGCGGCAAAATTCGGTGAGAGTCCTGGAGGAGGAACTCAAGAGCCAGCAGCAAAGCTTCAGCGCGGGCATTGTTGGTAATTTGAACGTACAGCGCGCTGAAGTGGCTCTGGCCAACGAGCAGCCGGAACTTTTTAACGCGCAGACGCAATTGAAAAATTCCTACCTCCGACTCGGCGACCTTTTCGGCACGGAGGTCCGTCCCACAGGCGAGACAGCCCCATTTGAGGTTTCTGGAGAATTACAATATCAACCGAATCATCCTGATCTGAACGATTGCCTCGTACGCGCCGACGCAAATCGGCCAGTAATCAAAGCCCGGCTAAAGGACATCGAGATCGAGGACCAGCAGTATATCCTCGACCGCAGCGCGATGCGGCCACATGTGCGCGCTTTTTCCGGCTACGAGGTCTACAGCGAGCGCGATCCCGCCGTCGGTCCAGAATTTAATTACGGCGGCGTGGTGGGGATAAACGCGACGTGGAACATCTTTGATGGGTTTGCGACGAAGGGCCGCATGCAAGCCACCCGCGCCCGGCGCGAAGCAGGCGTGCAAGCTCTAGCAGCCGCTCGCCGTGCCGTCGCCTCGGAAGTGCGCAGCGCCTTCTTTGATCTCCAACAGGCTGACCGCGTGCTCGAAACGGAGACAAATAATGTTCAGGCGGCAGATGAAACTCTCGATATTGCGAAAAGCAATTTTGCCGCTGGATTGGGAACCCAGCTGGACATTCTGCAAGCCGCATCCGACGTGACTCGGACTCGCACCACCCGACTCAGCTCGATTTATTTGCACAACGCGGCGCTGGCGCGTCTGACGCACGCCTGCGGGAGTTCTGCTGAGGAGCTAAATTTTGGATCAAAAATCGAGACCGCACAGAAAGACAACCGCAGGGCGACGCAAGCTGCTGATGTTGCGCGTCCACCGAAGAAGTTAGGCCAGCGATGAAGCGAAGATTTGTGTGTTTGGAAAGCTTTGGGAGCCGCACGACGCCAAAGCTCCTAAGCATGATTTTGGTTGCTTGTTTCGCACATCCAACTCGTGCGGTCACATTGGAAACGATCCTCCAAACCGCACTGGAAAGGAATCCGGCCATCCAGGAAGCGAAATCAGATCTGGAAAAAGCTGCCGGGCAACGGCTGGTTTTTCGTTCCGTCGCATGGCCCGACGCTGAACTGGGTGTTCCAGCGGGTGTTCAGGCTGGCCATCGCGCCGGTGAAAGCGGAGTAAAAGGCTTTGGCGTGGGACGCGGCGTCTTAACCCAGACTCTGTTCAACGGGGGTCTGCCCGCTTCCATGCGGCGCGGCGATATCGAAGTCTTGATTGCGCAACAGCAATTGAACGTTGCCGTCGTGGACCAATTGCACGCAGCGCGCCTCGCGTTTTACGCGGCCCTCTACAATCGCTCGCTGGAATCTATCCGCAGGGAACAACAACAAAGGCTACAGGACAACGTAACTACTCAAAGAACCCGTTACGAGGCCGGGTTGGCCGCCAAGAGCGCACTTACAAGCGCAACTGTACAAGCATCTGAGTTGGAAACACAAGTTGAAGGCGCGCATCGCGCCTATTTAGACGCGCAACTGCAATTGGCCTTAGCGATGGCGGTCGATCCGGGAAAGGCGTCGCTGCCCGAGCCTGAAGGCGAACTGCAATCAATCCCCATGCGGGTCGATCTCGATTCCGAAACAGCAGCGGCCTTACAGCGCAGAGCGGATCTTAAGCTGGCGCGGTTGTTCGTGCGCGCTGCCAACGAAGATCAGCGAATTATCGCAGCAGACTACTACCCGATCGTAACGGGAAGTCTTCCGGGCGAATACGTTCCGGTAACGGGAATTCATCGCGAAGGCTCCACGAGCAAGACACAGGATTTTATTGGATCGGAAATCCGCGAGAAGGCGGTGTACACGTGGCGGGTCATAGACAACGGCAACGTGGGAGGCGCAGTTCTCAAGGCGCGCTCGGCGCGAGAGATAAACGAACTGACGTGCCGGAAACTGGCGGTGAATATTCCCCGCGAGCTCTCGCGTATCGCGAACGATCTTAAGACAACCGAGGTACGCGAAAAATCACTCTCCTCCGCAACAGCCGCCGCGGAGGAAAGCGCACGCGCCGTGCAGGAAAACCTGGCCAGTGGCCTGGCGTCGCCACTCGAATACCGCGTTACACAAAATTTCTTTTTGGAGACCAAGAGCGGACTATTGGAGGCGATCTATCAACACAATCTCGCGTTGGCTGAGTGGGACCGCGCCACTGGGCGCTATTTTCAATTTTCGGACGGCAACACGAAATCGCGGTAGATGCAGCGGGCGATAGACTGCGCCGGCTTATAGCCACCAAGCCTCAAGCGGGTGCGTCCGCCGTGCGCAGCCGCAATGCGGTGCGACGCCTCGACCCGCCTTCGCCCCGCTACGGCGCGGCAGGCACAGCGAGGCGGCTACAACAACTCGCCGTCTATCCTCTGCATCTTTTTAGCTACCTTCGCTGATCGAACGGACGTTTCTGCTTCGGTGTCTTGGGTATAATGCGTTCGAATATCTGGCAAAAAGCAGGCGCGAGAACGATAACGGCTGGGCACCAGTTTATTGCAAAGAAGGGCTACGGACACCAGACTAGCTTTCCAAAATTGAAATTGCCGGAATCAAAAAGACTTTTGCTGGGCGGTGGCGCAGCACTCCTGCTCCTTCTCGCGCTGGCATATTATTTCCTGATGCCGGTGGCGGAAGTGGTCACAGTCCGCCGTGGTACGGCCATCTCCGCGGTTTATGGAACTGTGCGGATCGAGCCTGCCTTTGTGGTGCGGGTTCGTGCGCAAAATGACGGGTTCCTTCGGTTGGCCGAAGCTTTCTCGGCTGGTCGTGGTGCAATCGGCAAGAGCGTTGAGAAAGGACAGTTGTTGGCGACAATCGCCGATGAGGAGACATCCCGGGACCTGAAGCAGGCTCGAGGCGATTTGCAGGCGGCCATCGACCGCGCGGCTGTTCCGCTCCCTTCTTCGGAGCTGCTTAAAGCAGCTGAGGACAATCTGCAACGACTCGAAAAGGTTGTCGGCTCGGGCAATGTGCCCGCAGTCGAATATCAGAAGGCGAAGAGCGAAGCGAATCGCCTGCGTGGCGCAGTAGAATCGGAGCGGATTGAGCGCGATCGCAATCTCAATTCGCTTCGAGAAACAACGAAAAAACTCGAGGCCCAGATGAAGAACTCGGAGGTGCGCGCGCCAATCGACGGTGTTCTCACCAACGTCCAGACAATTGATGGAGAGCTGGTTTCGGACGGCAACGAGCTTTTCACCGTTTCGTCGCACAAGAATTACGTTCGCGGCGAAGTAAACGAGGAAGATGTAGGTGAAGTGAAACCCGGGATGACGGCAAAAGTGCAATTGTATGCTTATCGGACCAAAACTTTCACCGCCCACGTTTCGTCAGTCCAACCTGCGGCCGACCCGACTACTCAGCGCTACACGGTTGTACTGGAGATGGAAGATCCCCCAGACAACTTGATGACTGGAATGACCGGCGAGATGAACATTATTACCGGGACGCACAAAAATGCTCTTCTGGTGCCCACGCGCGCACTTCTTGTCGATCAGGCGTTGGTCGTCAAGGGAGGCATTGTGCATTCTCGCACGGTCGGCGTTTGCAGAAGTGACCACCGGCCTAACAGAAGGCAGCCGCGTGATCGTTTCCGACCAGGACAAATTCCACCCCGGCCAAGCAGTACGGCAACGGATGGTCAATTCACCGCCGCCCCCGAAAGAACCATGACCCCGCCGCTTTATATTGCCTTGCGTTTTCTGACGCATCGCAAGCGGGCATTACTTCTGAGCCTTAGCGGGGTCGTTTTCGGAGTCGCGATCTTTATCTGCACGCAGGCGCAAACCCAGGGGTTTTCGCGCTATTTCATCGACTCAACCATCGGTAGCAATGGCGCGCTGGTTATCAAATCGCGTTTTCGCCCGCGCTACGAACCGTTGATGGTTTCGGCGAAGAGCTCCAAGGGAACAACGGTCGGGCGTCGTCTGTATTTTGAAGGCATCACTAACGCCAATGAAATCATGCGGGTAAGCAGGCAATTCTCCAATGTCGTTTCCTGTTCGCCAGTCCTGCGCGGAACGGTCAGCGCTCGCGCGGGATTTGAGAACGCGACTGTCGAACTTTACGGCATCGATCCGGCTCTGCATGCGCGAACGACTGATCTTCTCCACCAGTTGATTGACGGCAACTTCGATGACTTTCGAAATAACACGAGCTCGATCATCGTCGGTTCGCGCCTGGCGGAGTTACTGCAGGCTGGTGTCGGCGACACGGTGCAATTGCTCGCGCCAAATGGCGAGTACTGGCGATTCACCGTTGCAGCGATTGCTCGGGCAGGAATTGGTTCGATTGATTCAACCCGAGTCTATTCGCATGCCAGGGTCGCGCAGGCTTTGCTGCAACAACCCTCCGGCGCGTCAATGATCATATACAAACTGCGAAATCCCAACCGGGCGCCTGCTTTGGCCAGCCGTTTCGAAGCGCTTTTTCAGCACAACGCTTCGAGTTGGCAGGAACGCGAGGAAAGCACACTGCAACTTTTTTTGACCCTAAGAATGTCCGTCGCGATTACGGTTTCTCTTATCATTCTACTCGCCGGATTCGGGATTTTTAATGTTCTTACCATGTCGGTCCTCGCGAAAATAAAGGAGATCGCCATTTTGCGTTCGATGGGTTACCGGCGGATCGACATTTCCTCCATTTTCTTGTGGCAGGGCGCCTTGATCGCCGCAGCGGGATCACTGCTCGGCTGCTTGCTTGGTGCGTTGCTGACCTGGGGCGTATCGCATATTCCCATTCGTCTCCGAGGCTTGCTATACACGAATTACTTTTTAGTGACATGGGATTGGAGACACTACGTATTTGCGACGTTGCTAGCGATTCTCGCCGTTTTCATCGCGAGTTACGTCCCGGCGCGTCGCGCTGCTCAACTGGCGCCAGTCGTTACTATTCGGGGTTCAAGATGAGCTCGGAAGCCTGCCTTAGTTGCGAAGGGATTGAACGCTATTTGGGCGAAGAGGAGGAACGTGTACATGCCCTACGGGGCGTATCACTCGATATTGAGCCGGGCAGTGTCCACGCGGTAGTTGGCCCGTCGGGCTGCGGCAAGAGCTCGTTGCTGTACATTCTGGGTCTGCTCGATCTGCCCGACGCCGGCAGCGTTTCAATCGAATCGGAGCCGGTTTCCCAACTTAGCGACGACGAGCTCGCGCGAAGACGGAGCAAATTCATCGGTTTCATTTTTCAATTCCATTTTCTGATGGAGGATTTCACCGCGCAGGAGAACGTGATGATTCCGATGCGCAAGCTCGGGGAGCTTTCCGACGGTGAGATGCGCGAACGCGCTGCCGGTCTGCTGGAAGCGGTTGGTTTGGGCGACAAATTACGGAGACCCAGTCGTCATCTTTCCGGAGGCGAGCAACAACGTGTGGCAATCGCCCGGGCGCTGGCAAATGATCCCAAAATCATTCTGGCGGATGAGCCCACAGGCAACCTTGATACTGCCAACTCCGAGCGCGCCTTTGAACTGCTTCAA
>Ga0193724_1000341_pt1 | contig 11198 bp, 21 predicted proteins | sample H2a1metaG_FD_146005 | JGI IMG/M metagenome (GOLD analysis project Ga0193724, IMG submission 146005) | Soil microbial communities from a riparian zone of the East river system, Colorado, United States - H2a1 | ecosystem: Environmental > Terrestrial > Soil > Riparian zone | place: USA: East River... | reverse complement strand
TTTGATGTCCGGCAGTAGTTCAGTTTGCAATTCTTTTACTTCTTCCAAAAGTTGCTTTTCTTTGGCATCAGCTTTTTGAGATAGCGTTTCAAATTCATCCATCTCTTTTTTCTTGGCCTTTATATCCTGCCACTTATTGAAGGCGGCGACCTCTTGGGCGGCATTATCGTACTGGTCACGGATGGCATCGTATTCCTTTTTGGCGGACTTATTAGCTTCCACAAATTTTTCCCCAGCAATAACCGACTTACTTACTTCGTCCAGTTCATTTTGGAGGTTGTCAATCTGGGTGGCGATACTTTCTTTTCTTTCATTAAGCTGCTTCAGTTTTGTTTCGGCTTGCAGGAGTTTGTCGGACTTTTTCCCGGCCTCATCCAATTTTGCGGACAAGTCTTTGATGTCTGTTTTTTTGGTGTACTTCTTTTCAGATGCTTCCCATTTTTCAAACATCGGCTCGTTGCTTAAATATTCTTTCAGCCCTTTGTATGAACGGTTGGCATCAGCACGGGTGGACACAGATGCTTTGATGCCATCTTTCAGTTTCTTCATTTGGGCATCGAACTGTTCTGCCGATTTACCGGAATAACTGGATAACCACTTGACAATATCTTTCAGCGGTTTGTTTTTTATTTCCATTGGAGAAACGCCGGGGACACCCAATAGTTCCTTCATTTTTGTTATTGGCTCTTTCACTTCTTCCCCTTCATAGGTGAGCAGGAATTTGCTTTTTGTTACCCGGACTGAATAGGTGTTCCGGTCTTTGCCCACAAAGTCAAAGTTGATGTCTATTTTGCCGCTTTCAAGGTTCACAAAATCTTTATTATCTTTTGACAGATGACCGCAGGCTACGAGCAGGGCATTCAGCAAACTTGTTTTACCTACTGAATTATCGCCGGTAGCTTTAACAAATTTTGATGTGCCGAAATCAATGATGACCGGACTTGAGGGGCCGATCCCTGCAAATGCGTTTACTTCCAATTTTTTAAGTTTCATGTGTTAGTTGTTTTTTATTTGAATAATTCAGGTTGTTCAAGTTTTTTAGATACAGCCCTCAGATAATTCGATGCGTCTTGCACTATTTCTTTTTTTGTTGGCCGTTGTGGAATCTCAAGCCAATATTCCATTTCTTCTGTTTTGCCATCTGCTGATTTTCGCCACTCTTTTTTACATTCTTTTCTGTTCGCAAAAATATCTCGCAATCTCCTGCCATCAATATTATATTCTCTTTCCAGTTGCCTCGCTGTTAATCTTTTCCCTTGATACATTAAATACAAAACAATATTGCAATGCCGGGAAAACTTTTTGCCGTTGTCTTTCAGATGTTGTTCTGAACTTTCATTGTTTTCTCTATCGTGCATCAGGTCGCTCATGCTTTTGGAAAGTTTAATCCCAGGAAAAAGAAATTTCTTATATCATCGGTAGTGAAGTCAAAATACTTTTCTTCCACTATTTCCATTGTTATATTATTTTTTTCGCAGGCATCCCGGACATCTCTCATAGCCACAAATTTACCTTCAGGGAAAACATCTGTCATTCGTATTCTGATTGTATGTTTTGGTTCGCTCATTACTTATTTACTTTTTTAACATCAGCCACTAAATAAATTTCCATCCCTCCTTCTGCTGAAAATGATCTCTTATTTCCTGTTATCACAAACTTTCCTTTTGAACAATCTATGGTAGCGTTGGCATCCTGCATTGCTACTTCATAATCACCACGGTCAATCTTTAATTTTATTGGCCCCGGTGCGCCCAGAGGAACAGGATTCACCTGAAATAAAATCAGCCAATAGGTCATACATCCTTTATTTTTTTTAAAACTTGCATCAACCGGGTTTCTGTCTTTCCGAACCTGTATTGGGCGCCCTCAAAGTTCTCCCGGTTGATACAAGCCTATTCATCTTCTCCATCCTGTTCTGGTTTATCGAACACTCCTGATGCTTTGGCCTTCGCCACGAATTTATCCCATAGCGGGAATAAAACTTTAGCTTCTTTGATCGTGTCAAGGTTTGCGGGAGTTAGCTTCATTGTATAGGTTGCTGGCTGCCCCTTTCTGACTGTTGGTATTTCAGTACCCTCAAGAACGTGGCGGCGGAAAGCAGCGTTCCATTTGCTTATTTGCTTATCCCATTTTTCTTTGAAATGGTCTATATTTTTATACCCGTAAGACATGGTGAGGTACGGGCTATATTCCACTTTGTTTGATTTAACAAACCTGTAAGACGCTTCTTCAAACAATATCTCTTCATCTTTCGGCGGGATATGTTTTAAATAATTTTTACCGATACTGTCATTGTAATATGCGGTCATGGTGGACACATCTTCTTTGTACTCTTTAAGCAACCCCTTTTCTCTTGTAATGTCAAACTCCTGTATCACAACGTCCTCACGACTGATGTAGGTTAGCAATCCTTTTTCAATGTGTTTGTTGGCAAGAAGGTAGTGTAGCCCTTGTAATGGATGCCCCCGGCGTGGCTTGTTCCCTTTTTTAATTAGACCGAAGACAAACCCTGATACGCTTTTCACTTCCAATATTTTTTCCATGAGTGGTGAATAGGAAAATACATTTTTAAAATGTTCAAGAACTTTATCAGTCATGTGATTTGTAAATGGAGATAAATCCTCAAATATAAATCCAAAGAATTGTTTTACTTTTTCTGCCCGATTCTTTGCTTCGTCCCAATCTATTTGACCACCCGCAACGAAATCAAGTTTCCCGGAAACGGGCAAACAATTTGGCAACTCTATTAATCCCTTCAACTGTTCGTGCCTATAAATTCCCGTTCCTATTAATATCGTTTTCACTACTGCTTCAAAGAATTTCCCCGCCATCATCTTACCAAGACTACGAAAATTATAAGGGTTGGAAAATTTATGTGCGTACATTTTGAGGTAACGATCATGGAAGCTGCCGCCGAGTTCACTTGCATATATCCGGGAGCGTTGCTGCATTGGTCTATCAGGAATACAGCGAAAACTCTCTTCCCATATCTGAGCAAGATTCCAGTCCATCCCTATAAGTTTCGCCGCTGATTTTTTTGTCGCCATTTTAAATCCCTCCATGAATCAATAAAAATATAAGCCATCCCAAAGCTAATACAACACCTACCTTACCAATAGTTGATACGATTGCCGTTTTATTATAATCAACAGCCTCTTCAAATCCTTTTTTATAAGCGAAATCGAATATCTGCTTATCTCGTCCCGCTAATTTATCAACTTCTACTTCTTCGGTTGTTATAATTATTTTTTCGCTCATTGTTTTTTTGATTTGAGGACAAACCTAAAACAGTATAATCAAACTACCAAATATTTTTCAAAAATTATTTTTATTAGGTTGTTTCAAAAAGAGTATTATATTTGAGCAAAATATCTCATTATGGATTTTATTAAAGGTTACAAACCCATCTCGTATGCAGACCTCACGAAAGAGTTAAATAAGGTGTTTGATTCTTCCGGCAAGAGTTATCCAGACTTGGCGGTAGCGGCAGAGGTTAATAGTACTCAAACAATCAAGTTTGCCTTTGACGGGGAAACGCAAAAAGTGTCCGACAAGGTACTAACAAGTATATTGAGTACTTTAGAAATGAGTGCTTTTATATTGTGGTTCCAGGGAGAAAAATTCTATTACATTAAATCAAAAAATTAAGGGATTGACTTTTACAAAGTTGTTCCTTTTTTTATTTAACCGCATTAAACAATCAATATGCCTACAAAAGAGTTTCTCGAATTAACTTCCTCAGACGAACAAGATGTGCGGGTTTGTGTGATTGAACGGGCTGTATGTATTTATAATACTGCTACCGATGCAACGGCATGGTCTGTTAATATTTCTTTAGCTGATTGGGATGTAATAAAAGATTTTATAGGTAAACAATTAATTAGATAATATGGCAACAAACAGACTTGAACATTTTATACTTCGTTCCGATGGCCCTGTCTCTGATTTGGAATTTTATCTAAATAAAAACGGAGAAATATTCGTAAACGAACATAATGTTACTGGTGGATTCTTTTTTACAATTAGTCCTCCAGACTGGGAAGAACTTAAAAAATTTATTGACGAACAATTTGAAAACAAATAATCCGTATGCCAGAAAATCCAGTAGGACGACCTGAAAAATTTACTGTGGATTATTTTCAACACGATTGTCTTCCAAAAGAAACTATTAAGTTGTTGGAGATAAATTGGAAAAATGACGGCTACGCTTTTTGGTATAAACTTTTAGAAACACTGGGATCATCAGAGGGTCATTATTTGAATTTGAATGAACGGGGTAAGATGCTTCTATTATCATCAAAAACTTTCCTTAACGCCGATCAGTGTACGGATATATTAAACACTCTATCTGAGTTAGAAGCTATTAATCCTGATTTGTGGGAAAAGAAAATAGTTTGGTGTCAAAATTTCGTGAAAAGAATATCGCATTTATATGGCAAAAGAATTAACGGACTACCGGAGCCACCAGATCAAGAATTAGTCAAAAAACTTGTAAGTAATGGCAAAATCAAGTAAAAATAATTTCCCTGCCGGATATTGCCGTAAATTATACGGAAACCTAATTTCAGGTTACTTAAATACAATTACCGAGCCGGTTACTGGCGGAAACCTAATTTCCGGTGTATTTCCGGCAATTTCCGTGAGTTTCCTATTATATAGTATTATATATTATTATATAGTATTATATTTTATAACTGTATTATGTATTACTGTATTTGATCAGTCATTAAGATCGTTTCGTACTATCGTACGATAATTTTTTTCAAAAATTAGAAAATTGAATTTTTATTTTTTATGAAAAAAAAGTCGGAAAATATTGTTGGAGTAGTTAGGGTTAATAATCAGAAATTTTTTTCAAAAAAAAATGCACCGGGCGGCGGCAAAAAAAGTGCAGCGGCTCCGACACAGTACTGGAAAATTTTAGTTGCGGTGTGGTTTGATCTGTATGCTGAGTTGATACCACCAGCACCATGTGATGAAAAAGCAAAACCATGTTTTGATACCATTGAAACTTTTCAGATGAAAATAATTTTAAGGGAGTTAAAAAAAAGGGCTGAAGAAAAAAATATCGAGTGGACGGAAGATGAAGCAAAAAAAAGATGGGAGGCTTTTTTAAGAAAAGCATTTGATGATGATTTTATTTCAAAGAATTTTATGTTGCGGATTATTAGTAACAATAAAACTAAAATTTTTAATAACCAGATAACACCTAAAAGAAATGCAGGAGCCAAAGAAAATATCAGAAGTGTTGGGCGAACACTTGATTTTGACAAACCTTGAGGGTGAGCAGGAAAAATATATTCTAACTCCGGCCGAAGAAGATGGGATTATTTATCATGCTACAAAAAGAGCAATGGAACATAAAGCGTGGCGGTTTAAAGAAATGGGATTAAGTGAACCAGAGGTTTTATCTCGAATGGCGCAGATAGATTTTTTAAAAGAAATAAATCAGGAAGAAATTTTACGGGTTGCTAATTCAAATAAGTTACAAGATGAATGGCATAAAGATCGGCGCAAAAAAGAAAGGGAGGAAGAATTTCAAAAAGAGCAAGAGTTACAAAGTGAGTGGACGGCAAAAAGAATATTTTCATTAATGCGGTGGACGGCGAAGAATGAATACGAAAAAGATTTAATCGTTAATGAGCAAACAAAAGGATTGATTACAGCAATATGTTTTTTTCTTAGTGCTGATGTGAGATTTGAAACAGAACTTGGTTATTCATTTAACAAAGGGTTATTGGTTCGTGGTGTATCGGGTCTTGGTAAAACATTTTTATTTCAATGCGTAGAGAAGAACGAATTAAACCCTATTTTAATTTTAAGTATGATTGATATTGCTGATGATGTGAGAACTAACGGTGAGTATGAAATTATTCTTGGAAGAAACAAAATGATTTATCTTGATGATGTCGGCAGCGAAGAACCAACGGTTAATCATTACGGCACACGGATAAATTATTTTAAAAACTTTATAGAGTTGTGTTACCTGAAAAATAAAACATTCGGAAAATTAATAATTTCAACCAACAATTCTTTTGCAGAGATCGAAACAAAGTATGGTTTCCGGGTAAGAAGTAGAATAAAGGATATGTTTAACATTGTTGACGTAAAAGGGGAAGACATGAGGGGTAAAAATGTTTAAAGAATTAATTCAATACTATCTGGGTTATTTCCAGGCTCACGGTGAAGCGGCGATAAAAGTAATTTGTAATTGCGTAGTCCCTTGTAAGATCATTTTGGAAGAATATAGAAAGTTGCCGCCGATAGAAATGATGCCGGATAAAAACAAAAAAGAAATGAAGCAATATGTTTTAGAAACATTTCCAGATAAAAGTGTCGAAGAAAAATTACAGATTTGTAAAGTTTTATACACAGTAGGAACTTTGTTATGAAAAAGTGCAGCAGAAAAGATTGCCCCCATAATGGGAAGTGGCAGCCCACGGCTAACTTTGATAAAAACGTAAATAAAAAAGACCGGCTATGCCCTGAATGTAAAGATTGCAGAAAAGAAAGGGGAAGAAAAAATGTACACAGGAATAGTTCAGGATGGACAAAAATGTGGATCGGCTAAAAAATAATCTATGGGACTAAAAGAAATTCAGGATCTAAAAGACAAGGCGAAAGAACCAAAAGTAAAAAAACCCTACTTCATTCCGAAGGTTTCAAAAAAACGGGCGGCACAAATTGATCTGGATAAGCAGATCTTTGAGCAGGATAAAGTTTTTTACAAAGAGGTTTGGGATGCGAGCCCACACGTATGCCAGTGTGGATGCGGCAGGAAGTTGGGAAAAGAGCCTTTGACAACTTTTTTCCATCACCTGTTACCAAAAGCAAAGTATCCACAGTTCCGGCACACTTTTGAAAACATCATGGTTCTTTGTCCCGATTGTCATACACAAGCTGAATCTGATTTGGATAAAGTACCAGAGGTTCGTCGGCGGACAGAAGAAGCTAAAAAAATATTGTTGACATGATACAACAAACGGAAGTATTGAACATTGACTACCATGTAAAGCACATGACCATAAAGGCGCTGAATAAATTCAATAAAATTGAACTGGCGGCGGCGGCTCTTGGTGTCAACAAAAGAACGATAAGCAGGTATCAGAAAAGGTTTAATATTTTTTGGGACAAGCGGGATTCAAAGTTTAAGGAGGCTGTATGAGTTGGCTGAAACACATCTTCAGGCTAACGCATTTGGGCGTGGCTGGCAGATGTCTGGGTCGGGAGGCATAATCCCACGTTTTTGGAGAAGTGCCGCCAAATCGCCCCAAAATAGCCTTAGAATCGAAAATTGAAATAATTAAAAAAAATAATATGATAATCTTAAACGACAATTACTACATAACAAATGACACCCATAACATTGTTTTGCGCTTCCATGAGATGCGTGAAAAGATACAAAAAGACGGAACAATTAAACAATATGAAGTCACCGATGATAGCTACCATAGCTGCCTAAAAAGTGCGTTACAATCTTTCCTTAAAAGATCAGTAAATGATGCCGAAAGCATTATTGATATTTTGAAAAGAATAAAAGAAGTGGAAGAAAAAATTGATGCTTTTTTCGTGGCAAACAAAGAATCTTTAGCATAACAATGCAAACAACTATGTATAACAATGTACTAAATTTGTATTAAACTGATTTTTAAATAAAATACTATCTTTGGCATAGTACCCACAAACGAATAGAACTACATGAAATACAGAATATGATAAAACCGATTCAGTTAGATTCAACACTTGCGGAGTTCACATACACCATCGCCAGGGAAGCGCCTATATCCCTGCGGCGGCTACTTCCTGAAAAGTATTATCGGGCGATCAATTCAGAGGTCGGCGCCATGAAGTTTGCCACCAGAAGCACCTTTGAACAGAAGCGTGAATTTTTCTCTTACTTAGGTGTAGAACACTTCACAATTTTTGCCGATATGAGGCGAGGGGAAGCAACTGATTTCAGGGAGATTTTAAGACAGTTTGACACCGAAGATAAGCCCCACGTTTTACTGCGAAAACTTGCCGATGCTAATGTTTACATTTCAAGCAATAAAGAGTTTTGCTCACTACTGGGCTTTGCCTCACAGGTCATAGACACAGATGGCTATAACAGGAACATGGAATTAGTTAGAACTGGGTATCACATAAAAGGGTTCAAGAATAAAATAACCATACCGGAGTATGTCGAAGGAGTGAAAGAAAAAGATGCCGCAATGGCATTGATCAAAACAATCCGGGGCGTTCTTGGGGCGAACAATTATTGCAAGGATATTACAGGAGTTGACAGCGAAGGACTGCAAATTTTAATCTATCTATACCTCAACAAGCACACTTATTTTACTCAAGAAAAATTGTCTGAAGTATTTTTGGGAGAAATTAGTGGCAGAAAAATCGCCGCATCAAGATTGATGCTGATGAAAGAAATGCTGATTCAAAAACATCCGTCGCAAAACAGAAATGATTACACGATAACAGCGAAAGGAATTTTAATAGTAAACCAGTTCAGGGATAAGGTCATTAAATCATTTGACTTTTAAATTAAATTTTATGCGTGGTAAAAGAGCAAAAGAAATTAAGAAAAGAGTAATGGTGGAAATGTATGTGGATGCAACCGTTAGTTTGGAAGAACTGAAAAAAGAAAAGAAGAACATCTTTAAAAACAGCGACTTCGTTCCGGTATATCGGGCGGCAAAAAAAAATTATACACGGCCAAAACCACAAAGAGTAAAGCACATGGAACAAGATACCGGCTATGACGAAAAGATGGCAGTCATGTGCGGCCACAGATTGCGGAAAAACTTCTTTCCTAAAATTAAACTTCGGAATAAAAAAGTATCCAAGTTGAAAAATAAAGTAAAAGTATTGGAGCAACAGAACGACAATTTAAAAAATCCAATATCAGAATAATGCAGATCGCAGTCATAGTATATCATAAAAATGCTCAAAACATTTATCCTGCACATTGGATAGAAAAGTTTCGGGAATCTATTTTGGGGCAAACCTTTCAAGACTTTAGTTTGTTTGAAGTGGATTACGGCGGCAGCGATTACAGGATTTTTCAAAACTCAATTTATGAATCACGAAGCCTTCCATCCTTTGTCTGGGCAATGAATTATTTAATTGACAGTATTTTTAATGCAGGATATGATTGTATTGCAAACACAAATTGCGATGATTATTTTTCTATTGACCGGCTCGAAAAACAGATCCCGTTTATTGAACAGGGTTTTGATATTGTAAGCAGCAATTTTTCTTTAGTTAAAGATGATGAAATAACATTAACACATGAGTTTGACAAGGTAGATATTCAAAAAGAGTTGGCTCGAAACCACAACCCGATTTGTCATCCTGTAATATGTATGTCCCGTAATTTTTGGATTTATAACAGATACATCCCGTCACAAGTTCCGACAGAAGATATGGAGCTTTGGAAGAGAGGCATCCGAAACGGGTTTAAGTTTAAAATATTGCCGGACGTTTTGTGCTATCACAGGCTGCATCCTGAATCAATCGGGCATAAACTAAAAGAAGAATGAAGATTTCAGTTTGCATAATAGCTACTAATCGCTACAAGGAACTTGTGCCGGAACTAATTGACGGCATTAAGGACTTTTTTTTATTGAAGCATGATATTATTGTTCACATTTTTACAGACAAACTAATTACACAATCACTTGCATCTGGTAGAATATCAATAGAGCAGCATATCATTCCGTCCTATGCCTACCCCTACGCTACATTATTCAGATACAAAATACTTATGGATGTGCCACAACAAAAATATGGCGACTACATTTTTTACATTGATGCCGACAGTAGAATCGTTTCTGAAATTGGCGACGAGATACTTGCACCAGTAGTTGCGGTAAGACACCCCGGTTACTTTAACGGCGGCGGAACATGGGGCGACAATAAATTATCTCTATCCTATACTTATCCAGAAAAAAGAAAAAAGTATTATTGCGGCGGATTTAGTGGAGGGAGTAATGACCATTACTATGCAATCAGTAGATTACTAAAAGAAAGAATTGGTGCTGATGAAAAAAACGGGGTAATGGCCGTGTGGCATGATGAAACACATTTCAACCAGTATTTATCTGAAACTGGTGGATTCTTAGAATTGGATTGTAGCTACATGATGCCGGAACCGGAACACAAAAGAATAGCATGGGGCATAAATAATTTTGAGCCGAAAATATTAGCATTAGAAAAACCTAAAAATTTTAGAAATTGAATTGCTTTATAGTTAATTACAATCGGTTAACCAGCACAAAAGCCATGTGCGAATATTTAGAAGCAACGGGCGTGCGGCCAATAATAATTGATAACGACTCCACATACCCCCCGCTACTTGATTGGTACAAAGACTGCGGCTACAAAGTTCACCGCATGGAAAGAAATTACGGGCATCTTGTCTTTTGGAAATCATTTTTAATAAACCAATACTCTGATAGATTTTATTGTTTGACAGATCCCGACCTCGACCTTTCAAAAGTTCCACACGATTATGCAGATGTACTCATGCGGGGCTTGAATGAAAATCCAACAGTAACAAAAGCGGGGCTGTCATTACGAATAAACGACTTGCCGCAAAATGCGTACACCAAAAAAGTTATTGAATGGGAAAAAAAATTTTGGCAACACAAGTCGGGTATCTTTTACAAAGCTGACGTTGATACAACTTTTGCACTTTATGACAAACAAAGAGATTTCGGTAAGCTGCCGCCGGAAGGAAATAAATTTCATTGGGCTGTACGTGCGCCGGAACATTATACGGCGAAACATATTCCCTGGTATCTAACAAAAGAAAAAATTGAAAGTAGTGAGGAAGAGCAATACTATATGAGCCAAACACATACATACTGGTCAAATATTTTTAAAGAAACGATGATATGATAGAAGTAATAGAGTTTAATGGGAAAAGTTACCCGGCATTTCAGGCAAAAGGAAATGCAAGTCAATTTTCTTTACCATTCGCACTTCATGTTTGTAAGGGGAAGGGGTTGGACATAGGGTACTCAAATTCTGATTGGAAATTTCCCGGAGCAATCGGAGTAGAACCGTCTATTGATTTTACCCACGATGCCATGAACTTACCAGAAGGGGAATTTGATTTTATTCACAGCAGCCACATGATCGAACACTTCAAGGGTAATGTGGCAAACCTGCTTGACTATTGGGCGGGTAAAATAAAATCGGGT
>Ga0193724_1000340_pt1 | contig 11204 bp, 7 predicted proteins | sample H2a1metaG_FD_146005 | JGI IMG/M metagenome (GOLD analysis project Ga0193724, IMG submission 146005) | Soil microbial communities from a riparian zone of the East river system, Colorado, United States - H2a1 | ecosystem: Environmental > Terrestrial > Soil > Riparian zone | place: USA: East River... | reverse complement strand
AGAACGGCCGGCAGCATCGGGAAGGGATTTCTCCTTCTCGTCGGGTTCACGCACGGCGACACTCCCGAGAAGGTCGATTGGATGGCCGAGAAGGCTTCGGGGCTCCGGCTGTTCGGCGACGCCGATGGAAAAATGAATCTCGGCCTTTCGGAAGTCGGCGGCGCACTTCTGGTTGTATCGCAGTTCACTCTCTACGGGAATGCGGACAAGGGCAAGAGGCCGAGTTTTATAAGCGCCGCGCGTCCGGAAGAAGCGATCCCGCTGTACGAGCGGTTCCTCGCCGCGCTGCGCGAGCGCGGGCTTACCGTGGAGAGCGGCGAATTCGGCGAGATGATGGACGTCGAGCTGGTGAATGATGGACCCGTGACGCTCTGGCTCGAGCGATGAGCATCTGCCGCGTCGTCCTGGCGTCCGGTTCCCCGCGGCGGCATCAGCTGCTCAATCTGATCGGGATCGAGCACGAGGTTAGTCCTGCGAACATCGACGAAACGATGCGTCCGCGCGAAGCGCCGCGACGGCACGCGGAGCGGCTTGCCCGTGAGAAGGCTAGCATCGTTGCCGTTCGCGACCCGGATCTCATCACCATCGGCGCCGACACCGTCGTCGTCATCAATCGCAAAGTGCTCGGCAAGCCGGCCGACAAGAGCGACGCCGCGCGGATGCTGGGCATGTTGAGCGGCCGTGAGCACACTGTGATCACAGCGGTTGCAGTCGCGAGGGGCAGAAAGCTCCGATCGGCCATCGAAGAGGTACGTGTGAAGTTCCGACGCCTCCGCGAAGACGAGATCGAGGCGTACATCGCGACCGGCGAGCCCATGGACAAAGCTGGCGCTTACGGCATTCAGGGATTTGGCGCGACGATCGTTGAGCGCATCGACGGGGACTACTTCGCGGTAATGGGACTCCCGCTCGTGCGCCTTGTGGGACTCATGCGCGACGTAGGAGTCCGCTATCGATTCGGCGAGCTGGCGACGTCAGCCGATTAGGTCGCGCGCCTGCTGCATGACGCGCCGCTCGTTGTCGAACGCGAGCTGGCTCGTCGCATCATCGATCGGCACCCACCGCGCCTCGTTCACCTCCCAGTCGTGTTCCTTCGTATCGCCGGAGATGTAACGAAGCAGATAGAAATGGACTCGCTTGTGGAATCGCACCCTGATTCCGTGATCCAGCCCGGCGTACCAATACTCGATGGTCTCGATGAGTTGCACGACCTCGCTCGACACTCCTCCTTCCTCTCGCGCTTCCCGCACCGCCGCGATCTCGGGATTTTCTCCCGCATCGACCAGTCCTTTCGGCAGCTGCCAGCGGTTTTGTCTGCCCTTGTCTCCGCGAAACACGACGCCGCCAGCCGAGATCTGTTCCTTGATCGGCAGTTTGATTGTCGGCGACCTTTTCGGAGTGGAGCCCCCGGGCTTTCGCGGAGTCACGTTCCCGTCCGTCGGGCATAGCGATCGCGCCAGAGCTGCACCTTCTCGAGCACGTCTCGCGTTTCGATGCGCTTCATTCTTCCGGGTCGATTCTCCATCGTGATAGGATAATCCTCTCCAGGCTCGCCGTAGGCATCGATAATGAGATCCTGGAACCGGCGATACGGCCCTGTGCGTTTAGGATTGGTGTATCCCATCAAACTGATGGTCGGCCGGTTGAGCGCCACGCTCATATGCAGCGGGCCGGTATCGGGCGAGAGCACGAGCGCCGATGAATCGAGAATGGAGACGAGATTCCTCAACCCGCTTCCCAACTCGGAACGAGGCTTGTGCGTCGCCCGCTCTAGCACGATGCGCTCCGCATTCAGCTCCCGCCCCGTGCGACCCCCGACCAGAACAACCTGCATTCCGAACTTCTCGTGAAGCGCGTCGCTCACCTCGGCCCACCGTTCCGGGAGCCAATCCTTCTCGGGCTTGCTCGTGGCGACGACGATCGACGCGATGGGCCGATCGATCGACGCGATGAACTCGCGCTGCCACTGTCGCTCCTGAGGCCACGGACCCAGATCCCACTCTACCGGTTCTGGCGACACTCCCAGCGCCGTCAGAAACTCGAAGTACTGATCCTGCACGTGCTGGATCGGGTGCGCCGGGATCTTTCGGTTGGTGAACAACCAGTTCATGTCACGCGCACGTGCGCGATCGAAGCCGAGTTTGATCGGTGAGTGCATCGACGCGGTGACGATTCCCGCCTTGAAGTAGACCTGAAGGTTGATCACGAGGTCGAAGCGTCTCTTCGACATCGCCGATGCCACATCGGTGAACGCCCGAATTCCCCGTGCTCGGTCGAACACGACGATCTCGTCGACCGAACGGTGGCCCCTCACCAACGCCGCCGGACCAGGCTGCAGTACCCACGTGATGCGCGTCCTCGGATTCGCTCGCTTGAGGGCGTTGATCACCGGCAGCACGTGCACAGCGTCGCCGACGGCGCTCATCATCACGATGCAGACGTTGTCCGGCACTCCCGACAGAACCGGAGCAGTCACTCCACGCTCCTCAATCGCAAATACTCTTCATCTTCCGCCGAGTAGGGGAGCTCGTGGAGATCGCGCCATTTGCGGAGAGAGCGAATGAGCCGGTCGAGATTTGCTTTTGCCACGAGTGGCGAGCCCTGTGAGCTGAACCGAACGCGATCGACGTCGAGCACGTGCGCGTCCAGGCCGGGACCCTCGCCAGCGGTGAGCAGTATGTTCTTGAGATTCAGATCCTGGTGGTGCGCGCCCGCATGCGTTAGAGCCTGTAGAAGTTTCACAATGGCGTCGAGCACCATGACTCTGTGATCGTGATCCGTGACCTTGGCCAATGCAACCGATAGATCGTGCCCGTTCGGAATCTCGCGTGTCGCCACGTCGGAACGTCGAAGCATGAGATTCTTCGGGTAGGACACGTACGCCAACACCTCGGGCGTACTCACTCCCCCGGCCCGCAAGCGCAATGACGCAAGTAGCTCCCGGTAGCCTTGCGTGGGCAACAGGAAAAGATCGCTGCTGATCTTGGCCATCCAGCCACCGCGCATGTTGTGCCTCACGACGACCCTGCCGCATCCCCCGGGAAGGCTCACGGCGAATACAGGCGCTCGCCCCACGAGCGGAACGGCGTCGGGCTGCCGCTCGGCGTATTCGTAGAGGCGTTCCTTCTCGAGAACCTCACGAATGCTCGCCGCGCAGCTTTTTGCCGCGACGACGCGGGCGCCATTGACCTCGAAGCGCTCGTAGGACGGAATCGTGAGCCCAACGATCATCGGGCGCTTCGTTCCCGGACTGAGCTCGGGACACGGACCATCAGTCGCCCCGTTTTCGAATTTCGCGCACCGATGCGATTGCGCTGAGTAGCGCCTGGGCCTTGCTGCGTGTCTCCTCCCACTCCCGCTCGGGAACCGAATCGGCGACGATACCCGCGCCCGCCTGTACCGACGCGATACCGCCAGCGATGACACACGTCCGGATCGTGATCGCCAGATCCATTCGCTTTCCACCCGCGCCGATGTAGCCAATCGCGCCGGCGTACGGCCCGCGCGACACTGGCTCCAGCTCATCGATGATCTCCATCGCCCGGATCTTCGGCGCTCCCGTCATCGTGCCGGCGGGGAAAGTCGCGCGAAAGACGTCGAGGGCGGAGAGACCATCGTTCAGCTCGCCTTCGACCTGACTCACGATGTGCAGCACGTGCGAGTATTTCTCGATCTTCATGAACTCGGTGACTCTTACTGTCCCGTACTTCGCCACACGACCGACGTCGTTTCTGCCGAGATCGACCAGCATCACGTGCTCGGCGCGCTCCTTCTCGTCGGCGAGAAGGTCGGCCGAGAGCGCTGCGTCCTCTTCTGACGTCGCACCGCGGCGACGAGTGCCGGCAATGGGGCGCAGCGTGATACGGTTGTCCGACACCCGTACCAGCAGCTCGGGCGAGCTTCCGACGATTTCAACACCGTCGAGCACGAGATGATACATGTAAGGTGACGGATTGATTGCGCGAAGGGCGCGATACAGATCGGACGGCTCGAAATCGAGCGGGACATCGATTCGGCGCGACAATAACGCCTGGAAGCAGTCGCCCGCTCTGATGTATTCCTTGATGCGCTCCACGTGCTTCATGAAATCCGCGCGCTCGTACGTGGAGCGACCCTCGACAGGACTGGCGCTCGGGTCTGTCGAAATCGGCTTCAGGCGCGCCGGCTGTCTCAGGCGCGCGAGCACGTCGTCGAGCTCGACTATCGCACGGTCATACCGCGAACGAAGCTCAACGTCGCTCAGAGATGATGTGACGGGAACGGACACTACCACGCGCGCCCGACCATGGAGATTGTCGAGAATCACCAGCGACCGCGTCAGCACGAACATGGCGTCGGGCGCTCCGAGACCAGCCTCCGGCCGGTTGGGTAGCTTTTCGATGAGGCGGACGGTGTCGTAGCTGAAATATCCGACGAGTCCTCCCCAGAACTGTCCGAGCTCGGGGACGTCAGCCGGCTGGACTTTGTCGACGAGCGTCGCAAGATCAACGAGCGGATCGGCGGACTTCCGCGCGTTGTGCCAGCCCCGATCGGCAGTCCAGTCTTCTACGATTCCGTTCGCGAGCCTCCACGCGGATCGAGGCTCCGTTCCCAGGTAGCTGTATCGAGACCAGGCTTCGCCGCCCGCGGGCGCGGACTCCAGAAGAAACGCAAACGGGCCACGTCTGAGCTTCGAGAACGTGGAGACGGCAGTGTCGGTGTCGAGGAGAATGTCCTTCCACACCGGCACCAGTGTCGCCGAGGACGCTCTCCGCTTGAAATCGTCGAAGCTCATCGTCTCACCGTTGTGATTGATGACGCAATTCCTTTCCCGCCCGCTCGACCAGCAACTAGTTTTCCTCCATGAAGCTTCGCCGATATTCCGCGTTCTGGTTGATCATCGTCGCAAACACACTCGGCGCGCAGCAGGTCTGGAACGATCCCCGCACCATGGATCTGGTCACCCGCGCCACCGAGCGAAGAGCCAGCCAGATCGCCGACACCGCGCTCGCTGATTACAAGGCGACCGCACACGGCTACGTGACATTCCTCACACAATTTGGAGAGGGATTCCCCGAGCCGCCAAAAATCGTGAAGGCGGACGAGCTGGGGTTGGAAGTCTACTGGCGCGCTCCTGATCTGAGCAAGCAGCGCATCATGGGGCGTCGCGATACGCTGCTCCTGCCGACCGACATCAACTACCATCGCGATCACCTCGGCATCGTTCAGAACAACTTCAGGAACATCATCAGGATAGGCGAGGGCGACGAGGTAAAGGATGTTCCGCATCCACTGTCGCCGGCCGGCCTCGAGGCTTACGATTTCGCGATTCACGACTCGCTTCAGATTCGACTCGGCCCGCGCGTGCTCGACGTCTACGAGGTGAAAGTGCGTCCGAAGGACGACCGGCAGCCGCGTGCCGTCGGCGCCGTCTTCATAGATCGCGAGACGGGAGAGGTCGTTCGCATGGCATTCAGCTTCACGCGCGCCGCGCTGATGGACAAGGAGCTGGAGGACGTCTCCGTCGTGCTCGAGAACGCGTTGATCGAGGGACGATTCTGGCTGCCGCGCCGCCAGGAGGTCGAAATTCGGCGCACGGGCTCGTGGCTGGACTACCCCGCGCGCGGGATCATCCGCGGCCGCTGGGAGATCTGTTGCTACGAGGTGAACAAGGGAATTCCGGCCAGCTACTTCACCGGGCCCGAGACCGTGATGGCGCCTCCAGCGGAGCGAGCGCAGAATCCCTTTCCATTCACGGGCAACGTTCTGGATTCGCTGCCTCCGGATGTGCGAGCGGTAACGGATGAGGATGTCCAGAAAGTCCAGGAGGAGGCGCGCGCGCTCGTACGTTCCCAGGCTTTGAGGCGCAGCCGGAGCTTTGCCTTCTCGGCGGGACACGTCTCGGACATCGCGCGATTCAATCGCGTCGAAGGTTTGGCTCTGGGCGCCGGGCTCCTTCAGAGAATCGGAGGTGGGTTCGCCGTCGGGGCGTCAGGCCGCTACGGTTTTAGCGACAAGGAAGGGAAGGGACGCGGTGCACTCGAGTATCACACAGGAGCAGGCTCGTCTCTCGTGCTTGCGGCGGAGCGCGAATACCGCGACGTGAGCGACGAACAGGAAACCTCGCTCGTGCGGAACACGATTGCTTCCCAGGAGTTTGGCAGCGATTACACCGACACCTACGACGCGCGCGCCGTATCGCTTTCCGGATCGCTCACACGACTGGGATGGCGTCCGTCGTTCGATTTGGCGTACGAGCAGCACGAGCAGTTGGCCGTTCACGCGCGTCCGGCGAACGGCAGCTTCGAGCCCACCATACCCGCGCTCGCGCTTCACGAAACTCGGCTGACGCTTGGGCTGGACAGATCGACGAGCCTCACCGTCGGAGGCTTCGAGCTTGGCACCCATCTGTCGGTGAGCGGAGTCCGCCGAGCAAGCAGCGCCGCTTTGGCGAAGGGCGATCTTCTGCGACCTTCCCTGTCGTTCGATCTTCAGAGGCCCTTCGGGTCGAGCCGGCTTCTCTTTCATACCGTCGCTGCGGCGGTCTTCTCTGGCGACACGTTGCCCGCGCAACACCTCGTCTACCTCGGTGGACCAACCACCGGACCGGGCTACGACTTTCACGAATTCGTCGGACGCGCCGGAGCGAGCCAGCGGATCGAGTATCGGTTCCTGGCACCCTTTGTCCCAATTCCCCTGGGCAGGTTCGGCAGCGTGCCGGGGACGATCACGCTGGCGCCATTTGCGACAGCTGTGTGGATCGATCGCTCCGCTGCGTTCAAGACGACCAGGCAGGGCTGGTACCCTTCGATTGGGCTTGGCGCGCTGACGATCTTCGACATCCTGCGTCTGGATGTCGCGCGTGGTCTGCGCGACGGACGGTGGACCTTCTCCGCTGACATCGGACGCGATTTCTGGAGCGTGCTGTAGAGCTAAAATCAGCGCCCGATGGGTCGTTATTGAAGGACATGTGCGTCGTCCTCTATACGGGGATTACCCGGGGATCGGGACCTCCTTTCGACCCACGTTAGCAGCTAAGGCATTCATGCGCTCATCTCTCGAATTTCGCCGGGCCTCTTTGGTCCTTGCGAGCCTCACCATACTGGCTGGTTGCGCCACGGCTACGAGGCGTGCAGCGGTCAACAGCGCCGTGCCAACCACGCGCTCCGGCGAACCTGGCCAGTCACCACTTCCAAAGGACGCGGTTGCGCGCGCACAGAGCGCGTACGATGCCGGCGACTATCCCGCGGCAGGTGCTTTGTTCGAGGCGATCGTCGTGCAGGACCCTTCGCCGGCCTCTATCGCGGTTTTTCGCCTCGCGACTCTTCGCTCGTGGGACAACCAGTTCGACGAGGCCATAGGCCTGTATCGCCGTTACATAGTCATGGAGCCGCGCGACGCCGAAGGCCGTCTGGCATTGGCTCGGACCCTTGGTTGGCAGGGACAATACGCTTCGGCGATCGCGATCTACGACACGCTCATCGCGAGCAAGCAGCGCTCCCGGGACGCCGTGATCGGTCGCGCACAAACGCTCGCGTGGGCTGGTCGGTTGAGCGAATCGCTTGCGGCCTATAAGGCGTGGATCAGTGATAATCCAAACGACCGCGATGCATCGATCGAATACGCGCGGGCTCTCGCCTGGAATGGTCAGTTTGACGAAGCTGAAGCCATGTACACGAAATTGGCCGTGACCGGCAACGCCTCTGCACGAAAAGGGTTGGCACGCGTGATCGGATGGCGAGGCGAGCTGGATCGGAGCGAGCAAACGTGGCGAAAGGTTCTGGAAACCGACCCTCGAGATCCCGAGGCACTGACCGGGCTCGCGCAGGTTCTCTCCTGGCAGGGCCGTCAGACAGACGCCGAATCGGCGCTGCAGCTCGCGCTGCGGGCGAATCCGGCCTACGGTGATGCGCGCACGGTGCTTCGATGGGTGCAAGCCGATCTGAGGCCGAGCGCGACGATCTCCGCGGTCAACATCAATGACAGCGACCACAATCGCGCAACGGTGCTCTCCGTCGATTATCTGGCCCGCGCCTGGTGGAACGGCGCCATCGGAGGGAGGTACACGGATCGCAGCGCCAATTTCGCAGCCATCGATTCGCGCGCGGACGCTGTCAACCTCTTCGCCCGCTGGCAGCCCGGCACCAGCTCCTGGCAGATTCGCGCCGATGGTGGAGTGACCAGACATTCATCCTCATTCGTCCCGGCGACGAATCCGCAGCAGACGATTGCCAGCGGCGCGCTCCGCGTGACGGGAAATGTTGGACGCGCGCTAACTGTTGGAATCAGCGGCTCACGAGCACCCTTCGACGAGACCGCGCTCCTGATCGCCAACGGTGTCGTCAGTTCGGATGTTGCTGGTGAAGCGACGCTCGCGCTGCCCTCGCAGGTGACGCTCTCCGGCGCGGCAAGCCACGCCCGGATGACGGGAGGCACACGCGAGAACGCACGAAATGCGTTTTCCTCCACGCTCCGATGGAGCGGCGGCCGGAATTGGAGTCTCGCCGTCGGCGGACGCCAGTTCGGATACGATACGACCTCGACGGATGGCTACTTCGCGCCTCGGCGATACACTCTCGCAGAGGCGAGCGGCCGTGGACGCGTCGGCGGGCAACTTGGCTGGAACGCGGATGCAGATGTAGGCCTCGGTCGCCAGAGCATTGAATTTTTTGGTTCGAGCGCTGGGTCGCGTCTTGCTGAACGTGCCGCGATGTCGTTGGGATATCGCTTTGATCCTGCTCACGAAGTCAGCGCTGCCGGAGGCTACGCGAACGTAGCTGGGCCTGGGCAGACGGGCAGCGAGTACAAGTGGTACACATTCTCCCTGCGCGCGCGAGTGGGTTTCTAGAGGTCGGATCCTCGGAGAGCAACGCTTCACCCACGATCGCTGCCGTTCAGAATCTTTTACTTATGACTACCTGCCGGGAGCTGTCGGCGGGTTGGCTATGGATAAGCCGCGGGCAGTGTCTCGAGGCGGCTCTGGCTTAAGCTCGGAGCCACCAGCCGCTCCCCTGACAGCACCCGGCAGGTAGTCTTCAGTTGCAGTTCCCACTCATGACCTACCGTGCTCTCGGATGTTCAGGGATTCCCGCGAAAGTCCGCTGCATGGCGGCGAATAAGGGCTTGATCTCCGCATGCCACTGTGGCGTCTCCCACGTCGGCCAGCTCCACGTCTGAGGCTCGCCGAATCTCGACGTCCCGGCGCCGCGAGGGAGATAGGCGCCTCCTGAGCGCGGGTTGGACGGATCGTAGCTCTCGACGATGAATCGGAGTCCGTCCGTTGTTGCGCCGGAGACCTTTCCGCCGGAAGTATTTCCAGCGAGCACGCTCCGCGTCGAAGGATCCAGAACCTGAAGCATTCCCCAGGGAAGTCGCACCTCGATTACTCCAGTTCTCGCGTCGGCGAACCAATCGGCGAGCGAATTGTCAGGCTCGCGCGCATAGAGCAATCGATTGCGGTTGTAGCTGATGGCCGGATAGATCGTGCCGTCACGTCCGATCTTCCGTCGGTTGGGAACCACGACGAGAGAATCCCACTGCTCAAGATCGTTCGCGACGATCCGCACAGCCGGATTGTAGACGTACTGAACCACCGACGGTTTACTGCCAGGGATCACTACCGGACGATAAGGATTGTACGGGTGATCGACGAACAGCTGGCTCGCCTGCGGTCCTCCGAGATCGAGGACGAACTCCAGCCCGACCGGCGCGCGTGTGCCGGTGTTTGGCAGTTGCTTGTCGCCGAGATCGCGACGGTATGTGTCGATCCCGATCTGGTAGTGAGCATGAGCCCAGTCGATTCGCCCAACGTCGAGGCGCAGGTAAACGTAGGCCTCATCCTGAGCGATGCGCAGCGATCTGAGTTGAAGTGCGGCCGGCAGTGTTGAGCTTGACTCGGTCGCGCGATACAGCACCGGTCGCCCGCGCCAATCAGAGCTGTCACCGTCAATCGTGATTGTCGAGCCCTTGGTACCTGCGCGCATCGCCACGACGCCGTAATTCTCCTCGGCGTCGAGCGCATTGAGCCAAAGTCTCTTCCGCTCCGGCGGATACTCGAAGTCGGAGACGATCCAGTTCTTCTTGAACCATTCGTCGATGAGCGCGAAGAGACCCGCTCCCGCTGCCCCCGCCGCGTAGATATCCCGCGTCAGCCGCGCATCCACGAGCGCCTGTTGCTGCTCAGACAGACCGCCATGATTCCAGCCCTGCGGCTGGAAGTGCCCAATGCCCCGCGACGATGGCACGCCGTACTCGCTGATCACGACCGGCATGTCACCGTGATGCGCTACCAGCTCCCGTAGATATCCGAAGTAGTTGCTCGGGCCCTCGGGCGAGCGCGCCTTCAGATATCCGGGATCGACCACGAGAAAGTCGGGATAGTACGGATACGCGTGATAGGAAGCGAAGACTCCAGCTGGAAACGCGTCGGTCGCGCGCATTCTCAGGGCGTCAAGGGACACGGAGTCGTTGTCGTACTCCTTTGGCATTTCGACGATTTTCTCGCCACGCGCCTTGAGCATCGCGATCTCTCGAGCCTTGCTGGTCTCCGTCGGATGCGCCAGCGGATCGAGCGTCGGCCAATTCGTGTAAGCAACGGGCCGCTGCGCATTGTATTGCTGCATCTCGAAGTTCACGATGTAGTCACACTGCTCGGCCAGCCAAACCTCGAGCGGATTGCCGCTGCGCACAGTGACGTACGTTCCACTGTAGCTGGTTCGATTTGACCGTAGCGCGTTGTAAGCTATGACCGAGTACGGCTCCCATTCCCGCCCGATGATGTACCCCAATGTCCACTGCGACACATCCGCGCGATACACACCGCTTGCGTGGCCAGGTGAGGCAGGAATTGCTGCGTCGCCATGAAGGAGGGACACAACGTGCCGCATTTCCCCGCGAAATTGGCCGAGCCATTGGGGATCGTCGTACTTCTCCTCCTTCTTGCCCGGCGGTAACTCAGCCCACACGCCGTGAATGAGCCAGATCGGATGCGCCGGATGCGCGAGATTCCAGCTTCTCAGCGCCGCGTAGAAGTGCGGCGGATGAATCGTGTAAAGGCGGATTGCATTCGCCCCCATCTCTGCGATGAGCGCGATCCATCGCTCATACGTGCTGTCGTTGGGAGGAAACTCGGACGGATACTTTCCGGGTAACGCGGCGCCGAGGTTGACTGCTTTGATCCATAACGGCGACCAGCGGCCACCGGCATCGCGGACCTCGAAAATTCG
>Ga0193724_1000336_pt1 | contig 11255 bp, 20 predicted proteins | sample H2a1metaG_FD_146005 | JGI IMG/M metagenome (GOLD analysis project Ga0193724, IMG submission 146005) | Soil microbial communities from a riparian zone of the East river system, Colorado, United States - H2a1 | ecosystem: Environmental > Terrestrial > Soil > Riparian zone | place: USA: East River... | reverse complement strand
AGCAGGAGCTCGCAGATCGGCTTCGTGAGGAGGCTGCGGCACCTGCTTTCCAAGCACAAATAGAGGACTGCCAAACCCTCATTGATTACTTCTCCGGCAAAAATGGCGGAAACTCGGTTAGCTCGACCATAGTTCCTGCTGCAAAGACCGACGTGACTGGGGTACCGAAGCTCGAGCTAAGAACGGTGGAGGCGGGACTCACGGATGGTTTGGTTGCGCGGAAGAAGAAGGGTGAAGAAGAACACCTGTACTTTGCTGGAAAGGGAAAGAGCAAAGGCAGGAAAGCGGGCGTCAAGGCGGGCGAGGCATCTGAAGTCCCACCCCCAACCAGTACCGCGCTCAACGTTCCATTCCCCACCCTTTCTGCCCTTCTTTCCCTCTCCATTCCACCACCAGTCTCTACGGCGGATGTTCCCCGTGTCATTGAAGATCTCAAGACAAAAAAAGCCTGGTTTGAGGCCAATCAGGCACGCGCCACCGCTGAAAATATCTCCAAGGCGGAGGCGGATATCAAGCGTCTCGCCCATAAATCCGATCTCAAAACCCACTCCTCTGATACGACTCCACACGGCGATGACGAAAATCGGGCCACGGAACTAACGCCAGCCGATTCATCACAGAAATTGGAAGTTGTTCCGGAAGAGCAATCTTGACAGACTATCTATATCACATTGTTCTCAGTCTCGTGGAGCGTATAACAAGGTCCTTGCGCGCAGGTCTTATAAATAAATAAGAAATCCACATAAAAAGCCTATACAGTAAGGAGCGTCAAGGAGGGAACGAAAAGCAGCGAGCGAAAACTGTTTAATACAGATACGAGCATGGATACGAGGAACATTAAAAGGAAAGCGACGGAAAGGATAAGCGCAGGTATTATTAGAATCGTAATGTGTGGTAGGCCCCCCTCGAAACTGGAAAAGAAAATTGACAGATAATTTCACACTTCGCTCTTAACTGGTTCCGAATCGTGGTCCGGCTCGCTGGCAGCTGGGGTAGCGGACGAATTCATATTCAAGTCCTGAGGGGTAAACGCGCCAACGTCGAAGGAACTCGAAGGTCCTGCAAAGTCGGAAAAGGAAAGACCTGGCTGATGGACCGTAGAGATCGGGTCATCCTGAGTCGTAGAGGTATCCATATAAGACAGCGGTCCATAGGCATCCGAGCTGAAAGCTGAAGATGTAGGATCGAGAGGGCCACTTGGGAAGGAATCATGTTGCAAAGCCGCAAGCATGCTCGAGGTGGTTGGAGTATGGGCCATAATTGGATGGTGGGGACGGACATCCATAGCATTAAAACTCTCTTGGCCAGCCATCGGGGAAAGGGAAAAGAATTGTTGCTGCATGACAGGTTCCACTGAAGCTGCCACAGAATTGGTGGAGAGTGCAACACTTCTAAGGACATTGACAGCGATCCAATCACTTATCACAAATCTTTCAGCAAATTTCTACAAAGACGGAATTGAATGACATACTCCAAAAACAGCTTCAGGATCTGGAATGCACCAAATGCTGGATCACTTCGGATGGTCTACGAGGATAGTCAGTGAATGCAAAAGTTACAAAAAGACAGTAACGGACCAAATCCCTCATGACCTGGCTTGTCACGTAGCCCCAGCGGATAAGAACACTCCTGGAACTCATCGTGCCTCGTTCTTCAGGCCCACCGTGCGCTGAACGCCCACCTCCCATCAATCGTTCGCAACATTTATCTGCCCATGACATGACTTCTCTGACAGGCTCACTGGTCTTCGCCAGACTGTCCAACATGGCCACGAATTCGACCTCCAATAACTGAACCAGATCCTCATGGCGGCAATTGCATACCAAGGCAGACTGGTTTCTAACAGACTCAAAGTCGACTTTTTGCCAGGAACGACGCATTTCCGTGAGCTGTTTCTGGTTTGTCAGGACGGTGTTCAGAGCTTGAGTGACTTGATAGATATCTAGGAATCGCACTAGCACAAAAGGTCACCCATCAGAAAAGTCGACTGACCAGGGAAGGCTACTCACAAACAAGATGGCCAAAGCGAGCACCCAATTCTACTTTCGGTTCAAGAAACGTGTTGCCATAATTCTCCAGGGCAACCAAGAGGATTTTCTCCATCTTGTTTGCCAATTGACGTAAACTCGCCAGGGACGCTGGGGGTATTGGCGAGAGCATTTGAGACCGTAAGACTTCCAAAATTTCCTGCACAGATACATCAATCAATATCAACCCGTACTAGAATGGCGATGGGAAATGTTACATCATAAACAATCGCATCCGCTTTTGCCATCAGGCCCGCAACAGCTGGGGCATGGACTACCTCACGATGATTCCCACCCAAGCTCGACCAGAAGGTTCGTAAGTGCATTTCAAACTGGTCAAACCGGAACGATTTGACACTGTCGAGTAGAGCGTCAAGGTGATCCTGGAACCAACCCCACACTTCTCGTGCCGCATGACCTTGAGGGGAGGTTGAGTTGGACCCAACAGCATCCTCAACTGAAGGGAAGTGCGGCAAGTGACGAACCGATATCGATTGCTGAGAAGGCAAGAACGGGACGGGAGCACAAGTCACAGGAGGGGAATGGGACTGGACGAGCGATGGCTCTTGTTGAGGGTGCTGGGGATGTCGGCGAATAGACGCCTGTGGTGGGAAAGTAGACCCTGACCTTTGAGAGCCTTGTGCTTGCGAGAGCAGTGTGGCGGCAGTGGGGGTCTTGTCACTGAGATCAGAAGCAAAGACTGGGGTGCCTTTTAAATCAGTGGGAGCAAGCGTTAAAGAGTTGCGTTTGGATCCAAGGGCAGATGTAGCGCCCTCCGAGTCCTCGTCGTCATCGTCGTCTGATCGCTCTTCAGTCTTGTTGGATGATTCCGATTGCTCTTGAGCGAGACGGGCAGCGTTGACCGATGGCTGGGCTGCATTGTTGTTGGATTTATGGATATATTCCTGAAGCCATTCGGCTTCTGCAGATGTTGCGGGGCGGATTCCACAATCTGTGACAGAGTCGATCAGAACAACGATCGCTACGGTTCGACGAGGTCACATACAGTGATATTTACTATTTCCCCGTACGCCAAGGCGTCTAGTTTTGATAGTGGGAAAGCAGAGCCTGATAGCCTTCCCAAGAGTGGCTGTGTTGATATGGGGAATCCCGTATTGGTCACAGACCCGCCGATAAGAGAAATAGAGTCCTTGTCGGGGCACATTCCCGTCTGGATAAGGAGCGTAGTTCGCGGTCAACCTGGGGAGTCATTTGAGATGTAGAAATTGGGGGAAGGGACGGTAGAAATACCATGCTTGTACAAAGATTTGTTTTGCCCTGTCAGAGGCGCTGGTGGTCGTCGCAGCTCGAACATTAGCTGCCAACTTCTCCAACGCATGATCAGGACTGAGTGTCATCCTTCCAAAGGCCCCTGCAGCATGCATTGCTTCTTGGGTAGGGGCCATCGACTGACCTGGGCCGAATAAGGAGTGATACTCGGGACCGGGGTTGCCCAAGAACATTGACATGTCCTCAGTTTCGCTCGAAGAAGAGTGAACGCTATCGGTATCCCGAGGATAAGGTGAGGCTGCAGCGCGAGCCCGAATATGACTGGGGCGAAGATGACCTTTTAGGGCGGGATTGTTAAGATTATGATTAGGAGGAGACTGGCTCGAAGATGGGTGATCAGTTCCATCCAAGTGAGGGTAGGCAAGGTGGAAAGGAAGGCCCACATGATCGCCGTTCAAAGAATTACTACGATGTCCGAGATCATATGATCCACGGTAGAGATCCTCAGCTGATGGAGGGATTCGTGGCAGGCCTTGGGAGGACTGAGGACGTGAATTGGAGGAGTGAGTAGACGAGGAAGACACCGAATTCGATCTAGAATGAGGATGATGCACTGGAAGAAAGTCGAGAGGCATGTTGGACGACATTATCTGCAAGTTAACGGCAGCCATCGATATGAGGAAGAGAACAGAGAAAGGAGAGGATTGTGAGCGTTCTGGAAAGCTCTCGACCGGACCTGCCGGATTGGATGATAGCACACTCGATGAAGGGAGTAAAAAGAGGGAGAAGACAGAGAAAAAAAGACCAACAGTACTGAAGTGCGGATGGAGCTTACGAGCCTCCACAAATCAAACCGATGTAGGTGGAAACCAGATGGATGAGCCTTGGCCTGAATCTGGAGGTGTTGACTGAAGGGAAAAAACGGACTGTAGCAACAGGTGTAGCAACGAGATCTACAGAAAATGCAAGTCGGTGGTCAAGGCAACGAACCGTATTTGGGGAACCTTTGTCTGACGAGGCAGTGTTCTGGTCTCCGTTTTTATAATCCCTTGCCGTAATCACTAACCCACGTTCAGACACCCATCTATCTCATCTTGATGGCACATCTCGAATCGCACAGCCAACAAATACCTATTATCTCCCAAAGTACATGAACTTTCGAAACTGTTTCCTAAGCTTGCGGTCATCTGGGTCCACAACTCGTCTCGCAAGCTCGATCCACGATGGTATCGTCAAATCAGCCATCTTGTATGGAGTGTATTTTGAGTCTGTGACGGTGCAGTTCCGGAGCGATCGAGGAAGATGCCGCGCTGGAATCGGAAAGAATTGATTCGGACAGAGAACAGACGGGGAAAACGTCATGTACTCCAGGCTGAACTTGGGTCGGCTTGTCTCATTTGCCTTTTCGAGATGAGGTAGGTGATACTGGCGGAAGGAATATGAAATAATCTCTACCCGCAACGCACATAATCCGTACCTGTGCATACCCCAACGGAGACCACAGTGTATTCGTTCTAGACGCCGCCTCAGGGTCAGAGTGCCATGGCTGGTTCAATCTGCACTTCCAGGAATCTTGATAGGGTGCTTTCCGGCATTCAGACTCCTTATCCCCACGGTTGCCATCGCGGTGATGTCCATGTTTCCGTTTCGTGCCCTTCTTCCCTTTTGGCCTGTCATCGCCACCATTGCTGGCACGGGAACCGTCTGCACCAGTTATGTTGTAGGAGAAAATACGGAAAGTCGGCAGATAAGGGTTAGGGACCACTGAAGGCGACACATTCACGATAGCGTATTTGTCGTACTGAGACGTGTTGGATATCCCAGGAATGGCGCGGAAATCATCAAGGAGAATATCGTAAAGCTCTTTGTGGTCAGATGTAGCTTGCAGACGATTGAGCCCAGGACCCGGCTCAAGATCATCGTCCACAAGGTAGAAGAACTAGAGAGGTTACCAGATTAATATCTTTTCATAGAATGCAAGAAAGCTGTGTACATGATCAGCATTCATGTGCTGCGTGAAGAAGAGAAGATTGATCACACAGGACACGACGGTACTAGTTAGAGCTCTCACTCACCCCGAAGAGATGACCGAGAATGGTATCTTGATATCTAAGAGATAGTTCCACATATCGAACAAACTTAGTACGAGGTTAGCGTCTTTATCGGTTGTTCTCGTTGGTGCACTTACACATTCAGGGAAAAAGTTTCCTGGCGATGGCGGTACATGGCCTGAAAAGTCTCAGCAGGAATCACGAGCAAGATAACGGCATCCTACCTGATACCCATACCTATATGCGCAATCAACAAAGTGAAGTCACTGCCTCCTCCCCTTAATAGTATTAATTGTGTTTCAAATACCTGCATATCACGAGCTCGGAAGGACTCCAGCTGTACCTCCAGCCAGTCAAATTCAAGATTACCGGGATCATTAGGATCCTTGAACTCGCAGCCACCGACCGCTGTTCAGCGCCACCATCGTCAGAATAGCCTGCAATCGGAGGACCAAAGGTACCTTTATTGGAATCGTAGAAATACATAGTGTTCAGGCTTATAATAGCGATGGCATCCGGGATAACTTCGACGGAGTAGTACGCGCCGCGCTGGAAAACTTGATAAGATGGGAAAGGAATAAATGATTTCCAGATGCTTGAGAAAAGATCATCAGAAGCAGCAGCTAGACGGGTAAAGTAAAGGACTTCACGAGGAAAATTCATAAGTGATGCTGTTGGGGCCTAGGTAGGTCGTGCATCAACATCTTAGGGAAGAGGCCGGCCTGGGTTTACTTACCAGGAGTCATTATATTCTCCCGAGTCGAGAGGAACTCAGCGTCGATGTTAAAAGATACACGAAAATAGGCTCACATGCGCTTGAAAGTCAGAACGCGTCTTCAGCCTTCAATTGATGACTTCCGATAACAAAGTACTCACGCCAAACATCGTTGTTACCTAGAAGTGTGTAAATAGTGGTGACTATTACATGAAAGGAAGCGAACCTAAGCTGGGTACAACTGGAATGCCTCTCCTGGTGAATATTCGTTCCATTTTCTTAGCGACTGCTCGGTTCAGATCATATATTTCACCAGGGGTTCGCGGTAACTTTCGATCATTGTCGTGTCTGACTCAGGTTTGAGTAGCATGAAGTATAACATGAAGCATAACTACCTAGCATTATCTCCTGTCCCTGTTGATTTTCAAAGTTAGTCGACTGGCCGCGTGAGCGAGACCGAGGACGTACATATGACGAAGTCGATATCTGAAGACCAATGCTTATCCAAATAATCGAGCGTGAAGTTCGTGAGTCGTAAGGGTGAGTCGCAATCACTGTGAGAGGGTATACTTGTGTCGACCATTCATTCGACATCAAAAGGACCCTACCTGAAGGGTGTGCCATAATATCCAGCGCGTTTTTTCTCCTTGCGTGGTTTCTCCCTATGACACGATGACGACAAGGAGGAGTGGGATGCATAATACGGGTCTGGATGCATGTCCGTGATCTGAAGGAATCGCCCTTGCAGTTTTCTACGACGACCTTTTCGTCAGGAATGATTCAGATCAGTAATGGTGGAGAGGAGTAAGAACAACAACTACCGGTAAGTGGTACCTGAAATGGAACCTGTGGGGCACCAAACCCTACGTCGCATAACCCCGCAATCGTCAGGACGAGCAAGACGGGGAGTACGCGCATGTCGCAAAGTAAAGACCTGCGGAATGAGGGACGACGCCCAACGCGGTCACCATCCCCAAGATGCACGTGTGTGGATTCGGCTACCATTTTGATATTCACGTTATAATCTCACTACATTACATCTAAGGAAAGGTACTGTTGGCCAGACATTGCTTCGTAGAACTTCATGGGCGGGTCATTTGGTATTTTAACGACAAGACCATACCAACAGAGTACGATGCTGATGCTTTTGTGTGAGCTACAAGTGCAGAATGAAGAGAAAAAATACAACAAGTAGAGCGGACGAAAGACATGAACAATGGGAATGGGATACACGAGAATAAGTTTATTGTGTGGCAATCGGTTGCGCTGATGCTGACTCGATCTCGAGCTGATGCGCTTCCTTGGGACTGGAGTGAAGCGAAAGCAGGAAAGCTGCATTATCACCCGTGTCCAGAACGTCATTGATCGATTTTTCTGCGAGATAGCATGCCTGGAAAAAAAAAGTTAGTAACACGACGCGCGTAATAAAATGAGTGCAAGTAATTACACGACCGTATCCACCCCGCTCCAGTGTCGAACGAGCTCTTGAGATAGTATTGTGAATTGCATCATACGCGTGCCTTCTCCTGATCAAGCTGTCAGGTAACACCGAATACATAAAGAGGCTATTGACTTACAAGATGCTCTCGAGTCCATTTCTAGTCCTCGGTAAGATAATGATATCTGCGCCACTGAGGTAGCGAATGAATGCTTGGTACGAGGCGGCACGAGCGATGAGAGTTGACAAATTTTCCGAGTCCCAGGTGAACCAGGTTTCCCTAGATGCGCGTCAGGAAAAGACACTTGGGGGGGGTAAAGGTATGCGTCACACGTACGTAAGATGGGCATACGCCAGGGCCTCAGGACTGTGTGGTGCAAGGAAACGATCCATGTGCGTGTGGTGGTGGTTGAGTTCAAAGAAAGAGAGACGTTCAGAAAAAGAATGGTGTGCTGAGGGGAGCGGATAGGCTTTATCAGTGGAGAGTGGGGGGTGCTTGGCAATAGCCCGTTGGCTGCGCCCTTGGTGGTTAAAAAACCACAAACGTGATGGGAGCAATAAGGGGCAAAGGGAGACAAAAGTGGATGATGAAGCAAACTGGGACTGACTCGACAAGCTCCTTCAATGCCATCGCACGTTTGTGGACGACAACTGCGGCCACCTACCGGGTGGCAATTGTACTATACTAGACAGCATTCCTCCTGTCCCGGCTAGTAGATACGACATCTATGAACCATGTACTGGTTTACAGGAAAACATTCCTCGTTCAACCGGTTCATTCCATTCATGCAGGGGAACAAATGAAGCGTGATTTGATTCGCTTGTTCATATCTGATTGACCAGTCTCATCTTCGAGGGCATACGTCAATCTCAAAGAAGTGAAACTCTCTATGGCAGATCCAGACCATGGCCACCAGCAAGCTCGCGACGATGAGCTCCTGCCTTTGTATCAGCCGTCAAATCAAAGCGATTCGGCGATATTCCGTCTTTTGCGCAACCTTAACCAATCTTCCGACGCACTAGAATCTTATTCCGACCTGTACAGGTGGTCTACCACCGAGATTGCTAATTTTTGGTCGGTTGTATGGGATGAAACGGCCGTCGTCGGCGAAAAGGGTGACCATGTCGTGGATAATGACGCGTCTCCTTCCGACAACCCTCCGTGGTTCTCACAGGCAAAGGTGAATTGGGCCGAGAATATGTTACTTTGTCGTTCCCCCGATCAGGTCGCACTCATTCAAGCTAGTACGTCTCCGTCCTGCATCCACGTCAATCGTAACGCTTATCAAGAGCTATTCAAAACGTCATCACATAGCCGAACCCTTGCCGCATACCACACTGCGCCGCATATCATATTCTCAGCTGTACTCGTTAGTTGCGGATCTCGTGTCAGCATTAATCCTTGCTGGTTTGAAACCGGGAGATCGCGTTGCCTCATACTGTTCGAACTGCATTGTAGGTTTGCTTCAACCAACTAAGAATTCCTTGGATTAGCTTTGCATGACTCCCGTCACCGCGACTAGAAATGTGGCGAAGCGTGAATAGGCTTCAGTTGTCGTTTCGTTGTCCACCTCTTTTTCAATTTCACGACATTGAGGTCTATTCCTTTAAAACAGGAGAATGTGGCTGCCTCCCTAGCCGCTACTGCTATTGGTCAGTAACGTGATACTTTCTCGCGTCTTTCTCGATTTAATAATGTACCCCAGGATGTATCTGGGTCAGTGCAGCGGCTGACTTTGGCCCTGACGGGGTGCTAGAGCGGTGAGTTTGGGCGGTTCGTGAAATATGCTGTCTGATGTGTAATCGTGCAGGTTCGAACAAGTCCAACCAAGTCTCATTTTTGCCGTTGATGCCGTCGCGTGCGTTTGTCACTGGCTGTTTTCTCCGATTTTGCCAATGTAAACCTCAGATATAATGCGAAAATTCATCCCCATCTGGCAAAGTTGTCACTTCTTCTCTCCGGTCTCTCGCAGCGATCCCCCATCCAGCCAAAGGTAGTCGTGATTCATACCTCACTAGTACCTGAAGACCGTACTACTTGGCCACGCGACTGGTTCTCTTGGGAAGACTTTGTGCATGAAGGAGCAAAAAAGAAGCTCGGCCGTATTGGTGACGAGATTCAATGGAAGAGACAAGGCTTTGATTGGCCCCTGTGGATACTGTTCAGCTCCGGAACCACTGGTGGGAAGCCTACATAACTCGAAGCCTGAGAGCTCAAATAATATTTTCAGGTCGCCCAAAGTATGTGTTCAGAATGATATCGGACTCGCTTTTGGCTTTATAATGTAACAACAGGCCTATTGTCCACCGCGCCGGCGGAATGCTGTTGCAAGCAAAAAAAGAACTCGCAATTTGTGCAGATCTTCACGCCCATGACGTCTTCTTTTACTACAGTCAGTTTTTTTCTCCCTACGCCTGTATCGAATACTAAGTAGTCCCAACGTAGCCACCACGTCTGTCCTTTAATACTACCCGATTCACTCACGCTGACCCTTCTTCAGGGGGTGGATGATGTGGAACTTTCTTGTCGGTGGCCTCAGTGTTGGTTGCACACTGGTCCTGTATGACGGAAGTCCATTGAGGGATCCATCGCATTTATGGAACCTTGTGGATATTCTAGGAATAACTATATTTGGCACCAGCGCAAAATATCTCGATCAACTTTCAGTGAGTCTTTTCGACCATCACCTGCCGTCGACACAGAAGGAAGCAACTAACTGAATTCAAGAAAACGTATAAACCCCGAGAATACCACAAGCTCACCACTCTGCGTCACATTTACTCGACTGCTTCCCCCCTCGCCCCTGCGCAGTTTGATTTCGTGTATCAACACATTCACCCCAACGTTCTCCTGGCATCCATCACTGGTGAGATCAGTGTTCTATTCTGGTTTACGATCGTCATCAACGAGTGTGCACAGGAGGAACGGACATCTGCTCCTTATTTGCGGGCATGTGCACCGCATTACCTGTTTATCGGGGCGAGATTCAATGCCGTATGTTGGGTATGGCAGTCGAGAGCTTCGATTTGACTGGGCATCCAAGTAAACCTGGGGAAGCAGGGGAACTGGTGTGCCTGCGACCCTTCCCTTGCATGCCACTCGGCTTTTGGCCATTGGATGGCTTTGGAACCAAAGATGCGGTTGAAATCGCAAAAGACAGGTTCCAGCAAGCATATTTTTCGCAGTTCAAAAGTGTATGGTGTGAGTATCTTTTGCTACAATTGTTCCCTGTGAACACAAAGGCTCAGACCTGCCAGACCACGGAGATCATGTTATGATTACGCCTTCCAGAGCCGGAAACGGAGGTGGTCTTGTCATGCTCGGACGAAGTGATGGCGTACTGTAAGGTTTTTGTTCGTTCTCACAGAGTTTCCTGGCCTCAGCCTTGCATCCTCATAGAAATCCTGGAGGTATCCGTTTTGGCTCATCCGAACTATATGATATCATCGAGGAGCATTTTTGCTGTTCGTCCGGTTCAAGTTCGGCATTGACCGTCGTGGACTGTTTGGCCGTTGGGTTGACCACGAATGGGGGGTCAGATGAACGTGTGATTCTATTTGTGAAACTTCCAGACGGAGAAAAGCTATCACCAGTCTTGGAAAAGAAGATTAAACGGGAAATACGACTGAGAAGGAGCGCCCGACATGTCCCCGCAAGGGTAAGTCAATCACAAGATGTCACCCCCCGGAATGCTACTGATGCCTCGTGGTGGAAAAGGTAATCCAAGTTGAGGATGTTCCTTACACCCTGAATGGCAAGCGTGTGGAGGTACCGATAAAAAAGGTCTGAGCTA
>Ga0193724_1000334_pt1 | contig 11264 bp, 12 predicted proteins | sample H2a1metaG_FD_146005 | JGI IMG/M metagenome (GOLD analysis project Ga0193724, IMG submission 146005) | Soil microbial communities from a riparian zone of the East river system, Colorado, United States - H2a1 | ecosystem: Environmental > Terrestrial > Soil > Riparian zone | place: USA: East River... | reverse complement strand
CAAAACCGTTCAAGGTCCTCACTCCTTCCGCGTACACAGAACTTGCCGCCGTAGTGGACAGTCTCGCCCCTCCACCAAAACCCGATTCGACGAAATGACAAAGAGCCGCGGATTTATCCGCGGCTCTTTTTTTCATCGGGATTCGACCAGCCTGTAAGCGCAAAGGCTACATTGCCTTCTTGAGCGCCGTCTCGAGATCCTGTTTCCCGCCGAGGCCGGTGTAGACCACGCGCCCAGTCTTGTCGAGTACCACGACGTACGAAGTGGCGGGAGCGTCGAACGCGCCGGCCGCTTTCCCTTGAGTGTCATAGTACGTGTCATGCGGCAGTGGATTCGCCGCGAGCCATCTGCGCACCCTCTCCGGCGACTGATTGATCGCTACGGCTATTGCCACGAACTTCACCTTCTTCCCGAACTTCTTTTCGGCGTCGAGCAGCGACGGCATCAGTTCCTTGCAGTTGGGGCACCACGTCGCCCAGAACTCGATGAGCATCGGCGTCTTGCCGATGTAGCTCCCGAGATCGACTGGCTTCCCGTCGAGAGACTGGATCGTAACCGCGGGCGCCTGGGCGCCGACCTCGATTCCGAGGTCCTGTGCGAGAACAGGCGTTGAGGTGAACGCTAGTGAGAGCAGCGGCAACATTATCTTCGGCGATCGGAACAGCGTTCGAACGGTCATTGGCTTTGGATTCTGGCGTCAGTGGTGGGACTCAGATGAGAAGAAGCCCCATCTGCACAAGGTAATACTCCGCAACTGCCAACATGATCAGCGCGAAGATGCGCTTGATCCAGACCATCCATTCGCCCGCCCTCGGCAAGCGCGCCACAGTACCGCTGAAGAGTCCTACCATTACCAGCAGCGTACACATGCCTAGTGAGAACACGAAGAGGTAGATGAATCCGAGCACGCCGCTTTTCGTCGCCGTGACCCACGTCAATACGGCTGCCATCACCGGCGCCGAGCATGGGGCGGCGACCAGTCCAGAAGCGGCGCCCATGACGAAAACGCCGTACAGGCTTCCTCCCTTGCCCGCTGTCGCTGCGCGAGTGAGGAGCCAGGCTGGCACTCTCACCGGAATGACCTCGAGCATTGCCAGCGCCGCGATTATGAGAAGATTCGCCATCGCGAAGTACACCCACGGATTCGTACTCACGGAGCCGAAGAGCGTGCCCGTGAGCCCCGCGAACAAGCCTACAGACGCATATGCGAGGGAAAGGCCGAAGACGTAGGCGAACGTCAGTAAGACGGTCTGGGCGCGTGCGCGCGGTGCCTCTCCGACTGCAGTTCCGCCCACTATCGCGGCCGTGATCGGAATCATCGGGTAGATGCACGGGGCGAGACTCGTCAGCACGCCCGCGATGAACAGTATCGGGAGCGCGGTTAGCGGGCTGGAAGAGAGCTGCGTCGATATGTGAGTGAAATCCACGATTGTCCTGAATGCCGAAGAGGGATGCTATTTCGGAGCACCCCTCTTTGCAATCGCTGCGAGCCGACGGACCGCTACTTCTTCGTCAACAGCTCCTCGAACAGGTCGAGCGCGCGCGGGTCATTGGATTGCCCCAGCCAGAACAACGCCTTCTTCCGTATCTCCGGATCCTTGTTGGTCCGCGCAACGGCAATGAGCGCGGGGACGCCTTCATCACGAGGACGCTGCGACAACGCGAACACTGCCTGCTCGCGCACCTCGCGGTCGACGCTATTGTCGAGAACCAGCGAATTGAGATTAGCCGTTGCTGCGTCTCCTGCCGCCTGGCCAACCCAGAACACGGACTGTGACCGCGTGCTCCGCGGCAAATCAGGATTGCGTGCGATCTTGATCAGCGCCGGCCAAATTTCGGCGCTGTCGGCGATAGTGGCTGGGAAGATCGCCTTCTCGCCCATGCTTCCCTTCTCGCTCTGTGCTATGGAAACCAGATAGTTCGCCGCCTCTCCCGCGGGCACGGTACCGAGGTCGACGACATCGGCCCCCGCTGGACGCCACCGCCCACCGACGTAAAACCGGAGATCGGTCAACTCTCCATTGCGCCGGTCGAGCACGACGCGCGCAGGCCCATGGCTGCAATCAGATTCCCACTCGACGTCGCGCGACGAATTCCAATTGTCGCCCCACGTCGTCCTGCCCCTGCCATTCGAATGTGAGATCGAGTTGCCGCTGCCGCAGATCTCCGGCCTCGCCGCGAATGTCATGCGTACCGTGCCGTTCGAGACACGCGCCACTCTGCTGGCGATAGTCTGCGCGGGCGCAGTTTCCACCGCACCGGCCAGAGCTGCGAGGACGACGGCCGTCGTCCCCGCGAGCGATGTGATCCTGAATGTTTTCATTTGTTGATCAGGTCCATGAGGAATTGCTGCACACGAGGATCGTGCGATTGGCCGAGCCAGAAGATTGCCTTCTTCCGCATCTCGGGATCCTTATCGTTCTTGGCGATATCGAACAGCTTGTCTATCGCGGTTCGGTCGCTCTGCCGCTGCGACAAGGCGAAGATGATCGCCTCACGCATCTCGCTGTCATTCATGCGATCGTAGAGCTGAGCTATTTCCGATATTGAGACACCAGACTGCCCGGCCCAGAAGAGCGCCTTCTTGCGCAGCTCGATGTCTTCCTTGGGGTTGACCGCGATGTTCATCAGCCATTGCTCGTTTCCTGCTCCCTTCTGCTGCGACAACGAGAACAGAATCTTTTCCTTCAGATCCTCATTGGTGAGCCGGGAGTAGAGAGTGCGCAGAAACTCCGTGTTGTCCTTCGAGTGATTCTGGCCGAGCCAGAAGATCGCTTTCTCGCGGAGATCGCTGTTCTCGGTCTCACGCGTCGCGAAGTCCCGGAGAGCTTGCTGCGCCCTCGGCTCGTTCTGCTGGGAAAGCGAGAACAGGGCCTTCTCTTTGATGTTCTCGTCGCCGCTACCCTTGAGAATCTCCTCGAGGAGGCCAGTAGACCCTGGCACCTGCGACAGCCAGAATACCGCCTGCTCGCGCGTCTCCTGGTCGGGGTCGCTGCGCGCCACGCTCATGAGAATGTTCGCGGTCTGGTCGGTGCGCTTCTGCGACACCAGGAACACTGCCTTCCGGCGCAACGCCACCGAGCAGGGATCACGACGCGCGAGAACCTGTTGTAGAATCGGCATCGCGCGCTCGGCGTCCATCTGGAGCAGCGCATTGAGCGCGGCGATGCGGTCGTCGCTGTCCTCGTCGGCATCCGGAGAACAGTTGCGGCCCTGCGATCCCGCTCTTGTCGCAACGTCGCTGCCACCGCGCGCCGTACTGTCGATGGACATGGCGCAGGATTCGTCTCCTGTTTTAGCCAACTCCCCGCACACGCGGGTCAGCAGACTCGCGCCATCGCTCTTAGCCATCTTCGGAAAACGGGCCTTCAGCTGGTTCAACCGTTCGCGGGCGGCGTTCAGGTCGCCGCTGCGATAGAGGGCGAACGCCTCGTAGTAGAGCGCTTGGCCGGACGTTGTGTACGCTGATTGTGGATAGCGCTCGGGGATGGTGTGAAATACCTCAGCGGCGCGCTTGTAGTCGCCGCGCGAGAGCGCTTCACGCGCCAACCGGTACAACGAATCTGCCGGATCCGCTTTCGCCCACGGCTCGGGCAGCAACGGATTGGCCTGCTGGTCGAGTGCGATGAACGCCGCGCTCAATTGTCCGTCCGCGCGAGCCAGAGCGAGCGGAGCAACGTTGGAGTGAAAAGAATGTTGGGCGGCCGGAGCCTGGCTGGCTCCAAACGCCGAGGAAATTATTGCAGCTGCCGTGAGTAGTGTTCTCATTGTCATTGAAGTGGTCTCAGCTACCGCGCTGCGAGCCCGCGGGAATCGCGGTGCGCAGCCTCGTCATTACGTGATCCTGCTGCAACGTCTTCTCGATCATCTCGCGATCCTGCGGCGTGCTTCCGGGCGATAGCTGGACGATCTGCACGAGCACGAGCTCGAGATCTTCCAGCAGCGGACGACGCTGCGGATCCTTGGCGACGGGAGAATCCAGTAACAGCCGGGTGTTGCTCAAAAGCTGGCGCGCCCACGATCCGAGCTGCGCGTCCATTTGCTGATCTGCCGTTGTGCGCGTCCTGAACGAAGTCAGAAGCGCTTCGGCTTCACTGAGGTGGCGTACCGTCGTGAGCTGATACGCGGAATTGCCAGTAGGGCTTGAAGTGGAATTGGAGGGTGCGGTGACCGCAACCATTCCCTCGGTTCCGTCAAGTGCGCCAGGCCGACGAACTCCGCCTGTCCGGGACTGCTCGCGTGGCGGTGATGGCTCTCGTCCGCCACCACCCGTCTGCGGTCCGGCGACAGTTTCCGAACCTCCGGGCACGGTTTGGGTTTCGCCAGCCGCTACGTTAGAAGCGCCCGACTTTGACCCACCGACAGCCGCTATGGCGCTCGCCGTATTCGCGCGGGCGCTCCAGCGCCCGAGTCCGACACCGGTCGCGAGCAGGAGGATCGCCGCTGCTGCGGCACCGATCCAGATTCGCGAACCGAAGCGCCGAGCAGGCGTTTGGGCTGCTAACGAACCTCCGCCGTAGATGACACGCGGTCCCGCGGCGCGCTGCGCCTGGATCGCGCTCCACATGTCGTCTCTGGGAGTACGAGCAGGTGGCGCATTGTAACTCTGCGCCGCCTTCTTGAGGAATTCCTCGAAATTGTCTTCAGTCATGACACCCACTCCGGGGCAAAATCGGCCAATGCGACGCGCAGCTTGCTTCGAGCCTGAAAGAGATGAGACTTCGACGTTCCTATTGGAATGTTGAGCGTCCCGCTGATCTCCTCGTGCGTATAGCCTTCCACGTCGTGCATCACGAATACCGTCCTGTATTTGTCCGCCAGCGAGTCGATCGCCCTCGCCAATCTCTCTTTCAAATCGGGGTCGGCCTCAATGCGGGTCGATCCGACCGTCAGCCCTTCTTCCATAGGCGCTTCGCGACTTCGCTGCCGCTTGGTTTTTCTCAACCCGTTCAGCGCCACCGAAACGCCAATCGAGTGAAGCCAGGTTGAAAGCGAAGACTCGCCACGAAAGCTCCCAATCTTTTCAAAAGCACGGATGAAAGTCGCCTGGGTGAAATCCCGCGCCAGCTCGTCATCACCCGCCAGGCGAAACGCCAGGCGGTAAATGCGGTCGACATACATCTCGTATAGCTCACGCTCAGCGGCCGCATCGCCGGCAACCACCCGCGTGATGAGTTGGATATCGTTCACCGAGCTCCGAGACTCGTAGGCAACCATGTGCATTGTCGACCTTCTGACAACGGTTGCTCGAAAAGGGTTGAGGCCTCGGAGTAAAGTTCGGGGCGCCTGGGAAGCATCCACGGAACCGAGGCAGGGAGCTGTAAGCTTTGCAGCTTTATAGCTAAGGGCTTTTCTGTTGGCGTAAAGAGCGCGGGTCAACGCCTCGCCCACGCCTCTAACGCGTGTATGAAAGCTCCAAGCCTAGTAGCTTTGGTCAGCCGGAAGCTCCCTGCTTCGGTTATGTGGATGTCCGAGAAAGCGAGACCATCTCGCCCGGGAGGTTTGTGAAATTCACCCAGCTTGGCAAAAGCGGCCTTGTTATATCGCGGATCTGTCTCGGTTGCATGACCTATGGAACGCCCAAATGGCGTCCCTGGGTTCTCGACGAAGTTGACGCGCGGCCGTTTTACAAGAAAGCCCTCGAGCTCGGCGTCAACTTCTTCGATACCGCCGATATGTATTCGCTCGGCGTCAGCGAGGAAGTCACAGGCCGTGCCCTCAGGGAAATGGCCAAGATGGACGAGATCGTACTCGCAACCAAAGTGCATTTCCCGATGGGCGACGGTCCGAACATGGGTGGAATCTCGCGCAAGCACATCGTACAGGGCTGCGAGGCGAGTCTGAGACGACTGGGCGTCGAGACAATCGACCTCTATCAGATTCACCGCTTCAAGGGGACTGCTCCCATCGAGGAAACCCTCGCGGCACTCGACCACCTCGTGCACCAGGGCAAAGTCCGGTACATCGGAGCAAGCTCAGGTTACGCGTGGGAGTTGGCGCGCGCGCTCAGCATCTCGGAGCGACGCGGATGGGCGCGCTTCGTCTCGATGCAGGATCACTACAACCTCGTGTACCGTGAGGAAGAGCGTGAAATGATTCCCCTCTGCCTCGAGGAGGGCCTGGGACTCATACCATGGTCGCCGCTCGCGCGCGGACGACTCGCCCGGACAACGCCGTCGCCGTCGCAAGGGACGACCCGAGCGGACAACGATCCATATGCCGTCGACCTCTACGATTCTCCGTCCGACTTGAACGTGATCGAAGCGGTGCGCGGAGTCGCGAAGGAGCTGGGCATTCAGTCTTCCGAAGTGGCTCTCGCGTGGCTGCTCCAGAAGCCGGGCGTTGCCGCGCCGATTGTGGGCGCTACCAAGATCGAGCATTTGGAAAGCGCCGTTCGGGCATTGGATGTCGTGCTGACCGAAGAGCAGATCCGAACGGTCGAAGCTCCTTATCAGCCGCATGCGGTGCGCGGCATCTAGTCAGGTGACGCGGTCGCGGTCGCCAACATCGAGAGTCTGAATCGTGCCCGAGAACTGACAATCGAAGACCAGAGCCGAAAGGTGCCCGACCCAGCGCATCCGGATATCTCGCGACAACCGCCGTGGCGTCAGCTCGGCCGCGCACTTCTCCTGCGGTGTCCCAACTGCGGACGCGGAGGCTTGTTCACCGGATTCTTCAATATTAAGGAGAGATGTCCGAACTGCGGAATCCTCCTCGAGCGAGGCGAGTCGGATTACTTCCTGGGCGCGTACACGCTCAATCTCATTGCCGTCGAAGTATTGCTAGCGCTCGGATTTGTGGTCGTGATGTATGCGACCTGGCCCAATCCGCCGTGGGACGCCTTGGAATACGGCGGCGTCGTGCTGTCGATTCTGGGAGCCGTGCTCTGTTATCCGTTCGCGAAAACAATCTGGCTGGCTGTGGATTTGATTTTCAGACCGCCGCATCGCGAGGACTTCATCACTCGCGTCAAATAATCCCTACTCTCCCGCGCGATAATTCTCTGATGGAGATGGGAGCTGCGCGACGTTGACGTCGATCGGCAGTCTCACGCCGTTGTGCGTCTCCACGACGTCGATCACACCTTGCCAGACCTGCGCGAACGCATGGCCGACCTCTGTGGGCGCCTTGTCGATCGCAAAGCCGCGCTCACTCGCGATCCAGAATGGCGGATCGTTCGATATGCCCGCAGCGGCGAGCACCTGCTTCACATCGCGATATATGAGATCCGCGTTGAAGCTGTGAGCGTAGTACGCCGGGCGGAAGCGACCGTCCTCGACCAGTCGCTTTGTCCACGCATCGTAATAGTCGCGCATCGCCTTCGGCACCGACTCCATCCGTTCGATATCCAGGAAGATCACCGTGCCGTTTGCAAAACCCTCGGCCGCAGTCTTTGCTATAGCGTCGTTGGCATCGGCGGTGCCGCGGGCCGCGCTCACAAGCTGTGTCGAGCAGTTGGAGCCGGGCGACGCTCGGGGTGATACCAGGACTTTGACAGGCACGCGCTTGTTGACGTAGCTCGCTACCCGCTTGCCATTCCGTGTCTTGACCTGTCGCACGCGCTTCGTGATGTATCGGGTGACGGCGACCTTCTGCCCCGGGGTCAGGCCCCAGGTCTGTTGCCCTACGTAAATGACCGCCATACCCCAACCCATGTTGGAGAGCGTTTCTCGCTTTCCCTCCCAGGAAGTGTCGCTGTGGCAAGGCGCGGAGAGATAGTAGCCGACCCACCGATATGGTTTATCCGCCGTCATCCAGGCGTGCATCGCATCATCGCCTGGATAAGAGAAAGTATCGAAGCCTAGGTGCGGGCCGTCCGAAAGGTTGTCAGCGATATTGGCCGACGCAGTCTCGACCGCGTCGCCGATCGAGCTCGCTGAAGGAGGACGAAGCGCCGAGCCAGTGCTGACAATGAGTCCAGCGGTAACCAAAGCCAGGATCGAGCGCCATTCAATTTTTGGCATTTCGCGTCTCCAGGCTTGAGAGGTGGGAGGATACTACCCTCGTGCACCGGCACGATCGGGCGAGCATCCATAGCGAGGTTCTCGCCGAACACATGTTAGACCGAAAATCACACCCCGCGTTAACGGCCACGTCACCGATTCGCAATCGCAGGTAGGGCTTGGCCGTCAGCGTCGCCGATGGGCCCATTTTATCATACCCGGTCAATCGAGATCGTTCCTCTGACCTCAGCCCTTGTCCGAGAAAGGTGACAATAGGATGTTTACGGCTCAGGCTGATTCGTCTAACCGATTGCAGGATAATGGTTTAACGGACTGGCACGACCTGGTCCCGCTAATGCCTTGTAAGGCCCCAACCTCTTCAGTGGAGTCGCTTATGCACCTGCGACGCTTGATAGGTCTCTCTGGAGTCCTATCATATCTGGCAGTACCAGTAGGTTTATTGGCCCAGGTGGCCGGCGGAGTCGAGTTCTATGGAGCGCTCGACAACGCAGCCCCAATTACCCGGACGATTGGGGGTCTCGCTCTCAGTGTGGGCACACCATTCGTCGGAATTCGGGGAAGCGGCGGACTGGGAATCTCGTCCCTGACGACGCAGTCTGCCGGGATCAACCAGGGCCCTTCTGACCTGGTCTGGGCGACAAACGCCGATCTCATCTTCGGACCCGTCAATGCCAGACTCGGCGAAGGGTTCATGCCCTACGGGTTTGGCGGACTTGGACTCGAGAGTAGCGCACAGCCCTCTTCTTTCACCGACGCCATCCGGACCTGGAGTTACGGAGGCGGAGTTCAGTTGTCACTCGGTCGACTGCTGTCGATCAATGGCGAAGCACGATCCCGCCATTTGGCCGCACCGGCGACGTACGTCGATTCTCAGTTCGTGCGCGGCATCGAGTATCGAGTGGGAATTGGATTTCATTTCGGAGGTGGCCGATCGCGTTCAACGGTCTATTCCAGGCGCACCGCCGATATTCCCCCCAGCGCCCCCTTGCCAAGCCGGACGTCACGCACGACCTGGCCCGTCAGCACAACCACCTCTGCGAGCGGAGCCGCTCGCAGAGTAGTGCCGACTGCGGAACAGTACATCGGCGTGCCATACAGATATGGCGGGACATCGCCGCGAACCGGATTCGATTGCTCGGGTTTCGTTCAGTACGTGTACGGAATTCAGGGAGTAGATTTGCCGCGCACGTCGCGACAGATGGCGGGAGCAGGAATCGCCGTCGAGCCATCGACTCGCTCCCTCGTTGTTGGCGACCTGATGCTGTTCCAGCAAGGCGGCCGAATAAGCCACGTCGCGATCTACGCGGGAAATGGAAGATTCATTCACTCGTCATCGAGCGGGAAAGGGGTCCGGTATGACGACCTCGGAACGCACCGCGGCAAGTGGTTCGCGGACCATATGGTTGCGGCAAGACGGGTCACGGGGGACGGCCACATTTTTGGCAATGCGTTCGCGGGCGGAGCAGCAATCGCGTTCGACCACCTGGATCCACCCGACAGCGCGCCTCCTCCATCAAGATGATCAAGCGAAAGGATCGCTCGCCGCTCGCAGGCGACGTTGAAAGATCGAACCCGACCGTCGCCGACTCGATCGGCGACGGTCGGGGGGTGGGCCTCGACTAGACTAGCTCGGCTCCGGTCTCCGCCGATGGCGCCGGCGCGATTCGTTGTGCGCAATCGGTCGCACAATCTCTTCGGGAAGCGCGGAGTCATCCCCCGCTCCCAGCCATCTCAATACACTTTCGATCGCCGCGTCGTCGGTAAGCCGAGTCCGTACGCGCGCCGGCGTAATGCCAAAAACGCTGACCCAGTGGTCCGAGAAGATGCGGGCCGTCTTGTAACCCAATTTGATCGAGACATCCAGAACCGAGTAGCCCGGGTCACGGAGGTAACCGAAACCGCGCAGGACCTTGGCGGCAATTAGCAGTCGCTTCGGGGAGCCAAGCTGCGCGTTGTCCAGGTTCCGATAAACGCTCACGATAGCGACGCCCGCCTCCATCCCGAGATCGAGAGCGCTCGTATATCGGTGGGGCTGATCGAAGAGATTCTCAACCGCCACTGAAAGCTGTCGCGGAAGCTGACCCAATCGGTCCCGCAACGCTTCGATGACATCGTGGGTCAGCGCATTTCCCTCGACCCGCTCGACCCGTTCACGAAATCCCTCGGGCTCGTCGTCGAAATGGTGCAGGACGACCTCCTTCAATCCGAGACGCCCTAACTGCGCGACCGCATTGAACTGAGGCGCGTGGAGGGTGACATATGCGATGAGGGGAAGCGATGGGTATCGCTTGAGGAGTCCGGCTACCGCACTGACGTTCATGAGTCCATCCGCAGTCGGGTCGAGAATCACGACGCTGATCGGTTTTCGGCGGATGATGGATTCGAGCTCTTGCCAGGAGGAGGCGACAAAAAACTCAGGCTCATCAGCAAGGACATGCCTTACGTGGGTGAGCAGCCGCGATGGGAGAAACGCCGCAACACTCAAATGGCGATCGCGCTCATGATCCTAGGAAACTGGTGGCAAAGTCTCGGCGGCGCGAGGGCAAATGATAAGAAAAGTGCTGTTTTTGGTACGAAACAGACATTTTCTGATAAGAAAACGACATTTCGGCGTTTTCAAGTAGGGGTACGTTTGGCCTGTTCAGTTCCCCCGGCCCCTCCCCTCTCTTTTTTATAAGGAGCTCTACCATGACCCGGAACAGACTTTTCGCCGCCATCGCCATCATCTCAGCCGTTGTTCTCACGGCTTGTTCGGACATGACCGCACCGAAGAGCGCATGCCCGGTTATCAGCGGCTCCTCAGTTTGCCTCAGTAAGTAAGCGGATTCGGGGGCTGCCCGTAGCTACTTACGCGGCAGCCACCGCCGTCTTACGCAGCTCAGACATTGCGCGAACCACCGTATTGATCTCCTCGGGTATCCACGTAGGAGGTGCAACGAAGGGCTTCGTCGAGGGCGGAATCTTGCGAATCGCAGCAAGTGCAGCCTGCGCCTTGAACGAGACCTGGTGGATCTGATTGGCGTCAGCGAACAAAATCGCCTCTTTCAGCGACTCCTCGGCCGTGTCGAGGCGACCGAGACGACCCATGCCTTCGCCAAGGTAAAGAAGATAGTGTGCGCGGTACCAGGGACCGAGAGCCGCATGAGCCAGCTGCCGAGCATAACTATCGAAGGCTTCGGGCATGTCATCCATCCCCGCCAACTCCATCAAGTTAATGGTTGCCTGCCCGCGAACCATCTTCGATTGAGCCGTCGCCGCGAGCACTAGATGAGTATCACGTGCGGCATCATGGAGGCCGAG
>Ga0193724_1000333_pt1 | contig 11285 bp, 10 predicted proteins | sample H2a1metaG_FD_146005 | JGI IMG/M metagenome (GOLD analysis project Ga0193724, IMG submission 146005) | Soil microbial communities from a riparian zone of the East river system, Colorado, United States - H2a1 | ecosystem: Environmental > Terrestrial > Soil > Riparian zone | place: USA: East River... | reverse complement strand
TGTCGTAAGTGGGTGGGTCCTGTCCGAAACCGAGGCTCGGCAGTGCGCGCTATATTCGCTGTCGGTCTAACGCCCCGCCCGAGGCTCGATGCACACCGACGCCAGAACGCTGGACAACGGGAGTGTCATCCAGGGTGACCTGTGCATCGTCGGTGCTGGCGCGGCAGGAATCAGCATCGCGCGGGAATGGGCAAACTCCCCGCTGAGTGTCGTCCTTCTCGAGGGCGGAGGGTTCGACCTCGAGCCGGCGATGCAGGATCTCTATCGCGGTGAGATCGTTGGACAGCCGTACTTCCCGCTGGAAGCGGCGCGGCTTCACTTTTTCGGCGGTACCACCGGCCACTGGGCTGGGTACTGCGCGACGTACGATCCAATCGATTTCGAGCCCCGTCCCTGGGTACCGCACAGCGGATGGCCGATCCGGCGCGAGGAGCTGGACCCATTCTACGCGCGCGCTCAACCCATCCTCGATCTCGGCCCCTACGAGTACGACGCCGAATACTGGGTGAAACGCGACAAGGACCTCGAGCCGTTTCCGCTCGATCGCAACAAAGTCTGGACAAAGATGTGGCAGTTCAGCCCGCCGACGCGATTCGGAGCCAAGTATCGCGACGCAATCATCAACGCGCGCAGCGTCCACCTCTACACTCACGCAAATGTCGCCGAGGTCGAGGCGAATGAGAGCGTGTCGGAGGTGGCTGGCCTTCGAGTACGGATGCTCGACGGGAAGGAACATCGCGTCAGGGCGCGCGCCTACATCCTCGCCTGCTGCTCGATCCAGAATGCGCGGCTGCTGCTCGCATCGAATCGGCGAGCAACCACGGGACTCGGGAACGCCCACGACATCGTCGGCCGCTACTTCATGGAGCATCTCGAGATCCCGAGCGGCGAGCTCGTGCTGGCGAAGCCACAGTCGACGAAGACGAAGATGTATGAGATCGACTACGGCGTGACGAAGGCACGCGCTGAGCTCGCGTTGAGCGCGCAAGTGCAGAAGGAGCACGGCATCCTCAACGGAACCGCATCGCTCGAGCGCGGTGTCCTCGGCGAGCGGGTTAAGAGCACCTTCCAGTTCCTGCCGCCGGAATTGCTGAAAGCAACGATGGCGTGGGAAAAGGGCGGAAAGATCGGACCGTCGCCCTTCAGCGCCTCCTCACCACCAGAGGCGACTGCCGTTCAACAAACCGCGCCGAGGATATTTCATCTGATGACGCGGCAGGAGCAGGCGCCAAATCCCAACTCACGCGTCACGCTGAGCGCCGAAAAGGATGCGATGGGGATGCCGCGCGCAAAGCTGGATTGGCAACTGACCGAGTTGGATAAACGCTCCATTCGCACCTACTACAGGGTGCTCGGTCAGGAGATGGGACGGACCGGCCTTGGTCGCGTGCAGCTTCGGGAATGGTTGTTGAGCGATGATCGCACGTGGCCGTCATTCATCAGCGGCGGGTGGCACCACATGGGTACGACGCGCATGCACGCCGATCCCAAACACGGTGTTGTCGACGCGAATTGTCGCGTACACGGAATCGGAAACCTCTATGTCGCGGGCGCTGCCGTGTATCCCACCGCCGGCGCGGCGAATCCTACTCTGACGTTGGTGGCGTTGGGCCTGCGCCTGTCGGACTATCTACGAACGAAGCTCGCGTAGGCGTGGCTACCGATATTTCTCCATCAGAGCCTGTAGCGCCGCACTCCCCGGGCACAACTGCTCATACGTCAAATCGACGAGCGGCGTCTCGACTGTCTTCCAGACAGCGTGCATGTCCGCACCATGCTCGTCGATGAACAGCAGTCCCGTCGCTACTTCATCCCGCTTCTGGCACGCGCGCACGTGCTCATACGCTGCCTCGCGATTCGTCGGATCGTAGCCTTCGTGGGTCTTCCTGAAGCGGACGACGCTTCCATCATGCATGGTCACCGTCGAGATCGCCTCGTTCGTCACCGGCGCTTTGATCTCCCGGCGCAACGGGACGAAATCCGCCGCCGAAATCTCAACCTCGTGCTCGCGCGTGAACTTGTAGCTCTTCGTCGAGCCCTCGTGATCGTTGAACGTTACGCACGGTGAGATTATGTCGATCAGCGCGAGGCCGTTGTGGGACAACCCTGCCTTGAGAATGGGTATGAGCTGCGCCTTGTCTCCGGAAAAGCTGCGCGCCACGAAGGTCGCGCCGAGTGTGAGTGCGAGAAGCACGGGATCGATCGGAGGCTGGATGTTCGTTTCGCCCTTCTTGGACGTCGAGCCGACGTCGGCTGACGCGGAGAACTGGCCTTTCGTCAGCCCGTATACGCCGTTGTTCTCTATCAGGTACAGCATCCGCACGTTGCGTCGAATCGCATGACAGAACTGCCCCAGCCCGATCGACAGCGAATCGCCATCACCGGAAATGCCGATATAGGTGAGATCGCGATTCGCGGCGTTGGCGCCCGTGGTCACGGACGGCATGCGCCCATGAACGGAGTTGAATCCGTGCGACTCCCGCATGAAGTACGCGGTCGTCTTGGACGAGCATCCGATGCCGCTCATCTTCGCCGCGCGATGTGGCGGCAGCGCGAGCTCGAAGCAGGCCTGAACCAGCGCCGCAGTTACCGAGTCGTGCCCGCAACCGGCGCACAACGTTGACATCGCGCCTTCGTAATCGCGCTGAGTGAAGCCGAGCGCATTCTTCTTGAGGCCCGGATGCCGAACCTGTGGCTTGGTGATCGAGGTCATGCCGAAACCTTTCTTTTTTTACGCGGCGAACGCTTGGTCTGGGGCTTTGAGACGTGACCCGATACCGCATTGACGACGCACATTGCCGTGAGCGGCATCCCGCCGTAGTCCAGCACCGGAATCATCTCGTCGCGTGGCTTGCCGGTCTCGATCGCCAGAAGTGACCGGAGTTGTGCATCGCGGTTCTGCTCGACGACGAAATTCACCGCGTGTGAATCGAGGAACGCGCGAACCGGCGCGTCGAATGGGAATCCCCTGATGCGCATGTAGTCGGCGACTATTCCCATGTCGCGCAGGCGATCGATTGCTTCGAGTACTGCGGCATGACAGCCCCCCAGCGATACGATCCCGAGCTTGGCTCCCTTAGCAGTGTGAATCTCCGGCGCCGGAACGGCGGTGGCCGCAAGCCGGAACTTCCGCGCCAACCTGTCAACGACCTCCTGATAAGCGTCGGCATCCTCGGTGTACGTGCCGTGCTTGTCGTGACCCGAGCCGCGCACGAAATACGCGCCGTGGCCGTGGACACCAGGCAGCGATCGCGCTGCGATGCCGTCGCCCTCGGCGTCGACGTAGCGCGAGAACTTCATGACGGACTCGAGCTCATCGGCGGTCAGGCACTTGCCGCGATCCGGGCGAAAGTTGTCGTCCCATTCCAATCGCTTGCACATCCAGTCGTTCATCCCGATGTCGAGATCGCTCGCCACGAAAACCGGCGTCTGAAAGCGATCGGCGAGATCAAACGCCTTCACGCTCATGTAGAAACACTCTTCCGGGTTGCACGGAAAGAGTATGATGTGCTTCGTGTCGCCGTGCGACGCGTACGCCAGCGACATCAGATCCGCCTGCTGCGTGCGCGTCGGCATTCCTGTGGAAGGTCCAGTGCGCTGAATGTCGAAGAAGACAGCCGGGATTTCCGTGTAGTACGCGAGCCCGACGAACTCCTGCATCAGCGAGATGCCCGGTCCCGCCGTGTTCGTGAAGGCCCGCGCGCCTGCCCACCCGGCTCCAATCGCGATGCCCGCCGCCGACAGCTCGTCTTCCGCCTGGATGATGCAGTATCTGGCCGCTCCGGTTTCCGGCTCGGTTCTGAACTTCTTGCAGAATGACGTGAACGCTTCCATCAGCGAGGTAGATGGCGTGATCGGATACCACGCGCCAACCGTCGCGCCGGCATAGACGGCGCCGAGGGCGGCCGCGGAGTTGCCGTCGATGATGATCGAGTCGCCGGTGGCATCCATGTGATCGAGATGAAACGGCAGCGGACACTCGAAGTGCGCCTTGGCGTAATCGAAACCCAGCTGGATCGCGCGACGGTTCGCTTCGAGCAGTCCTTTCTTCTTCGAGAACTTTTCGGTAAGCATCTGACCGACGATCTCCATGTCGATGCTGAGAAACGCGGCGAGCGCGCCCGAATACACGATGTTGCGAAGCAGCGTACGATTCCGATCGCCCTCGAAGTTCTCAACGCAAATCTTCCCGAAGGGGATGCCGAGGATGGTGATTCCTTCCCGGACCAGGTCCGGCTCGAGCGGCCACGACGAGTCGTAGAGGAGGTACCCACCCTTCCTTACCGCTGCAACGTCCTTCGCGTACGTGCTCGGATTGAGCGTGACGACCAGATCCATCTCCTGGGGCCGCGCCGTGTAGCCGTCCTTGCTGACGCGAATGTCGTAGAACGTTGGCAGCCCCTGGATGTTCGACGGGAAGATGTTCTTTCCCGTGACCGGAATGCCCATCCGAAAGATCGCCTGCATGAGCAGGCTGTTGGCGCTGGCCGAGCCCGTGCCGTTCACGGTGGCCATCCTGAATGCGAAATCGTTGACGCCGCTCATGCGATTGCCGCCACTGGTCCCGAACGCGAGAGCGCATACGGTATTACCAGCTCGAATTTCTTCATGTCCCACGCCGCCGTCGGACACCGCTCGGCGCACAGCCCGCAGTGTAGGCAGATGTCCTCGTCCTTCACCATCACGCGCTTCGTCTGGGGCAGCGCATCAGAAACGTAGAGATCCTGGGTCATGTTCTGCGCGGGGGCGGAGAGCATCGTTCGCAGATCCATTTCGTTCGCGTTTGGCGTAATCGTGAGACAGCTCACCGGGCAGACGTCGACGCAGGCGTCGCACTCGATGCAGAGATTTTTCTCGAAGTGCGTTTCGATGTCGCAGTTCAGGCAGCGCTCGACTTCGGTCGCCGTCTGCTCTGGCGTGAAACCGAGCTCCACTTCGACGCCGATCGCCGAGAAGCGCTTGACCAGCTCTTCGTGCTGCATCTTCGAGCGCTCCGACGGATTGAAGTCGTTCGAGTATGCCCAAGAGTGCAGGCCCATCTTCGTGCTCTCCAGATGCATTCCCTCCGGCGGGCGCTGCTCGACTGGCAGGCCCTGGCAATGCTGGTGGATCGAGATCGCCGCCTGATGGCCGTGCTCCACCGCCCAGATGATGTTCTGCGGACCCCATGCGGCGTCGCCGCCGAAGAACACGCCGTGCCGCGTAGATTCGAAAGTGTTCTTGTTGATGACGGGCATGTCGTGCACATCGAATGCGATTCCGATGTCACGTTCGATCCAGGGAAATGCGTTGTCCTGTCCGATTGCGAGGATGACTTCCTCGCAGGGAATGATGACTGTGTCGATCACGGTGCTCGTCTGGCGGCTGTTGTCGTTGGTCCAGCGGAGCCGTTCGAACTCCATGCCGACGAGCTTCCCGTTCTCGATGACGAAACGCTTCGGCGCGTGATTCTCGACGATCCGGATTCCCTCTTCATCGGCGTCTTCCAGCTCCCAGGGCGAGGCCTTGAAGTACGGACGCGAGCGCCTCGCCACCACTTTTGTATCGATACCGCCCAGCCGGCGTGATGTGCGGCAGCAGTCCATGGCTGTGTTGCCGACGCCAATTATCAGGACGCGCGGCGAAATCTTGTCGATGTGGCCGAAGTGGACGGAGCCTAGCCATTCGATACCGATGTGGATCTTCTCGCGCGCGCCCTCATCCCAGCGCCCGGGAATGTCGAGCTCCTTCCCCTTCGGCGCGCCGCTGCCGACGAAGACCGCGTCGAAATTGTTGCTTGTGCTCAGCAGCTCCTTGAGGCTCGAGACCGTCGCGTTGTACCGGACCTCGGCGCCCATGTCGATGATGTAGCCCGTCTCCTCGTCGAGCACGCTTACAGGGAGGCGAAAGGCCGGGATGTTGAAGCGCATCAGGCCACCGGCGCGCGCATACTTCTCGTAGATCACGACCTCGTAGCCGAGCGGAAGGAGGTCGTTGGCGACCGTGAGCGAGGCCGGACCGGCGCCGACCAGCGCGATCCGCTTTCCGTTCCTGATTGCCGGCGCCTTGGGAAGGTATTCCTGGATGTCGTCCCGCAGGTCCGCCGCCACTCTTTTCAACCGACAGATTGCGACCGGCTTTCCGTCTATTCTCCCGCGCCTGCAAGCCGGTTCGCACGGCCGGTCGCAGGTGCGTCCGAGGATGCCTGGAAAGACATTTGATTCCCGGTTGAGCAGGTAGGACTCGGTGTAGCGGCCCTGGGCTATCAGTCGCAGGTATTCCGGCACATTGGTGTGGGCCGGACATGCGTACTGACAGTCCACAACCTTATGGTAGTTCTTTGGATTCGATGCGTCGGTATAACAGGACATGCCGGTTCTTTTGCCCGTTTGGGGATATTGGGAAGCTAAAGCGATTGCACGGCTCCGGAAACCTAGTTGGGCGCAGGAACGTGGCGTGTTTCAAGGAACCGCGCCATGTTGCACCGTCCCGGAACCCAAGAAAGGAGTGAACAATGCCTCACGTGAACTATCTGGCGGTCCTCGTTGCCGCGATTGTGGTGTTCGTGCTCGGCTGGCTCTGGTACAGCCCTTTCCTTTTCTACAAGCCGTGGATGCGCGCACGCGGTTTGGACCCGGAGGCAGCGATGGCCGGCGCGAAGATGCCGGCGGGGAAACTGGTCGTCGAGTTCTTGCGGTGCTTTGTCCTCGCCTTCGTCATCGCGCATTTCGTAGCACTACTCGGCGTCAGCAATTGGTTCATCGCGGCGCACTTTGGACTGCTGCTGTGGATCGGGTTCCCGGTGGTACTTCTCGTCGGATCGATCCTCTGGGAGAATGTCCCGGTGAAGGTGGCAGCGATCCATGCGGGCGACTGGCTCGTGAAGTTGCTCGTAATACCAATCATCCTCAGCGTGTGGCACTAGCCTGTGAAGAGCCCGAGCGCATGAAACCCGTGATCGGAGGCAGTTATGGAACCGCGGAAACTAGGATTTGCCTTTTCACTTCTGGCGGGCATCGGCATTCTGACCACGTCCTTCAGCCTGAGCTGGGGACTCTGGAGCGCATTTCATCCAATCAGCTACTACATCAATCGCCACGCCTACTACATAGCCGCAACCGGGATAGGCCTTCTCTGTTCGCTTGCCATCAACGCCTCGCTCCAGAAAAGAATCGAGGCGTTGGAAGCTGCTATCAGTCAATTGAAGCGCGAATGACTTTGTCGCAACGTGTTTCCCTGGAGTAAGTCCGTTAGATGAAGCGAGTTTTTGGCAAGCGACATGTGTGTCGTTCAATACTCACATTGATGATTGTGGGATCTGCACATGCCGCAGCACAAACGACGGTCGTGGGTTGGTCAGAGTCAAAGCGTACCACCCTTGATCGAATTGCGCGCGATCTGATCGACCAGTTTGGTGCGACTCCAGATACGCTCGTGCTCACGCCGGGTCACGCGCATATCGTATTCGACAATCCGCCGTTTGCGCCGATCTGGGCAACACCGGGTCCTCGCGGCGGCCAGGTATGTCACGACCTTGGTTTCATGATGCGCGATGTTGCAAAGCCAATTGCGCGCTACGTGTACATGCGATCATCTGATCCTACGATTGATACATTTACTGTTGTCCTGCACCTTGCCGCCCGCTATGGAGCCATCGGCCGTTGTTCGAGCACCGCTCGTTTGGGGTTCACGGCGGCGGAGCTTAAAACCCTTTCCGTCTTGCTACCAGTCCGCGATCCAAATACTCCGGGATTCGTCGCCGCGAAAGAGCTGCCGGACGGCCATGTTCCGCCCGTCGATACCGACGGAGATTTCATCATCGGACCGACCCACACGCCGGCATCCGGATCGATCGTACACGATGGCGTTCCGAGCGGAGTGGTTCATAGCTTCACGATGAGCTCGGCGGACAGCAAGATCTTTCCGGGCATCGCGCGCGATTCGGGGACATTCGGCACCGTCAGCCCGACAGATCCCGCCACGTTGGTGGTGACGACGAGCCATCCGGCTCCGTACTCGCGCACCGTCACCGTCTACGTTCCGGCGCAATACCTCCCCGGTACGATCGCACCATTCATTGTCGGGGCGGATGGACCGGACCCGTTATTGTTCACGGCGCTCGATAATCTCATCGCCCAGAAGAAGGTACCGGTGATGATCGCGATCTCGATCGGTAACGGCAGCGGAGATGCTCAGGGAAGCGAGCGCGGCCTGGAATACGACACGATGTCAGGACGGTACGCGGAATTCGTCGAGACAGAAGTGCTGCCGCTGGTCGAACGGCAGTACAACGTGAAGCTGACGAAGGATCCCGAGGGCCGGGCGACGATGGGCTGCAGCTCCGGCGGCTCGGCGGCCTTCATCATGGCGTGGTACCATCCCGAGCTGTATCACCGGGTGCTGGCCTATTCGATCACGGCGGTGAACCAGCAGTGGCCGCACAATGCCGAAACTCCGCACGGCGCGTGGGAATTGCACGAGCGGCTCATCCCGAATAGCCCGGTCAAGCCGATTCGAGTCTGGCTGGGCGTCGGAGACCGGGATCTCTTCAATCCAAATGTCATGCGGGACGACATGCACGACTGGGTCGTTGCCAGCGAGAACATGGCGAAGGTTCTCGGCGGCAAGGGGTACCACTACCAGTTTGTGTTCGCCCGCAATGCGGGGCACTGTGATCGCGGTGTGAAACTGCAAACCCTTCCACAAGCCCTTGAATGGTTGTGGAATGGCTACCACTAACGCGGGATTCTTAACTACAAGGAAGACTACCTGCCGGGTGCGTTCAGCGGAGCAGCGTTTGGCTGCGGGCCGTCGTGGGAGAGATCGCGTGTAAGCCCGTAGCCAGGAGCCGCTCCGCTCTCTGCACCAGGCAGGTAGTCTTCCTTGTAGTTAGCGCCCAGCCTTTTGGTCTCGATCACCAAGCCAAAGTAGACCGTCGACGATCAGCCGATCCTGAATCGGGTTGTTCAGCGTGTACGACAGCGTCTTGTTGGTCGTGTCGTACTTGTGCTCATAGTCGATGTCGTTGTGACCAAAATTGAAGTAGATCATTCTGTACTTCCTGTTTGTCCAAACGACGGGATAGTATCCGCTGTGCCAGATCTCGTAGAGCTTTGGCCCGGTGCCCAGCGGAAAGCTGGTCGAGTCGATCGAGAGCAGAATGTGGATGTCAGGATTCTGCCTCAGATCCTTCTCCCACCTGTACCACTCGCTGGGCGACGACTTGAAGGTCTCGGGCAGATTGCGAGTCGCCGGATGCTTGCGGTCTTCCACGCGCAGAATGGCCGACACAGGTCTCCAGCTGTTGCTGACGTACGAGCCGGCGCCAAGGAATGTGCTGTGGTACCAGTCCCAGTTGGCGGGATACGCTGAAGGCGTCAGAGCAAAACCCGCAAAGTGAAAGCCCATCCAGGCTCCGCCGTGCTCCATGTACGTCTGAAACGCGGCTCGTTGTGCAGGATCTTCGGGACGCGTATCGAGAAACACCACCACCTGGTACTTCGAAAGAAAATCTGAATTCAGATTCTGCCAATTCGATGTGGTGTCGAAGCTGAAGTTGTATTTCGCCGCCTGTTCCGGAAACCACCGCTCGGCTTCGTGCAGAAAGCTGATATGCGCCTGGTCCTGTTTGCCGGTGAAGAACGCAATGACTTTGAACTTCGGCTCGGTGTGATTGGCGCTGAGGGCGGAACAGAAAAAGATGAGCGCCGCAACGCTCAAAGCTTTGAGGGTAGACATCCGCACAATTCTAATGCTTGCCCGCGACTGCTGCGAATTGCGAACTAACTGCTAAGGAGTCCGGGCCAACTGCTATTGCGAACCGCAGACTGATTACGGATTGGGAGACTAACTGCGGATCAAGGACTAAGTGCAATGTCGGATGTGAGTCCGCAGTTCGAAGTTAGTCCCCCAATCCGTAGTTAGTCTGCGATCCGAAATAGTAGTTGGCCCGCAGTCCTCAGCAGTTAGTTCGCAGTCCTCAGTAGTCGCAGTCCTCAGTAGTCGCAGTCCTCAGTCCTCCCTATCGCAGCGTTTCGAGAAGGCGATCGAGTGCGGCGTAGCTCTCATTGACTCCGCCTTCCATCCCTGACTGCAGCATGCCGTCGCGATCCTCGGCGGCCATGAATAGCGATGTCGTAACGAGTCGGGTGCGGCCGTCGCCGAGGTCCTCGAGCGTCAGTGTTTCGAGAGCGACGTGGCCGGGCATTCCATCCCATTCGAAGGTTTGAACGACCCGCTCCGGTGGAGCGACTTCAGCAAACCGGCCTTCGAAACCGTGGACGCCATGGTCACTGTGCTCGACGAATCGCCAGTGGCCCCCGCGCTCCAGCTCGAACTGCTCGACATCTAGCTTGTTGCCGCGACCCCACCACTGCGCTATCAGCTTGGGTTCGGTCATCGCTTTCCACACGCGGTCGCGTGGCGCGTTGAAGATTCGCTCGATGCGGACATCGCGATCGCCGGGCGTGGTTATCGTCGCCTTTGCCATGGGTTCCTGCTCCGTGATAGTCGTCATTGTTTCTCCCTTGTACGCTCGAGGAATTCCCCGAGTCTGTTGAGGCGGCCTTCGAGATGCCGCCGATATGTAGCAATCCACGCGGTTTCATCATCGAGTCGGCGGGGGCCGAGCCTGCAACGGCGCACCCGTCCGACTTTCTCAGTAGTCACGAGCCCGGCCGACTCGAGCACACCGACGTGTTTCTTGATGCCCGTCAGGGTGATATCGAAAGCCTTTGCAAGCTCCGTGATCCCGGCGTCCGAGCGCCCGAGCCGCTCGAGAATTCCGCGGCGAGTGGGGTCGGAGAGCGCGCCGAAAGTGGCGTCGAGTCTGGGTGAATACTGAACCATATGGTTCAGTATATAGTAAGCCTTCACCTTTGTCAACGGTGGCAAAGATTCGTAACGTTGAACAAGACACTGCAAACTGAAGACAACCTGCCCGGTGCTTTCAGCGGAGCAGCTCTTGGCTACGGGCTTGCACGCGATCGCTGCCACCGAAAGCGTCCAATTGCCGGGACCTATGACTACAGCAGAACTGCTTGAGTTCATGCGCACGCAGCGCCTAGCCGTCGAGGCGTCGTTTGCACCGGGCGGCGGGACGCAGGCAGCTCTCGTTGGGGTTGGCGTGACGGACGCGCTCGAGCTGGTGTTCGACACGATTGATACGACGCGCAAATGCGCGAATCTGCGCCGCAATCCGCGCCTGGCATTCGTAATCGGCGGCTGGGCAGACGGCGATGAACGCACCGTCCAGTACGAAGGGATCGCGGACGAGCCGAGGAACGACGAGCTGGCGAGGATCAAGA
>Ga0193724_1000332_pt1 | contig 11299 bp, 17 predicted proteins | sample H2a1metaG_FD_146005 | JGI IMG/M metagenome (GOLD analysis project Ga0193724, IMG submission 146005) | Soil microbial communities from a riparian zone of the East river system, Colorado, United States - H2a1 | ecosystem: Environmental > Terrestrial > Soil > Riparian zone | place: USA: East River... | reverse complement strand
TCCCAACGCTATACACTCAAGGCTATGCCAGTTTACATCTACCGTCAGATCACCCACTACTTATTGCCGCTACAACTCTCTTTGCAACCTCGCGTGACTTTTTCGCCAAACCTCTCAATCATAAAGAACAATTTCACCCCTCCGAGTTTTTCCAGGGCAAATTTGACCCCTCTGACGAGGGCTGGTCCTGCGTAGAAGGCGAGAAAGAGCTGCTCTCAGTTCGGCGAACTCGTCCGTTATGCCCACCTGAGGTCACCCAAAACGCTCAAATACTATGGCAGGAGTGCGGAAACCTCTTACAAGCTATGATGTGCGCTGTTGAGAAGAGCTTGGACTTGAAGGACGGCGCCTTCGATAACCTTGTCTCGAAGGAATGTGTGTTGCCGTTGGAGGAGAAACATGCGACACTGTTGAGGATGTTTCGATACGAGAGGACTGCGGACCCGCGTCTCGTTGCTGCGCACCATTGCGATATCGGATTGCTTTCACTTGTCGTCGGTTCTTCTCCGGGTCTCGATGTGTGGAATGACGGGACGAAGCAATGGGTAGCAATTGAAGACGATGGTGCTAGGAAAGATGGTGGGCTCACTCTCACCTTACTTTCCGGTCGGACTCTCACCCGACTCACGAACGAACGATACAAACCGGGCGTCCACCGCGTCTTTGTTCCTCCTGCAAACCCATCATCGTCAGCCGATGACGGGAAGTATCGATACAGTCTCGTATTTGCACTGCGCCCCCATAAAGACGCAATCATCTCTACATCTGCTCTCTCATCTGCTGTAACGGGTCAGTTCCGATACCCACTTGAGGGCGTCAAGGCGCAAGTCGTGTCTAGTGCCATTGCTAATGCACATTGGAACGTAAACGTCGATGAGAAAGAGCGGGTGGCTCAAAGGCTTCGGTTGCAAAAGCTGAAGGCAGAGGGTATACCAACACAATCCCATAGATTCTAATCAGCTTTGTACAGTTATTTACTTTGGAGATGACCACTGATTAATCTACGGAACCGAACATTATCGTGTGTAACCACAGATTCTGCCAGTGTTCTGCGTTCAAGTCCTCAAGACTTTTGGAGTAGTTCTTCTAGCGATATAAAAAGTACCCTTCAATGAAGTTGAAGGGGAAAAAATGAAAAAGTTAAGGGCCTGACCGGGAATTGAACCCGGGACCTCCTCGAATTGTGGTGAAACACCCTAACAAGGAATCATACTACTAGACCATCAGGCCGACGTAAGACACTTCGCCTGCAGTCCTACAAGAAAAGTTTGGATGACATAATGTACAGGCAGCGGACAGAGTCACGAACACGGAAGTGCAATCGAGAAACAGTCCTCCAAGGCGACCTACAATGGCCTCAACAGCGCAGTCAATCCAGACTGACATTTTGGGCCAAATCTTCCTGGGACTCAAAAGCAGGCACCATGAGACCCGACTGCAATCTGCGGTCGAGTTGCATCGCTATGTACGTACTCCCCGTGTTGGGCTGCGCATACTTAACGGCGAAATGCCAGGTCGCAACTACTGTCGCGGAAATGTCGTCTGACGCAGCTGCAAAACTATGGGACGATACGATCAATCGACGGCTCTTCGACCTTATACACAGCCAAAACAATTGGGAAAGACTAGGGGGACTGTTGGCGATCGGTCAGTAATGTCATGTCTGCGGATGCCTACAAGATGAATATTTTGGCCATTGCAGATCATCTCCTTGATATTGACGGCGAGGAGACAATAGAATCAAAAAGAAATTTATTTCGATTCTACAACTACGTCAAGTCTCTTCTTCCTCATCATGACGTGAACATCATGCTCGCAGCTTCCAAGACTCTCGGCCAGATTGCTGAGATTGGTGGAGCTGTGTTTGGAGAAGGATTCATGGATAAAGAAGTCCCGGCGGCCATCGAAATGCTACAAGGCGACAAACAAGATTCTCCCAGATATGCAGGTGTCCTAATCCTAAAGGAACTCGCCAGAAATAGCCCAACATATTTCCACTCCCATATCGGTCTTGTCTTCGACAAAATTCTCATACCTCTCAGGGATCCGCGACTCATCGTCCGAGAAGGAGCGGGAGAGCTATTGGCGGCTTGTTTGGAGATTGTGACACAGCGAGAACGACAAGCACGCAGCCTGTACTTGTCGAAGATCCTACAGGATGCTCAATTGGGGCTCAAGATGTCCCAACCAGAGATCATTCACGGGTCACTGCTTACTTATCGAGAGTTACTCCTCCACGGTAGCATGGTGAGACCATTCTTCCGACCCTTCTTTCCGTTGTCGTGAGCTCTGACTTATCTTTCAAGTTCATGAAAGAAACATTCCTTGATACAGCAGACCAAATCCTCGGTTTCAGGTCCAGCAGGGATAATCTCGTAAAGAAAATGGTTATCACATTGATTCCCACTCTTGCCGCATATGACACGCAGACTTTTGCCGAACACTTCCTACACAAAGCTATGGCCCATCTTCTGACACAACTTGAGAAGCCAAATGAACGGTCGTTCGGTAAGTTTCATTCTGATAGTCTGTGTTACACCCATCAATTCAGATACAGCCGAGATAGCGTTCATTGCTATTGGTCACACTGCTTCTGCGGTAGGGAGCGACATGAAGCCATTCCTGGATTCCGTCATGACGCAGATCAAGGAAGGACTTCAAAACAGAGGGTACGTGTACTCGTAACTTCCGTGATTACATCTCATTGCTGGAGTCAGGAAGAAAAATTCGCCTTCCGAGGAACCGATATTTCAATGTGTCGGGATGCTAGCATCGGCAGTTGGTCCGAATTTAACCAAATTGTTGCACGATCAGCTGGACTTGATGTTTGCTTGTGGATTGAGTGAGCCACTACGGCAAGCTCTTGTTGCCATCGCCCGTCACATCCCGCCACTCTTGAGGACGATTCAAGGTTTGCCTCCGACTTGTCGTTATCCTCTACTAAATCTTATGCTTCGCAGATCGTTTGCTAGACCTTCTATCAATTCTGCTCAGCGGCCAGACATACAAACCTCTGGGGTCACCGCCCTCTCTCTCCCGGAATGACACAATCACGATTACAAGGGACTTTAATGCTGCACGGGTAAAATAACCAATTCATTTGGTATCTAGATCTTGCTAAATTTTTTTATTAGGCTTCAGGAAATGCGAAAAATCCAGAATTGATCACTCTTGCACTGTCAACACTGGGGTCGTTTGATTTCAGTGGTATCTATTCCAGACTCCTTGCCTCAATATCACATCTAATAGACTTGCAGGACATGTCTTAAACGAATTTGTACGTGGTTGCGCGCTTCCTTACCTGGAAGATGACCACGCAGAAGTGAGGCGCGCTGCTGCCGTGACTTGTTGTCGTCTTTTTGTCCGCGACCCAATATGTTTTCAAGCGAGCAGCCATGCCATCGAGATAATTAGCGACGTACTTGATAAGCTTCTGACAGTTGGAATAGCTGATCCAGGTGAATTCTTCTTCTCATTCATTTCATATATTGAATCTAAAATTGGTTTTAGATCCTAGCATCAGACAGACAGTACTCTCCTCTCTCTATGACCGTTTTGATAAACACCTTGCCCAGGCGGAAAACGTCCGGTCCATTTTCATCGCTGTCAATGACGAGGTGTTTGAAAATCGAGTTACTGCCGTCGGCTTGATTGGACGGCTCGCAAAGCACAACCCAGCATTTGTCATGCCGTCTCTCCGCAAAGCTCTCATCCAGCTTTTAACAGAACTGGAATACTCCACTGTCATGTAAGCTTTTCATCTAGATCACATAAATATTAAAGTAGATCGGCATTACAGACGAAATCGGGAAGAGTGCACTCGACTTTTAACGCTCTTGGTCAGCGCCACACAACGCCTTATTAAACCATACGCTCTTCCTATGCTTCGTGTGCTCCTTTTAAAAGCAAACGATCCAAGTCCCACTGTGGCGGCGAATGTTCTCATGTGTCTTGGAGAGTTGGCTTGCGTCGGAGGAGAATCTGCTCTGCCCCATGTTCCCGAACTCATGCAGATTATCATTTCCAGGCTATCTGATCCATCCCTTGCCAAGCGAGACTCTGCCTTGCATACTCTTGGACAAGTCTGCTCAAGTACTGGATATGTCATCGCACCGCTAGTGGACCATCCTCAACTCTTGCCACTTCTCGGAAGAATATTGAGGACAGAGACAACGCAAGCTGTAAGACGAGAAGTTGTGAAAGTCTTGGGTATTCTCGGCGCTTTGGATCCTTACAGGCGCAAGGTTCTTTGTTTTTGCTCAGTCTTTTAAAGCCGTTTTTGTTGATTATTCCCATAGACCAAACCAGAAGAGGAGGCTATGAACGAAACTGCCGTTGTCGCTGTTAACGCTGTTCCTGTTACTCACAATAGCACAGCTGCAGCTTCCGATGACTATTATCAGACCGTCGTTTTCACTTCACTTTTATCAGTTCTCAAGGATCAAGCACTTAGTGGCCATCACCACACCGTCATAGAGGCTATCATGTCCATCTTCAAGACTCAAGGGCTAAAATGTGTCACTTTCCTACCCCAGGTGAACTCTTCCGCCTGTGTTACTAGTTGACATCGATTGAACGAATATCAGATTATTCCCGCATTTGCAGCGGTTACCCGCAGTTCTGCCGCTCGGTTGCAAGAATTTCACTTGCAACAACTTGCAATCCTTGTCGGCATTATCAAACAACACGTTCGTAATTACGTGACAGAAGTATTCGGCCTCGTCGCCGAGTTGTGGGAGAATCCTTCTCTTCAACTACCCATTGTATCTCTTATCGAGTCCTTGGGAAAGGCTCTCGATGCCGAGTTCAAGCCATTCCTCCCTACTGTAATTCCATTGGTACTCAAGGTTTTCGACGGGGAGCTCAACGAGAAAAGGACGAACACCCAGATCAAGATATTCGATGCTTTTCTGACTTTCGGAGCGAATATCGAAGAGTATCTTCATCTTGTTATCCCAGTCATCGTCAAGTCCTACGAACGGTCAGATGGGACTACTGCGTTGCGCAAGAGGGCAATACAAACTATTGACGGCTTATCTCGACGCGTCAATTTCTCGGATCATGCCTCTCGTATAGTGCATCCGCTAGTACGGGTTTTGGAGACCTCCAATAACGAATTGCGAATGGCGGTTATGGATACCTTATGTTCTTTGGTCATCCAGCTTGGATCTGACTTCGCTATTTTTGTTCCGACAATAAACAAGGTAAATAATTTCATGCCAAATCCAACTATGCTCATGCTTGAGTTGCTCAGTGTCTGCTGCGCAATCGTATCCCACATCCAAAATATGAGAACCTTATCTATAAATTACTCAATGGAGAGCGCCTACCTCAAGAGAAAGGCGTCCTTGAACTTCTGTTCGTTATAATGCTCTTTTCATTCTCTTGTGCCCCATTCTCATTCTCACCTATAGCCTAAGCGAGAACCCACCAGATTTCTCAGCTCCAGCGGAAGCTACGAAGATGACAGTCAACCAGCAACACTTGAAGCAGGCGTGGGACATTTCACAAATCACCACCCGAGAAGATTGGAGTGAATGGATGCATCGTCTCGGGGTTGAGTTCATGAAAGAATCCCCTTCACATGCACTACGTGCGTGCATGAGCCTTGTGGACATCCACCCTCCCCTTGCCAAAGAGCTTTTCAATGCCGCTTTCATCTCCTGTTGGAGCGAGCTCTATGACCAGTATCAGGTTTGACCCTTCAGATAACTTTTGATGACATGCTTAATAATGCCAACACAGGAAGATTTGGTCCGCTCAATTGAATTCGCAATCACGTCAAACACTGCACCGTCAGATCTCATCCATCGATTGCTCAATCTCGCTGAATTTATGGAGCATGAAGAAAAACCACTGCCCATCGAACATCGCACTCTTGGAGAATATGCGATGAAATTTCACGCCTACGCAAAAGCCCTTCATTATAAAGAACTGGAGTTCTTCTCGGAGTCTTCTCCCGCAATCATTGAAGCGCTCATTGCAATCAACACCAGATTGCAGCAACATGATGCTGCGTGGGGTACCCTGATCACCGCTCGGGAACAATATGACGTAACAAAGCACGAAGAATGGTACGAGAGACTCGGCAGGTGGCAGGAAGCGTTGGTTGCCTACGATAAAAAGGCTCAAGAAGATCCGAATGCACCAGATGTTCAAATAGGGCGAATGAAGTGCTTGCATGCGCTTGGCGAATGGGACCAACTTGCAGCCCAGGTCGAGGAGAGCTGGACTAATGCCAATCCAGAAGATCGTCGAATAATTGCTCCTATGGCTGCTGCTGCCGCTTGGTCTCTTAACGAGTGGGATTCTATGGACGATTACATTGCGACCATGAGATCCGACTCCCCAGATCGCGCGTTCTACCGGGCAATTCTCTCTGTTCATCAAAATCAATTTCCGAAAGCTTTGGCACAGATTGCGAAAGCTCGCGATCTTCTGGATCCGGAACTGAGTTCATTTGTAGGAGAGGGTTACGGTCGTTCTTATAAGTGGGTTGCTTTTGATCGATTTCCTCGTTGTTGGCTTAGTTTTCCTTCAGCATCATGGTCCGCGCACAGATGCTTTCAGAGCTTGAGGAAATCATCTCATATAAGCAATATGCTGATCAACCGGAGCGGCAACAAACCATGCGAAAAACATGGATGAAAAGGTGTGATGATTTCCTCCGGAGTGAGAAGCTAACTGATGGCGTCAATAGGTTGCAGGGATGTCAACCAGATGTTGAGGTTTGGCAACGAATTCTTCAAGTGCGAACCCTTGTGCTTGATCCTGAGAGTGACCCAGTCATGTGGATTAAATTCGCAAACCTCTGTCGTAAATCAGACCGCATGTTGCTGGCAGACAAAACGATCAACTCGTTCCTACCACCGGAAAGGGTAGGCATTAAACTGGCAATTTTGTTACTATAGAACATACTAACAATCATTCACAGCTTCAACATCTACGCGAACACCAACACATGAAAGCACCCCCGAATGTGGTGTATGCGCAATTGAAATACATGTGGGCTACTGGGGCGCGGGAAGAGAGCCTGACCTTCCTCCGCCAGTTCTCTGGAAGTCTCTCCAGAGATCTTGACGTAGAAACTAGTGAACATGCTCAGCGATCTGGAATATCGAAAACAAAACTAGCTGAATTATCCCGTTTGCTTGCGCGTTGTTACTTTAAACAAGGGGAGTGGCAGGCTGAGCTGAATCCCGACTGGAGTATAGTAAGTATTTATCTGGAATGACACTTCCTTCGAGAACTAACAATAATTTACAGAACAACGTCGAGGATATCCTGCACGCATACTTTCTTGCAACTCACTTTGATCCCGCATGGTATAAAGCTTGGCACACCTGGGCGCTGGCTAATTTTGAGGTCATTGGCCATATGGAAAATCAAACGGAGAACAGGACGGTCGATATCCCCGGTAATGGACTGGCAGCTCATGTGGTTCAAGCTGTGGAAGGTATGTCATCGCATCGTTTCACAAATTCATATTATCATTCTCGTTCTCCAGGCTTCTTCCGTTCTATTTCACTTCGAAACGAAGAGGCTCTGCAAGACACCCTGCGGTTGTTGACTTTGTGGTTTAAATTTGGTGCACATGATGATGTCAGCCACGCAATGAGTAGTGGATTCTCCACAGTCGAGGTCGATACATGGCTCGAAGTTATTCCACAGGTATGTAATGCAGTACACACATGTCATCGTTATTGACATATTCTTGCCAGATCATTGCTCGTGTACAAACACCCAGCATTAATATCCGACGGAACATCAATAACCTGCTAACGGATGTTGGCAAACACCATCCTCAAGCGTTGATATACCCCCTCACTGTAGCATCGAAATCCTCCAGTGCTTCGCGAAAAAATGCTGCACTTGCCATTATGGACCGGATGAGGGAGCATAGTTCGACGATTGTTGCGCAGGTACTCGCCACGAGACTTTTGTCAACCATTGAGCTAACTTTGCGAAAGGCTCTAGTAGTCAGCCGCGAAGTCATTCGAGTTGCTATTCTTTGGCATGAACTCTGGCATGAAGGGCTCGAAGAGGCTTCTCGGCTTTACTTCAACGAGAAAAACCCAGAAGGGATGATCGCTGCATTGGAACCTTTGCATGAAATGCTGGCACAGGTTAATTGCCACAACCTCTTCGCAATTTCCGATCATCTCAGTTATAGTAATTCAGGGACCAACCACCGCTCGCGAGACATCTTTTGCACAGGTGTTCGGGCGTGATTTAAGCGAAGCTTATGCAGCATGCCGTCACTACCGGACGCATGGCGATCCAAGCGATCTTGATAAAGCTTGGGATATATACTACGGAGTGAGCAAATTGATTTTCAGGGAAGTCCCAATCTGGAACACTTTTTTCACAGGTCTTTAAGAAGGTAGAAAAGCAATTGCCACAGCTCACAACACTCGATCTACAATACGTCTCTCCTGAACTTCTTAAAGCCCGTAATCTTGAATTAGCTGTACCAGGTATGATTGATGCACCTTTTTTTCGACTTTTAGTTATTCCTGTTGGCGCAGGTACCTACCAAAGTGGACGCCCAATCATAAGGATCGAAAACTTCGCAACGAAATTGACAGTTATTTCTTCTAAACAACGCCCACGCCGATTATGTCTTAAAGGAAGTGACGGCAGAGACTACCAATATGTCCTAAAAGGTAAGGAGCATGTTGTGATTTCCAAATACTTTACCTTATCCCGATTGCTAGGTCACGAGGATCTCCGCCAGGATGAGAGAGTAATGCAACTGTTCAGTCTTGTCAATACGCTACTCTCTGTCGACACAAATAGTTTCAAGCGGCGTCTCCACATTCAACGGTACCCTGTAATTCCTTTGGCTCCCAATGCCGGCTTGTTGGGCTGGGTTCAGGACAGCGACACCCTGCATGTACTGGTCCGAGACTACCGAGATTCCCGGAAAGTCCTACTGAACATTGAATACCGTTTAATGCTACAAGTCAGTAACAGTTAATCATCCATGCTCTTACTAAGCTCTTTTTTTCAGATGGCGCCTGACTACGAAAACCTTACGCTACTTCAAAAAGTAGAAGTATTCGAGTACGCTCTTGAAAATACCACTGGGCAAGATCTTTACAGAGTTCTGTGGCTGAAGAGTGCAAACTCCGAGCACTGGCTTGAACGCCGCGCTACGTATACACGTTCGCTCGCTGTCAATAGCATGGTTGGACATATTCTTGGGCTGGGAGATCGACACCCATCCAACCTTCTGCTGGAACGCAGTACAGGCAAGGTCGTGCACATTGACTTTGGGGACTGCTTTGAAGTTGCCATGCATCGTGAAAAATTTCCGGAAAAGGTGCCATTCCGATTGACGAGGATGTTGACCCACGCCATGGAGGTAAATTTCTTGTTAATCCCTGTCGCCAGTGTTAAGTTCTGCACTAGGTCAGCGGAATTGAGGGTAGTTTCAGAAACACCTGTGAAATCACCATGCAGGTCTTACGTGATAACAAAGAATCCCTCATGGCTGTCCTTGAGGCTTTCGTGTATGATCCGCTCATCAACTGGAGGCTGATGCAAACGGAAGTCGAAACCCGACGGCCGGAAGGTAGGATTTTCACATTGGACGAAAGAAATTAGTGTTTAATTTATCTTTCAATTCAGAAACTGATCCTGAGCGTGCAGCTGAACTAGCACGAGTGGCAGCTCATCCTCAAGCACCCACACGGAAGTTGAAAGCCGACGAAAACGACATCTTCAATGGTGAGCTCTAATGGTTATTGTTTGATTGAAGTCTTCTTGTTAACTCTACTCTCAGAGGCTCAAGGGCAACCAGGAGCACAAGAAGTTCGAAATGAACGAGCATTATTTGTTTACAATCGCGTCCAACATAAACTCACTGGTCAATCTTCACAATCCCACTATCTGATGAACGTTTACTTACGATTCTTATTAGGACGCGATTTCAACCCGGATGTTACACTCACTGTATCTGCGCAAGTCGATAAACTCATCATTCAGGCGACATCACTAGAAAATCTGTGTCAATGCTTTTCAGGATGGTTCGTGATTTTTTAATACTCGATACTCATACATTAACGATTGTTTCAGGTGTGCCTTTTGGTAGCCTAGCATTCTTCGATCTCCATCTATCTATCTCGCAGTATATTCAACTCGTTACCTGCTCAATGGTTTCCTCATCTTGCATAGCTCACCGTGAGCGATAGACAAATGCAAAGCGTCTTTCTTCCAACTCCAACTCTTGCAATTATTCCAACCCTTGAAATTGCTCCGGTTGGTAGCAAGCAAGAGATCTCGGAGTGAACACAAGTCTGAGGGTAGTTACAACGAAACTAGCGGTCAGGCCCCTGTTTGGCTTTCGGCTTGGGCGGTCAACAAGTACCTCTCGAGGAGGTAGATATGCAGCCTGCCCGACAACACTGCTCAATATTGCCAGCGGAAGCTTCCCAGGCACGACAAGATTTTTTCGGTTAACAGAACTGAGGCCTGGATAAGCGCAGAACGCGACTGAGTTCATGAGTTGAGAGCACAAGCTGGAGACTCAACTCATCAAAATTCCGCAAAGAGTATCGTAGTGCAAAAAGTACTGGTCGATATGATCAGGATGAGATGTCCGTCCACCCCTTGCTGGTGACTTGTAGCGGGTCCATTTACGATAACAGTATCGTATCCGATTGTTGCTCGCGCGACAGCTTCAGCCGAGGGACTGATATACATTGCGATGTCGTCGAGGACTTATAGCCCTCCCCAGATATCCATACCCGAAGTTCACCGGTATGGTGAGCCTTACGGCCTAAGGCTTTACGATTCCCAAATTGGCAACCAATTGAACAACTGACCTTCAAATCAAATATTTGCACCAAAGGTTCCACTCGCGGCCGCGCTTGAAAGCCTGAACGCTCGACATTCCGACTACCTTCACTGGCCGAACGTTCAAGCTTAGGTTTCCGCAACTCGCATTCACAATGCCTCGAGGGATTCCCAACGCCAAACGCGATGATACAGGCATGCGTTACACCACTTTCAATGTACCCTTAGCGTCCGTCGAGCTGCCGTCCTTGGGGAACTACAAATGACTGACAGTCTCGCAGGCCTAACCCAAAGCATGTGGGGAGTACATACCTGAAATCGGAATCTCAAACGCTATGGGCTTTCCGAAAGAATAATCCTCAGCCAGACGATACTGAGCCGCCATCAACGGAACAGAGGTAGCCAACGTGCCATTTTCTAAACCGTTTTTCGTAACGAGCCTGAAAATAGTGCAGACGTGGTTCCCAAGTCATTGTCATACATCCTGGGTCGCGATGGC
>Ga0193724_1000331_pt1 | contig 11300 bp, 10 predicted proteins | sample H2a1metaG_FD_146005 | JGI IMG/M metagenome (GOLD analysis project Ga0193724, IMG submission 146005) | Soil microbial communities from a riparian zone of the East river system, Colorado, United States - H2a1 | ecosystem: Environmental > Terrestrial > Soil > Riparian zone | place: USA: East River... | reverse complement strand
ACGCGCTATATCGCGCCGGCGGCGCGCATCTCCAATGCCTGGGACACCAAGGTCGGCGGCACGCTGGCCGATGCCTTGACCTGCAACGCCGTGGTGAAATCGTTCGGCGCCGAAGCGCGCGAGGATAGGCGGCTGGCGCGCGTCATCGGCCGTTGGCGTACCCGCGTGCGCCGGACCTGGCTGCGATATAATTACACCTCTACGGCGCAGCTCACGGTGCTGCTGTGCGTCCGCGCCTCCGTGGTCGGCGGCGCGCTGCTGCTGTGGATCGCAGGCCATGCCTCGCCGGGCGACGTCACCTATGTGCTGACCAGCTACTACATCATCCACGCCTATTTGCGCGATGTCGGCATGCACATCAACAACCTGCAGCGTTCGGTGAACGACATGGAGGAACTTGTTGCGATCCATGATGAGGCGATCGGCATTGCCGACGCCGCTGACGCGCTGCCGATCAGCGTCCATGGCGGACGCATCGTGTTCGAGGATGTGACATTCCTCTACGGCGGCCATCGCGTCGCGCTGTATGACGGGCTGTCGGTGGACATCCGCGCCGGCGAACGCGTCGGGCTGGTCGGCCGCTCCGGCTCCGGCAAGACCACCTTTGTCAAGCTGGTGCAGCGGCTTTACGACGTCAGCGGCGGACGAATCCTGATCGACGGTCAGGATATCGCTCAGGCGACGCAGCATTCGCTGCGCAGCCAGATCGCGATCGTGCAGCAGGATCCGATCCTGTTTCACCGCTCGCTGGCCGAGAACATCGCCTACGGCCGGCCGGGCGCCAGCATGGCGGCGATCGAGCAGGCCGCGCGTCTTGCCAATGCGCATGAGTTCATCCTGCGGCTGCCGAAGGGCTACGGCACGCTGGTCGGCGAACGCGGCGTCAAGCTGTCGGGCGGCGAGCGGCAGCGCGTCGCGCTGGCGCGCGCGTTTCTTGCCGACGCGCCGGTCTTGATCCTCGACGAGGCGACGTCGAGCCTCGATTCCGAATCGGAGGCCTTGATCCATCAGGCGATGGAGCGGCTGATGAAGGGACGCACCTCGATCGTGATCGCGCACCGGCTGTCGACGGTGCGCAGCCTCGACCGCATCCTGGTGTTCGACCGCGGCGAGATCGTCGAGCAGGGTACCCATGCCGCGCTCGCCACCCGGACGGGAGGAATCTATCGCGGGCTGTTCGAACGCCAGGCGACGGAATTCACCCGCATCTCGGCGGCGGAATAGCGAGGGCGTGGTCGCGTGCGCAGCCGCAATCCCGATCAGGAACTTCAAGTCGAAAAGCGACGCTAGCATTTTTCGCTAGCGTGCTTTGCCTTCGTGATCGCGCGCCACCTTATCAACCGCTCGGTTGATGCGGCTTCTTGTGCGTTGCAGTATGAATTTACCGGGCCTGGGCAGTATGAATGTGCCGGGCGTGGCAAGGTAGACTCAATGATCGATGAAACAAGGGTTCTTCTAGAGCTGATTGGTAACATTTACGACGCTCCGCTCGTTCCTGCCCTGTGGCCGGGGGTCTTGAGGAAGTTGGCGGAATTCGTCGGCGGATCGGCGGCGGCGATCTATTGCAAGAGTTCAACTACCTGCGCCGTGTATCACCAGTTCGGCAAGGATCCGCATTATCAGCAACTCTACTTCTCGAAATATGCCAGGCTGGATCCGACCATGCCGGCTCAGTGCCTGACCCAGGTCGGGCAACTGGCCTCGACGGCGGATTTCATTCCCTATTGCGAATTCGTGGAAACGCCGTTCTACAGGGAGTGGGGCAGGCCGCAGGATCTGGCAGATTTTCTGACGACGCCGCTCGACAAGTCGGCAGACAGCGTGGCGCTGTTCAGCGTGTTTCGCAATGAGCAGCATGGGCTCGTTGACGACGAGATGCGCCGGCGGGCGGCCCTCATTACTCCTCACATTCGCCGTGCGGCGGTGGTCGGCAATGCGCTGGGGCTGGATATCAAGACGGCCAAAACCACGGCCTTCACGAAAGCATTGGATGGCCTCGCCGCCGGTGTCTTCCTCGTCGACAGGAATTGCCGCGTCGTATTTGCCAACCTGTCCGGTCGGGAGATGCTCGACGACGGAAGGATTCTTCGTCTGAGAAACGGCGCATTGGCAACCGCGGATTCGCGTCCGGCGCTGCCGGACGTCATCGCCGCGGCAGGCGAGGGCGATGCGGCGTTAGGCACACGGGGCATCGCGGTCCCACTCTCGTTTCCGCCGCAAATGCCATGGCTCGCGCATGTCCTCCCGCTGATTTCGGGCGCGCGGCGGCAAGCCGGAAAGAACTTTGCCGCGACAGCGGCGGTGTTCGTGCGCAAGACGTCGCTCGAGGTGCCGTCGGCGATGGAATCGATGTCAAAGCTTTACGGGCTCACGCCGGCCGAGCTGCGCGTGCTCGCGGCGGTGAGCGAGTTCGGCGGCATTTCGGCGGTGTCCGACGTCGTGGGTGTTTCGGAAGCTACCGTCAAGACGCATCTTCAGCGCGTGTTTGCGAAGACCAATACCAACCGTCAGACCGAGCTGATCAAGCTGGTTGCCGCTCACGCCAGCCCGTTGCGACGGCAATGATTGTCGCGGCTGAGCGACGCGGCGATCAGTGTTCCGCCACCGCATTTCGACATGCCGTCAACCCGCCGGTTGACGCGCGCGTCCGGCGGCTTCGTTAAGATACGTCCGAAATCAACCGTTTCGGATGGAGGCTTAGGATGAGCGAATCGTCTCTCGCAGGCGCCGGCAAAAAGACCGGCATTCGCGCCGGACCCTGTACGGCCGGCCCGAGCCTCGCCATGCGGCGGCACGCCATGATGTTCGGCCTCTTGATCGCTTCCTTTGCGGCAAACGAACGGGCGCAGGCTGCCGGCGCGCCGCCGAACCACGGCGGCTAACCCGCTTCTCAACGCCACCTGCACCGGGACCACCGCCAACCAGAACGTTTCTGGCGGCTATGGTACCGGGAAGGAGGCCAATCTCAACATCTGTCGCCCGGCTCAGACGCCGCGCCGCCGCAAGCCTCCCTGACAGGCGGCGCGGCGGTTACTTGAAAGAGGTAGCCATGCCATTCGTCACTGGATTGATCCTCGGGCTCAGCTTCGGCACAATTTTTGGCGCTGGCGTTCTCGCGATATTGGCCGCCGGAAAGCGCGCCGATCTGGATTATGAGAGCGAAGCCAACGAGCCTCGCGAACGGCGGTGACCCGATGGCGACCGAGTTCTGTCTCAAATGTCATCAGCCGATGGTCGAAACGGTGGTTGGCATCCGGCTGCCGATCTTCAAGGCGCGGCTGTTTCGTTACATCCAAAGCCATCCCGGACAGTCGAGTATCGATCTGGCGCGACGGTAGTCCAGGCCGCGACCAACCGGCAAAACCGAGCTGATCAAGCTGGTTGCCGCGCACGCCGGCCCGTTGCGGCGGCAATGATTGTCGCGGCTGGGCAACGCGGCGCGACGATCGATGCCCGCAGCGCCCGGCTGCGAAAGTAAAGTGAAAGTGGCAGGTGCAGCCCCGCGCGTCACTCGATCGGATGACGCGATTCCTTGTGCACGGCAATAAAGTCTTCCCGCGGCGAGCAGGCAGAGCCATTGAACCTAGAAACGAAAGTCCTTTTAGAGCTGATTGATAACATTTACGACACGGCGCTCGATGCCACCCTGTGGCCGGGCGTGTTGGAGAATTTGACGGAATTCGTCGGTGGATCGGCGGCGTCGATCTATTGCAAGAGTCTCGCCGCCGGCGCCGCGTATCACGTGTTCGGCATCGACCCGCATTATCAGCAACTCTACTTCTCGAAATATGTCGGGCTGGATCCGACCACGCCAGCCCACTGCCTGGCCGACACCGGGCAACTGGTCGCGGTGGCGGATGTCATGCCGTACCGCGAGTTCGCGGATACGCGTTTGCATCAGGAGTGGGCAACGCCACAGCGCATAGTGGATTGTCTGTCGACGCCGCTCGACAAGTCGGCAACCGGCGCGGCGCTGTTTGGCGTGTTTCGTCACGAGGACCACGGCATGGTCGACGACGAGGCGCGCCGGCGCGCGCACCTCATCGTTCCACATGTTCGCCGGGCGGCGCTGATCGGGAATGTGCTCAAGACGGCCGAAACGACGGCCTTGATGGAAGCATTGAACGGCCTCGCCGCCGCTGTCTTCCTCGTCGACAGGAATGGCCGCGTCGTATTTGCCAACCCGTCCGGTCAGGCCATGCTCGAGGACCGAAAGATCCTTCGCCTGAGAAACGATGCGCTGGCAACCGCGGATTCGCGCCCAGTGCTGGCGGACGTCATCGCCGCGGCCGGTGAGGGGGATGCAGGCGTCGGTGTGAGCGGCATCGCGGTCCCGCTCTCGGCTCCGCCGCAAGCGCCATGGCTCGCCCATGTCCTCCCGCTGACCTCCGGAGCGAGGCGTGAAACCGGAATAAGCTTTGCCGCGGTGGCGGCGGTGTTCGTTCACCAGACCTCGCTCGCCGTGCCGTCGGCGATGGAATCGATGTCGAAGCTTTACGGGCTCACGCCGGGCGAACTGCGCGTGCTCGCGGCCTTGAGCGAGTTCGACGGCGTTTCGGCGGTGGCCGACGCTGTCGGAATCTCGCAAGCCACCGTCAAGACGCATCTTCAGCGCGTGTTTGCGAAGACCGGCACCAACCGGCAAACCGAGCTGATCAAGCTGGTTGCCGCGCACGTCGGCCCGTTGCGGCGGCAATGATTGTTGCGGCGGCGCAACGCAGCGCGGATATCGGTGTTCTGTCATCACATTTCGAGCTGCCCTCAACCCGCCGGTTGACGCGCGCATCCGGCGGCTTCGCTAAGACACGCCTGAAATCACCCGTCTCGGATGGAGGCTCAGATGAGCGAATCGTCTCTCGCAGGCGTCGGCAAAAAAGCCGGAGCCACATTGTGACGAATTTCTCAGTGATGTTGTTAGCCGTTGCCATTGCGATCGAGCTCCTCTGGCTCAACGGCCTCGACCGGCATGCCGAACCTGTCTCGGTGTCGATTGAATCCACCGAGCTCTGGTATAATCCGTGGCCGGCTCCCGGCGACCGAACCGATGTCGCCAACGGACCAAGCCCGATCCCGCCGCGCGCCGGTGTTCCCGCAGATCGCAGCAAGACCGGCGCCGCCGCCGGCGATCTCCGCACCGCGTTCTGAAATTCATCCGGCGCCTGTGCGGTGGGGTGTTCGATGAATTTCCATATCGTTGTTATGGTTGCGAGAGCGTTTTCCAGCGAAAGCCTGCCCCGGACATGATCCGGGGTGGATACCGGTTCGCGTGAAGAAAGCGCGTCAAGACAAGAAAGAGAGCCTCCGTTCCGATTCAATCGGAACGGAAAAGGCTCGAGTGCCGAACACCGGGCGCCAACCGGCAATCCGAGCTGATCGAGCTGGTTGCAGCAATGATTGTTGCGGATCAGCAACGCGGCCCGGCAATCGCTTTCGCGCCATCGCATTTCGAGCTGCCCTCAACCCGCTGGTTGACGCGCGCACCCGGCGGCTTCGTTTAAGTCACGTCCGAAATCAGTCGTTTCGGATGGAGACCAGGGATGAGCGGATCGCCTATCGCAAGCGCCGGCAAGAAAACCGGCGTTGGCGCCGCATCTCGTGCGGCCGGCCCGGGCCTTGCCCTGCGGCGGCGCGCCATGATGCTTGGTCTGTTGGTCGCATCCCTTGCGGCAAGTGAACGGGCGCAGGCCCAATGCGCGCCGCCCGCCGGCAGCAATGTCACCGCCACCTGCACCGGCACGACCCTCAACCAGAACCCTCCCAATGGCTTTGGCACCGGCACCGAGGACAACCTGAACACCACCGTTGTGCAGGGTGCGACCGTAACCGGCAACGCCAACGCCAACGGCACCGCCGCCGCCTTCGCCAACGGAATATTCTTCAACACCGGCTCGGTGACCAGTTCCGGCGCCATCTCGGGGATCGGCACCGACAACGGCTCCGGCATCCGCGCCAACGACAGCGCTACCGTGACCAATTCCAACACCATCTCGGGGACTGGCGGCACCCTAGGCGTCGGCATCTTCGCCAACACCGCCACCGTGACCAACAATTTCGGCGGCACCATCTCGGGGACCGGCGGCACCGAAGGCGACGGCATCTTCGCCAACGACAGCGCCACCGTGTTCAATTCCGGCACCATTTCGGGGACGGGCGGGACGGGCGGCACGAACGGCTTCGGCATCGACGCCTTCCGCAACAACGCCACCGTGAGCAATTCCGGCACCATCTCGGGGACCGCCGGCGCCGGCGGCGTCGGCATCGGCATCCAAGCCAACAACAACGTCACCGTGACCAACAATTTCGGCGGCACCATCTCGGGGACCGGCGGCACCGGCATCGGCATCCAGGCCGACACCGCCACCGTGTTCAATTCCGGCACCATCTCGGGGACCGCCGGCGCCGGCGGCGAGGGCATCGGCATCCGTGTCGGTACTACCGGCAACGTCGCCACCTCCGGAACCATCATCGGCTCTGGCGGCACCGCGATCCAGTTCAATGGCAATGGCCGAGCTGCCTCCGACATCCTGACGGTACTGCCGGGCGCGCGGTTCGGCGGCCTGGTCAATTTCGGCGGCGGCGCCGACACCGTCAATTTCGGCCCCGGTAGCTGGATCCTCAACACCGCCCAGTTCGACGCCGGCCTCTCCAGCGTGAACACATCGGGCAACCCGTCCGTGGTGACGCCGACCCAGATCATCGTCGCCGATCTCTCCGGCTTCGGCGCGCAGAACCGCGCCATCCTCGACATCACCGGCTGGATCGGCTCGGTGCTGCCGGATACCCCGGTGTTCGCCCCGGGCGCGGGCGGCGGCGCCAGCGCGTTCGCCGCGCTCGATACCGCGGCTTCGCCGTTCGACGCCTTTGCCAGCTTCCCTTCGGAGGCGCTCGGTTCTGCCAAGGCGCCGGCCTTGAAGGCCGCGAGCGCGGTCTACGCCGACGGCAGCGCGGTGTGGGCCAAGGGCTTTGGCGGCCAGCGGGTGCAGGATACGAGCGGCGCCTTCATCGGCGGCACCACCACCGGCGCCGGCGGCGCGGTCGGTTATGAGCGCGCCATCGATCCCGATCTCAAGGTCGGCGCCCTGGTCGGCGGCAGCACCAACAAGACCAACCTCTATCTCAACGCCGGCAGCACCAGCACCGACACCGTGTTCGGCGGCGCCTACGGCCGCAAGATGTGGGGCGGCACCTTCCTCGATCTCGCCGTGATCGGCGGCAACCTCGCCAACACCAATGTCCGCAACATCGGCGGCGGGCTTGGTCTCGTCAGCGCCAACGCCAGCTATGGCGGCTGGTTCATCGACCCGTCGCTGGCGTTCGGCCATCGCTTCGAGGTCAACCTTGTTCCCGGCAACTTCACCATCACGCCTGCGGTGAAGGTGCGCTACCTCGACGCCCATTTCGACGGCTATGCCGAGAGCGGCGCCGGCGTGGCCAACCTTGTCGTCGCCGGCCGCGACTTCCAGGCCTGGGAAGAGCGCGCCGAGCTGACCTTTGCCAACAGCTTCACGGTCGCCAATGGCCATCGCGTCATGGTGCGCGTCACCGGCGGCGCGCTGGCGCAGCAGCGCAGCGCCGGCGGCCAGGTCAACATCGCGCTGGTCGGCCAGAACTTCCTCGCCGCCACGCCGGATCGCGGCAGCATCAGCGGCGCCTTCGGCGGCGCCGGCCTCGACTGGCAGATGGGCAACGTCACCCTGTTCGCCGCCGGCGAGGCCACCGGCACCAACGACTCCACCCGCACCTTTGCCGCCAAGGGCGGCGCGCGGATGAGCTGGTAGTGCTCTGGAGCACGTCTCCCCGCATCCTGCGCCGCCGGCACCTCCGGCGGCGACGTCGTGGCGGTGGTGTTCGTTCGATGCAATCCATGTCGAAGCTGTTTGCGAACACCGGCACCAACCGGCAGACCGAGCTGATCAAGCTGGTTGCCGCGCACGCTAGTGATCCGATTCCAACATTCGCGTCCCGTTGCAGCGAGCTTTCTTGCGGGCGGCAAGTCAGTCATTCCGGGTTCGCATCTGCGGCCCCGGAATGACGATCATTGTCGAACTACGTCAATTACTTGACGCACCGAAATGAACCTTGAGGACTGTCCGCTGACCAATGTACGGAACGGGCCGGTCATCGCATCCTCCGATCGGAGGATGAGGTCGCTCGTCGTAACGCTACCCGGTCGGCCACGCGATTGATCAACCCTATGCACGGAACCGAGAAACTTCCTGATCTTATTGAGGAAATCTATGATGCGGCGCTCGAGCCCGCGTTGTGGAATAATGTCGTCGTCAGCATCAATGATTTTGTCGGTGGCCAGGCTTGCGGGATTTTCTCGAAGGATTCGAGCAGCCAATCCGGACTGACGCATTATTACTGCGGTGCCGATCCGCACTATATCAGGCTTTATTCGGAGACCCATGCCAGATTCGATCCGCTCACGACCTTGCCACCCCTGGGGCAGGTTGTCAGCATTCCGGATCTGGTCGACTACGATGAATATCGCGGCGGACGCTTCTATCAGGAGTGGCTGCGACCTCAGGGCTGTGTCGACGCGGCGAACGTTGTGCTCGAGCAATCAGGCCGAAATTGCGCGGTTCTGCTCACCGTGCTTTCGGGCGCGCGCATGATCGATGGCGAAATGCGGCGGCGTATCGCGCAGATCGTGCCACATGTCCAGCGGGCGCTGCTCATCAACCGGACGATCGATCTCAGAGATTCCGAAGCCGCGACATTTGCCGCTACGCTGGATGGTCTCAGTGCCGGAATATTCCTCGTCGACGCCGATTGCCGGTTGGTCCATGCCAATGCGGCCGGCCACGACATGCTGAGCACGGACGATGTTCTGAGTTCGACCGGCGGGCAACTGGTCGCTCGCAACATGAAATCCAATCGGACCCTACGCGAAGTCTTCGCCGATAACCGCAACGCGCTCGATGCCAAGGGCGCGGCCTTGACTCTGACCGCGCGTGACGGCGAGCGTTATGTCATGCACAGGTTGCCGCTGACGTCGGCGGCGCGGACCCGGATCGGCATGACCTACCGGGCCGTCGCCGCCTTGTTCGTCCGAAAGGTGGCGCTGGACAGCCCCTGTGGCGAACTCGTTGCGCGAGCGTTCGAACTGACGCCGGCCGAACTGCGTGTGCTGCTGGCTATCGTCGAGGTTGGCGGCGTTCCGGAGACGGCGCTGGCTTTGGGTGTCGCCGAAACCACCATCAAGACCCATTTGCACCGCGTATTCTTCAAGACAGGCTCCAGCCGCCAGGCCGATCTTGTCAAGCTCGCCGCCGCATTTTCCAGTCCGTTGGCGAACTGATGCAGCCGCCCAGAGCGGGATGACTTTTCTTCGAATCGTCATCCCGCTCTATCTTTTGTTTGAGCATGATCTTTTCGGAAAACCGGTACCCACTTTTCCGGATCATGCTCTAGGGTTGGTCAAGGGTGGTTAAGGTGAACCCTGAACAACCGGCGTTTGCCGAACCCGCGTGCGCGTACCGATCGCGACAGTGGCGACGACGGCAGCAGCGAACAGCAGGATTTGCGGCGTGATTGTCTCATCGTTGAACAGCGCCGCCAGCGCGAACGTGATGAAGGGCTGCAGCAGTTGTACCTGCGACACGCGTGCGATACCGCCCATCGCCATGCCGGCATTCCACGCGAAGAACCCGATCCATTGCGCGAACACGGCGACATAGAGCAGCGCAAGCCACGGCTTCAAGGCGATTTGTGTCAGATCCGCCGGCATGGTCAGGGCGGCGGCGGGCAGCGAGATCGGCAAGCCCAACACCAGTACCCAGCTGATGACTTCCCATCCCGGCATCCCGGCGGTGAGCCGTCCGGAGAAGGTATAACCGATCGCCGCGACGCCGACCGCGGCGAACAGCAGGAGGTCTCCGGCCGAGAGCGTGCCGCCGCCCTGGCGCAGGGCGAACGCGATCACCAGCGACGCGCCGGCCGCGGATGCGATCCAGAACAGCGGTTTCGGCCGCTCGTGGGTAATGGCGACGGCGACCAGCGCGGTGGCGATGGGAAGAATCCCCATCACCACACCGCCATGCGAGGCATCGACCGTCTGCACCGCGAGCGCCATCAGCAACGGAAACAGAATGCTCACGCACAGCATGGCGATCATGAGCTGGAACCAAAGCCCGCGCGGCGGCAGCGGCCGTCGCAACACCAGCAGCAGGACGAGCGCGCACAGCCCGGCGATCGCGGTGCGCAACGCCGTGAGGGCAAGCGGATCGAATCCCGAGACCGCAAGGCGCGTCGCCGGCAGCGTGCCGCCGAAGATCGCCATGCCGATAAAACCCAGCAACAGACCGAAATGTTCGCGAGAAAATGGGGCGGAGGGCATGATGCCTGACGTAGCCGGTTCGCTCGCCCGCGTACAGCGTTTGCGCGCTCCGCATGGCGGCCACGCAAGGCTACCGCAACCCGAGACTGCTCCAGACCAGACCGATCCCGGATAGAAACAGCAGGCCAAGCACGACGTCGCGGAAATTTCCGTCGCTCAGCATGCGATAGGCTCGCCCGCCGAGCCAGGCGCCGAATATCGTTGTCGGCATGACCAGCAATGCGAGCCAAACCACTTCAATGCCGATGAGGCCGGTTGCCGCCTGCAGGCACAACGCGGCTGCCAGTACGGTCCAGTTGAAGATCTGAAAAACCCCGCGCCGCTCATCCTTGCCCCAGCCCCGCACGCTGGCCCACAGCGTTGGAAGCACGCCGGACAAACCGGCCAGGCCGCCAAGGATTCCGCCGGCAAATCCGATTGCCGCGTCCGCCACACGGCCGCCAAAGCTCAACGCCATCGGCTTGTTGAAATAAAGCGCAGGCGGAAACACCAGCAGCAGTATGCCGACGCTCAATTTGAATATGCCGGGATCGGCATGCGCGACCAGCATCGTGCCCAACGGCACGCCGGCGAGGCCGCCGATCAGGAATGGCCACACCAGCCTGAGGTCGAAGGACCGCCAAAGCGACGGCAGCGTTGAAGTTTGCGCGACGACCGAACAGATCAGGACCAGCGGCACCGCGATCGAAGGCGGCAACACATAGAGCCAGATCCCCAGCGCCATGAGCGCGGTTCCGAAGCCGGCGAGGCCGGCGACGAAGCCGCTGGCCAGCGCGCCGAGAAAAAGCAGCATGAACGCGACCGTGCTCATCGGAGATTCCGGATTTTTCACTGTCATTCCGGGGCGTGCCAACGGGTCGGCGCTCAGCGCCGCCCGATGACAGGCTCCGCACGAACCCGGAATCTCGAGATTCCCCGATGTGCAAGTGCACATCTGAGGTTCGCTCGTTTCACTCGC
>Ga0193724_1000329_pt1 | contig 11326 bp, 12 predicted proteins | sample H2a1metaG_FD_146005 | JGI IMG/M metagenome (GOLD analysis project Ga0193724, IMG submission 146005) | Soil microbial communities from a riparian zone of the East river system, Colorado, United States - H2a1 | ecosystem: Environmental > Terrestrial > Soil > Riparian zone | place: USA: East River... | reverse complement strand
AGCAGCGCCTCGCGCGGCCAGCCGGCGTCGATCAGCATCTTGCGCTTCAACAGCACGTAGTCCTCGCAGTCGCCGTAGCCGTCCGTCGGCAACGACCATTTCTCGATCACGCCCCAATGATCCATGTCGGTCATCGGCTTGACGGTTTCGTTGACCCAGCGGTTGACCCGCAGCATGTCTCGCCATGCCGTCTGCGACATCACGATATCGCGCGGCTGGGTGGCGCCGCCGCGGCACTCGCCGGGATTCTCGGCACAGAATTCGACCCAGCCGATCGGCGAGCGGGCGGTATCGCCCAGGCTCGCATAAAGAGCTCGTTCCTCACCGGCACTCGCCGGCGGGCTGATCCCCAACAGGATGGCGACAACCGCCAACCGTTTCCCCTGTCCCCTGAACCCAAACATTGTGGCCCCCGTTTCTTGTTGGGACCACGTTTCGCACAAAGGATTTTCGCCGCTGCTAAGTGCGGCAAGTACAATTGAAGCGAATGCAAGTAAAACTTGGCGCTAATTCGATCTATACTTGAATCGAATTAGATTAAAATTTTAGACAACTGCAATTGATTCAAATTTTACACATTAACGCGGCAAGGCCCGTCAACCCTGCGGTTGCGGCGGCGGAACCCTGCGGCGTTAACCAAGCCGGGCCGCCGCCAAAGCTGTAAAGGCGGTATCCGGCAACGCCGATACCGCCTCGGGACTTGAGGAACAGAGGCAAAAAGCGGGAATCGGAGGGGGCGGCGATTTACCGCGCGGTAACGCTGTCTTCGAGCGTGTCGGCCAGCTGCTCGTGAAGGAACTCGAGCGCGAAGCCTTCATCCAGGTTTCGCACCACCCGGCACTGGACCTTGCCGAGCGACACCAGGGATTTCAGCGGTGGCCGGTTTTCCGCGGCGATGGCGGCGCCGGACAGCGACATATCGATCACCCGGCAGGTCATCTTGGTGCCGTCCTCGAGCGTGAGCAGGGCAATCGGGTTCCGCGGGATGATGCGGTCGTGGCGGCGGTCTTCCGGCAGATTGAGGATGTCGCGGTTGGCGAGCCAGGTCAGCTGGGCGGCGAGCTTGTCGCGCTTGCGCGCGGTCGCACCCACGCTCATGGCGAAGCCGTTGTCGATAATGCGGGTAATCTTGCCCTCGACCCGGCCGATATGGTCGAGATAGGCGATCACGCGGTCGCCGACATTGCCGATGCCGGGCGCCAGCAGGGCCAACCCACCGGGGGACATATTGATGATCTGGCACGGAAATTCGCGGCGGTCCGGCAGCATATAGCGGCCCAGCAGATGAACCCTCACCCGCTGAAAACGCCGTCGCTCTTCGGCGGCCGGAGGAATCGATTTTTTGTGCGCCAAAGCCATCTTCGCCACCCGACAACCGGCTGCTCGGTGTCGCCTGACCCTACGGCCAGCAGGGTTAATGAGGGGTTAGCGAATAAGTGCGGATCACGCCATCTTCGGCCTCGCCGCCGGAATCCGATTGAAGCCCCAGAGAACAAGAGGACACGCCAGGATCAAGGCGGCGCCGAAATCGAATGCGGCTGCGGCGCTGCCGGCCCATTTGGCGCAGGCGCCGCCGACCACCGGCCCCAACATCATGCAGGCATAGAACATCGTGAAGAACAGACCCATGCCGATCGATCTGGTCTGCGGCTGCAGCACGCGCGCCGGCAGGCTCATGATGGGACCGGCCGGGAGGCCGCTGATCAATCCCAGTGCGATGATAATCAAAACCACTGCGCCGCCGCGCGGAAGCAAAACCATCAATATCGCGACCACGATGCAGCTGGCGACGATAATGCTCTGCGGACGCTTGGTGCGATCAGCCAGAAAACCGCCCGAGGGAACGGACCCGACCGAGATCCACAACACGATGCTGATCGTCGATCCTGCCGCAGCGATCGACCAGCCGCGCTCGACCAGCATCGAAGGTCCGAAGCTGACGATCATGGCAAAGCCGACATTGAACATGCCCCAGATCAGGCCCGCCGCGATCACGGCGATGGCGGCGTTGCGGTCGAGGCGCAGGGTCGTCGTCACTGAGGTGCCGGCGGAATCGGTCGGCGGCCGATACAGGGTGGCGAGTAGCACGATGCCGCACCCGATCGACCCCGCAACGGCAAGATGAACCGCGCCTAGGCCATAGGTTGTGCCGACGAACGGCAGTACCACCAGCGAGAACGCGACGCCGGTCGGCCAAGAATTAACAAAGATCGCCATCGCGGTAGCGATCTCGCGGCCCGCGAACCAGTCTGTCAACATCTTGGTCATCTGAACGCTGAGGATCACGCCGCCTGCACCGGCGACAAGCCGGCCGGCAATCTGGATATTCCATGAAGTCGCCGATGCCATCATCAAGCTGCCCGCCAGCATCAGCAGCAGTCCGCCAAGCACCGTCGTCTTGTCACCAAACCTTTGTCCGATGGCGCCGCCGGGCAATGCCAGCGCAACGCCGGGCGCAAAATACAGTCCGATCAAAACGCCGATATCGGCGAGGGTAGCACCGAATTCGCTGCCCAGCAGCGGTGCGACCGCGGCAACGCTTTGGAACTGGAATGCTATGGTGGCGCGAACCGCAAACAGAACGGCAAGTATTCCCCAGCGATTGCGCAACACTCCATCCCCCTTGAAGCTGCCACTCAACCTGAGACCGCATGATGTGCCTGTCAATGGCTCCGATCACATTGCATGCAGCGAAGCTGATTGGCATCTTCGTTTCGTTCACATTAGCTTGCTGTCGCCCACGCAACTCAAATCAACAAGCGCGAAGGCCGGAGGAAATTTCATGGAACAGATTCGGGTTTGCACCTATGACGGTCCCGGCGCGCAACCGGTCATTCGCTCGGTGCCTTGGCCAAAGATCCCGAGGAAGGCGGCTTTGATAAAAGTCGGCGCCTGCGGCGTGTGCGGCACCGATCTGCATATTCTCAAAGGCCACTGGCCGAAGCCGCTGCCCTGGCCGTTCACGCTCGGCCACGAGATCGGCGGCGTGCTGGTCGAGGTCGGCTCCGAATTCAGCGAAGACTTCATGAGCAAGAAGCTCGGCGTGGGATCGAAGGTGATGATCCCGCCCTTGATGCCGTGCGGCCATTGCTATTACTGCATTCATTATCCGGAAAGCGCCAACAAGTGCCTGACGCCGGTGTATTACGGCCGCTATCTCGGCTTCGACAAGGCGCCGCATCTGTGGGGCGGCTGGGCCGAGTATGTCTATGTCGATCTCGAGATGCTGCCGGGCACCAAGATCTACAAGCTGCCCGACGACATGTCGCTGCGGCTCGGTGCGCTGTCGGAGCCGCTGACGTCCTGCATCCGCGCCTTCAACCGCGCCACGCGTGCAGGCGGCTTCAAATGGGGCGACACCGTCGTGATCCAGGGCTCCGGCCCGATCGGAATTTTGGCGGTGGCCGCAGCACAAGAGATGGGGGCAGGGCGGGTGATCTGCGTCGGCGCGCCGGAGACGCCGCGGCTTGCGCTGGCGCGCAAGTTCGGCGCGGAAGCCACCGTCGATATCGAAGAGGCCACGACGCCGGAAGCGCGCATCAAAAAAGTGCGCGACATCGTCGGCGGCTTCGGCGCCGATCTGGTGATGGATTGCTCAGGCCATCCAAGCGCCGGCCCGGAAGGCATCGAGATGCTGCGCGACGGCGGCACCTATGTCGAGATGGGCCAGTTCACCGATGCGGGCTCGATCGAGACGTCATGGCATCGCATCTGCACCAAGGACCTCAACGTGCTGGGCTCGTGGGGCTTTACCGGCAACGACCTGCCGCTCGGCGTCGACATGCTCTATCGCACGCGCCACAAATATCCCTGGCTTGAGATGCAGACGCTGTATCCGTTTTCCGAGGAGGGCATCGGCCGCGCGGTTGCGGACGCGATGGCGATGAAGACGGTGAAGTCGACCATCATGCCGTGGCCGGAACTGGCGGAATGAACAACCGGGCGCGTCCATTGCCGGTCACTCTCTGGTGTCGGATATCAGACATTTATCGGAGGGATGGGTTGGATGCCTCGCGGATCAATCGAGCGGTTCGAGGCGACGTAGTCGACCTCGCCGCGCGCAATGCCGATGTCCTGTAGCTCTCTGTCATTCAGGTCGCACAAGGTGGCTCGTAACCTCTGGCGTTTGCGCCACTCCTGAAATGCATTCCAATATATTTCGAGAGGACTGTAGACCTGCCGCTTTGCGCTTGCCGGTCCCAGCTCGGTGGTCCCGTGGATCGTACTCATTGTGGTGTGTCCTGTCTGGACTGTTTCACCAGGCGAAGTTGCCGCAAGATGCGCCGGCGCGCTTAACTGGTGGCTTACATTTTCCTCACCGGCGGCTTATTCTTTGCGTTTCAAGCGGTGCTAGAGCATGATCCGGAAAAGTGGGTATCGGTTTTCCGAAAAGATCATGCTCAAACAAAAAGATAGAGCGGGATGACGATTCGAAGAAAAGTCATCCCGCTCTAGAGCCCCGATGATCGGAGGCTACCCAAGGGATTGCCAGCTTGCGCTATCTCTTCGAAGAGTACGCATTCGACACCGATCGCCGCGAGCTGCATCGCGGGGCGGACGTCGTCTCCATAGCCCCACAGGTATTCGACCTGCTCGATTACCTGATCCGCAACAGGGAGCGCGTCGTCAGCAAAGACGACCTCATCAACGTCATCTGGAACGGGCGCTGCGTGTCCGATGCGGCGCTGACGACCCGCCTCAATGTCGCCCGGACTGCGATCGGCGATTCCGGCGAGCAACAGCGCCTCATCAAGACATTGCCGCGCAAGGGCTTCCGTTTCGTCGGACCAGTGCTGGAAGCGCAGGGGCCGGCAGGCGCAGCAACCGCCGACAACCCGATTGAGCCGCCGAGGCCTGTTCTTGCGCTGCCCGATAAACCCTCGATCGCGATCCTCCCCTTCACCAATCTGAGCTCCGATCCCGATCAGGATTACTTCGCTGATGGCATGGTGGACGAAATCATCACAGCGTTGTCGCGGTTCAAATCCCTATTCGTGGTCGCTAGCAATTCGAGTTTTGCTTACAAGGGCAGAGCCGTCGACGTAAAGCAGGTCGGGCGCGAACTCGGCGTCCGCTACGTGCTTGAAGGCAGTGTGCGCAAGGCAGCCGGAAAAGTTCGTATCATCGGCCAATTGATTGATGCCGCGACGGGGGTCCACCTTTGGGCCGATCAATTTGAAGGTGACCTGGGCGATGTCTTCGCTCTGCAGGACCGAATGACCGAGAGTGTCGTCTCTGTCATTGCGCCAAAGGTGCTTCAAACTGAAATCGGGCTGGCCGCGCACCGACCGAACGACCTCTGTGCTTACGACCTTTGTCTTCGAGCCGTGCCGCATTTCACCTCATGGACCCGGGGCGGAACAGCCGAGGCCCTTCGGCTTGTCTCTCGCGCATTGGAGACTGACCCTCGGTACGGCTTTGCTGCGAGGCTTGCAGGAAGCTGCCACCTCGTAAATGTCAATCAGGGATGGGCGGCCGATCCGAAGTCGGACATTGCCGAAGGGTTGAGGCTTATCCGGTTGGCACTCAGTATCGACGGAAACGACGATACCGCATTGAGCCTACTTGGCTGGGCAACCGCTTCCTTCTCTGACGATTACGATACGGCAAGAGAGATGGCGGACCGTGCGGTCGCTCTGAACCCCAATGCTGCCTTCGCATGGGAACACCGAGGTTGGACTTACCAACTGGCGGGGCAGCCCGAAGAGGCGATCCGGAGCTTTGAGCGCGCCATTCGACTCAGCCCATTTGACTTATGGCTATCTTCAAGTCTTGCAGGAATGGGCATTGCATTGATCGGCGTTGGTCGTTTCGATGAGGCGGTTGCCGCGGCCAAGAACGCTCTCCAAACGAAACCGGCTTATGCATCGGCTTATCGCTGCCTCGCGGCAGCTCTCGCGCACCTGGGGCGAGATGCAGAAGCCACGAAGACGGTGGCCCAGTTCCTTGAGATTGAGCCCGATTTCCGAATATCTGAATGGGTAGCTCGTAGCGGTCAATGGCAGGCTCAGATGTTTATCGACGGTCTCCGCAAAGCAGGGCTTCCGGAATGACGTACCGTCCCGTCTCGCGGCACCAGCGATTTGATCGGGTAGGCCCCCGACGGTGACTTCCGCTGTCGGCACTTTCCCAAGCCCATTGCGGGTCCGTAAAGCGATCAAAGACAGATGTGAATCAAGCTTGGCTGCTGGAACCAGAATGCGCGGACATCCTAAAGCGGGATGAGATTGGATTGAGCTGCAACGGCACCAGAAGTGCGCTCCCTCTCCCGCTTGCGGGGGAGGGTTGGGGTGGGGGTGCCCAATGAGAATTCGGTGTGCGTGGTGAAAGCCCCCACCCGCCGCGCTCTATCGAGCGCCATAGCCGAAGCTCAGCTTCGGCGTTCCTATCTAAGGACGGTCGCCGAAGGCGGCCTATGCTCCCCCGCAAGCGGGAGAGGTGAACTGAATCCACGGACAGACCGCTTCAATCAAAAACCATCCCGCTTCAGCGCAGTCCCTCGTAGACCATGAAGCCGCGCGCGACCGCCAGTTTCCGCAACGCGCGCGGAACGAATTTTTCCGGCTGGTGGCCGAGATAGCGCCACGATGTCAATTTGAAATCCTTGAGCTGACTGTGTTCGCTTTCGAACGGCGCCAGCAATCCGGTGAGGCTCAGCGGCGTGTGCGCGCGGGCGTTGAACGGCAGCAGCAGCAATTCCAGATGCGCCAGCGAGCCATCCTGCGATGTCGCGGTGATGCCGGCGACGGCGGCCAGCATTTCTTCGGCCACCACGGCGATGATGTCGTCGATTTCGCGGCGCCCCTCCGCCGCAAACAGCGCGGAGAAGCTTTGATCCTTCAGATCGCGGCCGAGCAGGGCGCAGACCCGGGTCCCGGCGACGCGAAACGGATGGCCGGCGGCTGTATCGCAGGACAGCACGAAGATATCGCCGAGCAGCCCGCGCACCGCGCCTGGCTCGATCTCGCTGCGGTCCGGCGCACGGGCGCCGACGCGCTTCTCGTCCCAATATGCGAAAAACTCGCGGCTTGACGGATGTTTCATGGCCTGACCTCGTCCCGCGTCGGGCTCGGTGGGACATCTCTGTCCCGCTTTCGCCCACGCGCCTTCCCTTTGTTGTTTTGCAAGACGGGCTTTGCAGCGTCCATGCCGGGCAGGCGTTATCGGGCGATCGGCGGCGCCTTTGCGATGTTAAGGTTAAGTTAACTACGCGGTTGGCGACCGGCGCGAGGCTGCTACTGTCCGCGCACTCCATTTGCTCGCCGCCGGTTCGGCGCGGCGAGGTCACTACACGAGGCGGCGTCAAACAAGTTTGGTCGTCACGCGGGGAGGGGTGGGATGTCACCCCGGGCCTTTGCGCGAAAAAGATCAGCACGGACGAGGGAGGGCTTTCTCAGAGCCCTCCCATGTTTGTTTTGATGATTTCGTCCTTTTTGGGTGGCCACTCCCCTTTCGCTCCCTCCATCACCGCTGTTTCTATCTTCGCATTAGTGGTCCGCGATCTTCCGCCGCCATCAATAGCGCCTATCAGCCAGCGAATCGGATCGGGGCTGACCCTTGATAATAAATCCACATAGGGGCTATGTAGAGTTACAGACTGAGTCGAGTAAACCCCGGGAATGCAGCATATGGCGAAACCTGATCCGCGATTGTCGCACCAAACACTTCGAGTTCTGAAGGTGTTTCTCGACGGGCCTAGGGAAGGCTTGGCGGGTTCCGACATCTGGAAGGCACTCGGCCTCTTCACAGGCACGGTCTACCCCATTCTACTCAGGCTTGACGGTGCAGGCTGGTTGAAGGGCGACTGGGAGAAGCTCCCGCCCAGCGAACTCGGTCGACCCCGCAAGCGGATCTACCAACTCACGCCGACTGGCTACAACAAAGCGCGCGAGGCACTGGCTGCATTGGACGTTCAGGTCGGGAGCCCATCATGGAAATATTGATTTCAACTTTGATTGGGGTCGGGAAAAATTCTTGTCCATCGCTGACAATTTTGATTCCGTGTACAACGAGATGAGCCTGTTTGATCAAAGCATGGAGACATCAAAAGCTCAGATGCGGAGTGAACTCCGATCAAGCTCGGCATTCATCTCTTCAGTGGAACGATCCATGGAACTCCTGCGACGCAATCAGCGGCAGGATGATCTTGACGCTGAGGCTGCGATCCATCACTTCCAAGCCCTTAGCTCGCCGGTCGTTGGCGTACTTTCCACAATAATAGCGGGCATGGAGAAGAGGCACGCCAGAATTGATGGTATCATGGACCGGCTTCGCGGGCCTCTGGCAAAAGCACTCGAAGTGACTGAGAACATTCGACGCCGCATGCTGGATGAAAAGCCTATCGATGATATTGATAATAAGTTGCTATCCTCGTTTACCGAAAGGCTCCACGACATCAGCGTGATCCAACAAGAGTGCAATGCTGAAGCTCATAGTACTGACGATCTGCCAGACATCCCTGCTTTTCCCGAGAATTTTGTTAAGGCAAAGGCGATTGTTGAAGCGCTAGAGGCTGCTGCGGCGCAAGTGGTAAAGCGTCCAAAATAGGTCGCAGCGAGACGCCACTGCCGAATTTCAAGACCCGTGGGCCACCTTGAGGATTCTGGCGATATCGACGATGAAATACGACTCGCACACTAGAACAAGAGAAATCATCGTTCGGCACGCCCACATTATTATTGGCTTTTCAGGCCGGCGCGCCCACATCATTGGCTTTTCAGGCGATCTTTCCAAATCTTGGACTGTGTTGTGCGGTTCAGTTTGCATAGGTGCCTCCGCTTTTGGTCACCACTTGCTAATGTGAAATTCAATTTCTGTGCGTGATGTACGTCACAATTGGCGAAGCGGTTCTGCCACAGCAAGAGTGAGCTTCGGAGCGCGGCGACTAAAATCGATGATGCGCCTAGAAAAGCAGGAGTGGGATTTCCCGCTCCTGCACCAGTTCAGGGTTGTCGACCATCGCCGCGAAGCTCATAACGCGGCTGAAGATGCCTGCGAGCGTTTTGAATTCTGCTGCGCTCGGCTCCGGTGTGCAAACTTCTTCATTGTTATAGTTGGCGAGAATAACCTTTCCCAGATTTCTGAGAACGGCGAGTTCATCGTCACTAAGCGGAAGAGATTTTAATGCTGCCATGGATGCATTTTGTTGCCCAAGGCGGCAGGTCAGCTAGACTTGTCTCCAAAACGCCGCCCGAACTTACGGGCAGGATTGCCGTCGTCCGTCATAGCCCATGTAGGTTCGGGATGCCGGATCGTAGGTCCGGAAGCGCTGGCAGCCGTAGCCCCCGCGCGGTTTGTGCTCATCGCGAGCGGGTTCACCCGGTTTGATTGATCCGGTTGCACTGCGGTCTGGGGCAGGTTTCTGTTCTACGGCCCGTCGCACCTCCGCCAGTTCGGTTGCCAGCGCTTCGGCTCTGTCGTGCTCCTGCTGCAGAGACTGCGCCAGTGCCGCCGTCGCGCTGTCGACCGCCTGGCTGAACTGGTCCGCCTCGCCGCCGCGCATCGACAACAGCTTCCCGACGTACCGCCACGCCTTCACCAGTTCGGCTTCGAGCGCCTCCGCCCTGTCGTGCTCCTGCTGCAGAGACTGCCGCAGTTCCGCCGTCGCGCTGTCGACCGCCTGCTTGAGCTGCACCGCCTCGTCGTCCTTCGGCAATGGCGTCTGTTGCGCCATGACCGGCGAGACGATCGTGATGAGCTTGGATATTTCCTGCTGACTGGCGTATCGCGCCACATAGGCGACGACTTCGGCGTGGAGACAGATTCCGATGAGCGCCGCCGTGACGAGGGTTTGGGCGATCCAAGAAATTGCAAATCCCCGCCGCGCGTGTGACGCCTCGAGGACGACGACGTTCGGTGCGGTCTCAATCGTTGCGTCGACGGCCATTCGCTTCTTAGTCTCTGGGTTTCGCGAAACCGAAGCTTATATCCAGAGGTTGAGGATTTTTGAAGGCCACCTCAGCATCTCCGCGCGGCAACGCTCGTTGGCGGCTGACTTCCGCTAATTTCGGAAATCGATGCGCGCAACGGTGAGGTCTGCTTTACCGGCGGGGCACAGAAGTTGGCCTGGTAGGCGACATCATCGATTGGAATCACGGACACAGCCCGGCGGCCGACTCGCGTGCTGGCTCTTGGCCAAGAAACTGATTTCTACGGCAGCCAGCTTTTGAACCACAAATTACCAACCACCATAACCGCCGCCACCATAATAACCGCCGCCACCATAACCGACGCGACCATATCCGCCGCCACCATAATAACCGTCGCCGCCATAACCGCCGCCACCATAACCGCCGCCGCCATAACCGCCGCAGCAACAGCACCGCGGCGGAGGCGGAGGTGGCGGAACCCAGACTCGACAGCAGCAGCCGCAGCCGCCCCAACCGGCGTTGTCCCAACCGCCACCGCCCCAGCCACCCGCGTACCCAGGACCATAGAAGCCTTGTGCTTCGGCGTTGGTGGGAATGGAGGCAGCAGCGAGTGTGAGGGCCGCTGCGAGCACGGCGGTTATCCTGCGTAACTTCAGCAACATGAGACGTCTTCCTCGGTTTTTATTTGGGGCGAACCAGCACTTGGATTGGTTGTCCACGAACTCAGACGTCAAACCAAGCACAAGCTTAAGCAAATATTAAGCAACTGGAAGAGTCCATACACCCGAAATGGTGAATCCGAGGACCGTCGTGACACTCGTCTGGGTGTCACCACTTTTCATCCCAAGGATTGCGATTGCTGATAGTCGGTCCCGGTAATCGTCTGCTCTGATGGAAGTTCGATTGCCGGGTGAGACGCATCGAACAGGAAAGGCGCTGGATGATACTGCTTTCTGATAGCTGCGCCTTCAGCACCTCTCCATATACCCTGATGTTGAAATCTGTTTTCTTCTTGCGATAGGCCTTGATGAACTGCGCAATCCTGCGAGCTTCAGGCAGCAGATAGTTGAACGCGCCAAGGCCAACCTCGCGCTGATGGATGAACAGCAGCGCGCTGAATGGTTTGGATGGCATGATCAGGCCAGCGTCACCGCCGATCAGGCCAAGCAATTTATCGCGAACACAGAGATCGGATGTGCAGTCTGGTTTGATGAGAAAGCACCTGATGGAGTTGGCGGCATCATGATCATTAAGGGCTTTTTGCAGATCGCCCGCCAGGTTGCCGCTGACTCTGATGCTGTTGCGGCAATCCATTCTATCCCCTGCTCCTGCTACGAGCAGGCGGTGGCTGTGCGCAATATCTTTGGGAACGGCGAGAGGGGATATCAGCTCATGGAAAGTCTAACCAAGGGAGGCTCGTGCTGATGAAATGAAATCGGAACTCGCCACCAGAATGA
>Ga0193724_1000328_pt1 | contig 11359 bp, 9 predicted proteins | sample H2a1metaG_FD_146005 | JGI IMG/M metagenome (GOLD analysis project Ga0193724, IMG submission 146005) | Soil microbial communities from a riparian zone of the East river system, Colorado, United States - H2a1 | ecosystem: Environmental > Terrestrial > Soil > Riparian zone | place: USA: East River... | reverse complement strand
CGTCACGTTTTCATAAACTATCGGCGCGTTGATGAAGGGATTTTCCCAGGAGAGATGCCGCGGCACCCAATTGCCGACGACCGTCGCGAACTTGCCGATTTGCAGCGTCAAGCGACCATCATCCCAGGGTGTGACCCGCAGCGCATATTCGTCGAGCCGAATTTGAGCGCCGTGATCGCTAGGGTCAAAACCGCGATCCAGCCGCGATTGTGAAAAGAAATAAATGTGTGAGCCGACTTGCGCGTCGAGAAAGAGTGTCAAACGCGGATTAAAAAGCGTGTCGATGCTGCTGTCGATGAGGCCGGGCGCGGGCTGCTCGAAGTTATAGATTTCCAAATCGAGAGTCCCGCTCAATCGCACGCGCAGATTATCATGAAATGCCGAGGCGGTAAGCGCGTTGTCGACCTGGTCGAAAAAATCATCGACGTCAAAGGCGCAGGCTGTGCAGGCAAAGACGCACAGGCTGAGGGCGCGCAGCTTCATGCAACAGCATTAACACCGTCCGCAGCAGGAAAGCGCACTTGAAATTCAGTCCAATCGTTTTCCGAGCGAACCAGGCATAAATCGCCCCCGTGCAGTCTGGCGAGCTCGCGCGCCAAATTTAAACCGATCCCGTGACCCGACGCGGCTGAGGGAGTCGAGCGGTGATGAAAACGCTCGAAGATATTTTCGCCGGGCGGAATTGTGCGGCCCGTGTTCCCAACGCTCAGCACAACATTTCTGGTCCCGCCAGCGCGTGATGCGCTCACTCGGATTAGCCCGCCGGGCCGGTTGTACTTTCGTGCGTTCTCAAGGAGATTCTGCACAATGAGGGAGGTATACCGTTTTTCTCCGGCCACAAATAAACCGGCGGCAAATTCCTTCTCGATTTTCACATCAGGCGAATCGGGAAGCGCGCTAAGATCGTCGAGCCACTCATCGACGAGCTGACTAAGATTCACAGGTGTGGGGGCAATTTGAAGATGTCCAGCATCCACGCGCGACAAAAGAAGCAGATCGTCGATCACGCCGGTCAAACGATGCGTTTGATGGAGCAGGGCGGATAACTCTTCGTAAACTTCCTGCTTGAAGCCTTCGTGCGTCAGCAAAGTTTCCAGGCCGATGCGAAGGACCGCGACCGGGCTTTTCAACTGGTGAGAGGCATCGGCAGAATATCGTGTCGATCGTTCCAATTCCTGTGTGGTCGAAGCAAGTGCTGCTTCCGCGCGTTTTCGTTGCGCGCGATTCTCCTCCGAATCCAGCGCGAGTTTTTTCACTGGTGCCGAAAACCTGAGTGCTACCACATGGCTTGCGATGAAACCGCCTAATAAAAGCAACGCGCCTGCGCCGCCAATTTGCCAACGGAGACGATGCAGTTGAGCCATGGAATAGGCGAGGGGATAAACGCAAATTTCGTAAGCCGCTGGAAACAGCGACCCAGGATTAAGCCGTTTGTAAAACAAGAGCTGGGGCGCACCATCAACATTGACGCGAAAGTTGTCTTGCTCACGATCAGAATTCGCGACCGAACTCGCTATCTTTTTGCTGAGCGATGCTTGTGCAGATTTCGGGAGCGAGGGCAAATGCAGGTGGCCATTAACCCAGACGCCACTTCTCATTCCCACCTCAGTGTTTTTCTCTTCAAGCTCAAGCGGTTTGAACCCGATGACGAGCGCGGAGATAACGTCGCCGGTGTAGCTCGAGAAGATCGGCACAGCTATTACTTCGTCGATGGTTCCTCTGTCGGCCTCGCTACTTTCCCGGATGTAACCGATTTGTTGCGTGTCGGGCAATCTGCTCAAGGCCAGTTGCGCTTCCGTTTTCGGATCCAGTTCACCCACGTCGTAGGTATTTGGCGGCTTAATGACCGCGCCTGTGCTGTCGAGAAACCGATAAAATCTTGCATGCAGCGATCGCGCGGCCTGTTCCGGCGGCGGTTCGTCGCCTTCCATCAGATCGCGCAGCTCGTCCTTCGCGCTGGGATACAGCAGGTCGATTGCGTTATCTTCAATAGCCGCATGGATCCGTGGCTTGGCAGCAAGGATGTTGCAGCGCTCAGCCAGGGCTGCATGGCGTAATTCTTCGACCTTGTGCAGCGAGGAAATCTCGGCCTGGAAGTTCTCCTGCAAATTTCGTTCCGCGTCGGCGGTGACCTTGCGTTGCGCCAGGTAAAAACCAAGTGCAGTCAGTGTTACCACGATAACCATTATCGCGGTGAACAACCGAGTTCGAAAGCTTGCTACACCTTCGTCTCTCGCTTGGACCGCTGATCTCATGGGAAATCAACGTGCAGTGTCTGGCCGTCTTTCAGCTCTACAGGTTTCTCGCGCGTAGTCCTGCTGTCGATCCAGGCCTTAAGTTTGTAACGACCTGCAGGAAGTCCGTTTAATCGAAAGTGCCCGTCTGTGTCTGTCATCACAAAATACGAAGTATTCAATACCAAAATCAGTCCGCGCATGTGTTCGTGAATGTCGCACCGCAGTGTGATCAGGCCCGGTTTATCGAAAACTTCTGCCGGGATAGGGCGTTCCTCCGCGCGATAACGGCCAAGATCGAATCGCTTGGCTGGCGAGTAGGAAAAGATGTTGTGATAAGTGTCGTCAAGGTTCGGGAATTCAACCCTGGTCCCAACTCGTATCGGGAGAAGCGCTGGAACGAACGTCAAATCCTTTTGCGTGACTTCTTTTGTTGGCACCGAAGCTGGATGCGGGAAAGCACCGTCGAGGTAAACCACCGCAAGCGGCGGTTGCGTGGAAAGTACGCCGCCTTTAGTAACGATTTCGTATCTCTTGGCCTGAACGGGCGCCGAATGCGATTTTGATAGTTCTACGCGCCCTTCGACGACGGCGCCCGCCAAAAGCGCAACGGGCATGATGGAAAATACTGCGTTAAACCACAGCAACCCGCGGAGGCGCATTTTGCCAACCAGTCTAGCAGCGTTTCACCAGTCCGAAAGTGTTTGCGAGGGGATGAGGGTCCGCGCGATTCGCCTGTCAAGTTTTTGGCCGAGTGGCAGCAATTGCCGGGACAGCGAAGAAAATCGTGGCGATCAGACTCCAGAAGATCCCAATGGCACATGCGATGCCGAGACCGGTGAGCGCTGGGTTTTGTGCAAGGGCGAGCGACCCAAACCCGCTCACCGCGGTCAAGCCCGCGAGCAGGACGGGCTTTAACACGCCGGCAACATCATGCTCAATCTCGCGCGTCTTTTGCCACACCAGTACAACATATATCCCGTAGTCCACGCCGATTGCCAGAACAAGACGGAACGAGAGCACATTGAGGAGATTCAAATTGATTTGCAACAGCTTCATTGAGGCAATCATGGCTCCAATCCCGAACGCCAGTGTGACGACCTGGATCATCCACAAACGAAAATTCCGATACAAAACGGCAAGAAGCGAGATGTCGAAGATCGCCATTAACGCACTGATGATCAGCAGTTGGTGACGCGACCACGGCAGCAGGTCAGCGAGCGCATAACTCCATCCTGAGAGAATCATGGGAACCCCGGCTACTGGCAGGTCGCGTTCCAGGTCTTTGCTTTGGGCGTGAGCCAGGATCGGTTCGGTGGTTGTAACGAATCCGGTAGTCAACGTCGGATCGTTGCCAAAGTAGCGATCAACCAGGAACCACCAGCTGGATGATTTGGGGAGTTGGTCGCGCCAGTTTGGCAGAGGAACGTTGGGATTGGTAAGACGTTGCAAGTCATCAAGCAGGGTGAACGCTGGCGCGAACGAATCCCGACTGAAACCTTCAGCGTCCAGAGTTTGTTCCAATGTCTCGCGTGCCGCCGGGAAATTGATCGTGCTTAACTGTCGCCGATTTGTTTCCATCCAATCTGGGGAAAGACAAAGCGCGGCGGGAGTGGAGAAGCCCTTGATCTTTCCGGCCGCCTGGAGCTCGCGCCAATGGGCGACAATTTTCTGCCAGTAGTCGTGCAGCGCCTGCGGATCGTCCGCGCGCACAATTGCCAACACGGGCTCCCAACGCACCGGCATTGTGTGCATGATTTTCTCGAGCGCCTGGCTTGCGCTAATGTTCCTCGGCTGCAGCGAACGTGCGCTGGCTTCGAAGTGAATCGGCGGAATGGGCGAAAAACCGATCGCGGTCAGGACCAGCAAAACAACACTTGAGAAAATCAGCATTGGCATGGGCCTTCGCACGGTCCAGTGCACATACTTTCTTACGCTTTCGAAAAGCCAATCATGAGGAATTGCCGCCTGTCGTTCCCGAACAAACAAAAACAAAATCGAACACATAAACAGTCCGGCGACGAAGATGCCGATGGCAATTAGCACGCCCAACTCCGAGAAGGCCATGGAGCCACTCAGGACCAGGGCGAGAAAGCCGACGGCCGTGGTGAGCGCACCGAAGAAAACCGCGCGTCCAAGTTTTGCTATCGATGTTGCGATTGCTTGCGGATGCCGTTCTCCATCGGAGCGCGCCTGATGATAACGCCCGATGATAAGAATCGCGAAGTCGACCCCAAGGCCGACGAGAATCGCGCAAAAACCAACGCTGATCATGCTGAGTCGCCCGAAAAAGAGTTGCCCCAGAGTTAGAGCAACCAGACAGGAGAGGAGAAGGCAGAGTGCCATTCCCAGTAGCGGAAGCCAACGGCGAAAACCAACAAAGAAAATCGTGCCTACCAGCAGCACCGAGCCAAGCAACGTCGCCAGGACGTCGTAGCGCATGCTCAGCGAAATTTCGGATGCAAAGGCCGAGCGTCCAGTCACGAGGACTTGCAACGGACCGCCATTCCATCCTTCGGCGGCGATTGTACGAAACCTGTTTACTTCGCGCATCAAACGCTGGCATTCAAAGGCGCTGAGGGACTGCTGGTTCGTTTCCACCAGGAAAACTCGCATCGTGCGATCTGGCGACGTGAGCGGTTGCTCCTGCTCAATGATCGTGCTTTCCGCAAAAGGCTTCAGCGCCGGCGCGATCAGACCCAGGGGATCGAACGAAAGCTCGAACTCGGGGCGCGGCGATCCCGCTTCGATCTGTTGGCGCAGGCGATGAAGCCGATCGCGAATTTTCTCTGGTTGCAGCACGGACATGGTCTCCCGGAAGGCGTTTGGCTCCAGATTGAGAAGCAAGGGAACCGCGATTGATTGAAGATCCCGGATTCCATCAGGCGTGGACATTGGCGAACCGGCGAGCACGCGTGTGCACCACGCCTGCTGTCGCAATCTTTCGGCGAACACTGGCGCGAACTCCTCCAGTTTATCTACGTCGTTCGGCTGGCATTGGAGCGCGAACGTCAGCTCCCGTGTTTGCTCAAAATCGCGATCGTAAATCTTGAGACCTTGCACCGACGGAAACTTGCCCGGCAAGACGTTGAAGATTTCAGAATCAAGCCGCAGCGAGCTAACGAGAATTGCGATACAAGCAGCAGTCAGAACAGCAACGCCGCCCCACACCAGGGCGCGGCGCTGGGTTACGGTTCGGGCGATGAAATCACTGATGCGCATGAACGAGCCATCATTGAACACGAATCGACGCCAGGATGCCAATGCTGTAGCGAACGTGATGTTGCCAACGCGTTGAGGAGTCGCCGCGGCGACCATTCCACCCTTTGTGCCTTTGGTGGATCGGCTTCTCCTGAAAATGCCAGTCCGGCTCGGACCGATGGTCAGAACCTTTCGCCGAAGGCGCGAATTCCGCGAGCCCGCAGAGTGAGAGGTCGCAGCGCTGCGCCCTCAATTGCCATTTGGCGCTTTCAAAACCGGAACACGAATGTCTCGTTGCCGGCGGCGTATCGCATGGTCTTTCGGTTCGGGGTGTGAAGGAATTGATCTCGTAACCCAAGCCAGCCGCGCAGCTGCGACGGGGCTTGGTCTACAGGGCCCGACCATCCGTGGCCGGCCAATCCTCCTTTGACTTCAGCGAAGGTCGCATCCTGCCGCAGCGAAAGCAGGGTAATTCCGGGGCCTTTCGAAAGCGTTAATTCGAAGTCGCCGGTTTTAGAAAAGCGAACAAGCACCTCGCCAATGAGCGTCGTGTTTAGCGCGCGATACATGAGTTGACCGTTTTTGGTCTGCCATCCAGCGAAGGGTTCGGAAAATTCATGATGTGAAATGGTTGCGCAACTTATTATGCAAAACGAGATAATCGCTAGTAAAGCCACAAATCCTGTATCCGCGGCCCTGCCTGCCGTGCCGGAGTATCGCGAAGGCGAGTGGGCCGTGAACGGACTTATGATGTTGCGCCGGCCAGTTCGGAAGACGCCGACGCCTCCTGTTTCTTCGTACATCGCGGCACTCATCGTCTGTTGATGTTAGCAAATTGTCCAGATTTCGGTACAGCAGGCGCGGCGGCGACCGCAGCAATTTGTGCTAACGTGTGCGCCAGAAGATGAAGTTGATCGATCGATTTGTCAGTCGCGAGCTGATCGTGAACGTGTTGTTCGCCATCGCCGTGCTGAGCCTTGTGCTGGTGGTGGGAAATATTTTCCGAAAGCTCCTTCCTTTGCTGGTAAATCACGACGTGCCGATGGAATACCTGATCACTTTCATCGCCTATGTGCTGCCGTTCTCACTCATCTTCACGATTCCCTGGGGATTGCTGACCGCTATTCTGCTCGTGTTCGGACGGCTCTCCGCGGACAACGAATTGATCGCGTTGCGCGCAAATGGTGTGAGCGTTCCCCGCGTGTGCGTTTCGCTTTGGGGCGTGGCGTTGGCGTGTACTGTGATCTGTCTCTGGCTCAATGTGCAGGTTGCGCCGGCAGCGCAGGAAAAATTGCGCAGCACCATTTTCGATCTCGCCACTCGCAATCCGATGGCACTCTTTGGCAGCGATCAGGTGATCGATCAGTTTCCCGGGCGCAAAATTTATGTTGGGAAAAAGGAGGGTAACAAACTCGAGAACATCACCGTGTTCGAACTGAACCAGAACTCGCTGCCGGTGAAGGTGACTTACGCGCGAACCGGCATGCTCGAAGCCGATTTGGCGAACAAGCAGATTCTCATGCACCTCTACCAGGCGCGTTATCAGGAGCGCGACGAAAAGGATCCTGCCAACCTGCGAAAGATACGCGACGGAATCAATATGGTGGAAGGGACGCTGCCCATCAGTCTCGAAGAACTTTACGAGAAAGAGAAAAAACGACCGAGCCGGTCTGCGTTGTCGATCGAACAATTGCTGGAACAATTGAAAAGCGAGGACAAACGCGAGCGCAGCGCCAGCCGCACCGAAATCAATAAACGGTTTTCATTTCCGTTCGCGTGCGTTGCGTTCGCGATTATCGGCGTGCCGCTTGGCGTCACGGCGCACCGTCGGGAGACCTCAATCGGGTTCGCCATGGGTTTGATCGTCGCTACGACCTATTTTCTCTTTGTTATCATCGGCGATACCCTGCGTGGAAATCCGCATGCCCACCCGGAACTGCTGGTCTGGTTTCCGAATGTTCTATTCATCATACTCGGTTGGCTTCTGTTTCGGCGGCTGGCAAAGCAATAGATTGTCTTCGCAGTATAACCGAACTTAAAATCGGATTACCCAGGCTCATTATTCGATACATTCTGTCGGCCCTTGCGGGGCTGATTTGCGTGGACGACACCGCTCCCCGGGCTCTCGCCCGGGGCTAATATCTGTCGCGCCTCCGGCGCTTCGAGCATCTTTACCGGTTTTAGCGAATCAAGAGTTATTCGCAGACCGATTTGCGCACCTCAGGCTTCCTCAGGCTCCGGTCCCAGCGAGAGCGAAGGCGCCCTTGCTGAGCGAGCCGCTCGACGTTGGAAAACCGGCATCGGCAAGGTGTTCCACAGATAAACGGCCACGCATGCGAGTACTACGCCCGATGCGCACGATCGGACTTGCTTGAGGAGATCAATCGCCCACAGCGTTGCTTCAAGTTTCTTATCGATCAGCATCACGTTCACGATCATTGCTGTGCTTGCCGCGGAGATGATGAAATGAATGATGCTCAATCTGAGACTGACTCCCATGGCGACAGCGCTAACCACCGCGCCCCACACCAGGTAGCGCTCATGCATTTGCCCCAGCAGCGCAAACATTAGCAGCCACGGAGCGGTGATGGCAATCAGGACGCGAGGGTCGCGATCACGGACCTGTCGCGCGGCGCCGTATGCGCACACTGTGAGGGCGCCGAGGTAGAGCAGCCTCAGGGTCCATTGCAGCGTGAGATGGAAATCCAGAGATCCAATATGAGCCGACCAGAATGGATCCTTCAATGACCAGCCAAGCTTGGAGAGAAGCGACGGAAGGTTGTAACACGAACTGATGACAAGGTAAGGGTAATGCTCGCTGCCATACAGAAAACCGACGCGCAGCCACGCGAAGCTTCCACCCGCGAAAACGCCAATCACAAATGCGGCGCATCCGGCGATTCCGCTGATCCACGCGCACCGATGTGGTAATTCGCGTTGCAGAGACAACAACCAGCTGAAGCCAGTGACAGCGACAAGTGCGATCCAGGCCGCTGGCGTCCTCAGAAGCCACGGCGATGCGATCAGGGCCGCCGTCGCAATGAACCCTGCAAGCACACGCAGCGCGCGGTTCCATCTTTTTTGCCACAATGGCCAAAGCACAAAAAACGGCGCCACAAATAACAGTTGCCCTTTAAACATTGCACCTGTGGCCAGCAGACAACCACATACGAACCAGCGATTTCTCAGCGCTGCGAACGCAGCGAACAGATAAAACGGCAGGATCCATACGTCCCATTGCGGCCAGCCATGCGCGTCAAGAATCATGGACGGCTCAAGCCACGCAGCACTCGCAGCAGCGAGGCCGCAAATCGAAGCGCGATGTTGGAGCGCCAAGCTACGAAGCGAGTCCGACTGCGTTGCGCGTGACTGCCGTTCCAGACAAAAGCGAACCAGAAGGAAGATCGCCACTGCGGAGAGCAGTTCGCATAAGAGATTGATCTTCAACAATGGGTTCACCAGCTTGGGATGCCCGTCGTCGACGCCGGGGAATTGGCTGCGCACTTGCCTTGCCCAGATTGCCATGACCAGCAGTCGCAGCGGCGGATAGTCGAGACCATAATCCTTGTCGTACGCCTTATGCTTCACCCGGTCGTAGAGCGCCAGATAACCGCGGCCGAATCCTGTCAATGAATTAGCAGAAGCTTCGTCGGGCGATAATCGACGCGCCTCTTTCATGGTCTCGCTGCCCCAATAAAAAGCGTTGACGATGTCGTGCTGATAACGCACGTGCCTTGTGCTTTCCCCGATCCAGCGGCGTAGCTGAATGCCACCGAGGAAAAGTGCAACGATTAGAAACGCAAGCAGTGCATGCCGGAGAAATTTGCTGGCGTAGATTTGGCTAAGCAGCGCGCGAATGCCCATTGGATACCCGTGATAAAGACAGCAGTTAAATTCGAACGGTTACAGTGCGTGATTCGAAATATGTTCTCCCCATTCGGTTGCAGCGTCATTGATAGCCGTATGAAGATTCTGATTCACGTCGAGAAAATTCGCTCTTGCGGTGGGATTCGAATGTACGGAACACCTAATGCACATCAACAGCCGCGACCGCCAGATAAAATTGGCTCCGGCGGTAGGATTTGAACCTACGACCCGCCTAAGGCGGATTAACAGCCAGGCGTCCATCGGGGTTCTGCAGAACGCACACGAAGAATGTATTCAAAGCTCAAAATTGGCTCCAGCGGTAGGATTCGAACCTACGACCAATCGGTTAACAGCCGACCGCTCTACCACTGAGCTACGCTGGATTTTCTTTCTCCGCGATTACGGAGCGTGGATTTTGCGCTGTGCAATCTTCGGTGGCAAGTCCTTCCTTGCGCACAAAATTGCCGCTGAAACCAGCGGCCGCGCAGGAAACCGTTCGTTACTAAAAAATTTGGTTGCGGGGGCGGGATTTGAACCCGCGGCCTTCAGGTTATGAGCCTGACGAGCTACCAGGCTGCTCCACCCCGCATTTCGACGATAATTTCGATATCGATGTTGTGCAAACCGAAAAAGCATTTGTTCGACGGCAGCGAGGTGAAATAGCGATCCTATTTGCGTTCGCCGCCGTGTGTGACTTCGTTGTGCGTGACCAAAAGATTTTCTGGCAAAATCGAAACCGGAAAAATTCTCGTCGGCACAGCAAGTTGGTCGGATCCTGGCTTTGTCGAGCGTTGGTATCCGAAAAAGATGCCGGCGGGCGAACGGCTCCAATGGTATGCGCAGCATTTCGACATGGTCGAGGTGAATTCGACGTTTTATTCCGTGCCAGAACCGAGAATGGTGGAACGCTGGTGCGCGGTGACGCCCGATGATTTCAAGTTCGACGTAAAGTTACACCAACTGTTCTCCTTCCACTCGACATCGGCAAAGTTCTTGCCGCCGGATTTACAGCGGCGCGCAGAGACAGATGCCAGGGGGCGCGTAAAATCGACGCCGGATTTACAGGAAGCGCTGCTCAAAATTTTTCTGCGCGCGACGGCGATTTTTCGCGATTCGGGCAAGCTCGGCGTCTTTCTTTTGCAACTCTCACCCGCGTTCTCTCCGCGCAAACAAGAGCTAGGCGAGCTTGTTCAATTGATCGAAATGTTGAACGATTACGACCTTGCGATTGAGTTTCGAAACCGTAACTGGGCGGTCGGCGATCAGTTGCAAGCGACAATGGATTTTTTGCAAAAGCATCATGCAATCTTTGTGAACGTGGACGCACCCGAATCGGATCATTTCATGGTCATGCCGTCAGGCGTGGATGAAGTGACGAATTCGAACGTCGCATATCTTCGACTGCATGGACGCAGCGCGAAGGCTTACATCACCGGTAAAACGGTGGCCACGCGTTTCGATTACGATTACAACGAGAATGAAATCGCGGAAGTCGCACAGCGCAGCAGGAAGCTGGCGCGAGAGGCGCGCGAATTGCACGTGATTTTTAACAATAATAATCTCGACTACGCGCCGCGCGCGGCGCTTCGTTTGCGCAAGGCTCTGGGTCAAATCGTCCGGATACCGGCACAGACAGCAGAGCTGTTTTAGTTTAGCTTCGACAGTGCACGATTTGCGTCCGGATCAGAAATCTTCCGGAGATTACGCGTCACGATTACCGAGGCCGCTGGCGCGGCTGAAACGCTGGCTAGTGGCACATCACATGACTCTGATGACAATTGCCGACACGCCGCACTCCATTGCTCTTGGGTCGGCGATTGGAATTTTTTTCGGATTCACACCGCTTTATCCGCTGAAGACCCTACTATCGATCGGTGCGGCCTGGGTCTGCCGGTGCAACAAGGTTGCAGCTGCCATTGCGGTGACCCTGCACGACGTGGTGATTTGGGCGACGCCGGCGATTTACGTTGCCGAATATCAATTGGGATGCTGGAGCTTGCAGCGGACGGCAGCGCAGCGTGTGCATTTTCGTCAATTTGGACTGCGTGACTACGTAC
>Ga0193724_1000327_pt1 | contig 11359 bp, 14 predicted proteins | sample H2a1metaG_FD_146005 | JGI IMG/M metagenome (GOLD analysis project Ga0193724, IMG submission 146005) | Soil microbial communities from a riparian zone of the East river system, Colorado, United States - H2a1 | ecosystem: Environmental > Terrestrial > Soil > Riparian zone | place: USA: East River... | reverse complement strand
GAAAAGGCCAATGGTGCCCAGGGGCGGGATCGAACCACCGACACTGCGATTTTCAGTCGCATGCTCTACCAACTGAGCTACCTGGGCACGTCGCGGACCTGAGGCCCGGGAGCGCCGGTTTATAGTCAGGCCGGGCAGCCCTGTCCACCCGGCTTCGCCGTTGGCTACGCTGGGCGCGGCCAAGCTTCGCCGGCCTGTCCGGCATTAGCCCGAAGCGCGACGACGGTTGGCTACGCCGGGCGCGGCCGAGCTTCGCCCCGTGCCGCCAAATGACTGGGAAATCACGCCTTATTCCGTGTCTTCGTCGTCGTCCTTGGCGGCGGGAATGGCGTAGGAGTTCGACAGCCAACGGTTCAGGTCGACATCCCGGCAGCGCTCGGAACAGAAGGGGCGCGAGGCCGGGATCGCCGGCTTGCCGCAGATCGGGCACGGTTTTACAGATCCCTTGCCGCGGCCGGCGACTTTTGGCGGATCAGCTGGCATTCAACCACCCGAAGCGAATCGGGAAACCTTCGCCGCCGAGCAATGAAATCGTCTCATACAGCGGCAGGCCGACGATATTGGTGTAGGAGCCGACCATCTTGACCACGAACGATCCGGCGATGCCCTGCACGGCATAGCCGCCGGCCTTGCCGCGCCATTCGCCGGAGCCGATATAGGCCTGGATATCGTCCTCGCTGAGCCGCTTGAAGCGCACCCGGGTTTCGATCAGGCGCTGGCGAAAGCTCTCCTTCGGCGTCACCAGGCAGATCGCAGTGTAGACCCGATGGTTGCGTCCCGACAACAGCCGCAGGCATTGCGAGGCCTCGTCGACCAGATTCGCTTTGGGGAGGATGCGGCGGCCGACCGCGACCACGGTGTCGGCGGAGAGAATAAAGGCGCCGCGCAATTCGTCATCGAGCTGCACCGATTTGAGCGCGGCGTCGGCCTTGGCGCGGGCCAGCCGATTGGCGCAGGCGCGCGGCAGTTCACCCCGCTTCGGGGTCTCGTCGACATCGGCGGGACGCAACGCATCGGGCTCGATGCCGGCCTGATTGAGCAGGCCGAGCCGTCGCGGCGATCCGGAAGCAAGAACGAATTTGGGGCGGCCTAGCATGCGGGCTTTGATCTGCGGGAGGAACGGAAGAGGACCAGAGGATGAATCCGCGCGGAACCTATCGGAAGGCCTTGGTGGAGACAACCGCGGCGACGGCTAAAAAGACTGGTGTCCCGGACGCGGTGCAGCGCCTCTTCGGCGATGCGCCGCAGAGCCGGGACCTACAAAGCACCACGTGGACCCCGGATCAGCAGCGCACCACGCCGCAAGAGCGGCGTACTGCGCAGCATCCGGGGAACGCGGTTAAGCAGCCGCACTAGAGCGGGATGACTTTTCTTCGAATCGTCATCCCGCTCTATCTTTTTGTTTGAGCATGATCTTCTCGGAAAACCGGTACCCACTTTTCCGGATCATGCTCTAGCCACTCGCCGCCCCGACCTTTGAAAAGCGCTTGCGGATGCGCAATGACAGCTCGTCGCAGACCTCGCGATAGGCCTGCAGCTTCTGCTCGCGGTTGCCTTCGGCGCCAGTAGGATCGTGGGTCGGCCAGTATTCCACGTCGGCCGCGAGCGTGCGCGTCAGTTCCAGTGCCTTGTGATGCGCCTCGGGCGCCAGCGTGATGATCAGGTCGAAATTGAGCCCTTCCCAATCGTCCAGTTCCTCAAACGTCGTCGGCTTGTGACCGGAAATATCCTGGCCGAGTTCCGCCATCACCGCGACCACGAACGGATCGAGCTCGCCCTTGCGGACGCCGGCGGATTTCACGTAAAGCGCGTGGGGAAACATCTGGTGCAGCAGGCTTTCGGCCATCGGCGAACGCACGCTGTTCAAGCCGCATGCGAACAGCACGGCTTGCGGAGTGCGCGCGCGCGAAGGCCCCTCCATCCGCTCAAGCTTCTTTTGTGTTGCGCATGATCTGTGGACAACCGACGCCGTTTGCTCGCGAAAACCGCTGCCCCCTTTGCGGGCTCATGCTGATTCTTTTGCGCACGATCCGGTCCGAAAACCGGTACCCACTTTTCGGGCTCATCCGTCTTGCCCCTTCCAGTGCAGGACCGAGATCAGCGTGAACAGCCGGCGGGCGGTTTCGAAATCGACCCGCACCTTGCCTTTCAGCCGCTCCTGCAGGGTGCGCGAGCCTTCGTCGTGAATGCCGCGGCGGCCCATGTCGATGGCCTCGATCTTGTCGGGCGTGGCGGTGCGGATCGCCTGATAGTAGCTGTCGCAGATCATGAAATAATCCTTCACGATTCGCCGGAACGGCGACAGCGACAATAGATGCGCCACCACGGGCGTGCCGTCCTCGCGGCGGATATCGAACATCAGCCGGTTGCCGGTGATGCCGAGGTGCAAGGCAAACGGCCCCGCATCGGCGCCCTCCGGCGCGAACAGATTTTTCTCGATCAGGTCGTAGATCGCAATCGCGCGCTCGTGCTCGATGTCGGGACCGGAACGCCCGATCGATTCCTCATCGAGCGTCACCGCGACGATGCGATTGTGCGGATCCTCCTCTGGCGGCGGCTTGCTCATGTGAGGTTAAGACGCAGTCCGACTGAGCGCGCGTGGGCATCGAGGCCTTCGGCCTTGCCCAGCGTCATCGCCGCCGGTCCCAATGCCCGCAACTGGTCCGGCCCGCATTTGAGGATCGACGTTCGCTTCATGAAGTCAAGCACCCCGAGCCCGGAGGAGAACCGGGCGGACCGCGCCGTCGGCAGCACGTGGTTGGAGCCGCCGACATAATCGCCGATCGCCTCGGGGGTGTGGGGCCCCAGAAAGATCGCGCCGGCATTGCGGATTTGCGCGGCGACGCTTTCCGGATCGGAGGTCAAGATCTCCAGATGCTCGGCGGCGATGGCGTTGGCAAGCTCGATCGCCGCGTCGAGCTGCTTCACCAGGATGATGGCGCCGAACTCGTTCCAGGAGGCCCGCGCGATATCGGCGCGTGGCAGGGTTGCAAGTTGTGCTTCCATCGCATGTTCGACATCGTCCGCAAGCGCCATACTGTCGGTGATCAGGATCGACTGCGCGTTGACGTCGTGCTCGGCCTGCGCCAGCAGATCGGCCGCGATCCAGCCGGCGTTGCCGGTTTCATCGGCGATCACAAGCACTTCGGAGGGACCGGCGATCATGTCGATGCCGACCTTGCCGAACACCAGCCGCTTGGCGGCGGCGACATAGGCATTGCCGGGGCCGACGATTTTTGCAACTGGCGCGATGGTGTCCGTACCGTAAGCAAGGGCAGCCACCGCCTGCGCGCCGCCGACACGATAGATCTCGGACACGCCGCCGAGATGGGCCGCCGCCAGCACCAGCGGATTGAGCTTGCCGTCCGGCGACGGCACCACCATCACCACGCGCGCGACGCCTGCGACCCTGGCCGGCACCGCGTTCATCAGCACCGAGGACGGATAGGCGGCGGTGCCTCCCGGCACGTACAGACCCACGGCGTCGATCGCGCTCCAGCGCCAGCCGAGCTCGACGCCGAGCGCATCGGTGAAGCGCTCGTCCTTCGGCAATTGCCGCCGATGGAAAACTTCAATCCGGTCCCGCGCAAATTTGAGCGCGTCGAGCGTCCCGGCGTCGCAGGCCTTTACCGCCGCATCGATTTCGGCCGCCGTGATGCGCAAGCCCCCAGGCTTGAGATCAAGACGGTCGAATTTGCGCGTCGCCTCGATCAGCGCCAGGTCCCCTCGCACCGCCACATCGTCGACGATGGCGCGGGTGGCGCTCTCGATATCGGCCGATACCTCACGCTTCATCGCGAGGAAATCAGCGAATCGCTGGACGAAATCGGCGCTGTTTCTGTCTAGTCGAACAGGCATGTTGGCTTTCCGGCGGTGGGCCTCATTGGAAGGCCTACTGCTCAATGGCGCGGCGACAAATCGCCGTCAACCCTTCCGCTCGCGGATTAAGTTAATAGAGGCCGCGCTGTTCTTGCCGTCATTCCGGGATGGTCCGCAGGACCAGACCCGGAATCTCGAGATTCCGGGTTCGCGCTCGCGCGCGCCCCGGAATGACGTTTCCCTCAGGCGTCCCACCCGGAGGGCTCGGCGCCTTCGCCGAGATCGCTGGTCCCGAGATCGTCGGCGCCGAGGTCGGTCAGCTCGCATTCCAGGCACTCGACGTCCAGCCGCAGCGCCCCGCCCTGGCTGAACATCAGCACCGCGCTGCCGCCGGGGGCCTCGCCGGGATGAAACTCGATCCCGACCAGTTCCAGCACGGTTTCCGGCGCCCCCAGATCGATGTTGCGCGACTTGCACGACAACACCCGGTCAAAGCGCAGCACCGCGACCAGGCGGCGCGGGGCGGTTTCCCCGGAAAGCGTCTGCTCCCAGTCCAGCCGGTTCATGCCGACCAGCAGCCGCTTTTCGCCTTGCCGCCAGATGATGTCGGAGGTCTGCACGCGGGCATCCTGCACATGCGCGGAAATCACGGCAAGGTCGTCGGCATCGAGCGCGATCAATTTGAGCTGGGCCGTCACCGCGTGCACCTATCATTTGCGCGTACTCTACCGCAGATCAGTCCACCCAATCTGCGCAAACTTGATGCAGAGCAAAACCGCAAACCATCCCCGGAACATGTCCGAGGACATGCTTTTGCGGAATTCGCGCTCCCGTTCAATCGCTGATGCGCTCGATGGAAGCGCCGCACGCCGACAGTTTTTCCTCGAGCCGTTCAAACCCGCGGTCGAGATGGTAGACGCGGTTGACCATGGTCTCGCCTTCGGCCGCGAGCCCCGCGATCACCAGCGACACCGAGGCGCGCAGATCCGTCGCCATGACGGGCGCGCCGCGCAGCTGGTCGATGCCCTCGATGGTGGCGGTCTCGCCATCGAGATGAATCTGCGCGCCGAACCGCGCCAGTTCCTGCACGTGCATGAAGCGATTTTCGAAGATCGTCTCGGTGATCCGCGAAGAGCCCTTGGCGCAGGCCATCAGCGCCATCAGTTGGGCCTGCAGATCGGTCGGAAAGCCTGGAAACGGCGCGGTCGAAACCGTCACCGGCATGATGCCGGCGCCGTTGCGGGCAACACGAATACCTTCATTGTTGACGCTGATGACCGCGCCGATCTGGGTCAGCACGTCAAGCGCCGACTGCAGCAGTTCGGGGCGCGCGCCCGCCAGTTGCACATCACCGCCGGTCATCGCCACCGCCATCGCATAGGTTCCGGTTTCGATTCGGTCGGGCAGCACCGCATGCCGCGCGCCGTGTAGCCTGGCCACACCTTCGATGACAATGCGCGGCGTACCCGCACCGAAGACGCGCGCGCCCATCTTGTTCAGGCAGTCGGCGACGTCGAGAACTTCCGGTTCGCAGGCGGCGTTGGTAATGACGGTGGTGCCCTTGGCCAGGGTCGCCGCCATCAGCGCGACATGGGTGCCGCTCACCGTCACCTTGGGAAAGTCGATGCTGGCGCCCTTCAGGCCGCCGGGCGCCTTCGCGACCACATAGCCGCCGTCGATGGTAAGTTCCGCGCCGAGCTTCTCCAGCGCCATGATCAACAGATCGACCGGACGGGTGCCGATGGCGCAGCCGCCGGGCAGCGATACTTTGGCCTCATGCATCCGCGCCAAGAGCGGCGCGATCACCCAGAAACTGGCGCGCATCCGCGACACCAGTTCGTAAGGCGCGGTGGTATCGATGATGTCAGCCGCCGAAATGTGCAGGGTCTGGCCCTGGTATTCATGATCGCCGGGCCGTTTTCCCACCGACATGATGTCGACGCCGTGGTTGCCGAGAATGCGCTGCAGTTGCGCGACGTCGGCAAGCCGCGGCACGTTGTCGAGAATCAGCGTTTCCTCGGACAACAGGCCTGCAATCATCAACGGCAGCGCGGCATTCTTCGCGCCCGAGATCGCAATGGTGCCATTGAGCGTGCTGCCGCCGACGATGCGAATGCGATCCATACCGATTCCCGCTTTTGCTGTGCATGAACTATAGGGTGAACGAAGGCCCGATAGCAAAAGCTTTGAAATTTGCGGCGATTTGATGGGATCGAGCAACCTGGATCGTCGTTCTCCGGTGTACAGTTGCAGATCCGCCGATGCGCCAACGCGTCTCGGTCTTTTGCAGTTCTATCAAGCGCCAGCCCCCGTTGCCGCCAAACGGCGCTTTGGGTACACCGGGGCTTAAGTTCGGGTTGTTAGAATAGAAAAAAGGAGCTTCCGATGAAGATCAGCGCACGCAATCAACTCAAGGGCACCATCGTCGATGTCGTGAAGGGCGCGACCACGTCCCATATCCGAATCGATATTGGCGGCGGGGTCATCCTCACGGCCTCGATCACCAATGAGGCGGTTGACGAGCTCAAGCTCGCCAAAGGCAAATCGGCCACTGCCGTGATCAAGGCGAGCGACGTGATGGTAGGTGTCGATTGATCGACCGCCGCGCCCTGATCGCGGGTCTGTCGGCGGCGCTGATCGCGCCGCGCCGCGCATCCGCGCAGACCCTGAGCGATGCTGCCGGGCGCACCGTGCCCGTTCCCGCCAAGGTATCGCGCGTGTTTCCCGCCGGACCGCCGGCGGCGATCCTGCTTTATACGCTGGCGCCGGATCTCTTGATCGGCTGGCCGCGTGCCAATCGGCCCGAAGAATGCGCCTACATGCTTACGGAGATTTGCACGCGGCCCGAAGTCGGCCGCATCACCGGGCGCGGTAACACCGCCAATCTGGAAACAGTGCTCGCGCTCAAACCCGATCTCATTCTCGACGTCGGATCGACCAGCGCCACCTTCGTCTCGCTCGCCGACCGCGTGCAAGAGCAAACCGGCATTCCCTACGCGCTGCTGGATGGTCGCTTCGCCGGGATTGCCAGGACCTACCGTTCGCTCGGCGAGCTGATTGGTCGGCCCGAGGATGCCGAGAAGCTGGCGCGCTACACCGAAGATACGCTCAAGACGATTCTGTCCCGCGTCGAGCCGATTGCAGCGAGCGAGCGGCCGCGGGTCTATTATGCGCGCGGGCCGCGCGGGCTCGCGACCGGCCTCGGCGGCTCGATCAACGTCGAGACCATCGAATTGATCGGCCGCAATGTTGCAGGCGAAACGCCCGGCGGTCTCGCCAATGTTTCCATCGAACAGATTCTGGTCTGGAATCCGGACGTGATCGTCACCATCGATCAGGAGTTCGCCGCAACGGTGCGAGACGACCCCTCCTGGGCGTCGGTCAAGGCCGTGCGCGAAAACCGAGTGCATCTGTCACCCAAGATGCCGTTCGGCTGGGTGGATTTTCCGCCATCCGTGAATCGCCTGATCGGGCTTTGGTGGCTCGCCAAGATTCTTTATCCGGAGCGTTTTCCGGAAGATCTGCGTGCGCTGACGCAGGACTTCTACTCCCGTTTCTATCATGTGGCGCCGACGGCAGCGCAAATCGACCATGTACTTGCGGGCAGGGATTGATAGCCTTCCCCGGATGAGCAAACCCCGATCCGCCGTGCCCGGATTTGCGATCGCGATCGCGGTCCTGATCGCGGGACTGTTGCTGGCTCTGACGGTCGGCCGCTATCCGGTGGGACTTGGCGAGCTCATGAGCGTTCTATATGCGAAGGCGACCGGCCAGGTTGCGGACGTGGCGCCGGCGGTCGAGAGCGTCATCCTGCAGGTTCGTGGTCCGCGGGTGCTGGCCGCGATGCTGGTCGGCGCCGCGCTCGCGGTGGCCGGCACCGCGTTTCAGGGGCTGTTTCGCAATCCCCTGGTCTCTCCCGATATTCTCGGGGCCTCGTCGGGCGCAGCACTTGGCGCCGTCCTCGGCATCTATCTCTCGCTTGGCGTATTTGCGATCCAGACCATCGCCTTCCTCGGCGGCCTGATTGCCGTCGGCGTGGTGTATGTGATCGGCGCGTCGGTGCGTTCGCGCGATCCGATCCTGGTGCTGGTACTCACCGGCGTCGTGGTCGGATCGCTGTTCGGCGCCGGCGTCGGCCTGGTGAAATATCTCGCCGATCCGTACAACCAGCTTCCGGCCATGACGTTCTGGCTGCTGGGCAGTCTGTCTGCGACCGGGGTTCGGGATCTGCTGCCGCTGTTTGGTCCTGTCGCGGCCGGTGCGGCTGTCCTGGTCGCGTTGCGCTGGCGAATGAATGTGATGTCGCTTCCGGAGGAAGAGGCACGCGCCCTCGGCGTCGCCACCGGACCGCTGCGCATCGCCATCGTCGCCGCCGCGACGCTCGTGACATCGGCAAGCGTCGCCACCGCCGGGATCATCGGCTGGGTCGGACTGGTGGTGCCGCATCTGGCACGGTCGCTGGTCGGCCCCGATTTTGCGCGGCTGTTGCCTGCGGCGGCGATACTCGGCGGGGGTTATCTTCTGCTGATCGATACGCTGGCGCGCACCATGGCGCAGGTCGAAATTCCACTCGGCATTCTGACTGCCGTCATCGGCACGCCCTTCTTCATCTGGCTGCTCACCAGCGTGCAAAAGAACTGGTCATGATTCTCGAAGGTCGCCAACTCACCATTGGCTATCAGGATCGCGTCGTCGGCGCCGGGCTCAATGTCAAGCTGGAGAACGGCGAGGTGCTGGCGCTGCTGGGACCGAATGGCGGCGGCAAGACCACGCTGCTCAAGACGCTGCTCGGACTACTCTCGCCGAAAGCGGGCGAGGTGCGGCTCGACGGAGCGGCACTGGCTTCCCGCACGGTTCGAGAACGGGCGCGCCTGATCGCATACGTGCCGCAAACCCACATCGCGACCTTTGCGTTTTCCGTGGAAGCGGTTGTCCTGATGGGCCGCACCGCGCACGGAGATCTGTTCGCCCGGCCGACATCGCAGGACCGCAGGGTGGCTGCGACCATGCTCGATCGCCTCGGCATCGCCCAGCTGGCGCAACGGCCCTACACCATGATCTCGGGCGGCGAACGTCAATTGGTGTTGCTGGCGCGCGCGCTGGCCCAGGAGCCGCAGTTCATCGTGCTGGACGAGCCGACCGCAAATCTTGACTTCGGCAATCAGGGCAAGGTCATGCGCGAGATCCGCGCGCTCGCCAGCTCCGGCCTCGGCGTCCTCTTCACCACCCATGATCCCAATCATGCGCTGCGCGCCGCCGATCGCGCTTATTTGCTGCGTGACGGCGAGCGCCTCGCCGAGGGGCCGGTCAAACAGATTCTGACGCGAGAGCGGCTGGAGGCGCTCTACGGCGCGCCGGCGCAAATGATTACCGATGCGGCCGGCACGGCATTCATTCCGGGGTGAAGTTCGCGGCCGATGGTCAGGTGTCATTCCGGGGCAGCCGCAGGCTGAACCCGGAATCTCGAGATTCCGGGTTCGCGCTGACGCGCGCCCCGGAATGACAGTTAGAGGCGTTGATATCCGCGCTTTCCAGCACCGGCTTCGGGTAGCCTTCGCGCGCCACCTTGATCATAGCGCGGCCGACCTGCTCGGTCGTGGTCATGTATTTCGGTGCGACGCGAGTGAGGTAAGACAACAACGGCGCCGCCACGACATAGATCGCCTGAACCCAGGCGGTTTTCGACCTGACGCCGTGCAGCGGCTGGATGCCGGCGGGGCGAAACATATAGGCCGCCTTGAACGGCAGCTTGAGCAGATCGTTCTCGGTCTTGCCCTTGACCCGCGCCCACATCACGCGGCCCTGTTCTGTCGAGTCGGTGCCAGCGCCGGTGACGTAAGTGAACACCATGCCTGGATTGAGTTTTGCCAGTGTCGTCGCCGCCGCAAGCGTGATGTCGTGGGTCAAGTGCCGGTAGCGCTCCTCGCCCATGCCGACGGATGAAACGCCGAGGCAGAAGAAGCAGGCGTCGAACCCAGCGAGCTGGGATTCGATGGCTGAATAATCCGAGAAATCATGGTGCACGATTTCGCGCAGCTTGGCGTGTTGCTGGCCGGTCGGGCTGCGCCCGACCGCGAGCACGCGTTCGACGTCTGGATCGAGCAGGCATTCGCGTAAGCAACCCTGCCCGATCATTCCGGTGGCGCCGAACAGGATGATTTTCATCCCTGGGTGAACTTCGTTCATCCCTTGATGAACGCCAGCAGATCGGCATTGATCGTGGCCGCTTCCGTGGTGGGCATGCCGTGCGGAAAGCCCTTGTAGGTTTTCAGCGTCCCGTTCTTCAGCAGCTTTGCCGACAATGGCCCGGAGTCGGCATAAGGAACGATCTGATCGTCGTCGCCATGCATCACCAGGACGGGCACGGTGATCTTCTTGAGGTCTTCAGTGAAATCGGTCTGTGAGAAAGCGACGATGCCGTCGTAATGCGCCTTGGCACCGCCCATCATGCCCTGGCGCCACCAATTCTGGATGATGGCCTCCGAGGCTTTGGCGCCCGGCCGGTTGTAGCCATAGAACGGACCCGCCGGAAGGTCGCGATAAAATTGCGAGCGATTGGCGGCGAGCTGCGCCTGAAGTCCGTCAAAGACTTCCTTGGGCAGCCCGCCCGGATTGGCCGGGGTCTTCATCATCAGCGGCGGTACCGCGCTGATGATGGCCGCCTTCGCCACCCGGCTCTCGCCGTGCCGTCCGAGATAGTGCACCACCTCGCCGCCGCCGGTGGAATGGCCGACGTGAATGGCGTTCTTCAGATTGAGGTGCTCCGTCAAAGCCGCAAGGTCGTCCGCATAGTGATCCATGTCATGACCGTCGCCGGTCTGGCTGGACCGGCCGTGGCCGCGGCGGTCATGGGCGATGACTCGGTAGCCGTGACTGAGGAAGAACAGCATCTGCCCGTCCCAGTCATCGGCCGACAGCGGCCAGCCGTGTGAGAACACCACCGGCTGACCGGTGCCCCAGTCCTTGTAGTAGATTTCAGTGCCGTCTCTGGTCTTGATCGTCGCCATGGCAGGACTCCTTGCAGGACGAGGGGGAATGTATCCTGGCTCCGTCATTCCGGGGTGACGCGCAGCGTCGAACCCGGAATCTCGATCAAGATACATCTCTAGATTCCGGGTCCACGCGAAGACGCGTGTCCCGGAATGACGAAACCTAGTTCAGGCGAATGTCGGCGTCGGCCGATATCTTCGCACGGCGCCGATGATCACAATGACGAAGAACACAAGCACGATGCCTTGAACGACGGCGAATGGCGGCTCGCTTGGCGGCACGCTCGGCGCCAGCGCATGCAACGCCGGTACCTTCAGGAAGCTCTGGATCACCAGCACGAATACGTTGAGGTAAAGCGAGACCATCGCGGTCACCACGTAGATCCAGCGCCACGCGCCGGAAAGGTTCATGCCGTAAAGCGCGATGCACGCGATCGCCAGCAGCACCAGCGAGAGAATGCCGATCACGTGTGACGGCAGCAACGTTTCGGTCAGCAGAGGCGGAATCAGAAAGCCGGTGGCGCTGGTCAGAATCGTGAACAGCAGGAAAA
>Ga0193724_1000326_pt1 | contig 11364 bp, 15 predicted proteins | sample H2a1metaG_FD_146005 | JGI IMG/M metagenome (GOLD analysis project Ga0193724, IMG submission 146005) | Soil microbial communities from a riparian zone of the East river system, Colorado, United States - H2a1 | ecosystem: Environmental > Terrestrial > Soil > Riparian zone | place: USA: East River... | reverse complement strand
CACACCATGTTGCCGGGGATTATCGATACCATCAAGAACCTCGGGATTCCGCTGGTGGATGATCTCGGCTGGAGGTTTCGAATCGTAACTGTGGTTTCTCTGACCACCGGGACGCTTCTATTGATGTGGCTGGGTGACCAAATTACCGAGCGCGGCATTGGGAATGGGATATCGCTGATCATTACCGTGGGGATTGTTGCGCGGCTGCCTGCTGCGCTCGCGCAGGCGTGGAAGACTTTTGTGCCCTCGGCGCAGACCGGATCGAGCCAGGTCAATCCGATGGTGCTTGTTTTGCTGGTCTTCTTTTTAATCATCGTAATCGCTGCGGTGATCACGATTACGCAGGGCGTGCGGAAAGTTACTGTCCAGTATGCCAAGCGCGTAGTTGGCCGCAAAATGTACGGCGGCCAAACGCAATACATGCCCTTAAAAGTGAATTACGCCGGTGTGATGCCGATCATCTTCGCCTGGGCCCTCCTCCTTTTTCCTGCGACGATTGTCAGCTACGCGTTTAAGAACAGTCCGATCGCCAACCGCATCGCCAACGCGCTTTCCACAGGCTGGCCCCATTATGTCGCGCTCGCGGCGATGATTTTCTTTTTCAGTTATTTCTGGGTCGCCACGCAGTTCCAACCAACGCAAATCGCAGATGACCTGAAGAAATACGGAGGTTATATCCCGGGCGTGCGACCGGGAAAGCCAACGGCCGACTTCCTTGATTTCACCATGACGCGACTCACATTTGCCGGCGCGATTTTCCTCACGCTGATAGCGGTATTGCCAAGTCTACTCAGCCAGGGACTGAATGTGCCAATTATCACGGCGCAATTTTTTGGTGGCACAAGTTTGTTGATCATTGTGGGCGTGATGCTCGATACCATGCGCCAGGTGGAGACACACCTCATTCAGCGGCATTACGACGGTTTCTTGCGCAAGGGTCGCATTCGAGGGCGGTCCTTTGATCGCGCTAGCTACAGTCGCGGCGAAGCGGCAGCGAGCGGAACGCTAATGTGGTTGTACGTGGGGATCGCCGTGCTTGCAATTGCTGGCGTCGCCATTTTCCTCTACGGGAGGTAGGTGAAAAGGCGGCTTGTTCTTCTCGGCGCGCCCGGTTCTGGCAAAGGGACCCAGGCAGAAATGATTACGCGTCAATTCGGGATTCCCGTCACTTCGCCGGGCGCAATTTTGCGCCGCGAAAAAGACCTCGGAACGCCGTTGGGAAAGAAGACCGCCGATGTGCTGCAGAGCGGCGGGCTTGTCTCCGACAAAATCATCATTGAATTAATTGAAGACTGGTTGCGCCTGCATGGCGGCCACGGATTCGTTTTTGACGGTTTTCCCCGGACGCTGCGGCAGGCCGAAAGTCTAACTTCGATTCTAGCGCGATTGCGTACCGCTTTGGATTTAGCGATCTGGCTCGAGGTGTCGGAACAGACTGTGCGCGATCGCATTGCCGGCCGGCTCCAATGCGGCGAATGCGGCTTTACTACCAGCTCATCCAGTGCGCAGTTCTCAGAACGTGCCGTATGCCCCTATTGCGACGGTCCATTAGTACGTCGGAGCGACGACGATCTGAGCGTGCTGCAAACTCGCTTGCAAGAGTTCCGCACGAAGACCGAGCCGCTGGCATCTTTTTATGAAAAAATGTCGATACTGCATCGGATCGACGGCAACCGCGATCGCGAGGCAGTTTTTAGCGATATTTCGCGACTGATTGAAAACAAACGATGATTCCGATCAAAAACGCGAAAGAAATTGAAAAGATGCGGCAGGCATGCCGCACAGCCAGCGATATTCTCGACCGCGTTAGTGATTTAGTTCGTCCCGGTATTACCACAAAAGAAGTGGACGAGGCCGCAGCAGATTTCATGAGCGATGCGCATGTGAAAAGCGCGTTTCTTGGCTATCGGCTGGGACACCGCGTTTTTCCCGGGAACATTTGCATTTCGCTCAATGACGAAGTGGTGCACGGCATCGGCAGCCAACGGCGGATTCAATATGGCGACATTGTAAAACTGGATATCGGGATCGTTCGGGATGGTTGGGTAGGGGACAACGCGACGACTGTGCCGGTGGGAATCATTGACGAGCGTACGGACCAGTTGCTGCGCGTGACGGAAAATGCGTTGGCCCGCGCTATTAGCACGGGCCGCGAAGGCAGGCGCGTCGGTGACATCTGCGCTGAAATTGAGGATGAAGCGCGCCGCTCTGGTTTTTCAGTCGTACGCGAATTCGTCGGACACGGGGTTGGACGAAAAATGCATGAGGAGCCGCAGATTCCTAACTACGGCAAGCGCGGGAGCGGACCGAAGTTGAAAGCTGGGATGACGCTGGCGATTGAGCCGATGATTAACATCGGCACTTCCGACGTAAGGTTGCTCGACGATGGGTGGACGGTGCGCACGGCGGATGGAATGCCTTCAGCGCATTTCGAGCACACGGTTCTGATCACGAAGGACGACCCAGAAATTCTGACATGGCGCGCAAAGACGCAATTGAGGTAGAAGGCACAGTCGTCGAGCTGCTGCCGAACACTATGTTTCGAGTCGAACTGGCCAACGGCCATCGTGTCCTGGCGCATATTTCCGGCAAAATGCGGCTCCACTTCATTCGGATCTTGCCAGGAGACAAAGTTATGCTAGAGGTTTCACCTTACGATTTGTCGAAAGGGCGAATTACGTATCGCCAAAAATGACAACGCGGAGCCGGCTCCGCGTTTTCCATTTCGCGGATTATGAAAGTACGACCATCAGTGAAAAGGCTTTGTGCCAGTTGCAGGATCGTGAAGCGCAAGAACGTGGTGCGCGTGATTTGCAAAAACCCGCGCCATAAACAGCGCCAGGGGTAGATAGCGGAATAGTGGAGTATTGATTTATGCCAAGATTACTAGGAGTCGAAATTCCGGCGGACAAACGCATCGAAGCGTCGCTCACTTATATTTACGGAATCGGCTTTGCTACAGCCAGGCGCATTCTCGAGCAGACGAACATCGATCCGAATTTGCGAGCGAAAAACCTTACGCCGCAGCAACTGAACGAAATCATTCACGCGATCACGAACAACAAGACTAAGATCGAAGGTGATCTGCGTCGTGACATCCAGGGTAACTTGAAACGTCTACAGGCAATCAACTCTTATCGCGGTATCCGCCATCGGAAAGGCTTACCTGTGCGGGGACAACGCACTTCGACAAATGCCCGGACACGCAAGGGCCCACGCAAGACTGTAGGCGTAGTACGCAATCCGGAAGCCAAAGCCGGCAAAGTTTAATTTGATTCGTTAGAATTATGGCTGACCCAGAGAATCCAACCAATCCAAGTCCGGAAGAACCGAAAACGACGGAGCCAAAATCAGTGCCGGCTCCAACAGATTCGCGCGAAGGCGAGGCGGCTGCAGCTTCAAAGGCAGATGCGCCGGCCAAGCCTGCAAAAAAAGCAGCCAAGCAAAAAAAGGAACAGCCAGCCGCTGCCGCCCCAGCAGCCTCGGAGAATCTTTCGCTTTCTGCTGATAACATCGACAAGCCAAAGATCGTCAAGGCTAAAGGTAGCAAAAACGTTTACTCGGGTATTGCCCACGTGCTTTCGACGTTCAATAACACAATCGTGACGATCACTGACATGAAAGGCAACGTGATCGGCTGGTCGAGCGCTGGTAAAGTCGGGTTTAAAGGATCGCGCAAGAGCACGGCCTACGCAGCGCAGATGGTTGCACAGGACGCCTCGCGACAGGCAATGGGTCACGGGCTCAAAGAAGTGGAAGTCTTGGTAAAAGGACCTGGAGCCGGGCGTGAATCCGCGGTCCGCGCGTTGCAGGCAGTGGGGCTCGATCTTACTGTGATCCGGGACGTCACTCCTGTACCCCACAACGGTTGTCGCCCGCCCAAACAACGCCGCGTCTAACGCGTCAACCCCTTAAACGGACCCATGGCCAGATATACAGGACCAAAAACGAGAGTGAGCCGGCGTTATGGCGTGCCGATTTTCGGCTCCTCCAAGGCATTGGAGCGGAAGAATTATCCGCCCGGTATGCATGGCCCGAGAGGTTCCCGGCGCAAACAATCAGAGTATGCGATTGCGCTCGGCGAAAAACAGAAGCTGCGCTATCAGTATGGGCTTCTCGAACGCCAGTTCCGGCGAATCTTCGAGAGCGCGCTGCGCAAGCGCGGAGTGACGGGCGAAACACTTCTCCAATTATTGGAGACGCGCCCTCGACAATGTCGTTACCGGCTTGGCCTCGCTAACACCCGCAATGCAGCTCGCCAACTGGTGTCGCACGGCCACGTGCTCGTAAACGGGCGCGGCGTGAACGTCGCGTCCTTTAACGTGAAGGCAGGGGACGAGATCACGATCAAAGATAAACCGAAATCCCGTCAACTGGTGCTGCGTAATCTTGATCTTACACAAATTGTTCCAGTGCCCGACTGGTTAACGGCCGATCGTGACGCGCTCAGCGGCAAAGTTGCGCACATTCCATCTCGCGACGAGATACAGCCGATCGTGAACGAGCAGCTTATCGTCGAGTTGTATTCGAGGTAATTATTCCCTCGAGAAAGCCCAGAGCTTTATCATAGCTTTTGCGCTGAAGGTAGTGTGCCAACTGCGGATCGATGGGTTTTGGCAAGCGCGTTTGCAGATCGTCGATTTGCTCGGAAATCGCTTTCAATCGCGCGATGTGTTTTGTTTCATCACGTCGGCTTTGCTCGTCGCGAATCACTGCGAGGCGTTCTCGCAGGATCTGCGCTAAATCCACAAGAGGTTTCTCCATTTTAATCACCGCGATTCGCTGTCGCGCATGCTGAACTCATCCGCGATCGGCCTCTGAGAGCAGCTGTCGTATAGCTTCGAGCCAATCCGATTCGGCGTCCCCTGGCAACGCAAATCGCCGTCGTCGCTCGGAGATAAAGTAGGCTCGGAGACGAATCGCTTCGTCCGATGGCTCCACGATATCTGCAGCCTCGCGTGGCATTGAAGCTCTTGCTATAGTTGCGTTTTTTCTTGCACTGGTTTCGCGCGGCTTTCGATTCGCGGTGGCACGTCGCGCGCGATTGCCTTTGCCAGCTTTTACTTTGAAGGAACCGCCGTCGTCCGGCGAGGTCTCATTTTTATCTTGGACAATTTTCTTTTTTTTCGGCACAGATTTATCGTTGATGGTTTTAATTCGTTTATCTTTCATCGGTCGATTGGCAAGTGCTTTCTCGCGCTTCCCTGATCGAGGAGTAGGTTTAGACACTTCACGGACATGAGACACTTTGTTTTCCGCTGGATCGTGACCACAATTGCGGTGTTTGTGGCTGCGCCGATCGTTGGAATCAATTACGGTGACCGTCTCGGTTGTCTGCTGGGTGCGTCGCTTCTGCTCGGTATCATCAACGCTTTTATTCGCCCCGTGCTTTTGTTGCTAAGTCTGCCGTTGATCCTCGTCACGCTAGGCGTTTTCATTCTAATTATTAACGCGCTGATGTTGAAATTCGTTGGCGAGATCATGCCATGTTTTGAAGTTCCAGGTTTCTGGCGTGCATTTTTTGGTGCGATCGTCATCTCGATCGTCAGTTGGCTGTTAAGCGCGTTTTTCCGCGGCAGCGATGGACGTGTCCACGTCCTCACCCATCACAGCCAGGTCAAGCGCGTCCGTGGCCGCGTGATCGATAGTTGACGAAGAGGCGGTAACCCGTAATTCAGCATAGGCGATTTACGGTTCAACGAGTCAAACGAATCAGCGAATCAGGCGGGACCGCCCAGATACTTACTGAGCCGTGAGCGGAGTTCGGTCCGTGCGCGAAAGAGAACGCTTTTCACAGCGGGAACCGAGAGATCGAGAACCTCGGCAATCTGCTCATAACTAAGCTGCTCATATCTCCGCAACACCAGCGCCATTCGTTGGGCTTCCGGAAGCTGGAGGATTGCGCCCTCGATCGTTTGCTGAAGCTCCACTTCCAAAAGGGAAGCATCCGGAGGGGACTGCGTCTCATCCTTCAGGGGGGGATCCTCTACCCCCGGTTCCGCTTGGAGAGGAACATGCGCGTGACGCTTGGCACGACGCAGCTCGTTGAAAACGAGATTACGGGTAATTTTTAACAGCCAGGTAGTGAATTTAGCCCGCGGGACGTAGCGGCGAGCACTTTTCCACACCCGAATGAATACCTGCTGTGCGATGTCTTCCACGTCGGAATTGCTGCCCAGCATGCGTGCCACCGTGCCCGCCACCAAAGCCTGGTGTTTCTCGATTAGTTCCTGGAGCGCAACGGTGTCGCCTCGACCGATAAGCCGCATGAGGCGCACGTCATCGGCGTCTTCTTCCGATCTCCCTTTGTTTCCACGATCGCTCCCAGACATCGGTTCATTTAGACGGTTGTCTGAGACAAAGCTTGCCAGAAAAACGACAACTAGCCAAAATTCGCCCTTTGCCACATTCGTAGCCATGGTTTTTGTTGCAAGGCTGAAGCGGCCTGTGCAATGCTTGGTTGTCGAGGGTTTGGCCTCGCGTCCGCATGAATTACCAGCTTATTCCGAAAGAACTCAGGCCTATCGCAGAAAAAGTCGAGGCGCGGCAGCGGATTTCAGAGGCAGACGCTCTCGCTCTATATCGTGCGAACGATCTTAACGCCCTCGGAATGATTGCGAACGTGGTGCGCGAACGAAAGAACGGCAACTACGCAACCTATATCCACAACCGCTACATCAATTACTCGAACATTTGCATCTTATCCTGCCAGTTTTGCGCTTTTGCCGCCAAAAAACGCGATGCACACGCGTTTGAATATGCGATCGAAGAAATTATCGGGGCAGTGAGAGATGCTCTTCACCTCGGAGTCACCGAGGTGCACATGGTGGGTGGACTGCATCCGACGCTGAAGAAAGAGTGGTATCTGGAGCTTTTGCAAAGACTGCGCGCTCTCAATCCTAACCTTCACATCAAGGCTTTTACGGCGATAGAAGCCCGCCATTTAGCGCAGCGAATTTTCCGGATGCCGGTCCGTGACACGCTGGAAACTTTGCGTGCAGTTGGCCTCGGCTCGATCACTGGCGGCGGCGCGGAGATTTTCGATCCTGCTGTCCGCGATAAAATCTGCCGCGGGAAAGAAACCGCCTCCGAATGGCTCGATGTTCATCGGACGTGGCATTCAATGGGTGGCCGCAGCACTTGCACCATGCTATATGGGCACATCGAAACGCATCTGCAGCGGGTGGATCATTTGCGCCAGCTGCGGGAATTACAGGATGAGACAAGCGGATTCACGGGTTTCGTTCCTTTCGCTTTCGAACCGTCCCAATCCCATGGGATCCTCGCCGAGATCAAGCGCGCCTCCGCATTTGAACAGCTTCGCAATCTCGCAGTGAGCCGCATTTATCTGGATAATATCGATCACCTCACTGCCTATTGGGTTAGCCTTGGATTGCCCCTGGCGCAGGTGTCGCTCAGCTATGGCGTGGACGATCTGCATGGCACGATTCTGGAGGAAAAGATCTTTCACATGGCCGGCGCAACCACTCCGCAGCAACAGACGGTGGCTGCTCTCGAACATGCAATCAGCGAAGCGGGTCGCGAACCGGTGCAGCGTGACAGCCATTACCGGCATTTGAATGGCACGAGCGAAGCCGGTCCGCCTAACGAGCCAGAACTGGCCTGTGCGTAAACGATAGGGCGCGACCGCCGGGGAACGGAATGCTCCGCATCGGTTGCGTAAAATATCTCAACGCCCGCCCGCTCATCCACGGCTGGGAAGGCAACGTGGACTTCGATCATCCGGCGGCACTGTGCAATAAACTTGCCACCGGCAAACTCAATGTTGCGCTCGTCTCCAGCTTCGAATTTCTGCGTAACTCTATTTACCGGATCGTAGACGATGTTTCCATTTGTTCGGACGGGCCGGTTTACAGTGTCGTTGTCGCGCACCGCGGTGAGATCGACCAGATCGAAGAGATCGAACTCGATCCTGCATCGGAAACTTCTGTTAACCTTTTGTGTTGTTTAATCGCGGAGCTTGGATTGAATCCGCGTTTGGCACGGTGCAACACGACCGTATGGTCTACCGCGGCGGAATTAAAAACAGGCCGTCGCGCGCGACTGGTTATCGGCGATCAAGCCGTCCGTTTCCGGCAACAGTACGCGAACGAATTTTCTTTCTGGGACCTCGGAGAACACTGGCAGAAATCCGTCGGACTTCCGTTTGTTTACGCTCTCTGGCTTATTCGTCCTGAAATAGGCGATCCAAAACAAATCGCAGACCGCCTGCGCAATCTGCGCGATCAAAACCTTTCCCATCTCGATGACCTAATCGCAGAAGCTGTAGCCGGGGTCGCCGACCCCGGCTCGCGAAAGGGGCTCAATCGTCAATTCCTTTCGCGCTATTACCGTGAAAATCTTCGATTTAACTTTGGAGAAAGAGAAAAAGACGGTCTGCGAATTTTCGCAAATTTGTGCATAAAACACAGTCTGCTTCCGAAGCGCGACATTGAGTTCTGTGTTGTTTAGCGAGCGATTTCGTTCTTTGAAGAACTATTGCTTTGCCTCACCCAGACCAAGGTCGAGGTCGTAGAGCTTCCACCCCAAGGCGGTGAAACGGAACCGAAGTTTGATTCCCTCTCGATCGACCACAAAAGTGCGCGGACCGGTGAAGAATGCGTGTTTTATTTTTGACCAGTCTTCAGTCTTGCCGGTAGGGAACCGGAACTCTCGCGGATGGCGGAGGTTCTTCAGGACTTCCGGATTAGATATTAGCGTGGCGATGCCTTCCGGAGTTACGTAAGCATCAATGATCGTATCGATCAGTGTTGGTCCGAGGTTATTCCACCACTTGTGAGTTGCCGTTCCCTGCGCGAACCGGGCAACGAGCTGTTTCTTTAGCGATGCTCGAATAGCTGGAAAATCCATGCGGGAACTCAGCGCCGCGCTATCACCAGACCGAAGTGCTGCCGTGAATCGCCAGAATGAAAAGTACGGCGAGACACCATAGATCAACAGAAGGGAAACGCAGATGAGCACTAACCAGCGGAATTTCATTAATCTTGTTATCTGTAACGCGGCCGCTATCGGCCGGAGTTCGGATGTATCTTTAACCGGAGGGCACCGGTCCAATTTTCTTCCAATATTGAACAATCCATCCGCTTCCCGAAGCAGACTTGAACTCCGTTGGGCGCGGGCCACCTGGCGGTCCCCAACAGGCGCGTTTATCGGTCGCATCCAGAATTTCGTAGATGCCGCGCGTTAATTGACCGGCGTGCGGTCCGCCCTCTGCAATGGAGTCCACCTGTTTAGGTTTTCGTATCCGGATTCACAGTAAAGGTTCCCTGTGGATGCGTCCCAACGCCGCTCGCCTTTGGAAATCGGAATGTGTTGTGATCGGTGATCAGTATTGTATTTCGGGCCACACTCGCAAGCACAGGTTTTCCGCTTACGACTCCGCGGGTTAGTTGCCATGTGCCCGACAATCGGTCGTAATCTCTTTGAGCGGCTGCCGACTGCGTGGTTGGAGCGCTTGACCCGCTGGTTGAGCAGCCGGCGGTCATTAGTACCATGGCGCTCATTATCAAAACCATGGTCGCTTTCGTCATGAGGCCTTTTGCAGTGGAAACCGTTCTTTGTCGAGTGTGATTGCAAGCCGGTCGCGGTAATTCTTCGCGTCTTGTCAGAGAATTTTTCGCAAATAAAGTGATCGGTGCGAAGCAAGCTAGAGGGGAATCCTATCGGTACACAGCAGCCTGGAAATTTTACCCGGAAAAGCCGATGGATTATTGCACCGCCTGAGGAGCTGAATGGCGGAGTGATTTCGTGGAGCCAAATTTGCGGTTCGGAGTGTATCGCGCGGCTGCTCTTACGAAAAGGTTTTCGCTGCGTCGACGAGGTGAATTCGTTTCTACGGCCCCGCCTACGTTCGCTGAGCGATCCGTTTTTACTGCCCCAAATGCACGCGGCTGTTTCCCGCATTCTCACGGCACTAGATCGACGGGAACGCATCGTGCTTTTTGGTGATTACGACGTGGACGGTGTGACATCCCTGGCATTGCTTGCAGAAATGTTACGTGCATATGGTGGCGCTCCGGAATTGTTTTTGCCATTGCGTATGGAGGAGGGCTACGGTTTGAGCCCCGAAAGCGTCGAGCGTTGCGTCGGACAATATCGACCCCAACTACTGATCGCAACTGATTGCGGGACCTCATCGGTAAAGGAGATCGCCGATCTCCGGAAACGCAGCGTGGACGTGATCGTCCTCGATCACCACGAGCCGAAGTCCGCGTTGCCCAGCTGCGTTGCAATCGTGAATCCCAAAACATTGGACTCTCCCTTCAAATATCTTTGCAGCGTCGGAATTGTCTTCAAACTATGCCATGCATTGCTGAAAACGCGGCCATTGCCTGAGTTCGATTTGAAATCAAAGCTCGACCTTGTGGCGCTTGGCACAGTCGCAGACATCGTGCCGCTTTGTGAGGAAAATCGCGTTTTAGTGCAACGCGGAGCGATTCAGATCGCTAAGACCTCACGTATCGGGCTGAGAAAATTAATGCAGGTTGCCGGAGTGCGGCCTCCAATCTTGCCTGAGGACATTGGTTATCGACTTGGGCCACGATTAAACGCCGCAGGACGTTTGAGCACAGCGGAGAAATCTTTACGCCTGCTGCTCACTGACGATGATGGCGAGGCATCGGTGCTTGCGGCAGAGCTCGATGATCAAAATCGCGAGCGCCAGGAAGTGGAAAAACAAATTTTCGAGGCCGCGATAGAAAAGATAGAGGGTCGACTCGATTTGGCGCGCGACGCAGCCATCGTGGTCGGCGCGCGCGGCTGGCATCCGGGCGTACTTGGAATTGTAGCGTCGCGGATCGCTCGAAGGTATCATCGACCAACCATCGTGATTGGCTTCGACGAGAACGGACTAGGCAAAGGAAGCGGGCGAAGCATCGAAGGGTTGAATCTCGTCGAAGCGTTGAGCGGCTGTGCCGAGGGACTCGACAAATTCGGCGGGCACGAAATGGCGGCGGGTCTTGCACTGCGCGAGGGAAATTTCGACCTCTTTGCTGAAGGATTTCGCAAAGCTGCGCGTGAACTTCTTTCGGACGAAGCTCTGCAACCTTGCGTGCGACTGGACCACGAGCTGGCGTTCACGGAGATCGATATGGATTTTCTGCGGTGGCACGAGATGCTGCAGCCATTTGGAAATGGAAATCCCCAGCCGCTTTTACTTGCGCGCGAGGTCGAGCCGGTTGCTCCGCCGCGAGTAGTTAATGAAAAGCATCTCATCCTTCGTCTGCGTCAAGGCAATCGCCATCGCCGTGCGATTTATTTTGATGGCGTGACAAATCCGCTACCGCGAGCGCCGTGGGACATCGCATTTCGGATCCGCGCCGACGATTATGAGGGCGAAACCCT
>Ga0193724_1000325_pt1 | contig 11365 bp, 15 predicted proteins | sample H2a1metaG_FD_146005 | JGI IMG/M metagenome (GOLD analysis project Ga0193724, IMG submission 146005) | Soil microbial communities from a riparian zone of the East river system, Colorado, United States - H2a1 | ecosystem: Environmental > Terrestrial > Soil > Riparian zone | place: USA: East River... | reverse complement strand
CTGTTACCGGAGGTGCCAACAATCGCGGAGGCTGGTGTCGCCGGTTTCGACTTCCCCATTTGGTATGGGCTATGGGCGCCGGCTGGCACTCCGGCCGGAGTGATTGACAAACTTGTGAAGGACATCGGACGCGTGCTCGCGGGGCAGAGTCTGCGCGACTGGGTTACCGAGCACGGAGGCGAGCCGATGAATATGACGCAGCCCCAGTTTGCGCGCTTCGTGCTGAGCGAGAGTGAAAGTGCGGCACAGATCATCAAAGCCGCTGAGATCAGGCCCTAATAGTCGACTGTGTGATAATAGCAATTCCGCCTAACCAGGCGATGCAGCCGACAATGGGCGGCGACTCCAGCCCGTTTGCTCCTCAGGCCGAACTGCCAGGACCGTGACGGTTCCTCCGCTTACGGGCCGTCCGAGCCGTCGTGCTTCATAGAGTGTCGGCTCCCGTATTTGTTCGAGCTGCTCGTGCGTCACGATCAAAGCTTGGTTGGTGTGCACAGTCATGCCGCCTTCGCGCCAGCCAAAGATACGAGCTGCGCTCTGTCACCGTCGCCGCGGACAAAGCGAAAACGCCGCTAGTTCCGAAGAGCTAGCGCAATGATTGCGTGAGCGTGATGCGTGACGCCTGCGATAGAAACAGTCGTGAGCGAATCATCGGGCTGCGCTTAGCTATTTCAGGCTAATTTCGCGCATGTCCTTGGTGCCCATGATTTCGCGAATTTCCAGCCGCTTCGTCTGTGTGGCGAGCTGTTGATCCGTTGTCCCCACAATTTTTCTGGTGATCGGATCGAACTTTTCGCGCAAGCCGTCGAGCGCGCCCATGTTTTTCCTTTCCACCATGATCAGGATGTCGAAGTCTTGCGGCATGGCGGTATTACCGAGCAGGATTTTGTAATCCGTGATGAGGTCCTGTTTTTTCGCTTCGTCCAATGTGCCTTTTAAGGTCTTGGCGAGGCCTTTGAGGTATTCGTCGCTCATGCCGGCCTTGGCTTTGACCATCGTTATTGTCCAAACGGGCCCTTCGGTGTAAGGCGCGTCACTTTGCGCCAGGCAAAGCCCCGTGAATGCGGTAGATACCGCGACGCTGACAATGAGAATAAGGAATTTTTTCATATTGATGTTCTTTTGTTCAGTGTTTCTAGTTGAAATCATCCCGCTGCGTTCGAGCAGATGGAACGATGGTGCAACAAACTGCGAGGGCCAAGAATTTACGGGGACTTAGCTTGGCGTGGTGGACATGAAATCAGCACGGTCTCCAACTGACCGCTTTTCCGCACCGGTGAGTGCTCGCAGTTTGTTGCCATAGTTTGACGATGCACAGATACCGACTCGTTAGGCAAGCTTAATCTGCATTATTCCCGCTATGTGAATAAGGTGTAGGGCGTGGCCTTACATCACAACGTGATTCGCGTTTACGCTGAAGCTCGCGCCGTTTGAGCGAAAGCCCGTATGCATGTTGTTCGAGATCATAAACAAACATTGCCACGGCTGCGCCAAACATGGCAGCCATCGTAAGACCAACCACAATTCGTGATAACCAGGAACTGGGCTGCTGCTGCATCAGTTTGCGATCACAGGCAACATACAGGATCCCGACGAGAAGGAATGGTGACTGACCAAATTTTAGCGAAATGAAAACCCCTGGAGCTACACGACACCAACTGCCCGCCGTATCGCATTCAGGGACGCGTGCACATTCTGCCATCGCCCTTCAGCGTGCGAAGGGTCGCCAATAGCGAAATTCACAGATTCCTTAAACTGCTCGAACGGCCAGCGAGTCAACGTGCGTCGTGCTAACAAATCCAACGACGCCAAAACTTCCGGGGTCCGCATGTCTTCGTCGCGACAGCGGTCCACCGCATCAGCAAGAACCGCCAGCGCATTCTTTTCTTCCAGAGTCATCTTTGCAAAAACATAACTCGCGCGGCAGACCTGCTGGTGGCAGTGCTCTTTAGGAAACTTTCACCGCTTGGCTAAGAAAATAAAAAATGGCTCGCAGAGTAAGGCAAACCAAAAAAAGGAGCCAAGCGACTCGCTCAAGAATCACTTGGCTCACACTAATGAAGGACAAGCCTATGGTTTATAACGTGGGTTGTTTGGGGAATGCCTTCAAATTATTATCCGGTTTTTCCGGCACGAAGTTGCCAAAAAACGTCGAGGAAACCGTAGTAACGTAGAAAACAACATGAGAATACTCGCAATCGCAGTGCTGCTGCTCCTGACGCTCGACCTGGCACAAGCCGAGCCACGAAAGTCAAACCTCATGAAGGTGGCGGACTGATCCGAGCGCGGAACGTTCCCGATACGCTCCCGGCGAACCATTCTGTTGTCGCATTCAATGGAATGGGGATTGTAACGGCTCTCAGGGCCAGGGTATCATGTTGGCCATTGTGTTTTGCGGTTGCTCTCCGCGAAGCTTTGCCCGCTTCGCGTACACTTTCCGCCGCAAGCTCGGACTCGACCTCACGGATTGCCGCTGTCCGCGATGCTTATCTTGTAGATTCTCTCGTCAAGGTTTTGAAAATGCGGCAATTCGCGGCTGCGCAAGAAACGCACAGCGTTTAGCAACCGCAGCGCAGCCGTCTCTTCGCAATGGGAGCAGGATTGCGCCATGAAATCACAAAATGTCGCACGACAGCAGGCGAAAGTGCCGAGTTCAGTTGCACCGAAAGTTCTCGGAGACGGACGAAGATCGATCACCGTCAGGAAAATTCTCGTGCCCACCGATTTTTCTCCCGCATCGAGGAAATCTCTGTCCTATGCGCTTCGCTTTACAGAAGGACTAAATTCTGAAATCACACTGCTGCATGTTCTTGAGCCGGAAACTCCGCTGACATTGGCTGGGCGGCCAGCTACAGCATTCTCGGAAGAGGAACTGGCTGATGCCGAAGAAGGTTTGCGTGGTCTAACCGATTCAGCCAAAGCGGCTGGCGGCGCTGGCACAAAATCAATACTTCGCACTGGAGTTGCAACGCACGAGATTGTCGAAGCAGCCAAAGAGCTTGATGTCGATCTAATTGTGATCGCCACTCATGGATTCACGGGGTGGAAGCATTTCGCGATTGGTAGTACAGCCGAACGCGTCGCCCGGGCTGCGCCATGCCCAGTGCTGGTCGTTCGTGAAAAAGAACGCGACTTTATTAGTCTAACGTGAAGATGAAATCGTTACCCAGAGGGCGCGTAGGGAACCACCCGGCGCTAAAAGCAACCAACGGACCGCGTAAGCACTTGCCGCATCCCCAAGGCCAACATCGGAATGGCCCCTCGAATTTTCGTGCGGGACGGACATGCCGACAGGCGTTGCTCGTCCTGGCATCATTAAAAAAGGAAAAAAGAGAACGCTGATGAGAACGAAAACGCAAACCCGCCCAAGAAAAGGAAACAAAGCAGAAATCGAACCAATGGCGACACGAGTGGAGTTACATCCATTCCTTATCGGAATGGATAGTACGCAGCTCACGTTGCTCACTGACTGCGCGATACCTGTGCACTTTGAAGAAGGGCAGATAATTTTCAAGCAAGGTGAAATGGCGAATCGATTCTATTTGATTGAAAGCGGAAAAGTAGTTCTCGAATCAAGCGACGAGCGCCGCAACCTGATAGTGATCGACACGATCGGCGCCGGTGATTTGTTAGGCTGGTCGTGGATGTTTCCGCCGTACACATGGCGTTTTACGGCCAGTGCTATTGAACCAAGCTCCGCGATCTTTTTCTATGGGACGATTTTGCGCGAATACTGTGAGCGGGACCATTCACTAGGCTATCAGCTCTTCAAACGTATGGCGCCCATCATGATCAAGCGCATGCAGTGTGCTCGCGAAAAACTCATTCTTTTAAAGAGTGGGAACTCCCTTAGATAGGAGTTTCTTTTCGTCGATTCATTGAGCTGGCGCTTTTTATGGTTTGACGTGAAACTGAGCGAGCAGCACTGTCTCGCTAAAGGCGGCCTGAATGGCAGAAGATTCTCATTCGGGGCAAAGCAAAGATAAGCAGCTGATCGACACGCTGCTTCGGTCTCGCTTATTCAGGGATTACGAGACCGTATTCACAAAAGCAACGGGCTTACCGCTAACGCTCCGACCAGTGGAGTTTTGGCACCTCGCGCATCATGGAAAGAAACACGAAAATCCTTTCTGCGCGCTGCTGGCAGAACGACCCGCGACGCTAGCCGTTTGTCTGGAAGCACATCAAAGTATGATCGAGCACACTGGTTTGCTTCCCCATACAATGACATGTCCGTTCGGACTTACGGAGACCGCGGTTCCAGTAAAGCTAGGGACGCGGGTAATCGGATATCTCCGGATTGGCCAAGTGCTTCGACATGCGCCGGCAAAATCAGATCAGAGCAAAGTGGTCCGAGAGCTAAAGCGTCATGGAGCTCTCTTCACACAGAAGCTTCGGAAAGCATGGGAAAAAAACCCACTGATTTTCCCTGACAGGTACAATGCGATCGTGCGGTTACTCTCATTTTTCGCTGACCAACTCTCAGCTTTGGCAAATCAATTGTTTATTGAATCGCAGAATGTCGAGCCGCTTCTCGTGGTTAAGGCGCGCGAATACATCGAGAAGCATAAAACGGAAGAATTATCGCTGGCGGATGTGGCGAAGGCAGCTGGGGCGAGCGTGTTTCATTTCTGCAAAGTTTTTCACAAGGCCACCGGCTTAACGTTCACCGATTACGTCGCTCGCGTCCGTGTGGAGGACGCGCGCACGCAGTTGTTGAATCCGAATCAGCGGATCAGCGAAATCGCCTACGATGTGGGCTTCCAATCGCTCACGCAATTCAACCGCACCTTCAAGCGGGTCTTTGGTCAATCGCCTACTAAGTTTCGCGCGCGCCTGTCGTCAGGAAAGCGTGCAGGCAAAGTCGCCTAACAGCACCATCAGTGCAGCCGATGTTGCATTGATCAAATGGAACGTCGGACAGGGGCTACCTTAAGGCAACCCCGAGAATCGGCAGGAGCACAAGAAACGGTGTAGGAAAGCCAAGTTCTGAGCAGACGAATCTGTGGTTCGTACTTCAAATTCTCGTCATGAAACCGAATCACACCAACCGAACCGAAGCGTTTCTACAAGGTAGGTTCAGGCATAATAAGGCTGGAGCTGCCGCTGGTCCGCCTGCGACGAGCCAATTAGGTAACAGTCGTGCAACCTTTTTCTACTTCTAGAATAGAAATCATCATCCAGCCTAGCTGCACATTCGAAGACTCAGAACTTCAACAACAAAAACAGGAGAAAAATAGACTATGAAACGAAACCCAATGTTTAAGTGGATCGGGGCGGCAGGCGTCGGTCTTATGTTATGCACGATGGCGGCGCTGGGAGCGCTAGCGCTAACGGTCAATGCCTTCGTGGTGAGACAGACTTGCCTGAACGGAGACGTCGTCGCGGTAACGTTGTCCGCCACAGTGCAGCCAAACCAGCAAGTAAGGTATCGCTGGGATTTCAACAATGATGGCGTTTTTGATACTGTCGCCAGCTTTAATCCTACAGTTATTCATCGCTATCCCGATGAGAGGAGGATTACGGCCCGAGTGCTTGCAGTAAAAGCCAATGGCGTACGGGCATTTGACACGGTGACCTTCAACACGAGGCGGTGCGGGGGAGGCGGAGGCGGCTAATAACCGCTTTATCAATAACAATGCCGATCTTGCGGGCTGGGCGCATGCAGCCGGCATGCGCCAGCTCGTTTCTAAAATAGTCTTTCTATTTTCCCTATGAAGCGCCTCATCTTGGTCGTAGCCGCTACGGCTTCTTTCCTAGCCGGAGTGGTTGTTGGCCATTACACACTGCCTGGGCGTGTGAAACTTCCGGTACCAACTGTGACTGCGGCCAACGCAATTTCGCCGTCGTCGTCAAGGCGGTCCTTGCACGCTCCGTCTACTTCTCAGACCGCCAGCTTCGACTCAATCACTTCCTTTTCCTTGACGGATGTTATCGTTGCGATCAAAAACGCAGCAGCATATTCGGGAGACCGACGCGTGCACAGCGAAGTCAATGACTTGATCGAGAAGCTTGACGTGAAAGATGTGCGGGCTGTGATCGATGCAATCCAAGACCTGCCAAATCCTCGCGAGAGAAACATGTTTACGTCGATTCTCGTTGCACACTTGGCGGAAGTAGATCCGGAAGGAGCTTACGCTTGGGCCAATAGTTTGCCCGGCGGCCAGGAGCGTAATGACGCGATGCAAACGATTCTCTCTCAGTGGTCCACTACCGATCCCCAGCGGGCGGCCACGATCGCTGCGGCTTTGCCGGCGGGAACCATCCGTGATCAAACAATCGCTGACATCGCGCAACGCTGGGCCGAAAAGGATCCGCGCACTGCGGTTGCGTGGACGGAGGCGCTCGGAAATGGTGACGGTGAGCGCGCGGTGTGGCAAAGCGTGCTATCTACTTGGGCCCAAAACGAACCGGCTGCGGCCGCGGCTTATGTTGCCGCACTCTCGTCAGGCGAGAAAAAGGATGTCGCCATAGAAGCGATCGTCCGACAACTCGCCAGCTCCGACCCCCAAGCCGCGCTCAGTTGGGTCGAAAAACTTCCCGACGAAAGCACGCGTCAAAAAGCGGTTGAGCCACTGGTCGCGCAATGGAGCGAGACGGATCCGGAAGCAGCGGCCGAGTTTGTGATCCACAACAGCACCGGAGAGGGACGCGAAAATCTGCTTGCAGCGATCTCCTACCAGTGGGCGCAGATTGATCCCGTTGCCGCACTTGCCTGGACGCAAGATTTGTCCGATGCCAGTGCCCGGGACCCCGTCGTGCAAGGCATTGTCTCCCAAGTTGCTGAAAATAATCCAAGCGTCGCCGCCCAAATGGTATCGCAGCTTTCTGGTGATACACAGCTCTTGGCCGCTAATTCGGTTGTTTCGCAGTGGACAGGCATCGATCCCCAGGCGGCAAGCGCCTGGGCAGCATCCTTTCCTGAAGGTGAAACGCGTGATCAACTTTTTGCCAACCTCGTGAACCGTTGGGCAAAAACTGACCCTTCCGCAGCGGCGGCATGGCTCGAAACCATCACTACCAACCCTTCGCGAGATGCGGCTGTAGCCGCTTTCACGAGCCGTATTGCTTCCGTCGATCCGCAGACCGCAGTGCAATGGGCCGCGACAATTAGTGACACCGCTATGCGGAACATGGAGACCCAAGCAGCCGTGCAATCCTGGTTTGAAATCGATCCAGCAGGTGCCCGCGCTTGGATCGGTAGTTCCGGCTTACCTGGACGAAATTGAAGCCCGCTTTTTACCACAAGGAGAGAAAACGGGGCTTCTAAACGCCGACTTGGAAAAGCGACGCTACCGGACTGTCGTGCCTCACTAGCGAAGACGCGCAAAAAATGGAGGGTTTTTGGCAACCGATGCCAAGCTCAGGATGGCAAGGGAGTCCATGCTATCGGCATGAGAAGACCGAGTATTCGAAATATTCTCGTGCCAATCGATTTCTCAAAGATGTCGATCGGCGCCATCAAAACCGCTAGACAACTGGCGCGGCGTGTTCCCGCTACCATACACTTAGCGCATGTTCGGCGGGTTGATTATGCAACCGCGTTTTCGGCGCCGTCTCCGCCAATCGCCCCATTTCCGCTCATGACATATGAGCAGGACGCAGAGAAACGCGTCTTACAAGAACTGAACGGGTTGGCATGCGAACACGGCATCTCTTCGGCGAGCTGCCATGTTGTCGGCGGTGGTCCCGCGTTTGATGAAATCTGTCGGTTAGCGCAGAAAATTCCTGCCGATCTTATCGTGATGCCAACGCATGGGCGCACAGGACTGAAGCACGTTTTCCTTGGCAGCACTGCTGAGCGAGTTGTGCGGCATTCGCCATGTCCGGTACTCGTGGTACGAGAAAGAAGGCGACAATCGAAAACCGGACCACGACTCACGGTTAAGAGGATCCTTGTGCCCGTGGATTTTTCCGAGTGTTCGCAAGAAGGTCTCCAATACGCAATCGGCTTCGCCAATCAATTTGGAGCCAGAATCATGCTACTTCATGCCACATATCTCGGATACATCTATTCGACCGAGGGCACAGCGCTCTACGACGTCCGCGGGTTACAGAACGCGGCTCGCGAAAATGCGGAGCGCCAAATGCAAAAACTCGTGCGCGCTTCAAAATTTGGGCGCGTGAAATATGAGATAGCGTTTACCGAGGGCTCGCCGGTCTTGGATATCAGTGTTTTTGCAAAAGAACACAATGTCGATGTGATTATTACTTCGACACACGGATTGACCGGTTTCGAACATGTTTTAAATCACCGAGAGATAAGGCGCTCACAAGAAGATCCAAATCCTGAAGGCGCATATGAAAGAAAGCCTCATTTTGTTGGTTGACGCGACGCGAATTCATTACCGGACGTTCTGCAAGCCGCGACGCACCGGCCCACCCGGTGCAGCTGGTCAAGATTCCATCTCTTTAGCTGGTTTCTTCTGGCTCGGCATTGCATTCAATGCAACCCGGACAGGGATGGCCCCAGCGGTCGCAATTGCAGCCACCGGTTTCTTCGACCTGGAGCAGTAGCCTATTAGGCGCGTTCTGCAGCCACGTCGGATTACCCGGTCGGGTTCTCGCATCCAACAGAATGTTTGTGTTCATGGTTTTGCTCCCTTTGTTTACGTTTGAGGTTACAGCCATCGCGACCGCAGCACTCCGCGGAAATTGGCTTTTGCTTTGCAAAAATTGCGCAACGCGAAACGCCGAATGTGTCGCTCGTTCGACGCAAAACTTTTTTTACTACACGTGTTCGCCGGGGTGATGCCCGCGCGGACTGCCAAGGCCAGCAAAGCATTGAAGGAAAATGATGCGATTGATTTGGAAAATGCCCGCCTGGACATGGAAGCGTTCACGCAACTCGATTTCCTGCGCAAAGTGAAATGCGCAACGGAAATTCGGGCCGGCTACGCAGTGGACGAAATCTGCCGGGAGGCGGGCAAGTCCGATGTTGATCTCGTGGTGATCGCGATACATGGTCGTACCGGATTCAATCGCATGCTCCTCGGAAGCGTGGCCGAGCATGTGGTTCGCTACTCGGAATGTCCAGTGATGGTCGTGCCCAGTCATTCACCCCCCCTCGTAAATCAAAAATCATATGTCAAAATCTCTGGTTGATCTGGTCAGCGAAAAGGCGGAAACGCTCGTCGGTTCGCCTAACGATTTCGATTCTCTTGTGGATCTGATTGGGGATGCGCGTTTTGTTTTGCTCGGCGAAGCGAGTCACGGCACGCATGAGTTTTATCGAATTCGCGCGCAAATCTCCAAGGTGCTGATAACCCAACGCGGCTTCAACGCCGTGGCAGTGGAAGCAGATTGGCCAGACGCGTATCGGGTGAACCGGTTTGTGCGAGGCGCGAGCAAGGACAGCGACAGCGTGGAGGCATTAAGTGGATTTCAACGGTTCCCGCAATGGATGTGGCGAAACGCCGATGTCCTTGATTTCGTCGGCTGGCTGCGGCTTTGCGCAATCAACGTCTCGAGCGAGCGATCGGTGTCATTTATCGGCCAGACGCAGAATTGATCAGTCATTACTTTCATGCACGCTTACCAGATCAATTCGATGCGATCCTGCATTTCGATCATACTCGTGCTGTTGAACCACTTGAGCGGACAGCAGAATGGGAAATGGGTGAACTGGAAGAGACGTTCCCAAACGTGGTGTGAATTCGTTGTGTCTGCGCCGAAGCTTTGCTTTTTCGTTCTGGCTGTTGGTGTCATCCCGACATTTGCTCAAACGTCTTCCGAGCAATACAGCCAGCTTTCTTCGCAGGCCAGGCAGGTCCACGGTATCGCAGTGCCAGTGCCGAGAGAGATATTTCGTTCCCTCGATCAATTCCGGGACGCAAACTGGCGTGCTGTAAAGCGGCCCGAGGTGGCTCGCTGGAAATCCCATGGCGATCAGGCGCAGATCGCAACTCTGCTCGGAATCGTAATAGCGGAAGGTTTCATCGCGATGGAAGCGGAAGATTCGACCGAACTGAAGGATCTTGGACGCAACGTGCTGGCATTAGCAAGAGGACTTGGGGTGGAAGATCGCGCGCTCCGCCGTAGCCGCAGTATTATGGAACTTGCGGACAAGAGTGATTGGGTAACTGCGCGACAAGAATGGGACGGTGTGCTTTCAGATATTGAAAGCGGAATGATTGAACTCAAGAGTGCACAGCTTGCCCAACTGGTAAGTATCGGCGGATGGTTGCGCGGCACTGAGGCACTATCTGCGCTGTCGCTTCAGAGGTATTCATCCGAGGGTTCTGCGCTGATTCGGCAACCGGTTCTGGTTGATTATTTGGAGAAACAACTTCTCGCAATGAGCAGTGACAGCCAGGCCCGTCCCATTGTTGTAAAGCTGCTCGATGGAATACGCAGAATTCGCACCCTAAGCGAAAATGGACCTTTGCCGGAAGAAACTGTCCGGAAAGTGCACGGTATTTGCAAAGAGCTTCTGCCGCTGTCGTCACAGCGGCTTGACTGATTCTCAGCTTGAAGTCGCGCAAGAGACCGCTTCATCGAATCGAAGTTTTCGTCGATCGAATCGATCAGCTCTTCAACTCGATGAATTTCTTCGCCGCGTCGGGCGCTGATTGGCAGCGTCGCTGAAGGCACGGTGCGACATACCGCCTGCCCGGTGCTCGTCGTGCCGTCGTTTCCGCGCGCGCGCAAAGGGACTGGTAAGCGACAGCGGTTGCCGGCGAGGCAAACAAGGAGCTGACAAGAAGTTTCAGGTGGAGAACTGAAATCGTGAGCTGATTAAATCAGCGACCACTCGCAAGCATCGAAGCCGAAACAAAGCAGGCGAGCAAGAAATGCACGGCAATTCGCAATTGCTGCGAAGCGGGAGTTCATAGACGCGTGAAGCTCACAACATGAAGACTCCACTCATGCTTTTGATCACCAACGACGATGGACTGGAAGATCTCGCCGCCCAAGCGCTTTCGGAAATCGGCGGCGTGAGCCACCTCACGCGCGATCCGGGCGACGCATTGGAAGCTGTCTGCGGCGCCGAAGACTTTGATGTAGTCCTAATTGACATCGATCAGGGACATCACTTGATAACGCTGCTCAACGCCATCAAAACATGCCGCCAAGATCTTCATGTGATTGCCATCGCACGCGACGATGACAAGCATTTCAAAGCGCTGGCCTACGCGAATGGGGCTGCAGCCTGTTTTCCGAAGCCGATTTCGGCGGTGCGACTGGCCACTGCAATCTGCAAATTACGGCGCTTGAGCCCCGAACTGGTTGCCGCCTGAGGAGGAGGATCGACAATGCAAAAGATGAAGGCCAACGTTTTTCACGGACCGAATAACATCCGGGTCGAAGAAGTGCCGCGCCCGCATGCCGGCGCTGGCGAAGCGGTCATTCGGATTACGCTCAC
>Ga0193724_1000321_pt1 | contig 11460 bp, 13 predicted proteins | sample H2a1metaG_FD_146005 | JGI IMG/M metagenome (GOLD analysis project Ga0193724, IMG submission 146005) | Soil microbial communities from a riparian zone of the East river system, Colorado, United States - H2a1 | ecosystem: Environmental > Terrestrial > Soil > Riparian zone | place: USA: East River... | reverse complement strand
GCCTCAATCGAGCTCGGTTGTAAGGTTCGGTTCCGGGGATCATAACTTCCGGTGTTGTCATCTCCGTCTTCGGACCGCATTTTCGACGTCTGCGTATTTGTAACACCATTCCACTCGCAGGGCTATTATATGTCAATACGTCTGCAAGCAGGAGCAAGCAGAGACTCACCCTCATGCAAGCCTGGGTCTGTTCCATCACCCACAAGTCTGTCAGCCACCCAGATCCACGAGATTACACGCCGCCCTTCTCCAAGTCCCTTTGAGAGCGCCTCGAGCTGCTTCTTGGTTTTTTTCTTGCCATTGGCACCAATCGTATCGTTAGGATCCTCGATGCTCGTCTCCACGTCACCAGGAGAGCGGATGTCCTCGTCACACAAAATCTTCAGCCCAATCTCCCATTCCCCTGAACCCCACAAAGCAAGTAATGTGGTACATGCACGTCTGTACTTCCCGATAGCTAAAGAAAGCTTGTCGTCCAGACGGCTTATAGCGTCCACTGCGCGGGTGTTTGGTCTTTGGCCACAGACATTCTTGTTACGGAATTGTACTAAGTGGGTTTTTGCACGGATCAAATTGTGTATCTACCTTCATTCCACATCACTTTTAAACAACGGAAGTGACACAACTGGCTGTCCAGGACAGCCTGGTAATAAAATATTTTTAAAATTCATTTTCAGATAGCTTAGGATCATACAATTTTCCTCATATTTTTCTCAAGATTTTATCTCAGCCCTACCACAAGTTATTGATTTTACAATATTGGACAGCCTGGAAGAAATTACCTCTGGGGGTCTGGACAGCCAGGACACTTTTTGTCTGAACCATTGTACTTTGGAAAATTCTGAGTTGGCAGAAAGTTTTATTATATGTTAGGGACCTCTGGTACCAAATATGGCAACTCTTACATTGTTTCCCCATCCCCTGCAGAGGTTTAGAACACAAAAAGTGTGTTTTACCATACATTCTCATATTTCATACAAACTAGAAGAGAAACACATAAAGAGTACTTATATGGTCTGAAAGCCCTCCCTTCAAGCTTCAATTTGATTACCTACACTTATTTTTTAGACCTCTTCATGAGGAGTTATGAGGGAAACAATATTGGACTGGTACAAGGCAGTAGATCTGGCTGTGGACAAGTGGTGCGTATTGTAGTATGACTGCCTTTTCCCCCCCTCCCTGCCTAAGCCTGCGCTGAGCTCTCCCTACTTCCACCCTACTTCCCCTCATAACCCTAACAAACTGAAAATGTCAAGAACAACACCAACAGCAATATAAGGGACGTCAACGGCGACTCAACGCATACGCCAAGAAGAAGGATGAGAAAACGTCAAGGTTACCAACACCGACGATCTGTACATCCCTGACAACAATGAGCACGTCAACCCTATCCGTCATTTCCGAGCAGGGAACACGGACACTGCACAGACAACGTGCATGCCTCTTCGTCCTCTCCTACGATTGGTGCCCGCGGCTGGAAAGCCTGTCGTGAATCGATGCTGGAAATCTAATGCGGGTGTCCTCTTGATAGCGTCAAAGACTACACCCATCTCATTACCTCGCGACACATCACGTCCGTCAATTGACGCGACGCCGTGTGGGCGCGAGGTGGGATGGCATGCAGGCGTCTCCAAAGGCTCTAGTGTTGAGCTACGCGCGTGCAGCGTGTACCGGCGTTATCAAGATGGTGACTGCGGTTGGGTCCTTGCGTTAGCCTTTACCGACAACAGCATCGGCCGTTGGGTTCACCGGTGACCTAACCTCACACTGAGTTCACCCCAGCATTGCGGGGGTGAAATGAAATGGGAAAAAAAACATGAGCCCATAACCTTTAGCCAACTAACACGAACACTGACCACTATCGCTGACGCTAACCGCTAACGGCGACAACCTAAGGTGGGCGTCATCGATGCCGCTGGCACAGGCGTTGATCGCCACCGCATTGCCAATTGTTGCGTCCGTTGATGGCGGGCGTTTGAAACGAAATGCAGGCACTGCCCTCCTCTGGTCAGCTGCAAATTTTTTCAGCTTCCCCTTCTCTGAAGGCACTTTTCGTGGAAAACTTGCAGCCCATTCCTCACAATCTTTGGAATACACCGAAGGTGGGGCACTCCTGAGTTGTGAAGAGGGCGACTCTAAATGGCAGTCGTCAGGTTCGCCGGAGTCAGGCAGTCATTTACGCTCACCAATAGCCGGGCACTTGATTACGATGTGGAGATGTTTGATTGCGGGATCAGGAAAGATATCTGACAGCACATTGGTAGCATCCAGTTTCGGGGCACCGGTTATCTTGTCGGGGTCTTGACATCCTTCGAGTACCGTCTGACGATCCTCCAGAGGGATGGAAACCTACCCAATGATATGAGCAATGACATACTCGACACCGTTCGTAAACTCACCTTCCAAAGAGTAAGCGTGTCGGCGTCAATATCGCATAGCCTTCATTGCTTCTTGTCCTTGATGGCATCCTTGACTGTGCCGACAGACTTTTCCTTGGCGATTTCAACGGGAAACACGCAATCCACCCCCTCAAAGAGTACCCAGCAATTCACTGTGAAGATGCTTGATTGTGGCAACGATGAGCCTACATGAGAAACTGAATGAATCATGATGAGCTATGGAACGGGGGGTGGGCAATCACCAACACCAACGCGCGGAGATCATACAACGATGTGGAGCGTCTCCTCAACGGGTTCAGGGTGGGGAAAGATTTTCGACAATCGGCGTGTGGCAACGCGTCTTCATTATTGAGCCACTTTCTTCTTGAGGCTCTTGTCGATCGTGATAGATTCCTTGCGAAAGTGGAATGTAGCCAAGCAATTGATCAAAACAGAGAAAACCACATACCTTCCAAAGTGTGAGTTCATCGGGGTCGACTTTGGCAAACCCAGTTCGCCTCTTCTTCTTCAAGATCGCGTCCTTCAGGTCGTCCACCGTTACACTATCCTTGATAGCGATAGAAAACGGCCGATTAGACACGTCGAGAATACAACAGAAGTCATTGATGAATGAGAGCTGAAGGTGTTGCCGTGGTGCTTCGCGCCATCTCATGCTTTCTTCAACTTCTCCCCAGGTGAAGAACTCATTTCACTCTTTACCCGCTTGGCGTCAACACCTACATTGCCTGTCCCTTGATATGGATATTTATCGCAGAGTTTTACAATGCCACACTGATATACTTACGTCTAAGCCCATATCTCGGCATTGTCGAACTTTTCCTGACGCCTGTCCTCATCTTTGTCGTAATCCGTGGGTGTGGTTTTCTGGTGTGCTGATATTGCTGTCGGAAAACGAGGGGGGGGCACACCGATCCGTCGATGACGGACAACGTATGAGTTGAGTTATGAGTTAGGATGTATCTGTCCGTGACAGGTAACATTGCGTCAATAAACACGGACATGGGTTCTCAGCAAAGATGCAAGACTTACTTCAAGGCCAATGCGGCGAGGAAAAGAGGCTGCACACCTGTCCGTCAACAACGGATATGGTACGAGTTGATGAACTCACGGGCTACGTGACGGTGTACGTCGATGACGTACAGGATTTCCCATCGACAATAACGATCTGCAGCGTGTTGGTGAATATAACCACCATGGTACCAAGATGTTTTGTTGATGAATTCAAACGGTGTCCGTCAATGACGTATAGGGTTTTTGTGCGCTGCCTCAGGCTAGAAAGCAAGTCAGCATCCATATTCAGAGCTGTTGAGTGAAGAACGCAACGCAGCTAATTTCTCGACGGGATGTTCGGGGGGTAACGGGAAGTCAAGACAGCAGAGTGGACGACACAAAGTAGCAGGAGCGGGGGTGGGGGCCATTGGTTGGGTGAACACCTGTCCGTCAATGACGGACACCGTATGAGTTATCCAGATGTGATGATCTGTGTGTGGTAGAGTCAATACGATATGGAAATGGGCTTTCAACGAAAATGCAAGACTGACCGGATCAACACGGGGGGGCAACCATTGCACTGCCGTTCTCCATCCGGATTTTAGTGGATAGTGATGAATTTTGCACGAAAATGTACTCGATAACGCGAGCTCGAACATCCTCAATACCATGCACAAGGTCATTTGACCCCACATTATGGGGGTGAAAAACCACACTAGAATACATGCCAATTAACCTAAGAACTGTAGTGGCTTACCAGTCTTTACCAACCTTTCGAAGCAGAATGCCGATTCTAATGTTGGAATCGCCGCCATTGCGATGGCCGAGAACCACAATTAAGTGCATCGTCGGCATGATTAAATTGATGTGGGGAGACGTGCATGGGGAGGTGGTAAGAGTTACATCCTGAGAAGAAAGACATCGAAATCAGTCAGTTTGACACAGGTAATATAGTTCGGGAACAACGTACTGACATGTCGTGGTCCGGTGTTGTGCTTGTACACAGGGTATTCGGTGAGGCGAATCGCTATGGCGAAGCGCCGAGGGACGACGAGGAAAGACGCGCTTGAGAGGGTGCTTGCAAATAGTGATGGCTGTTCTGGATAGCACTGGAGTTGGTAAATACATGGAGAAGCTAACTGTCAATGCGTCGAATACTCGTTTACCAAGCTGAACGCCTTTTCACTGTTTTCACAGAGATCTTCGCGTTGGGATTTGTAACTTCTGTACAAGAATTGTTAATAACACATGTGATTCGGAAAATATGCCCAAAACTTACCCAGATATGCCTTCTCTGCTCTTTCCCTATAGTGTTTAGCCTTGGTACAAATCCGATTGAACCTGGTCTTCAACACGTCGACCGTCCGAAAAGTTATGGCATTGACAAGGACACGCAGCGACGGTTTCACCATATTTAACGAGGTTAGCCCATCGGTACCAAACAGCGCCAGCCCCAGCCCCGGTTGCGCCAGGTTAGCAACAATGCTCGTGTCAGGCCAGGTGTCCAACTCGTCGGCCTGCATGATCATGTGAGGATGGCAACTGCTGTCTGTCATCGCTTTCACCGCCATATCGTGGATTCTCCACGCTGCGTACTTCTTGCCTACCCATTTATTCCACAAACTCCGGCCAGTATATCGGTCCTTGGCCCTAGAAAATTGAATTTGTTGTTCTTGAGTTGCTTTCTTGCTCAGGACATCGAAATATGTTGATATATCATTGGCGTCGGCGCGGCTTATTCCCAGTGGAAGATTGCTGTCGTCTTCAGGGAATAATCCATGAGAGACCCCGGTAATTTCTTTCCATGAATCAATATCCCAAGGAATGCCGCCTTGGGCATGTGCGAGACCTAGGGCAGTGGCGACGGTGATGGAAGGCATGTCAATCGATGACGGAAAACAACCGGCGTAGGAACCAAAGACTATGGGTTGGTTTATCGTTGTGATAATAGACACAGTTGTAGTTGTCGTAATTATTGATTGGGAAATGGTCGGAGCGGAGGTAAACAGAAGATCGCGAAACCGTTCTGGCCGCAACGTGGTTTCAGCTGATAGGTAGGGTAAATCACCGTCGTTATCTGTGTCCGAGTGACTCGAATCGGGGGCACATGGCACTTGAAGCCAAAAGTAGGGCCGCGATGTGTCCACTGAATAAATTGCCGCGTACTTTCATGACTCGGTGAGCGACTGTTATCACTGGCATCGTCATGTTGTGGATCCCTGCAACAGTACATTGGCAACGGGATACTCACGATAGTGTCCCGAGCCAATTAAGTCGAGTCAGAACTGAACGTTTTTTTTAAGGGACATCTCTCGCGAAGGTCCTAACTGCTCGTTTTTAGCGTTCGAATGATCGACCCAGTCTTGTCATTGGTGCCTAGATTCAATGAGCCTTCCCACATTTGAGCCTGAGAATCGTGACGAACTGTAATGTGAGTCTGTCTGTAATGTGAAGAACCAGTTCGTTATGCGAAGCGTTTCCGGAAAACCGGGAAAACTGGATGGCTTGAGCTGCGTGGGCATTTCGCGTTACAGTAAATGATTCTACATCGGTGACCCTCGGTAGGCGTCAAGTGTAGGTGACAGTACGTAATATTTCCCACAGTAGTGAGTCATGTAGAACAACATCGTCATTTAATTTTCTTTTAACCTGTTTTTTTCTTCACGCCGAGTACCGTGGCGGTGGACTAATTTTTAATCCTGATCTTCAGGGAGTTGCGCGCCGTGAGTGTGTTTGACAACCTTTGCTTAGGTGCTCAAGCTGGCCGTTCAGTTTTCCCCACTCGGATAACTAATTCCTAAACCTTCTCGGGCTCGAGCTCGAGTTATTCTCGCTGGCTTCTTGATAATTCGGATCGTTCAGATACTAAACGTTGAGTTCATTTACGCAATCCCGAACCGTCTGGGTGACTTTGAACAGTTCGTGTTAACAGCATGCTCGGACACGGCAGGTACGGTGATCATGTGTGAAATGGCAACGATCCGGCGGTGGGTTCTCGGACTCAAAGCGGTTAGTACCTTTGCGAGAGATGTCCCTTTACCAATATGCAGTTCTGACTTGACTTCGGTTAGGTTTTCAAGGGCCTATTTTCTGGAGAGAACGGACCGAAGCTTAGAAAAGAGCACAAGGATAGGGAAAAAGAAACTCGACGACAGGGTCGGACTACAGGGATATTACGGCACGACCATGATGACTCGATTCGAGGGCAATGGCAATAACGACGACGACGGCCGCGGCCAGGGACATGGAAGACAAACTATCATTTATTCAGCGAGGCTCTCAGTGAGTCACTTTATAATTGCTTCTGCTTGTCACGGTATGAAATGGCAACCATAAGGCAGTGGATTCTCAGGCTCAAATGTAGGAAGGCTCAGACGCCTAATCTGTGGTACCGATCTCCCAACAACAAACAAACCTTCATCTAATCCTAAACGTTGTTCACTACGCCGCCGCCTTCACATTCCCAAAACCCTCCACCGACATGAACAACAATATTGACGATCTACTACCTTTTAGAGGATACTCGGTCGGGGAGTTCATTCGAACCGCTGCAGCAATACGGGAGGATGATGCCAATCCCAACCATCTCAGTGACTTCGATCGGTTCGTGTTGACGGGACGCCACGAAGCTGAACGACACCAGGTTACTTTGCACCCAGTCCGTGACCGACTGCCCTACGATTTGCCGGTACAGCTCACCAGGGATTACGACTCGCTCATCGGGATCAGTGATCACATACGCCTGAGCGGGACTCCTCTCTTCGTCTCTCCGGTCGCTCGCGATGATCAGACATTGACGTCTAATGTACATTTGAACATGCGTATCCGAGAAGTAGGCTATTTTACTGTCTTGCACGGTTGAGCTGGCTCATCCCATCTCCTGGTTTGTTTAGCACACAGTCCCTTTGCATAAAATACCCAATGTCCATCTGGGAAAGTGGGGAGAGCGAGATGCAATCCGCATCCTCTTCCCCGGGTTGTGGAACGCGGATCGGGCCAGTGTCCACCTTTCTACTGCAGAACGAACAGAATTGTATGAGAAAGGTATCCGTCCCGCTGTAGTTTCTCTGCATGAAGATTGCACAGATTGGCCGGCGACATATCAGGATGAAGTCTGGCGTGCACGCCGTGATCGGGGTGGATTTGCCTTCCGCGGAGTTCCTTTAGGGGAATGGTGTTTACCGTTTTTCGGAGACAGTGTCAGAGAAGAGTTGCGACGTCGCGAAGTCCGTTGGGCAAATGGTCTCAAATTCATGCACCAAGTTCGTGGCCTCAAGGGTGCAACTCACCACAATCCTTTCGCAAATAATCCGCAAGGAGCTCTGAGGGAATTCCTTACCACGGTCGGGTTGCCCACTATCATTGATGACAATGGCGACGACGACGACGAGTGGTGGATCGACATTGGATTGGAAGTACATTCCCCCGGATATTGCATGGAGTGGAGAACCGACAGTCATGCTAAAGTCGTTGAGCGCGTCTTATCCATAACAAGCCAACAGAGCCAGCGAGTCACTTCCCTTGGGAGCTCGAAATACTCCCGCGACATCTCCTCTCACCTTCTTGACGTATCCGGTTGCCGCATTGAGCCAGGGGTGCAGTCGAGCGGGCTTTACAGAGCTGTATACTTCCAAATGTACACGACGGACAAATCGCCGACATACCATCCCCAAGGCCGTTCTCATGGCAAAGCTCTCAGTGGCGAGCAAATACTGAGAGCTAAGGAAGCGCCTGCATTCTGTCGAGGATTGTATGAAGCATATTGTAACTCTGCTTTACACCATGACTCCAACGCGCGCATTGAGGTTAGGGTGCCTTTGGAAGTTGGTCACCGAGCCCTTCGGAGTCTTCCAGACAATATCATTCGGAGCTCTTTGCTAGCGTTTGAACGGGCTGTTTGGTGGTAAGATTCTTTCTGCATGTCACTTCTGTATAGAGCTCATGTGCGCGAATGAAGGAACTATCGAGGATGGCTATTATTGGCAGCAACAGAAGTCCTTGCACGTCAGATTGAGGGCAAGGGCAAGTTCAGAGCGCAACCGAACGCGTTACTCCTCACCGCAGGATTAGTCTGGTTTATCAATGGTATTCATAGCCGGCCTCTCGAAGGACCTTCTTGCCGGGAACTGGTCCGAGCCATACTGCCGCATACGGACAACCCACCCAATCATTTCCTTGGCGAGCAGCATGTCAGCGCTGACTCTGACTCTGACTCTGACTCTGACTCGACAGATGAAGAGACTGGACCTTGGGCGCCATCTGGTGTCTTATTTTTCAGGGACTTCCTGCTTCCCCCTGACTGTGCTGTTCCGCGGATGAGGAGTGGACGGTCCATCAGCAGCAGAGCCATTATTTTCTTCTTCGGCAAAGATTACAAAACCATCCAGCACTTGTTGGACCCTGTTGGCATTTTAGGCAAGGACGACATCCCGGACTCTCGCATCCCCACCCGCAAGGGTTTGACCCACTATTGGTGTGGCGATGACGAACCAGCTTGCTTCAATTTAGCTGCCAACGGTTATGAATTGCCACCACCCGAGATCGACGTTGGCGATGACATGGATGTCGAGGCGGCGGAGGCCCTCAACGATAACGCAGATGAAACGCTGGACAGAAAACTTACAACGATTTGGCATCAGTTTCTCATCGACATCATCCAGAAGGCACCGAATCCCAAGGGCCAAATGAAGGGATCATACTGTCGCACCAAGGAGGAGGACCGTTGTACCGTCACAGATGTTTTCTATCAGAATCGTGTACTGTCAGACGTCTGGCGCATGTGCCAATACAAAATGGCACCGGCGGACTTATGGAGGAATACATTCACACGGTTATGGCCTCCGAGAGGTCATATCCTGGCACCTTCGGCGCAAAACTATTCCACCTGCCGATATTATTTGGATTGGAAACGATTCATGTCAGATGCCCCTGCCGATGTCGGGACAGCTGCGCGCAGTGCTATCAAGGAAAAATTCGACAGCCTGTACTGGATTCCAGCCGCCACTTGTGACAAAATTTGGAATACTACAAAAGCTGCAAGAGGCTTCACCACACTACCAGATATGTACAAAGGTGCGGCTCCGCAATTGTTAATAAAGGGTGGACAGAGGCCCATTTGGAATATGGATGCATAATTAGAAGCCGACATTTCTAGGTAGTATTGATTGTAGGTACCACAAGTGAGTGAATGAAACAGAGTAAAATAACAATGAATATCCTCTTCCAAGATCCTGTAGCCGCTGCTCACTCCTTATGCGAACCGGCTCGCCTGGACCACACTCCCAGGACAGCAGGATCTCCAAATCAGGTTGCTGCATGGTCTTCCGGGGACGGCCGTCAAATGTGATCGTCGCTGGCGATTGGGACCCTAAGTGGTTGCGCAGGTCATGTCGGGCATCTGGCCAGCGTCTCAGTGTCATCTAGTCCCAGCAGGGTCCGCCCACGCAGCTTGTCAAGGATGTGGTTTGTGAAGAACTGTCCACCCCACAGGGCGGCCAATTGGTCCCTCATCTTATCGAGCAAATGTCGAAATTATCAGGCATAAGCCGTGAACGGACAGTTGATGTGTGGCTGTTGAAGACGGTGACGAAGAAGTGACAGAATGTGGAAGGAGTGGTGGTAGAGACAAAGACGATCACGTCGACAGGTAGGGTCCAGACGTGGTTGCAGACACCTCTTCTTGGACCTGTTCCAATGAGGGTGTTAGAGACCTCCGAAACCAAGACGGTGATCCCCCCTGCGAAAGAATATCGTTATCAGAGTGATGAGACCGCAAGAACGACTCGCTGCTCATTATCGAGCCCAGGGAGGGCACTCTGAGCGGCGGCATCAGAGTGGTCGGACGGGAAGATCCTGTGGTCCAGCGGGCCAACCGGCACTACTCCTACCAGTGCACCGTTCCAGATAAGGCTCAGGGTGTCGGCGCAAGTAATTCAAGAGGTCATACAACTCGTCGCGAATGGCCCTGACATTGACTCCAATCTCGTGGCCCTCTTGACCTCTAAGCTGATCAAGATTGTGGAGGCATTGAAACAGTCGGTTGATGTCGTGCGTCAGGATTTCGCTGCTGCCAGCCTCAGACGGAACAGTATCCAGAACAGAGCCCACCGAGGGTATGTTTATTTGCGGTGCACTGATGCTAATGCTCATTGAGACCGAGGCAGGGGTGGGTATGGGCAAACTGGGCAAAGGAATGGCTGATGGAGAACTCTGTAACACACAGGACAGTTCAAATAAAGCAGAGATAAATGTGGTGAAATACGCACAATGTTGAGGGATTGAGGAGCGATGAGTCGAAAGCAGCGACGGCTTGTTGGCAAACCTTCAACCAAAGGTAGGCCCGGAAGAGACCTCGAATCCAATACAGATGACCTCATTGATACACTCGAAGCGCCAGAAGAGCTTGACATTGTCCTCGAGAGCGTTAACACCGTAGTTATGGAACGACCCCATGACGAAGCGGTCGGTACACTTGTAGGAGTCAATATAGGCTGAGGTATAGCCGGCAACGAAGATAGGCGCACTCGGAGCATGCACAGCGTGAGAAGAGCGCACGGACTCGTGCCCGCGGCGTGGGAATCCAAACTCAGCGCCCTATAAAGGTGCGCGAGTTTGGATCGGGGATCTCCGACGCCCCTCTCTCAGGAACCGCCACGACGCGCTTCCTCTCTCGGACAGATCTCATCTCTCGGCCCTCCCTCCTCTTCCCCCTTAGGATTTCCCTTTTTCTTTCTTTGTTGTCTCGTGTCCGTGTTGTTCGGGTGGTTCGGCCCCGCCTGCACTTCACAACCCAGACGGGTTCAGGACGGAAATCCGCTCTCTATCCCTCTTTGTAGTAGATTTCCGCCCTGCTCCCTCTCGCCCAGATAAGAGGGCGCGAGACAAGCCATCTCTCTCCCTTAACTAGCTCGTTTTGTCTTGTTGGTAGCACTTGACCTATCTATCTCTATACGCCACAAAGCACGAGTTGGCGACCTAGGGAGGGAGTAAGACAGAGTCGTGGGAGTTACAGGAAACCTTGGCTAGCGATGATGCGATTCGCGTGACGCAGGCGGAGGGATTGCACTGCGCG
>Ga0193724_1000320_pt1 | contig 11472 bp, 15 predicted proteins | sample H2a1metaG_FD_146005 | JGI IMG/M metagenome (GOLD analysis project Ga0193724, IMG submission 146005) | Soil microbial communities from a riparian zone of the East river system, Colorado, United States - H2a1 | ecosystem: Environmental > Terrestrial > Soil > Riparian zone | place: USA: East River... | reverse complement strand
AAGTTATTGAGCCTTTGACATGTCCTCCTACATGATCCAGATCTTTTAGCAATTGAAAACAATTTTTCTCTTCATCTGTCTCTGGTACTACTTTGAGCTCTTTTGCCATTCTGGTGCATATGCTATTCAGAACCTGTTTATCAGTTTGTAGCAATCTATCTGATATTTGTTCAAACTTTTGTTTTTCTGACAATAAGTACCCTGCAGTGGTGGTATCTTTTATTTGTTCATGGTTAAATGCAATTAATGGAAAATGAGGATCTTTTTGAAATCTTTTGTCATAGTAGAGGAGAAGATGTCTTTTATACTTCAAGTCTGATATATGGCTGTCTCTCTGGAAATGAGTTCCAATACCTCCTAAACCATATGGAAATAACCAAGGCATCATCTGAGGATACAACTGTGGATTGTCATACAAGGATTCTGGTTTTTGAGCATGTCCTATTGCTAGAATCTTTCCATTACTGATTAAATGCTTGACAGCAATAGCTTTTAGTGATTTCAAACTCTTAGAAGTATATTCTTCACCTGTCAATCCATGCACTGCAAAAGGGCATTTTCCAGATGTGGTTCCAGCTTCTTCTTCCATATCATTAACTGCAGTAGCTTCAATAGCTTTATTTTCTACAGATGACAAATACTCCACAATAACAGGTGGCCCATTCTCAGGGTAAGAACCTAAGTTTCTTTGAGAAATATCAAGATCATAATAGTCACAATGGTTCAACTTGAGCCATTCTAAAGCCTGTCCTACTTTCTTCCTTCTGACTAGAAGTGGAGTTCTTTCAAAATCTTTTGGTGTTGGTTTACAAGGACCAGTGTATATGAAAGCCAAGACCTCATCAAGTTCCTCTATTGGAGGAGGTAATATGTCATAAACCTTGGGTGTTGGATTTGCAAAGGAAATAGCATTGGCCATCATTTTGTGCCAACCAGATGAGACTCTCACTAGACATCTGTTGTGTCTTACTCTTGCTATTAGCAGTTGCTCTGTAAATGTAAGATCTGCAAGTACATGTGGAACTTTTCCTAGCCACATTCCATTTGCTAAAGCAAATTTAGGAAGCTTACCAGCAGATAGTGCAGCTTTACAAGATTTACACATTTGAGACAATTGCTTTTCAATCACAGGTCCTTCTAAACTTTCTATTGGATCAACTTCAGTTTTTCTTTCTTTTCTTGTTATTCCAGGGGCACAATTGAGCACAGTAAGATTAAGCCCAAGATCTTTTAATGACCAAGAATTTGACAATAAAGTTAATTCACCACATATTGCACAACCAATCTCTTCAAAATGAGATACAGTCATGTCTTTACACCAATCATGCAAAACCTTGTGTTGAAGCTTTAGAGTCAGACTTTCTGGTGGAAAATCCCAATTGCTTGTGGGTTCTCTCTGATTTTCTCTTTGATTCAATTTATTCTGCCTATATCTCTTAGAAGCATTGATGTTAATATCTTTCCTTCTCATTAACTTTGATGGTACATGTTGTAAAATTGTGATGCAACTAGGGCATGACTGACACTGATGTTGATTGATTGTCTTAATTATATCATGTTGTGCTGTTCTAGTCTTCACATATATTCCATGAATAGATGCTATTATTTTTAAGCTTGAAATAGTTAGCTTATGAAGCAAAACATTCATTGGAATTTCACAGGCTATCAAATCATTGTTTAAGCTAGAGCTTTTATCTGACTTTATGCAATATGTACTAAATTTATAAGAATTATTCTGATTTTCTTTTTGTGAGTTTTTATGATTGTGAACAATGTATTGTTTAATGTCTTCATAGGAGAATGTTTCAGAAACACCACCTCCAAGTATGTGTTGCTTAGTATATATAAAGGTAGTAACCTCATCAAGTTCCTCTATTAGAGAGGGTAATATATTATCAACCTTTGGTATAAGACTTGCAAAAAAAATGACATTAGACATCCATTTGTGCCAAACAGATGAGACTCTACCCAAGCCTTGCTTTGTAAAGGTAAGATCTTCAAGTAAAGGTGAAACTTTTCTTTGTGATATTCCATTACATACATTGTTATGATTTGATACACATTTTTCAATCTCTTGAGAAGCCAATGTAGCAGAATGTTGGCATTGGTCCAATGCACAATCCTTTTGAACTTTTACCATATCAGGATAATCAACATTGAAAGTATGAACTATTTCTATCTTGTTTTTCAAAGAGTAGTTTTGCAAGTGCAGATGTAGTTTAATACTATTATGATTTTGAGTTTCTATAGCAATATTCTCACAATGAAGAACTGCTGAAGTGAGGGTCACTAGACTAACATTCTCAATATGGGGAACACCCAATGAGAGGACTTTTACAATCTCTATATTAGCATTCTCAAAATGGGGAACTCCCAAATTGAGAGGCTTTGGAATTTCTATACTGACAACCACAAAAAGGGGAACTCCCAAAGTGAATGTCTTTGTAGTATTGCTCTGAAGCAAGTCTTTGAAATCTGAGGAGGAAGGATAAGTAGATAGAGGATACAGGAACCATGACATACCAGAATGCTTAATAAAAATGAGTATTTGTACATTTGTGCACAGACAAATACAATGAATCAACAGCTGAAGCCTGTTAAAAATAAACACAAGATACAAAATCACTAAGGCATATCATCTATATTCATTTGTTGAAACCCCTTCCTAGTGGCTTGTATCTCAAACTCTTCATCAGGCTCATAACAAGATTTTCTCTTCAAAGAAAGGATAGTCTTGGCAGCAGGTAGTGTAATGGAAGTGCGCTTTGTGTAGGCCAGCTGCCAGAAAATTAGCATGATGGAGCAACAAGAAAGACTGAGATTAGCACATACATTAGAGAAATTACTGTCAAGTAAAGCCAATCCCCTTAAAACCAGGATCATTTGAAACTTTTCACCCCTTTTGACAGGTACGATGACATTTGAGAAATGAGCTTCTACAATGTCACCAATCCTGAAACATGTAGGCACAGCTTGTACAAATCTGTACAAGTTTTAAAAATATTAAAAATAGATGTATTAAAAAATGAATAGATATTGCTCACTTTTTGTCGGAGGACATCTTGAAATATTCAACCTGATTGTCCAAAGTGTGTATCAAACTGTTAGCCCTTCCAATAACTGAAAGGACATTGTTAGGGTCAATTCCATCACCAAAAGGGGCTCTGGCATGAATATCTATGTCTCTGGCCGGGTAAAAGTAGCGATTATAAATATTGATAGCCTGATAAGTCATGAAGGAGTCCGGACGCCAAACTTGTAACTGGTCCTCTTTGAATTGCCTTGAGAATTTGGTGAAAGCAGCTTGAATGCCATCTATACAGCCTTTAAAGGAGTCAGAGCCCAGACCAGTGATCTGGACGCCTTGTCTTAGATACTTTGCATCTTGCTTGATCTTTTTACTGTAAATAAGACAGCAATTAATAACAATAGTGTAATAATAAAGAAAGAGCATAAAATACTTCTCATGATTCAAGGGCGGCAGCTCTTTTTTAGAGATGATGCCTTGGACGCGTAAGACAATCTCCATAGCTTCACCATCGTTGGCCTGAGAGAAGAACCTCCATCTAGTAGGATGGTTGGTTTTTACAATAGCATAGTTGTCCAAGTTCTGTGTGGTGTGGAGTTGGAGAGTGTTAGCAAATGAGTACAGAAAGAGTGAATAATGAGACGCACTTGAGATAGCTTCAGTGTCTGAAAATCAGGTTTCTTATCCACCCGCTCCTGAATTAACTTATTGATAGAGTTTCCTAGTGATAGAGTATTAAAAACCGAGAGTTATAGATAGCGAGGAGCTTACCAGCAGCAGTAAAATCATAGAATTCATCCATTGTGCAGTGAGTTGGCAGTGAGACGGTGGCGATTTTCAGGTCATGTGACTTGTTGACACTCGGTGAAAACTTCTTCTATCAGCGAAAACAAGCTTCTCAAGTCTCTTTTTCTACAACTCCAAGCCTCAAAATGCCACCCAAAAGAGCTTCCGTAAAGTCTCCTGCTTCTGTCAAGGTTGTTCCTGCCAAGAAAGGGACCAAGTGAGCGCTTTTTCAATGACACGTCACCGCATCAAAATTTTCACCTATGTCTTACCGCTATAGAAAAGCCATTGTGATCAGGTGCGAATCTTTTCTACATATGTGTTTATCATCTAAGAGATATTTTAGTGACTCTGAAAGTGATGAATTGTCCAAGCCAATGAGCGCTACCAAGATTTCACCCAAGGGCAAAAGCGCTTCTCCCACCAAAAAAACCTCCGCGACTAAGGCCACCCCTACTATGTAATTCCCTTTCTCTATTTTCTAGCTCTATTCTAACATTGTGCATTAGGAAATCCAGGAAGCGGGCAGCCCAGGAAGTCCAGGAATCCAGTGAGGAAGAAGTGTACGTACTTTTTCCTCTGTATGGTATAACGCTCAATTTCTTAATATACTAGGCAAACTCCTACCCGCCCTGCTTCTCAAAGGAAAGCCAAAGAGGCCAGTGTGAAGAGGTTTGCTTCAATCCTGTTGCGCTTGCACCAATCTCAAGAGCGTTCTTCTTTTGACCAGGAGGAAGGTTCAAAGGCTTCCAACCCCCGGTACCCCCGAATATGAAGAATTAGATGCTGTCACTTATTCCAAGTATGTATTCATATTCTAATAGCTTCTCCAATGCTGAAATAATATACCAGAGGGAAAGTTGCCACCTCTCCTGGCAAAAAGCTCTCCTTTGGCACAACGAAGGCCAGGTAAGATTATTATGCCTCTTTTATAGACTTTTTATGTATTATTCCATAGCAGCTCTAAATCCAAGCACGCTGTCATCTCTGATGAAGCTGAAGAGGATGAGGAGGACGTGGAGGGGGAGGAGGAGGAGGAGGAGGAGGAGGAGGGAGAGGAAGAAGAAGATGAAGAAAGCGTCTCTGAAATGTTTTTTTTTTTTCATATATATTTTCATGCAAGCTAATCCTCCTTGTTGCAGTTCTGAATATGAGAAAAAGCAGAAGAAGCTGCAGAAAGGGAAGCAAGTGGTAAGGGGGGCTCAAGAGGATGAACCCGTCTATCTTGAGGACTTCTACAAAAAGAAGTCAATCTTTCACATTTATTTCTCTCACGTATTTTCAAGCTAATTTATATATCTTTAGATATGTCCCTATCCCAGATGAAGATCCCGATACTGCTGTCATGCAGGACTTGTTACAAGATCCCATCTTGAAACATACATACAAGAATTTACCTTGGATCAAGTATTTTTCTTAATTTCTTCCTCAATTGCATGTCTCATACTCATTTTAACACAGGCCCGCTATTCTCAGATCTTGGGGCACTGGTTCTACCAAGTCTGTGCAGTTTTCAGGCTGGAAAGATGTTCTGGATGTTTATGATGAAGAGTACGCATTTAAATATTTTCTTTGTTCGTCTATATCATTTCTAGGGCTGATTTCATTTATTTGCAGATATCTTTTGAAGTGGATTACATTCCAGAAGAGTGGGACGTATGTCAACTTGTCTAGAGTTGATCCCACTCTAGTAGGTGTATCCTCTTCGGAACCTCTTGCTTACCTTACAGCTCCTGGTGTTACACATGGCTACCTGGTCTGTGTTTCATTGGTTTATGTGCAAGAGTGCTCCATTAGGAAGCCAAAGCCCATTTCTCAATGGTATGTAAAGAGAGTTGGGGGGATTATGCATACTCAGGAGCTGGAGCGCCTTTCTGGTTGTCTTGGCATGGCTTTTGAGTTTGATGATATGGATGCGAACATGCTAGGTACTCTTCCTTTAATTCTCTGTCAGTGTGAACCAATTTACATATCACTATTCATTTTCAGGATCTACAATGTATTTTACCACCAAGAGGGATTATGCTTCCTCTAAGCCCTGTAAGTTTTTATTTCATTTGTCGCTTGAGACTTTATTCTCCTATGCTCATCCTCATACAGCTTCACCCACTAAAAGAGGCACCAGTGGTCTATTTGGCACTACCTCTAGCCCTTCAATTAGCATGACCAACAAGGGGGATTCTTTTACCCGCCCTATTTTATTATATGCTGATTCAGGTATTCTGTTTTATTATTATTACCCTTCACATATTTAACTGTGATTTTAGTTCCTCTCTATGATGGCAGACAGAAGAAGATAGATCCCAACAAAGATCTTCCAAGCCTTCATGAAAAACTACCTGTCTGGAAGAAGGGCTTGGAGGATATACCTGTTGAGTCTCTAGCTGCAGTTGGTTATACTGTCAACACTTTTGCTAGTGGCAACTCCAGGCAGCTCTCTTTTAATATTCAGTGGGTAGTTGTACTTGGCATTCCCAATTCCGATTAACTTGTATTTCAACAATTCAATTTACCATCTAAGGGCTTTACCCTTTCTTCACTTTCATTTTTACTCTCCTTTCTTTGATTTTCTCTAGCATCTGTTTCTGCTAGTGGAAAATATACTTGATTTCATTTGTGTCTTAAAATACAGTCGCTTTGGATGATTGAAGTTGTTTGAAAAATTAAAGCAAGCAAAGTTACAAGAGATTTTATAGTAGGTTTTACATAATATGCTTGTTGCAGCCATGATAGTTATTTTCCCATTGATCTCCCTGTCTATCTGAGTGTAAAACAATAGACCCTCTCAACCTCTTGAAATGTAAGTTGAAATGTGTAATATTACAAGAAAGAAATATAAATATATCTGTTTCGACTTTTTATCAAGTGATATGTACTTGACAAGTTTCAAACTTGTTATTATGCTATTACCTCTGGCATTAATACAAATGTTTCAAGGTTGTTGAAAAGAAATGCCAATTTTTCTGATTCAGAAGGGGAACATGATTAATTTCCTTTTTACACACTCTTTTTATTCACTGTTTATAAAGTAATATACCCAATTGAACAGTTAAAATCAAGTTTGATACTGAATGAATGATTATATGACAAAAAATGCACAGATTTATCTAGTTTTTGGTAATATAATAGCCCCACCCATTGTAATCTTGAACCCAACCATCTCCTTCCTTGTCTGAGTGAAGCACCAAAGAACCTCTTAAACCAGAGAAATGCAAGTTGAAATGAGTAAAACGCCAAGAAGGAAAAACAAGAATATCTCCAGCCTTAAGCTTTATCACCAATCCCAGTTCATAAATGCAGATCTCACCACCTTGCCATTCACCAAATGGAATGACAATACAGATCCTCTTGTCCATGTGATCTCTGTGCCCATCAGTAGAAACACAAAGATTGATAACAAATCCGGAGAAAGGATGGGCAGCGGAGGGTGCATTGAACGGTAGTATTTCACAGTAAAGGCTGAGTTCATCATATATCTCAGGAAGCTGATGCTGGAGCTAAAGATGTGACTGTGAATCTGAAGGAATTAAATATAAGGAAAAAGACATACATTGGCCCTAATGAACTCTAGAGCATCCTCCATAATACCTTTGAGAACTGCAAATTCCTCAGTATCCTCTGCTATTTCCTTACACTCGTGTGGAGTTCTCTGAGTTATATTAACTTTAGAAACTCCAGCCTTCTTGACTTTATCTGGATGAGTGTCATCAGGAGCTCCAACACCCTAAAAAAAACATTTACCAGCCAGTTTAGCTTAATAGATAGCAAACTTACCTTTTCTGCATAACGATTATACCACTGATAATGAATGGCCAAGAAACCATAATCTTTCCTGTCAGATTTGTCTGCCTTAAACTCCTTGGCATATTGTAACTTGATTCTCGTTGTAAAGTCATTGGAGAAATGGGGAATGGCATCTGGCATATGTGTCACCAGCAATGCTCCAAGTTTCTTCTCTGAATCTCGCAACATCATAGATTTTCTATACAAATGTTCAATCATCCATTTCAATTGTGAAAAGTTATCACATACCCCTGTAGGATAGCAGTATCAAAAGAGACATAAGGGTTTCTCTCACGATTTGATTTTGTCTCAATCTATCAAACTCTCTGTCAAACTACAATATGACAAGTCTTGAAAATCATACCTGATGCTTTAATTCTTCAAAACTTGCCATAACAGGAGCAATTGCTGCCTTTATACGCTCTTCCTTGGTCCAAGCAACTTTAGCACCCTTTGATTTAGGGTCAAATGGCATGGGGGTATCGTGGAATATTTCTGGATACGTGATATGCAGGGTTGAAGTAGGCAAAAAAGACAAAGTGGGAGGTAGGGAGTGAGTCTCATTCCACAGGGGAGATCTCTCATGTGGCTTGTAATAGCTATAGAAAAATCATGTCAACCATTATCTAGAAAAAGAACTACATGGCTTACTTGATTTTTACAGCACCAAGGATTTTATCGCAATCTTCCATGTCCCAAAATTGCAGGAGACCATTGTTAGGCAAAGCAATGGTACAGGCAGGGAATTGAAAGAGTTTACGCATGAGAGACAATTTGGGAATCAGAATTGTCTTTATTAAATGCCCAAAATCATCATCTAGTTTGCATATGGTCCATTATCATTTTAAGGAATTAAAATAAGTCAAAAGACTTACTTGGGACTTGTCGCAAGTACATGCCAATAGAGGCAATGTCACTGGTGAGAAGATTTTTGGCGACATGATTCTTCTGGCCACTTATCAAAATCAAAGCAAGAATATATGGTGAGCCTGTAATAAAACTCTTAAACTTTGAAGAAAAGCATTGAAAGCATAACTTACTGCATAGAGAAAGATATAGAAGCTTTGTGCCCTCATGAATCATGCTAGTAAAACTGGAAAATGGCACTTTATACTTGTCAGCAAGACTGCTCTTGGTTTTACAGCCTGTGGACTGTTTAAGGCTAATGAAAGTAGTTAGTATAAAGTAATACATATTTACAAAACTTACTGCTCAAGCCAGATCACTAGTTGCATTACAGCAACCATATTGCAGAATTGGTCCTCCATTACCTGGGCATTGGTAACTATACATCTCTTTATAATAGACTCTGGAGATGTAGTCTGGGGAATGTTAGAGGTTGAGGGCAGCGACAACCTATCTTGAAGAGACATGAGTGCATCCATACGTCCTTGTTCAGAAATGGCAGCTATAGTCTGGAGAAAATCTGCACCACGACTGGTGAGTGGTCGAAGGTTGTCCACAGTCTCCCAAGACTTTGTCTTTGCCTTGGTTACACTCTGAGGAACAGGATTGTCCCTCTCATTCTCCACCTGGGATTTGTGGTTAGTTTCCCCACCAACAGCCCTCTCTCCCTGAGATTGACCTACCCTTGGTGCACCAATACATTGCATTTTATCCTGAGGACCATCCTCCTCCACCTCCTCTGGTACCATGGCCTTTCTTGGTCTGGGTCTGGTTACTGGGGCCTCATCCTCAGAAACATCAGCTCGCTTCCTCTTTTTAGTATCACCCCTGTTAGACCCTTTTTTACCAGTACCCTTTGTAGCCTTTTTGTTGGCATTTGAGGCTGGGACAGATTGGGTGGAGAGGAAGCGATCAATTTGTGACTGTAGAAAGGTCAAGCCAGGTTGGCGACGATTAGGAGCAACAGCAGCCAGCTCAGTCTGCAACTGATGACAGACAGAGAGTGGAATTCGAAAGTTGGCCATGAGAAGAAAGATGAGAAGTAGTAGAGCTGTCAAAGGGATCAGATATAAACCTAAGGCTTTTAAATCAAGGAGATACGTACAACAGTGATGTAAAAATGGGGTTTTTGGGAGAACGACAGGGTGAAATCAGGCAAATGAAAGGCTGATGGATAGAGGGAGGTAAGGACATCTAGAATACACAAGATTGAAGAGTACTCACCTCTGGTTGTTGAGATATGGGCAAAACTGCAAATACCTCAAAAACGCGACCAAAAATGGACAAAAATGATGATTTTGGGAGAACGGCTGGGACAATTTGGGCAAATATAACACTGTTGGAAAGAGTAATTTAATACAGTCCAGAAACCCTCTGGTTGTTGAGATATAAGCAAAATTGAAAATACCTCAAAAAAGCAGACACAAAGACACAAAAATGTGAATTTTGGGAGAACCACCTGGTGAAATTGGACAAATAAAATGCTGATAGATAGAGGGAGGTAAGGATATCCAGAATAAATTATATTGAAGGGTACTGACCAGTGGTTGTTGAGATATGAGCAAAAATGCCAATACCCAAAAAACGCGACCAAAAATGGACAAAAATGACGATTTTGGGAGAACTGCTTGGTGGAATGGGGTGAATGCAACACTGTTGGGAAGAGCAAGTCAATGCAGTCCAGAAATATACTTAGATCAAAGAAAACTGACCGCTATTTGCCAAGTTATAAAAAGAACTGTGAAAATATTCATTTTGTGTCGCGTTTTTGAACGCTTTAGTGTAGCCTTTCGCTTATATGGTCAAAAATAGCCCACCTGAATAGCTTCAAATCGGTCCCTTAATGTTGGGAATTGGTGCAGTGGTTGTGGAGATATAGTCAAAATGACAAAACTTCGGACCTAAGAGAAAAAAGTGAATATCTCAAGAATGGCTGGACAGAATGAAGTATTCTCTGGCTCATTTGAATGAGATTGAGAAGACACACCAGATGATGTATAAATCAAGGCAATTGGCCTGGTGGAAAGTGCTGGTCAAACATGGCAGTCTGAGTGTAAGTATGATAACTCACCTTTTGGATCCTAGAGACAGCAGGGCTGGCCAAAACTAGGTTGAGAGGACACCTCTATTCTATACATTAGATTCCATTACTCACCTGTTGTGAGGTACCAGTAGAACGGGGCTGACAGTGAGCTCTGGACAGATCAATGCCAATAGGGGGTTTTCATATGGGCATAAACAATGACAAATAAATCAGCCACAAACTTCGAAATTTTCCAAGTTCATTTTTCACTTAAATGTCTTTTTTCTCTTATTTCAATGGAAGCAAGATCATGTCTTTTATTCTGTACTACATTACTAAGTCTACTTATGAGAGAGAAGTAAGGAGGGGGAGGGCAGGGAGGGGATGGAGGGGAGTGGGAGGGAGTGGGAGTGGGAGTGGGAGTGGGGGGGAGAGGGAGGGGGGGGAGGGGAGAGGAGAGTGGAGGGAGGGGAGAGTAAAGCAAGCGGCATAGTTACAAGTTGAATTCCCACGCCACAAATTGTGTCCCCGCGGGGACACCCTAACCCTAGCTCACTTCACAATCTGCACATCGGCCGCAAGGGAGTGCGCAGGGGAGTCCGCGAGGGAGGAAGTCCGTCAGGAAGTCCGCGAGGGAGTCCGCGAGGGAGAGAGACCGTGAGGGATGGAGTGCGTGTGGGAGAGACCGTGAGGGAGTCTGAGGAAGAGAGAGTCCGAGGGAGGGAGTGCGCGAGGGAGGGAGTGCGCAAGGGAGGGAGTGCGCGAGGGAGAGAGTGCGTGAGGGAGGGAGTCTGCAGGGCAGAAAGCCCGTGAGGGAGGGAGAGAGTCCACGAGGGAGGGAGGGAGAGAGTCCGCGAGGGAGGGAGAGAGTCCGTGAGGGAGGGAGTCCGTGAGGAAGAGTGTATACAAGGAAGAGAGTGTCCGAGGGAGGGAGTCCCTCCCTCAC